>Ga0209511_1003347_pt1 | contig 12344 bp, 8 predicted proteins | sample SSSSmetaG_FD_184141 | JGI IMG/M metagenome (GOLD analysis project Ga0209511, IMG submission 184141) | Glacier valley bacterial and archeal communities from Borup Fiord, Nunavut, Canada, to study Microbial Dark Matter (Phase II) - ​SSSS... | ecosystem: Environmental > Aquatic > Freshwater > Ice >... | reverse complement strand
TTTATTTCTCCCGTGGCAGCGATGAAAAAATTTATAAAGAAAGAAAAGCACTGGGCAGGTATTTAAGTGAGCCGGTTTTAAAAGCCATTGACTACGATTTAAAGAATACTATTTTTTCTTTTATTCCAAATACAGCAGAAACGGCTTTCTATGGCCTGCTAAAAGGTGCTGATGAATACTTGAAAAAAATTAAAATAGAGAGGATATTAAGCTGGGGTAATAACTTCGACGAAGAGAAACTTTCGGAAATGATTAGCCGGAAAATACGCTTTGAAAAAATCGCTATTAAGGATGTAAAATTGCGCACTTTTATTACCGAAGATAGTAGCCGAAACGAAATGGTACAGCATGTTTACGACATTACTTACGGCACTGTTAGAAAGGGTATCGACACCTTAGTAGTAATTGATGATTCGATTGTTAGAGGAACAACCCTAAGAGAAAGTATTATTCGCATGTTGGCAAGATTGGAGCCCAAACGAATTATTGTAGTTTCTTCTGCGCCGCAAATACGTTACCCCGATTGCTATGGTATTGACATGAGTAAAATGGGTGATTTTATAGCTTTCAAAGCTGCTATTGAATTACTATATGAAAGAAAGCAAGAAGCATTGCTTGATGATCTTTTATTAAAGTGTAAGGAATTGCAAAGAAATAACCAATTACATACTGAGAATGTCGTTCGACAGGTTTACAAACAATTTACTTTAGAAGAAATTTCAGCTAAAATTGCACAACTTATAACGCCAAAGGAAATTAATATCCCTGTAGATGTAATTTATCAAACCATCGAAACTCTGCACCTGGCTTGCCCAACAAATACGGGAGACTGGTATTTTACAGGTAATTATCCTACTCCCGGTGGCAATCGGGTTTGTAATAAAGCTTTTATAAATTATATGGAAGGGAAAAATGTGAGAGGATATTAAGTGATTCTTGTTTAAATAGATAAAATAACAAACTTTCAGACTTTTATTAAAGTGAGGTGTATTAATTTAACTAAGTATAAGCATTCTTTTTACCTTCTGGTAAGTTCCTGCTAATCTAAAAGTAAATAAATGAAAACATTACTTCTTGTGCGCCATGCAAAAAGTAGTTGGGATTTGGCAACCCTTAATGACTTTGACCGTTCATTAAATGAGCGGGGCAAAAAAGATGCACCAGTGATGGCGCAGCGTATTTTAGATAGGAAGATAGATATTAATATATTTGTTTCAAGCCCGGCTAAAAGAGCAAAAAAAACAGCAGAACTTTTCTGCAGCATTTATAAAAAAGATAAAGAGCAAATTATTTTTGTTCCTGCATTGTATCATGCCTCTATAAATACTTTTTTTGAAGTTGTTTCCCAGCTCAATGATGACTATAATTGCGTTGCCATTTTTTCACATAACCCCGTAATTACTGAATTTGTAAACCAGCTAGTAGAAAATATTACAATTGAAAATATGCCCACTTGTGGCGTATTTGCAGTAAAAACATCCATTACCAAATGGAAAGAATTTTCAACATCAAAAAAAGAGTTGCTTTTCTTTGATTACCCAAAAGCCCGATAAATTTAATTTAGCAGTTTGCTAGTTTTTATTGAGCAGTGCTCATAGTTAATACAAATTGTTGAATCACTCTTTTGTATTGTTCCATATTAAAAGATGAATGTAAATAAGGAAATTGATCTGCTTTTTCTAACGCATCACTTAATAAAAATTCATGTTGTTCTACGCTATAAAATAGCTTTTGTAGCATTAAATATTTAGCAAGAAACTCTTGTTCTGTTTGCCCAGGTGTAGGTATTAAAATTGCTTTTTTTTGAAGCTTTAGCAAATCCATCACTGTAGTATAGCCCGATCTGCTGATAATTATTTTAGATTGCTCAATCACCATATTCAGTTCCTGAGTGGTAATGTGGTTCCTTACATGAATTTTGTCATTTTCATTAGTTTTGGATATTTTATTAGCTTTTGGTAACCCTTGTACAAGTAATGCCTTTCCATTATAGTGCTTTAATTGTAACATTATTTTTTTTTCAAAAATAGTTCGTTGTGGCTCCGGTCCGGATAATAATATAAGCAAATCGTATTTTATTTCTACAGAGGGTTTTGGTTCAAATCTTGATAATCCTCCTATATACTTTACATTAGCCGGCAGAGGTGAAGGATGAGATAATTGGCCTGCAATATTACTATCCCCTTCAAAATCGGGTATCCAACATTCGTAATATTTTTTTATAAACCAATAATTGAGTTTCATCAACAATCGCTCTGTAAATCTATTGCCAGTTATAATTAATAATTGGTGGGTAATATAAATAGAGGGGATATATCTATGATACAATCCAAATCTGTTATCTGATATAATGGCATTAATAGAGTGATCTTTCACCACTTTTTTTAACCACTGATGTTCGCTGAATATTGAAAATAATAGCCTTGGGATTTGCAATATTATTTTTAAGGGCAACCATTTTTTTTGTTGGGAATATTGTATTCTATATCCTTTAAGTGGTAAAAATGTCAATTCCGGAAACTCTTGCTCCAATAATGACTGAATGGTTCCATCAGCTGCAATTAAGACCTCACAACCTTCTGCCAATAAACCTGTTATTAAAGGAATGCTTCTTGTTGCATGGCCAAGACCCCAATCCAATGGGGCTATAAGAATCTTGTATGTTTTTGGCAAAATGTTAATTTCAAAATTAATTATTAAAAAAATACAATAATTATGCGCAAAATAAGTTTACATTTATAATCTTTAATTATGGTACGATTTTTAAAAGTAGGTTTTTTACTGATTTTGGTTACATTATTTTTACTAGTAAGTTGCAACGCTTCAAAAAAAAGTTGTGGTTGTCCTAATAAAAGAGGAATGGTTGGTTACTAATTAGAAGTACTTAAACCTGCATAAGTCTAAATATCAATGAATAGAATAAACCGCGATTTGCTTGTCTTGTTTAATCAGGAATTAATGAGCCCAAAGGCCATGGAGAACGAAGTTGAGTTATTACATGAACTTCTGTTTACTGTTGAGCGTTTGGAAAATTTGGTTACAGCTCACGAAATAATTGATTTAAATAAATACAAAATAATCAACAAAGAAATTACTCTTAGCAAAATCATTCGTCTTCAGGAATTAAAACCATTCGTTTTCTTAAATTGTAAAAATTAGTTTTTCAATTTAATCAGGTTAATTTTTCCAACGACTCACGTAATTTTGCCAGCATTTCATCAATCTCTTCTTTTTTACAGGTTCCTACACTTAACCTGTACCAGCTACTATTTGCAGATGCCCCAAATGCCGTAAATGGAACAATCGCTAGTCTAGCTTCGTTTAATAAATAGTCAGTTACTTCCTTTTGATCAGTAAGTTCTTTCCCATCAGGCTTTATTTTTCCTGTTAAGTCTATTTGTATCGTTAAATAAATAGCTGCCTGTGGAGAAACCGCATCCACTGAAAAACCAGCTACTTTAAGTTGTTGAAATCCTTCATAAATTCTTTGTAAGCGCTCAGCTATCTCGGCTTTAAAATGCATAAAATAATTATCAACAGTTTGTGTTTGTGATAAATAATTAGCCGTAGCCTGTTGCTCTGCCATCGGTGCCCATGCTCCAAGGTGGCTGTTTATAGCTTTCATTTTATTGATAAGATTAGCAGGTCCTAAAGCCCAGCCGACTCTTACACCAGTGGCAGCAAACGATTTACTAATACCGTCAATAAAAATGGTATACTCTTTCATTTTAGGCCTTAAAGAAACAGGGTTATAATGTTGTGTTTTCCCATACGTTAGCGTCCAGTAAATTTGGTCGTATAATAAATACAATTTCTTTTCGTCATCTCCCCGGTTTTCATTTTCTGCTATTACCAGATCGCAGATAGCCGATAATTCCTCTTCAGAAAAGGTAGTGCCTGTTGGATTTAAGGGAGAGCACAATGCCAATAAAGAAGCCCCCATTAAATGCGGTTCAATTTCAAGTGCTGTAGGCATGAAATTATTTTCTCTTTTACTTTCAATTAATATATGTTCTCCTTCAGTAAAATGTACATAATGGTTATTATTCCAGCTTGGTACAGGATAAATTACTTTATCATCTTTATCGACTATTGCACGATAAGCTGCATAAATCAATGGTCTTCCTCCGGCAGCTATCAAAATTTCATCATTGGCAAAACTAATACCTTCTCTTTTTTGTATAAACTCAGCTACAGCATTTCTCAATTCAAATATGCCATCTGCCGGAGGATAGGTTGTGTGGTGCTTTTTATAAGCATCGATAATCTCATTTTCAAATTCTTGTGGTATTGGAAAAATAGAACTGTCAAAATCACCAATTGTAAAATTGTAAATTTTATCGCCTTGTGCCATCTTTGCCTTTATGTCTGCTCCCAGTTTTACAATTTCAGAACCAATAAGGGTTTCGGCAAGTTGACTCAGTTTAGATGACGGCATATATAATTATTAAGAATGATTATTTCGGATCACAAAAGTAATTTTTAAAGAGTGCAATACAAAAACAATCATAAAATAAACTAAGCCATTTTCTTGCACAGTTACAAATTATATGTGCAAATTCGCTAGCCGTAATAAACATATCCCGTAACTTCCCATTATATATAAATCAATTTTTATGAAGCAACATACTATCGCCTTTATATGCATCTTGCTAGTCAATATAAGTTTTGCACAGACTTATAATGCGGGAATGTTTAGCAGTATGCGTTGGCGTATGATTGGTCCTCACCGTGGTGGGCGAACTGTTGGTGCGGTAGGTGTGCCTCAGCAACCCAATGTTTTTTACATCGGGGTTAACAACGGTGGAGTATGGAAGACTACTGATTATGGCCACAACTGGTTTCCGATTTTTGATGATCAACCAACTGGTTCTATAGGAGACGTGGCCGTGGCTCCCTCTAATCCAAATGTAATTTATGTTGCCAGTGGAGAAGGTATTCAGCGCCCGGATCTTTCAGTAGGCGATGGAATTTATAAATCTACAGATGCTGGCAAAACATGGATCAATACAGGTTTAAAAGATGGCCAGCAAATTAGTGGGCTTGCAATTGATGCCAACAATGAAAACCGTGTATTTGCCGCTGTGCTCGGTCATCCTTATGGAGCCAATACAGAACGTGGCATCTACCGCACTGTTGATGGCGGTAAAACATGGGAACGTGTTTTATATAAAGATGAAAATACTGGCGCCGTACAAGTTACTATCGATCCAAAAAATTCCAATATTATTTATGCAGATCTTTGGGCTGGCAGACAGGGCCCATGGGAAAATGGTGAATGGAATGGAGCCGAAAGTGGTTTATATAAATCAACTGATGGAGGAACTACATGGAACCAATTAACCAAAGGATTACCATCGGCCAAACAGGGGCTTGGGCGCATTGGTTTTTGTATTGCCCCTACCAACACCAATCGCTTGTATGCAACAGTTGATGCAGGTGAGTATGGCGGTATTTACAAAAGCGATGATGCTGGTGACTCCTGGATGCTGATTAATAAAGATGAAAGGCTCTGGGGAAGAGGTGATGATTTTGCAGAAGTAAAAGCGGATCCTTTAAACCCAGATATTGTTTATACGGCAGGTGTAGTTGTATGGAAATCGGTAGATGGTGCCAAAACATGGAGTGGCTTTCGGGGTGCTCCAGGTGGTGATGACTATCACCGCATCTGGATAAACCCCCATAACCCGGATATTATTTTACTGGCGGCTGATCAGGGTGCTATTATCACGGTCAATGGCGGGCAAACATTTTCCTCCTGGTACAACCAGCCGACCGCACAATTTTACCATGTAAGTACCGACAATGCATTCCCCTATAATGTATATGGAGGCCAGCAGGAAAGCGGGTCTGTTGGTATTGCAAGTCGTGGTAATGATGGCGCCATTACTTTTAGAGAATGGCATCCTGTTGGTGGGGAAGAATATGGCTATGTTGCAGCCGATCCCAAAAATGCTGATATTGTTTATGCTGGTAAAATATCAAAGTATAATAAACGAACTGGGCAAACACAAAATATTTCACCCGAATCGGTTAAAAGTGGCAAATATCGTTTTGTAAGAACAGCCCCTATATTATTTTCACCAATTGATTCAGCCACTTTATACTTTGCAGGCAATGTAATATTTAAAACAAAAGATGGTGGCAATACCTGGCAAACTATTAGCCCCGACCTTACACGTGAATCATGGGATATACCTGCCAGTGTTGGTATTTATACGAATGAGCAGATGAAAAAAATGCCTCGCCGGGGAGTGGTTTATACCATCGCACCCTCTTTCAAAGACATTAATACAATTTGGGCCGGAACAGATGATGGATACATTCAGCTTACTCATGATGGAGGTAAAACATGGAAAAATGTTACCCCTCCACAGGTTACTTCCTGGAGTAAAATATCGTTGATGGAAGCCAGCCACACAGATGTAAATACAGCTTATGCAGCTGTCAACAGAATTCGATGCGATGATATGCATCCGCATATTTATAAAACAACCAATAGTGGTACCACATGGAAAGAAATAATAACCGGTTTACCCGATGATCCCATCAACACAGTGCGTGAAGATCCTTTACGCAAAGGCTTATTGTTTGCAGGCAGCGAAAGAGCAGTATATGTTTCTTTTGATGATGGAGAACACTGGCAATCTCTACGTTTAAATATGCCTGCTACTTCTATCCGGGATTTGGTAATTAAGGATGATGATATTGTTGTGGGCACACATGGCAGAAGCTTTTGGATTCTTGATAATATTACACCACTACGCCAGGTAAATAATCAGCTGATTGCCAAATCAACCATTTTGTACAAACCCCAAACGGCTATTCGTGTACGTTGGAACATGAACAGCGATACGCCTTTGCCTCAGGAAGAACCTGCCGGAGAAAACCCTCCCGATGGAGCAATCATTGATTATTACCTCAAAGAAAAATTAACTAATGCTATGCAGTTAGAAATAATAGATGCACAAGGCAAACTTATCCGCAAATACAGCACCAACGACAAACCGTACGAAATTCCGGACTTAAATATTCCGTTGTACTGGATTAGACCTCAACAAATATTATCTGGAGAAGCCGGAGCACACCGGTTTTTGTGGGATATGCATTATACCCCTTTAAATGTTTTGCCAACCTACCCAATTTCTGCAATCTATCAAAATACAGTTCCCGTACAAACAGCTCCTTCGGTAATGCCGGGTCTTTATACCATCAAGCTTTCTACCGATGGTAATAGTTATACACAACAATTAATTGTGAAAATAGATCCACGGGTGCAAACATCAATTAAAGCATTGCAACAACAACATGATCTTTCATTTACCTGTTACCAGGGAAGAATAAGTGCGATGAAAACACTTGAAGAGATAAGTGAAGTGCGGAAACAATTAAAAAACTTATCTGTGGGCAATGTTAAAAACATTCAACCTCTTGATGAACTAGCGGCATCATTACAAGGCAACACCGGTTTTGAAAAAATAAGCAACTCATTTACGGGACTGTTTTATATTTTACAGGATGCTGATATGGACCCAACAACCCAAACTATTTTAGCAGTATCAGATGCTCAAAAACAATTAAATCAGTTACAGACAAAATGGAATACACTTAAAAATAAAATTGGGGAGGCCAAAAAATAAAGACCCAATTTGTTTTGTATATAAAACAAGATTGTGATTTTTTGAACACAACCAGTAAACCAACTAATTTTATCTGAATAATACAGGGCAAAATAATGCATGTATGCACAAAGAAAAGTTATATTGGAAAGGCGGTTTTATAAGTACGGTTCAAGAATTGATTCTCCATTTATAAGCCAGCTATTTAAAAATAGTATACACCAACCAGCTCATTAAATACGCAAGCCCTGTCATATAAACCAATTGAACAGCCGGCCATTTCCAGCTTCGTGTTTCTCTTTTTACCACTGCCAGCGTACTCATGCATTGCATAGATAAAACATAAAAAACCAACAATGATAACCCTGTTGCCAGATTATATACTTTGGTCCCATCTGCCCTTACAGCTGCATTCATTTTCTGTCTTAAAGTGCTGCTATTATCATTGGCATCTTCTCCTACACTATAAAGTGTAGCCATGGTACCTACAAACACTTCCCTTGCTGCAAAAGAGGTTATCAATGCAATCCCTATTTTCCAGTCGTAACCCAATGGGCGAATGGCAGGTTCAATTGCTTTGCCTAAAGTACCAGCAAAAGAATTTTGCAACAACTCAGTTTTTCTTTGCCGGTTTAACTCAGTTGATTGCTGTGGGTTTTGCTGTATTAATTGCTCGTATTTGGCAGTAACCCCTGCCATATTTTTTGCGGGCCCGAAAGTGCTTAATACCCACAAAAGCAAGCTTATAACCATAATTATTTTACCAGCCTGAAATACAAATATTTTAGCTTTTTCTATCATAGTTGTAAGGGCATTTTTCCACCTTGGGGCCCTGTACACCGGCAATTCTAAAATAAAAAAACTTTTCTCTTTAATATTGATGAACCACTTCATTACATACGATACTATAAGTGCCATCACGGTACCCAATAAATAAAGCCCCATCATTACCAACCCCTGTACACTCAAAAAACCAAAATACAATTTAGAAGGAATTACCAATGCTATTAAAATAGTGTATACGGGCAACCTTGCACTACAGCTCATTAATGGGGTAACCATAATGGTTAGTAAACGTTCTTTGCGGTTTTCAATATTTCTTGCACTCATTATGGCGGGCACAGCACAAGCCAAACCGCTAATCATGGGCATTACACTTTTTCCATTAAGACCAACTTTGCGCATAAGCTTGTCAGTAAGAAAACTTATCCTGGCCATGTAACCAGTATCCTCCAGCAAAGTAATTAACCCAAAAAGTATCATTATCTGTGGTATAAAAACCATAATTCCGCTAAGGCCCGCTATCACACCATTTATTAGCAAATCGCTCCACCAGGTATCAGGTAAGCTGCTACTTAAAAATCCACTAAGTTTTCCAAAAATCCATTCAATGGCGTCCATCGGGTAATGGGCTACCCAAAAAACACTTTGGAATAACAAAAATAAAACAGCCAGTAAAATAAGATAACCCCACTTTCTATCCAACAAAACATTATCGAGTTTTTCTGTAAACAACGCTTTTTTTAGAGGGTCATTCTCCACAACTGTTACCTGCATAATTTGTTTAATCCGGCCATAACGCTGCATTATTTCTTCTGCCTGTGTTCGGGTGGGGTTAAATTTATTTTCTTCTTCAATCGTTTCAATTGCATCTTGTAAATCGTGGCCGAGTTTGAAGTGTTCGTGGTTAATAAGATAATGTAATGCTGTATAATCACTAATTAAAGGAAATATTTTTTTTACTTTACCTACTGCGTTTTGGGCAAGACTCTCACTATTAATAAACTCACGTTGTCCCAAAATATGATTGGCTGCTGTTTGATCAATAAGCTTTTTTAATTGTGGAATACCCTTACCTTTTCTGGGATTGATACTTACGACAGGTACTCCCAACTCTCTCTCCAGCCCGGCAAGGTCAATTTGGGTTCCTTTACTGCCGGCAAGATCCATCATACTTAGCGCCAACACAACCGGTACTTTTAGGTCAATAATTTGAGAGCAAAATAATAGATTCCGTTTAAGGTTACTGGCATCTGCAACCAGCAATACCATATCTGGCTTTATATCTTCATCCTGTTGTAGTAAAACTTTATAGGCTACCCATTCATCAGCACGTTTGGGATATAGGCTGTAGGTGCCCGGCAAATCAATCAAGGTAGCAGAAAGTGTTTCTGAAATAGTACATTGGCCTGTTTTTTTATCTACTGTTACACCGGGGAAATTTCCTACTTTTTGATTTAAGCCCGTCAATACATTAAACAGTGAACTCTTTCCACTGTTTGGATTACCTACTAATGCTATGTTGATTTTTTTTGCCAAAATAAATTAGGTGCAAAAATAATGGCTATCTGACTTTTATAGTTACGATTTTAGAAAGAAGGCATAAGTATGTTGGGTTTAATGCATTTGTATTAAAAAACAAAATATGGCAAACATTTTGTGTAGCAAATGCGTATAAACAAATTTTACACTTTGTTTACTACAATAGGCAACCTGTTAATTACCTTTACCACTAATAACCCCAAATCGAATATGAAACATCTTTTTTATTGCTTAGTACTTTTTACCCAATTTGTAACAGCGCAAAAATTAAAGAAGGCAGATAAAATTATTGTTGCCAATTTACAAACACATATCAGTTACCTGGCAGATGATAAGCTGGAAGGAAGAAGAACGGGCAGCAGCGGAGAAAAGCTGGCGTATGAATATATTAGTAATGAATTCCTAAAAGTGGGTTTATCAGCCCATGGTGATAAAGGAACTTTTTTGCAGGAGTTTGAAGTGAATGATGGAAAGATGATTTCCCCGGCTTCTCACCTGCTTATCAATAGTAATGATCTTGTTCTTGATAAAGAATATTTTCCGTTATCGTTTAGCAAAAATAGCTCGGTAACTGCTGTTGCTTCTATTGCTTTACAGGAAAGCGGCACACCGTGGTTTTATGATATTAAAGAATTACTTGAACCTAATAAAAACAATCCACATTATGATTTGACGGATGCAATTAAAACAAAAGCTGCCAATGCCGCAAAAAAAAGAGCCACTGCATTTTTAATTTATAATACGTCCGACATAAAGGATGAATTACAATTTGATGCCAAATCAAAAGCTGAATTATCTGCTATTCCTATTATCTACATTACCAAAGCAGCAAAAGAAAAATATTTAAAAGATGAAACTGCTTCACTTGATATTCAACTAAAAACAGAGATCGTTGATAAAAAGAGATACGGTCATAATGTGATTGGTTATCTCGATAATAATGCTGCCAATACAATTATTATTGGAGCACATTATGATCACCTGGGGTATGGAGAAGATCATAATTCTTTATATACTGGCACAACTCCACAAATACACAATGGTGCAGATGACAATGCAAGCGGCACCGCAGCACTGATAGAATTAAGTAAATTGCTTAAAGCTTCGAAATATAAAAATAACAACTACCTTTTTATTTGTTTTTCAGGAGAAGAACTTGGTTTGTTTGGTTCAAAATATTTTACTGATCATCCGACTATTGACTTTACCAAAGCCAATTACATGATTAATCTTGACATGGTTGGCCGGTTAAATGATAGTACACATGGACTAAATATTGGCGGTTACGGAACCTCGCCTGTTTGGGGGCAAACTTTATCTGCCAATGATAAATTTTTTAAAATAAAATTTGATAGCAGTGGTTCTGGTCCTAGCGACCATACTTCCTTTTACAGAAAAGATATTCCGGTTTTATTTTTCTTTACCGGCGTACACAGCGATTACCATAAACCCAGCGACGATGCTGAAAAAATAAATTACACTGGCGAATGGATGGTATTGAAATACATTTATAAGTTAATTGAAGATGTTAACAATAAAGGCAAGCTCGGTTTTGCAAAAACACGGGAAACAGCCTCAAACAGTAAAACAAGTTTTAAGGTTTCGCTTGGTATTATGCCGGACTATACTTTCAGTGGTATTGGTGTAAAAGCAGATGGTATCAGCGAAGGAAAGATTGCTCAAAAGGTAGGAATAAAAACGGGGGATGTAATTGTACAGTTGGGTGATTATAAATTTTCAGATGTACAGACTTACATGGAAACACTTAATAAATTTAATAAAGGAGATGCAACAAAGGTTAAAGTGCAAAGAGGCAGGGAAGAGTTGGTATTTGATATTGTTTTTTAAGCCCGGTCTATCAAAAGAATAAAAGCAATTCAAATTTTAATAATCAAGTTTTCCACCACTGCAGGATTAGGGATATGAAACTTAAAATAGATAATGAAACATTGGCACGGGAGTTTTTTGAAGACTCTATACTGTTGGGTATTGTGGCGCCTGTTAAGGATTATCAATTATGCTGGCAATTAAACCAGCTGCTGGGGTTTGATTTCAGGATAAACAACGATTTCGAAATTCAGTTAACAAAAAAAGAAAGGAAATATTTTTTTTCTATTTACGAATACCCTATACCATCTACCTGCCTTACTCACTACTTATACAACAACCAGTTTGACGGTGAATATTTATTGCCAGAGTTTAAACACCTGGATTTTTTGTGGTTAATGAAAGGCGAATATGTAAGTACTGAAGAATTAAAGGCACTGATTTATGCTATTAAAATGTTGCCCGGGGTTCAATTGGTAAATGAAATGACGAACGAAAAAATAAAGCATAAGCAACACCTTATTTTTTAATGAATGGATAATTGATAATCTGTTCCGTCAAAGAGGATTAGTTTTA
>Ga0209511_1003345_pt1 | contig 12350 bp, 11 predicted proteins | sample SSSSmetaG_FD_184141 | JGI IMG/M metagenome (GOLD analysis project Ga0209511, IMG submission 184141) | Glacier valley bacterial and archeal communities from Borup Fiord, Nunavut, Canada, to study Microbial Dark Matter (Phase II) - ​SSSS... | ecosystem: Environmental > Aquatic > Freshwater > Ice >... | reverse complement strand
AAGATAGTCAGCGCGGAACATTCTCTCACCGTCATGCTGCTATCATAACGGAAGAGGGTGATGAAAAGTACTTTCCGCTTAAAAATATAGATAAAGATCAGGCCACATTCACCGTTCTTAATTCGCCACTCAACGAATATGGTGTTATGGGATTCGAATATGGATACTCGCTATCGTACCCCAAAGGATTAACAATCTGGGAAGCGCAATTCGGAGACTTCAGCAATGTTGCTCAGGTTATTATAGATCAGTATGTAAGTTCAGCTGGCGAAAAATGGGGTTTAATGAATGGTCTCGTATTGTTCCTGCCTCACGGTTACGAAGGACAAGGTCCGGAACACTCCAGCGGACGTATGGAACGAATGTTATCGCTGTGCGCTAATTACAATATGCAAGTAATGATGCCAACAACTCCCGCAAACCTCTTTCATCTGTTAAGACGACAAGTTTTATGGGATATCAGAATTCCTACGGTAGTTTTCACACCTAAAAGTCTTTTGCGGCATCCATTGGTTATATCACCCATTAAACATCTGACTTCGCATCGGTTTATGGAAGTTATCGGTGATGATAAGGTTCCCGCCGGAAAAGCAGAGGTTCTCATTTTTACGTCAGGCAAAATCTACTACGAGCTTTTCGAACGGCGTGAAAAATTAGGAAGAGCAAATTTTGCAATTATTCGTATTGAACAATTGTTTCCATTCCCATCAGAAGAGGTCCGAATGATTAAATATGAGAATCCCCATGCAAAGCGAATTCTTTGGGTTCAGGACGAACCATCAAATATGGGAGCATGGCCTTACATCTCCCGAAAATATCCGGAACTTCAATTGGAGCTAATTAGCAGGGCCGAAAGTGCAAGTCCGGCAACCGGACTTTTGGAAAGACACAAAAAAAGTCTTGAGCGAATTCTAAACGCTGTTTTTAACTAATTTTATGCAATTAAATTATCTAACATGATTTTTGAAATCAAAATACCATCTCCCGGAGAGTCGATTACTGAAGTTGAAATTGGAAAATGGCTTGTCGAAAATGGTTCAATCGTAAAAAAAGATCAGGAAATTGCTGAAATTGAATCTGATAAGGCAACCTTGTCTTTGACTGCTTCAGCAGATGGAAAATTGAAAATCTTAGTAAAGGAGGGAGAAAGGGTGGCTATCGGAACAGTAGTCTGTACACTTGATTCTGATGGGCATATTAAGCCCACAGAGAACGACTCAATACTGTTAAATAAAGAATCGGTTCAAAAACCTGAAGATGAAAAAATAACTGTTTTACCAGTTTCCGATTTTAAAACAGCTGAAACAAAATTGAACACCCCTAAGGAAGAAAATCATCAGATTAAATTGACGCCGGCTGCAAAAGCAGTCATGGAGGAAGAAGGTTTGAGTATTGATGATCTTCTGAACGGACTCCGGAGAATCAGTCGCAAGGATGTTGAGCTGGTGCTAACATTGCAAAAAAATGAACCCTCGAAACCAGCAGTAGAAAAAACGCGTGATGAAGATCGGGTGGCGATGTCGCCTTTGAGACGAAAACTAAGTCAGCGGCTTGTTGCAGTCAAGAATGAGACAGCCATGCTCACAACATTCAACGAGATCGACATGAGTAAGGTGATGGAACTAAGAAAAGCCTATCAACAGCCGTTTGTCGATAAATATAAAATTAAGCTCGGCTTTATGTCGTTTTTCACAAAAGCCGTTAGTGTTGCGCTGTCTAAACATCCAACCATCAATTCATTGATCGATGGTGACAGCATTGTTACACCACATTATCATGACATAGGAATCGCTGTTCAAACACCCAAGGGATTGATGGTTCCAATTATTCGTAACGCTGAAACCAAAAGTATTGAAGGCATAGAGCGCGAGATAAAAGAACTTGCAGAGAAAGCCAGGGATAAAAAACTTACCATTCAGGAGATGACCGGAGGAACATTTACGATTACCAATGGCGGTGTATTCGGTTCGCTGATGTCGACCCCGATTCTAAATCCACCCCAAAGTGCAATCCTGGGAATGCATTCGATTAAAGATCGTCCGGTAGCTGTCGATGGAAAAGTAGAGATCAGACCGATGATGTTTGTAGCTCTCTCGTACGATCACCGGATCATCGATGGCAAAGATTCGGTTGGATTTTTGGTAAAGCTTAAGGAGTTAATTGAAAATCCGTCAAAATTACTTTTTGATGGCAAAAGCCCCGAAGAACAGTTAATTGGTCTATAATCTATTTCATAATAATAACAAAAGGCATCCCGGATGGGATGCCTATGTTAACCTAACCAAAATCTATGAAAAAAAGTGCTTTACTCTTACATCACAAAAATGCATACGAATTTAGTTAAGCCGATAAAACAGATCTTAAATATTGTTAAAAATCTCAACATTCTGCAATAGAATGCCCCATCAAATTGGGCTTTTCTATTACAGATGACTTTAATCTATTGAATAGCAGAATTGATCAGGAAAACTGCCGCTAATGAGACAATGGCATACAATTCCGGGAAAGCAGCCAGAATTAATGTATTTCCAAAGACTTCGTAACCTGCGCCGATTGCCGCAATACCCGATGCGCCAATTTGCCCTTGACGAATAGCCGAGAAAAGACAAACAAGCCCACAAGCCAGGCTACCTCCAAAAACAGCTGAAGCTTGCGTCCAGGTTATACTTGCGGTTAGGGCGGTGCCTGAAGCAAAAATAAAATATCCGGCAAATCCATACAGTCCCTGCGTCCCGGGCAATCCTGACAGGACAAGGTAACTTCCAAATGCATCGGGGTTCTTTTTCATCGCGCCAATTGTAGCATTCCCTCCAATTGTTGTGCCGTACGAACTCCCGACGCCCGCAAGTCCGATCATCAATCCAATTCCAATGTAAGCCAATGTAATAGGTTCCATCTGATAGTTTATTTACAAGTTTATAATCTGATTTCTATTCAATTTTGCGTTTAAATGGGGCGTACTTTTTTCCACCGCCTGAAAACCCTGCATTTTTATAAAACTCAACAAAAGTGAGTCGCATAGGATGTACAAACGACCCAAGAATTCCCATTGAAAAATTAATGGTATGACCAGCTATTAAGATAAGCGCAATCACAATGTACTTCACAACCGGAATATCAGGAGCCATCGCAATAGCAAGACTATTAAAAACATATCCCAAAATCCCACTTGAAATCGCCAACGCGAAAAGACGAATATACGATAGCAAATCACCCATTAAACCGGTTGCCATATTATAAGTATCCCAAAGTCCGAAGGCCATATTGGCGAAAATATTCCGGTTAGGATTATTGAATATAAATGCTCCGAGAAAACCGATCAGCAAAATTGACGAAAAAACAATCGTAACGATTAAGGGATCAACAGCCGATTTTTTCATCAAATAATTAATTCCAAATCCAAATATGATTACAATCCAGCCAATCGTACTTAAAGCACTCCTCCAACCGTTTTGATATATTTCATTGGCAGCTTTCACGAACATTCCATAAAAAATCTGAATAGCACCAAGTGTCAGCGACAGATTGAAAAGTAACTTATTTACTGAAGTATCCTTCGATTTCAATAAATCGTCCAGATTGGCATAAAAGCCCAGACGCATCTCATAAAGGTTCATTCCAAAACAAGTACCCGACAAAACCCCGAACAGAATTGTTGACAACCCCAAAAAGCTGATCAATTTCATCGTCCCCTTCATCGAAGGATTAACCCTACCTGACATGATGAATCCACCTATCGCAAGGATTAATCCATACCCCAAATCGCCTAAACAAAATCCAAAAAACAGCCAATAAAATGGTGCATATAAAGCGGTTAGATCCAATTCGTGATAATTGGGCAAGGTGTATAAAGCACCGATGGGCTCGAAAAGTTTGGCAAACCAGTTATTTTTCAATAAAACAGGTACTTTGTCTGTCATTTCTGGTTTACTTGCCTCGTAAAAGACACCTTCACTATTCAGAAACTCCTGAAATGCAACCTCCTTATCAACAGGTAAGAATCCTTCCAAAAGCGAAATCTTACCTTCGGCTGCTTTATCAGAGTTTAAAACAACTTTATCAAAATCAAATTCTTGCTGCACCTGATTTTTATATAGAATTAAGGATAAAAGATTTGATGATGCGAAACTGCGTAAATCGGTATCAATTTGATTTTTTTCCTGTTGCAAACCTTTTATTTCTTCAAGTACCTCAGTAAATACTTTACGGGGAAGTTTAATATTGTCTGCTTCAATTGCGAAAGGTTTGTTTTTTCTTGTGATTGTCACAAACAAAATATTTGTCCCATTTTGGGCAATTTGAAAAGCATTATAATTTGTTTCCCATTCAGAATTCCAATTTCTTGCAGATGTTGAGTAGAAAGAGGTAATCCAGCCATTGTCGCTCAATTGATCAATTTCAGGCCAGTCAAAGCTGCCCCAGGGTTCTAAAATCGAAGCTTCTTTTTCCGCGATCGAAATTGATTGTGTCAGCAATTCATCATCATGTCTAAAATTATCGTATTCTTTCAAAAGCTCGAATCCTTTCGCGATCGGAACCAAATTAGAAATCACTTTCTTGTCAATTTTCTTTTCAAGAAATTTAATTGCTTCCTGAATACGATTCATCAACAACAATTTATCACGATGCGGACCGCCTTCAACATCTACAGCGCCCCTGTCTTTCACATGCAATACACCTTTTTCCTGCAACGATTCAAGAAAATGCTGGTAATCTTTGTGATAAACGAGAAAGGCGTATTTCTTCATCTTTACGATCATTCTTCGGCCTCCTTCCCTATTTGCTGACGTGATTTAACAATTTTTTGAGCTGATTTAGAAAGATTTTCCTCATCTTCCAAAAACCGTTTTATCTTGCGAATGGCATCATCGTATCCCGGAATCTGCACCTTTTCGAAAAGATTGACTTTTTGGGTCGTCTTTTTGCGGGCATAATCAAGCAATATCACTTTTTGGTGAAAAAACTCACGCTCAATACCAACGGAAGCCAATTCCTTTACCAATGTCATTCCATCGAGAAACCATTTTGGCTTACTAAAGATACTAAAATTGACAATTTCAAATTCAACACCTTCAAATACAGGTGTTTTAACTCCTGCAATTTTCTTCATTGCCAACTTCACATCTTTTACTTTAATCAGCGAAGTGTCGAATTCGCCCCATAAAGTTGCCATCGAATTATATTCTTCCAATTTTTTCTGAAGAATTAAATCTAATCTCGCAACCTCGTCCCTGGCTTTTTTTACTTCTATCCGAAGCGCAGATTCCTTGTTTTTGATGGTCGGTAAAGCCCTGACCCTCATTTTAAACTGCTTTTCGAGGCCCTGAAGAGAGGTTTTATTATATTGAAATTTTATCGTCATAATGCATTGATATAATCAGATTACTAATTATCAAGCAATTAAATTAATTTGAAATTGGCCAGTATTTATCAACCAATACCTGCCGAATACCTGCTTCTTCCTTCTTGAAGTTCTTAGCTAACAGACTCCAGCCCAGATCAAGCATTTCATCAATACTAATATTGACATCAATAGCCAAAAGATTTCGGGAATATTCTTTCGCGAAGGTTAATGTTCGCTGATCGTATTCCGAAAGATCGAAACCATTTTCCATCTTCGTTTTGGCATTGGCTGCATCGGCAAACAAACGGATAAGCGCGTTCATTACCTGCGGATGATCTTCGCGGGTTTTGACACCAATTACGAGCTGCTTAAGGCGCGATAAGGACCGGAATGGATCGACAATCACTTTGCTGATGTCGGTATCGCGACGTAAAAACAATTGTCCTTCAGTAATATAACCTGTATTATCAGGAATTGAATGGGTAATATCCCCACCCGAAAGTGTTGTGACAGCAATAATCGTAATTGATCCGCCCGACGGAAATTGAACTGCCTTTTCATAGATTTTTGCCAAATCGGAATAGAGCGACCCAGGCATTGAATCTTTTGAAGGTATCTGGTCCATACGGTTCGAAACAATCGACAAAGCATCAGCAAAAAGCGTCATGTCGGTTAGCAGCACCAACACACTTTGGTTTTTATCGACTGCAAAATATTCTGCAGCGGTAAGCGCCATATCAGGCACCAGAAGCCTTTCAACAGGTGGATTTTCAGTTGTATTAACGAACGAAACAATCCGGTCCAATGCTCCTGCATTTTCAAACACATTGCGGTAGAAAAGATAATCGTCGTTGGTAAGCCCCATGCCACCAAGGATAATCTTATCGGCTTTTGCCCGAAGCGCTACCATTGCCATTACCTGGTTGAAAGGCTGGTCGGGATCGGCGAAAAAAGGAATTTTTTGTCCGGAGACAATCGTATTATTCAGGTCGATACCTGCTATTCCGGTTGCTATCAATTCCGAAGGTTGCTTCCTGCGAACCGGATTTACCGAAGGTCCGCCGATTTCACGTTCCTCACCTTCGATGGGCGGACCACCATCAATCGGATCGCCATAAGCATTAAAAAACCGCCCGGCCAATTGCTCCCCAACTTTCAATGTGGGTGATTTTCCAAGAAAAGTCACTTCGGCATTGGTTGGGATTCCTTCGGTTCCGCCAAATATCTGAAGGGTCACCTCATCGCCGATAATTTTCACTACTTGTGCCAAACGTCCATTTACCTCGGCAAGTTCCTCATTTCCAATTCCTGTTGCTTTCAGCGAACAGGTTGCCTTTGTGATCTGGGTAATTTGAGTATATATTTTCTGAAAAGCTTTTGTTGCCATTATGCTACTTCCCTCTCTTTTATGATCGATTTCAACTCATTTTCGTAGCCAACAAATTTGTCCGATTCGAAATCAGAATAATTCATCTGACGTAAAGTATTGATAATCCGTTTAAAATAACCTGATATCTCTGAAAAGGTTTCGAATGTAAAATCATGGTTACATATTTCCATCACTTTCTCAAGCATATACTGTTGTCGTTCGAGCGGCGTTAACATATCAATTTTATCGAAAGCATCCTGTTGCAAAATCACAAAATCAATAATTTCCGATTTCCATAACTTTACGTGATAATCGATTGGAACACCATCATCGCCCAAAATATCAATTTGTTCACTTACCTCCATCCCACGTTGAAGAATCGTTTTAGCCTCACTGACCATTGGTATCCATTTAGTTCCGATGCGTTTTTCAATATATTCTTCAAATTCAGGATATTCGAGGTATTTCGAATATGAATCAATTGGATTGATGGCGGGATAACGCTTACTGTCAGCCCGGCTTTGCTGAAGGGCATAAAAACAGCGGGCCACTTTCTTGGTCGATTCCGTTACCGGTTCTTTCAGATTACCACCTGCTGGTGATACGGTTCCGATAAAAGTAACAGATCCCGTCTTTCCGTTGTTCAGAAAAACGTAACCGGCCCTTGAATAAAAATTTGCAATGATTGCAGAAAGATCCATCGGAAATGCATCCTGGCCGGGAAGTTCTTCCAGACGATTCGACATTTCGCGCAAGGCCTGTGCCCAGCGAGAGGTAGAATCGGCCATCATCAGAACCTTCAATCCCATTGAACGATAGTATTCTGATATCGTCATCGCAGTGTAAACAGAGGCTTCACGCGACGCAACCGGCATATTGGAGGTATTAGCTATAATTACAGTGCGTTCCATCAGTTTACGGCCTGTATGCGGATCTTCGAGTTCCGGAAATTCTGTAAATATCTCTACAACCTCGTTGGCACGTTCGCCACAAGCGGCAATTACCACAATATCAGCTTCTGCTTGTTTTGAAATCGCATGTTGTAAGACAGTCTTCCCCGTTCCAAAAGGCCCAGGGATAAAACCGGTTCCACCTTCCACAATCGGATTGATGGTGTCGATTGTTCGGACACCTGTTTCGAGCAATTTGAATGGACGTGGCTTTTCAACATATGCCTTAATCGCCTTTTTTACAGGCCATTTCTGAATCATTGTTAACTGATGCTCGATTCCATCCTCGTCAATCAAAACGGCGATTTGTTCATTTATATTGTATTGGCCAGCAGCTATTATTGACTTTACAGTATACTTTCCTTCCAAAACAAATGGAACCATAATTTTATGAGGCTGACCATTTTCGGGAACTTCGGCAAGCCACGAACCTGCTATAACTTCATCCCCTGCAACCACTAATGGGGTAAAATCCCAAAGCCGATCTACGTCAAGCGGATATGTATAATCACCTCGTTTCAGAAAAACACCCTCCATTTTATCCAAATCGTTCTGTAATCCATCGTAATTCCGCGACAATATTCCAGGACCTAAAACGACCTCCAACATATGCCCGGAAAACTCCACTTCGTCGCCAATTTTTAGTCCCCTGGTACTCTCAAACACCTGAACATAGGCATTCGAACCAATCACTTTTATAATTTCTGCCATCAGTTTCGTACCCCTTGTCTCCAGAAAGCAGATCTCATTCTGAGAAACCGGACCATCAGCTTCAACAATTACCAGGTTGGCTATTATACCTTTAACTTTTCCTTTGGTTGACATATGCGTAGATTACTTATTTAGTTTATACTCTTCAGGGAATTGGAAAGATCCTCTTAGCTGATCGACAAAATCTTTGAATACCTTGCTGCCAGTTTCGTGATTGAGATTCATCCAACGCTCAAGAATCTCTGTTTGCAGCAAATAAGCGAATATATTTTCGATGGTAAAGCGATAATGAAAAACCTTTTCCTCAATCCATGACCATTTTAAAAGATCCATTTTTTTTTCACGTTCAAGCAGATTGGACTCGTCGGCTATGCGCATTACCTCGTCGAGGTAGGGAAATATGGGTTTAATTCCAAAATCTTTTGCATTGCTACTTCGGATTGTCTCTGACAATTCGCCTGTTCCAACAATTGTTCCAGACAAATCGATCGTGAAATTTCGACTATTGATGGCAGTGAAAATATTGGTAATGGCAAGGTTAAACTCAAACCATTCGGATATAAATTGATTCCGGCATTGAATGGCTGAATTGAAATAGAGCGTTGTCAACTGGTCTTCCCAACTTAGACCGGGGAAAATGGGTTTATCCGTCAGAAAAGCAGGGATAAATTCCCTGAAATAATCGGGGAAACGTTCATCCTTAAAAATCTCCTGCTCTTCCAGTTGCTTTACAAACGCTGCAAGCATTTCGGGGGTAATACTTCCCCGTGGATCGGGTTGAGAATCAGATTTATTAAGAAACGCCAGCAGGTTAATATTGTCGAACTTCCGGTAAAACTGCATAACAAGTTCGAAATCTTTTGGTTCGAGGTCGTCCTTCAAAATATTCTTAAACTCCTCAATATTATAAAGAAGCTTATATTCTTCAGCCCGAATTTCAGGGAGGCCAGCGATAAGACAATAGTACTTACTCACGTGAATAGGTTTTAATTATTTCTTATCGAACAAGAGCTCAACAACATTCGGACGAAGATATTCCTGGAAAAAAGTGATGAAATCCTGATCCGTAAAACTGATTTTGTAGCCACCCTTGTCCGGAGCAACTTGAAAACCAGTCTTCAATCCATTTACTGTTTCAATCGAAAATCCTTTGTCTAATAAACCCTTAGCAACTGAACTAAAGTACCCAACAATTGCCTTTTCATCTTTCTGAGGAATAAGGATTTTCATATCAGGTGCTACATCTGAACTAGTTGCCCAGTTTTTAACCATCATTTCAATGGCTTTTTGAATAAATTCGACATCACCCACTCCAGCCTTGATATCTGCAGCTGTAATCGCTCCATTAATCAAATTAACAACCTCTAGTTTTAAAGCTTCAATAGCTTGCCGGGCGGCAAGTTTAATTTCTGAATTTGTATTCTCATTAATATCATTCGCTTTTTTATTTGCGACAATCAAAATCTGATCGGCCTCAAGTTTGGCGTCACCTAATATTTTTGCAGCTTCAGCATTTGCTTTGGTTTTTATCAAATCGGCCTCCTCCTGTCCTTTTGATATTCCTTCCTTATAAATTTTATCGGTGAGTTCCTGAAGTCTGTTATTCATAATCGTTTGGTATAAAAGAAGTTTAATTTTTGAACACGAAGCTGTCACACAAAGAATCGCTGCAAATAAATTTTATCGCAACCGATTATTCAGTGGGCTAATTTATAAAACTTTTTTTACAAAAAACGAAGATGAAAAATTATGGGATGCAGTAGATTGTTTGTTGAAAAATATTCTCCGGACTAATCATTAACAACGATCGAAATACTTTGGCGTTAACACGTAACAACCTAAATATATGTACGATAAATTTCTTAAATCATAGTCCGGGAATATTGATGCTTGATTAAAAATATCAGGCAAAAAATGTAATATATAATCCAGCAATAATTGCAGTAGTGATAACACCACTAATATTTGCTCCCAAAGCCTCGGGCAGAATCATTGACTGTGGATTAACCTTGTGAACTTCCTTCTGAGCCACCTTTGCCGTTGTAGGTACGCAGCTAACAGCTGCAATTCCAATCACAGGATTGTAATTTCCCTTTTTCAGGAAATACAAAGCATAGCCGCCCATGATACCTCCAATACCTGACAACAACAATGCAATGATCCCTAAAATCAACAGCATCAAGATTTTCGGATTGAGAATCAAATGAGCATCGCACAAGATTCCGAGAAGAAGTCCGAGAAAAAATGTCGAACCATAAAGTAAAGGCCCTTCGATGAATGATTTGACATGTGTAAGACCAGATTCCCGGATGGCGATTCCGATAAACAGCGAAAAGAAAAGCGGACCTGCAACCGGAAACATCAAGCAAAGAACAACACAAAGCACAGAGGCAAACATAAGTTTAACACCGGATGATATTGGTTTTGATTTGGTTTGCGGTCTTACCATTTTAATACCACGCAATCTCTTGGGAATCAACAATCGGATTAAATACGGATATCCACCATAAGTCAACCCGAGATACAGATAAGCGACGACTGTAATTGGGACAAAGAGATCCTTCGAAAGATTTAATGCAGTGAACAATACCATTGGCCCGTCAGCACCGCCAACCATTGCAGCCGATGCAGCATCCTTAACCGATAATCCAAAAAACATGGCGATTGGAACTGTCAGGAAGGTTCCCAATTCACCACACACGGCCAGGAACATACTTGTAAAAGGATTTTTCAGAATATAGGTAATATCCAGCATGGTACCAATCCCCATAAAGATAAAACATGCGATAAGTCCATTACTGAAAGTGAACGTGTAAATAGGCTGTAAAAAATCGATTTGTAATAAATACATTAGTTGATCTATGTCAATGGCCAAAGGATCAACAAACAGATTCCCGTGTGCCCCATCTGGCATGATCATCGTTGAAGCGTTGATTGTAGCCATTCCCAGACCCATTGGAATCATTAGTAAAGGTTCAAGAACCCCTTTTTTACCTAAATAAACCAGTAATAATCCAAGAAGCATAAGTAAAATACGCGAATACATAATAATTGGATCAGAGGTGAGCAGCGTATATACTCCCTGAAACATTTTACCAAACTCAAGCGTGTTCATGATGATAATTGACGAGATCTTCACTTCCTTCAACCTGGGTCTCGCGGAATTCTTTTAAGAATTGCTTTCTTTCGTTTTTCCCTAAAATAATATTTTGACGAATTTTCTTCAAAATACTCCCAAGTGTGAACGATTCTTCGGGCAGGACTTCAACCAGCTTTGCCAGGCCCCAGATGATGAAGGCAACGAACATAGAAACTAAAAACGTTATGCCATAAATGGTCATAATTTCAACATAAATATTCATAATAAATATATGATAGATTAAAAAATGATGTATTGTCTGGATAAGATGGGAAAAGCCAAAAATATCAAATAAGCAGCATTCCCATAAAGATAATGGAAGAATGATAGTTAGGTATAAGTTTTTGTATGACAGGTTTACTTATTCGATTTTGTATATTTTTATCAAAGAAATGAACATTAATAAACTTAGAGCAGTTGAGCGTTTTTGAAGGTACTGCGATCTCCTCTCTTACAATTTTGATTTGAACTTCTGATTCGCCGACCAAGAGATCCGATATTTCAATATCATCCTTAATAGAATTATCCTGAGAAATTGTTGAAAGCTGTTCAACTTTCAATGCTTTACCTCCCTTCTTTTGTGAAGCCATTATTAAAGCAGGGCAAAACAATATATATATCCCAATAATTAAAAAGTACAGATTCTTTTCTTTCATAAATCGAATAAAAGCAGTGCAAAAATATGCTACCTATGGATGCATTATCCGTCCATTTTAAAATTTAACAATTAATTTATATTCGAATTAATTATCCCCGGTTAGCACGCCACAACCAATACAAAGCATTATTTTAGTATTTTTCAAATTAAGTGCAATTTTAAAAATATGAAATCAAAGA
>Ga0209511_1003343_pt1 | contig 12354 bp, 7 predicted proteins | sample SSSSmetaG_FD_184141 | JGI IMG/M metagenome (GOLD analysis project Ga0209511, IMG submission 184141) | Glacier valley bacterial and archeal communities from Borup Fiord, Nunavut, Canada, to study Microbial Dark Matter (Phase II) - ​SSSS... | ecosystem: Environmental > Aquatic > Freshwater > Ice >... | reverse complement strand
CCAAAAACGATGGCGCCTTGCAGGGGTTTGCCGTTGGCGGCGTCGACGACCTGGCCAGTAAAGGGCCCAAGCAGCGAACCTGCCTCGACGGTGCCCGGCTGTCGTTTGAAGGGCGCGTCGGCAATCATGGGCGCGCAGCCGGCCAGCAGAAGAAAGAGGCCGAGGCCCACTGGACCCCATCTTCTGCCACCTGCTACATCGGCGTCAGAGAGCCGCCAGCTACCATCCATGGAGCAATCCTTGATCCGGTCGTCCGGCCTTGGTACTTTCATGATCCGATTGGCAAAACAGCCCCGCTTGTAGCGCAGTCAGGGGGCCAGGTAAACCCGAAACGGAGGCGGTCGCCGACAACCCAGTTGGTACACTGCTTAGAGGAAACGGCCTCATGCCACGTTGCTCCAACTGCGGCAAATTGAACCGAGACGGAGCGCTTTTCTGTCAGGACTGCGGTAGCAAGATCGAAGCGACCAAACCAGCGCCCGCCGGCGCGCCGGCATCTGTTGCCGTCGCTGCGACCATGGCTGCGCCTGCTCCTTCCGCTACCGGCACCACGGTGTGCACCTCGTGCGGCACCTCGAACCCGCCGGGGATGAACTTCTGTAAAATGTGCGGCAATGCGCTGGCAGTCGCCGCCACACCCACGCCTTCGCCGCCTGGCAAGCTGACCTGCGCCAGCTGCGGCAAGCAGACGCCGGCGGGCTTCGCCTTCTGTCAGCACTGTGGTCAGCGGCTGCACACGCAGCAGGTCCCGGCCCATCCGCCACTCGCGGTTTCCTCGACGGTGGCGGGCAGCCCGACGCCGCCGGCCGGCGTCCGTCAGGTGGCAGTGGCTTCGCGCCAGGTCTCGTCCGAAGACGCCATGGCGGCCACGGTTTCGCCGTCGCAGTCGGCGGAGATGGCGGCGCAAGTGCAGGCGGCCCAAGCCGCAGCACGGGCGGTGTCGGCGGCCAAAGCTCCCAAGCCCGAGCCCAAATCGGAGCCAAAGCCCGATCCCAAAATCGACGTCAGTGCCAAGACCGAAGCCCGCATGCTCGATTCCAACGCGGCCGTCGAGCCCACTTTGCCTGCCGAAGGCGGCGCGGTGTTCGGGCGCCTGGTCTCCGTCAACCGCGACGGCAGCGACGGGAAAACCGTCACCTTGGCCGGCGCTTCGTTCGACATCGGCCGGACTGAAGGCAACCTCCATTTCGCCGACGATCCCTATTTAGCCTCACGCCATGCGCGCCTGGCGCCGGACAAAAAAGGCGTCACGCTGCGCGCACTCGATACCGTCAACGGCGTCTACCTCCGCGTGCAGAGCGCGGTCGATCTGACGGCCGGCGACCAGATTCTCGTCGGCAAGGAGCTGTTGCGCTTCGAGCCGCTCGTCGCCGAGGAGCGTGATCCGGCGAGCCTGGTGGAGCACGGGGTGCGTCTGTTCGGGTCCACGCCGCGCGAGTCCTGGGGTCGGCTCCGTCAGCTGACGGTGGCTGGCACCACGCGCGACGTGTGGCACATGGTGCGGCCGGAGCTGGTCCTCGGTCGTGAAGAAGGCGACGTGACCTTTCCCGACGACGAATTCATGTCGCGGCGGCATGCAGCGCTCCGTCGCACCGGGGCCAAGGTCCGACTGGAAGATCTGCAGTCCTCGAACGGCACCTTCGTGCGCGTCCGTGGCGAATCGGTGCTCAAGGCCGGCGACGTCATCCGGATGGGAGATCAGCTCATGCGGTTCGAGCCCTGAGCGTGAGCGACCACGACAGCGATAGCGAGCCGACTCCGCCGACGCCGACCTCCAGCGGCGTCCAGGTCGAGGTCCATGGCCGCACCGACGTGGGCCTGTTGCGCGAGCACAACGAGGACAGCTTCCTCGAGGTGGTGCTCGACACCGAGAGCCGCGACGTCGATGCCATGCGCCGTCACACGCTTGGCCCACGCGGCACGCTGCTCGTGGTGTGCGACGGCATGGGCGGCGCGGCGGCAGGCGAGGTCGCTTCCAACCTGGCAGTGGAATGCATCGCCGAGGTCATGCTGGCCGATCGCACCACGCCACCACCGACCGGCGTCGTCGACGATGCGCTCACCGCACTCGGGCGCAAGCTGCGCTTTGCCGCCGTCGAGGCCAACCTCCGCATCTTCCAGGACGCTCGCACCAACCCAAGCCGCGCCGGCATGGGCACCACCATGACCACCATGCTGCTGCAAGATGGCCATGCGCTCATCGCCCAGGTGGGCGACAGCCGGGCCTATATCTGGCGTGCCGGGCATTTCACGCAGGTCACGCGCGATCAGTCGCTGGTCAATCAGCTCCTCGAGACCGGTCACATTACCGTCGAGCAGGCCAAGTTCTTCGAGCACAGCAACGTGATCTTGCAGGCGCTCGGCGTGCAGGAAGACGTCGAGGTGCAGCTGTCGCGGGTGGCGCTGCGTAAAGGCGACCGGCTCCTGGTGTGCTCCGATGGCCTGGTCGGCGTCGTCACCGACGAGGAGATCGCCGCAGTGATGGGTGCCTGCGACGACCTCGAAGAGGCCGCACGCATCCTCATCGAGCTGGCCAACGGCGGTGGAGGTCCCGACAACATCACGGTGATCGTGGTGCACGTCGGCGGCGATCTGCCCGAGCCTGGGCCGGACGATCTGCTGAGCTATCAGCTTTGGAAGATCGATCCCGAGCTGCCCCCGGAGCCGTATCCGCCTGCGGTCCCAGTCGATGACTTCGTCGAGCAGCGGCCCCTCTTGCCGGATCCGCCGCCACGGACGTCGATTGGCCAGCTCGTCGCGGTGGCCAGTGTGCTCGGCGTGCTGCTGGGCAGTGTGTTGACCGGGTTGGTCCTCTATTCGGGCGGGGTGCGCTGTGAGGTGACGGCGTGGCGCGCTGGCCTCGCAGTGTTGGCCGACGGTCGTGACACCGGCCTGCGATCGGTCGACAGCGCCAGCTCCCTTCATCTTCGTTTGGCGCCTGGGCATCACACGATGGCGCTCAAGGGTGGCGGCACCGACCTCGTTCGCGAGCTGGAGGTCGACAAGGCCGAGGTGTGCGCGGTGGACTTCGCCAGCACCGCCGCTGCAGCGGTGCCGACCTCGCCCGCACCATCGGTACCGGAGACTCCGCGCACCGAGCCGGATCTTGCGTCGCACGGCCCGGCCGATGGTGGCTATCCCAAGGCACCGCCCGACGCCCCCGGCCCGTGAGCGATCGGTGAAGATCCTCGTCGAGATCCTGTCCGGATCCCGTGCCGGTGAGCGACGCGAGCTCGACCAGTCGGTGATCAAGATGGGGCGCCATCCGTCCAACGACATTGCCTTCGATCCGGAGCGCGACCGTGACGCGTCTTCCAAACATGCCGAGCTGCGCGTGGAAGGCGGCCGGGTCGTGGTCTACGATCTGGGGTCGGCCAACGGCACGTTTGTCGACGGGCGCAAAGTTGTCGGTTCGATGCCGATTCCGTCCGGCACCGAGGTCGAGCTTGGCTTTGGTGGGCCGCGCTGTCGCATCTCGTATGAGGCGCGTACTGCGGGGGTCGTGCCGGCCACTGCGTACAGCCCGCGTCCTCTGGCCGCCCAGAACGACGGTGCTGGCAAGGTCGGCCAGGGCACCGTACGCATGATGATCGAAGAGGCGCTGAGGCGGGCGCGCGGCAACGAGCATCGCTGGCGGCTGTTTGCCGTCGTCGGGGCGTTGGTCGCGGCCGGGGCCGTCGCTGCGGCCGTCGTGGCGCTGCGGCCCCGTGGTGACAGTGCGCTCCGGAAGGAAATGGTCCGCGTCATGGAGCAGCAGCACACCGCCGCCGAGGCCGACCGCGCCGAGTTGCAGAAACGCCTCGACGAGATGGCGTCGCGGCTCGGTAAAGGGGCTGCCGGCGCGTCGGTGGCCCGCGCCAACCACGACGCGCTCTACCTCGTCACCGTCAAGACCGGCGGTGCCGAAGACGGCTTTTGTACGGCGTTCGGCACCAGCAAGGATCGTCTGGTGACCAACGCGCACTGCGTCCACCTCGCCGAGGACTATCGCCGTCGCGGTGGCCAGATCTGGGTGGTCCAAAACGGCCACCCCGAGGTGCGATTTGCCGTCGACAAGATGCGCCGCATCAGCGGCTTTCTGCCCGGCGGCGGCATCTCGCCCGACGTGGGCTGGCTGCGCGTCGTGGGCTCACTGCCGGCCCTGGCGACACTGGCTGCGCCGGCTGAATATCGAGCCGTCCGCACCGGCGACGCGATGTTTTCGTATGGCTTTCCGGGCCGCTTGGCCGACGCCGACGCACCGGAGGCGACCTTCGTCGAAGGCGTGGTCGGCCGTGTCACCACCATCGACGGTCGCGCCGGCTCGGTTGCCGATACACGGCTCATCCAGCACAGCGCGTTCTCGTCGGGCGGTACCTCCGGTAGCCCCATCTTCAACGCCGCCGGCAAGGTGGTCGCGGTCAACACCGGCGGCTACTCCGAGACCGTCGAGACCAAGGGTGGCTCCTCGTCCCGAAGCCTGGCAGGCTACAACTTCGGGATGCGTGTAGATCTCGTCGAGCAGCTGTTCCTGGAATCAGGCGACTAATCCGCCCACATCGTGGGATTTGACATAGAATACGGAGCCATATGAGCGGTAAGAGCTGTGTCAAGTGTCAGTCGCCCCTCGACGCCAAGGCGCGTTTCTGCGGCGCGTGCGGCTCGGAACAGCCCGATGGAGAGGCCGTGCGTCCGCCGGTCAGGACCGTGTTCCAGGGCTCGAACTCGACGGCTCCCTCCAGCGCTCCGCCTCCTGCCGCGCCGCCAGTCGGCCCAGTTCGCTCGCAAGAAGCCTTTGGTGCCACGCTGTCGCCGTCGTCACAGAGCGCACCAGCGCGTCCGTTTCAGCCGACCCCAGCCAGGGTCAGCGCCTCGCGTCCCGTCGCCACGGCTGCCTCGGCCGAGCTCGCTGACCTGAGCGGCCACACCCTCAACAACCGCTATCTCGTCGAGGCCAAGATCGGCGAAGGCGGCTTCGGCGCCGTCTACCGCGCCAAGCAGACGCAGATGGGTCGCACGGTCGCGCTCAAAGTCCTGCACCCGCGGATGGCCAAGGACGCGCAGGTGCTCGGTCGTTTCAAGCGCGAGGCGCAGGCCAGCTCGCAGCTCCGCAATCCGCACACGGTGCAGGTCTACGACTTCGATCAGACGCCGGAAGGCATCATGTATCTGTCGATGGAGATGCTGCTCGGGCGCAGCCTCCATTCGGTCATCTCCAACGACGGGCCGCTCGACCCGATGCGCGTGGCGCGCGTCATCGACGGCATCGCCGATTCGCTCGGCGAGGCGCACACGCAAGGCATCGTGCACCGGGACATCAAGCCGGAGAACATCTTCCTCGAGCCATCGCCCTCGCCGGACTTCGTCAAGGTGCTCGACTTCGGTATCGCCAAGATCGTCGGTGGCGACGGCGGGATGGCCTCTGGGCCGGCCCTCACCGCGGCCGGCCAGACCCTCGGCACGCTCGAGTACATGTCGCCCGAGCAGCTCATGGGCGCGCAGCTCGACGGGCGCAGCGACCTGTACGCCGTCGGCATCCTGGCCTACGAGATGCTGACGGGCAGCCTGCCGTTCCCGGTCAAGACGCCGGGCGAGATGATCACCGCACATCTCAAGACCGTGCCACCGGCACCGTCGCGCATGATTCCGCACGTCGCTGTGCCGCCTGCGCTCGACCAGATCATCCTCCGGCTCCTCGAGAAGCAGAAAGAGAAACGCCAGGCCAACACCGCCGAGCTGCGCACGGAGCTGGCGGCGCTGATCTCGGGTGCGGCGATGTCGCGTCCCTTGGCGATGGCTGCGGCCAGCGCGCCGATCCCCGTTGCCCGTCCTGTTCAGCAGGCGCCCATGGCTCCAGCACCGACCGCGCCCGTCGCCCGTCGCCCCAAAGCCGGCATGCCGGTCGGAGTCATCATCCTCATCGTCGGAGTGGTCATCGCCGTCGCTGGCATCGTCGGCGGCCTGGTGTTGTGGAAGTGAAGCACTTTCCGTAGCGGAGCGTGGGAGGTTCGGAACCCTCTCAGCGTTCCGAGCTCAATGGCGCTTCGGTGCCGGGCGGGCGATGGGTGAGAGCGACGCAGTCAAGTCGCTGTCTTGGGTCCGGAGATAAATCGAGCGCTGCCAGGGCTTTTGGCCGTTGAGTGCCAGCTCGACCTTGTAGCTTTCAAAGCCCGGCAGCTTGACGTCGACGGGCGTGCGGCCGCGGGCCACGCCGCCGATGATCACCTGGGCGGCCGGCGGCGTCGACGAGATGTGCAGGCGCGAGGCGGGGCGGCGCAGGTTGAGCGTGAGGTTGCCAGGCGCTTCGACCGTGCGCTTGACTGGCTCATAGCGCTCGCGGGTGAGCTCGATCTGGTGGGTGCCAGCGGAGAGATGGAGGATCTGTGGCGTGCGTCCGGCGGGGCTACCGTCGACGGTGAGGTTCGCGCCGGGCGGTCGGGAGTCGATTCGCACGGTCTCGAGCACGGCGGCCGGAGGTGCGGCCACACGTGGCGGCGGCACCGGCCGTTCAGGCTCGGGCTCGGGCGCAACTGGGGCCGCAGCGACGGGCGCAGGCGCAACGACCGCGACCGGCGTCGGGGCCACGACTGCGGGCGCACGCCGACTGATACTGATGATCACATACACCCCTGCGCCACCCACACCGATGCCGATGAGTACACCGAAGGACGCCAGCAGCACGCCGGAGACGCGTCGTCGCTGAGGTCGGGTTGCGACCAGCATCGCCGTGTTGGGCGCCGGGAGCTGGGCCGGGATGGGCGTGGCAGCGTCCGAAATGGCCGTCTGCGAGCCAGTCTTGGCGGCCAGGTTCATGCTGACGTCAGAGAAGGTGGCCGCCCGATCCTGGTGTGGGCCCACCGACTGCTCGAACGACCACTCCACGAAATATTCGAGTGCGCCGTCGGAGACGCCCATGAATGGGTTGGCCGGCAGATTGCCGTCGGCAGTCAGCGCCAACGGGGACGACAGGCTCGACGACGCTGCATCCATCGCCTGCAACGGCATGGTCGCGCCGAGCTCGGTCTTGCTGGTCGAGCTCGACGGCGTGGGCGGCCAAGCCGGCATCGTCTGGGCGGCGGTCGCCGGTGTCACGACCCTGGGCGGAATGCGTGGCACCGACGCCAGCGCGGGCGGAACCGGCGCGATATCGACGGGAGCAATGGGCGTCGGTGCGGGCGGCGTCACCATTGGCAGCGCAGGCGCAGTGGCCAGTCGCGGTCCGAGTGGCTTCATCGGCGGGCGCACCGGCGGCGGCGGCGGGGCGGCGATAACCGCACGCACCAGCGGCGTCGGCGGCTTTTGCGTTGCTGCGTTGGCCGCGGCCATGAGGTCCACGGTCAGCTGGCTCGGCTCGTCGAGGGCCTTGAACTGCAGCTCCATCCCTGGTGGTCGTCGACGATCGCCGGTATCGAGCTGGGTTCGGACCACCACGCCCTGCCCGTTGATGAGCGGCTGCCCGTCGGAGAGCTGGAGGCTGAAGCGGATCCGCGTCATGGTCGTGCGCGGACTGTCGGTGAAAATGAAGATGCGATCGCCGTTGAGGTGCCGGCAATAGCGCTGCACGAAGGTGTCCAGATCGGGCGCCCGCACAGTCACGCGCAGCATGACCGTACTAGCCGTCACTGGCGTAGACGCCACTTCTGCCATAGCCCATCGTAGCATTGTTGCCCCGAACCCTGAGAGGTTCCGGACCTCCGACGCTCTGTGTGGGCACAGCCCACACTCCGCTACAGAGTTTTACAGACCGGCGAGGACGCTTTTTACTTCTTCGATGTCTTTGAGGTAGGGCGGGCTCAGCTCCAAGAAGCGCTGGTACTCACGGCGGGCGCCGTCTTTGTCGCCGCGGATGCGCAGGGCGTCGCCAAGAAGTCGATGCGGCTCGGGCATGCGCTCGACGAGCGCGGAGGCGCGGCGGGCTTCCTCGATGGTGCGGTCGAGGTCTTTCTCGTCGCGCAGTCGCTCGGCGGCGTGCAGCGATGCGGTCGCGTCTTTCCAGGCGCGATATTCGTCGCTACCGAGGAGCGGATCCTCGGGAAGATCGGCTGGCTGCGGCCGATCTTCACCGAGCAGCTCCCGACGGAGATCGAAGGCCCGATAGCGTCCCAGGAGATGAGGCCCTTCGCCGACCCACAGGACCAGATTCGTCGCGTCGGCCACCACCGAATGCGTAGCGATGAGCGCGTCGAGCGCGTTGCGATTGCCGAGGCCAATGGGCTCGCCGCCTGGACCTTTCTTGTCGCGCAAAATCTCCAGCACCCGCCTGGCGTCGATGGGACCCCGATGCCCGCGCACCAGCTCCTCCATGCGGCGATGGCGCGCGCCCGAGGTCATGTACCGTCGGAGGTAGTCGTTCTTGGCGTCGCCGGCAAAGGCCGGAGTGAGGGCGTGGTTGCTGGAAATGGTGATGTCACGCGCGCGGCGGACCTCGGTGCGGGTCGGACTGCGCTCGATGACGGCCGACTCGCCGGTCTTACCGTCGGCGACCAGATAAAAGTCGGGCACCATGACCGGCGTCTTCTTGATGATGGCGACGGCTTCGTCGATCGAATGCGCTTCTTCGAGCACCGTCCGCACCAACAGCTCGACCGGCATGCCGTCGGTGCCCTGGTCGTCGGTGCGGGCGGCGTTGATCGACACGAAGAGGCCCTCGGTGTTGAGGCCGGTGACCACGCCCGACATGCCAATCCACGACACCGACGCAAACGGAATCTTGCCGGTAGGTTTGTAGAACTGGATCGCCTTCTCGCGATCGAAGATCTCCAGGCCCTCGAAGTCGAAGTTGCGACCGACGAAGAGATGCCCACCGACGGTAGCGGGGCCGGCGGCCGCAAACGAGGTGCAGCCGAGCAGCGGCGAGTGCTCCACGCCCTGGGTGATGTCGTGGAGCGCGTGATAAAACAGGATGCGGTGAAAGGCCGGCAGAAAATCGGAGTGCCGATCGACGCCACCCTCGGCAAGGCCGGCGATCTCCAGTTGCTGCGCTGGCGGCACGAACTTTTTCAGGTTGCGATATTTGAGGCGCACGCCGCCACGGATCAGGAACAGCGCGATCTTGGACGGCACGTAGCGCGCCATCTCCGAGAACATGAGGTCTTCCTGCTCGCGCAACACGCGGCTGCCGAGGCGGGACTGCGCATAGCCCATGAGGAACGGCTCGCCCTCGAGGTGCTCTTCCCAGATACCGCGCTCGCGTGAGATCCAGTTGTTGCCGAAGTAGGTCTTGGGACCGCGGACTTCGACTGCCAGCGACGCGACGGCGGCGCGCGCCGAGGCAGGAACGTCGGGCGGCGAGATCGACGTGGCGCGGAGAAAAATGAAGTAGGCGATGGGCAAGACGACGCCCAGCACCAACACGGTCCAGCCGAGGCGGCGCGGCCAGCGTCGTACGCTCCGTCCGCCGCGGCTGCCGAGCATGAGCGAGTCTTTGGCCATCAGATTGGCTGCACAGTAGCACCAGCCGTACGTCGGCGCCCGAGGAGTGCGTCAGCCGCGACGGCCACGAGCGAGAACATGGCCAGTGCGCACAGCGACGACAACAGCCAACCCTGAAACGGCGCTTTGCCGCTGACGATCATCTTGGGCCAGAAATTCTGCGTGATCAGCTCATAGCCGGCCGTCTCCGTGGCCACGCCCACGAACACGAGCGGCAGCATCGTCACCCAGATGTACCGTCGCTGACCGCGGTTGAGGAGCATCCGCGTGGCGGTACAGAGCGCGATACAGGCCAAGAGCTGGTTGCAGATGCCGAGCATGGGCCAGATGGTGGCGATGGAGCCGGTCCATACGAGGTACGTCCAGCCAAAACAGACCAGCGTCGTCGAGACGATGACCCCGGGCAGCCATGACGTCTTGCCAAAGGGGGCATGGACACGGCCGGCGATCTCCTGGACCAGAAAGCGGGCGACGCGGGTGCCGGTATCGACGGTGGTGAGGACGAAGAGCGCCTCGAACATGATGGCGAAGTGGTACCAGTGGGCGATGAGCTGTTTGAAGCCGGGCAGCGACGAGAAAATGCGGCTCATGCCGACGGCTAGCGACACTGCGCCACCCGATCGGCCGGCCAGCCGCTCGCCGATCTGCGACGACAGCTCGGGCAAGTGCTCGGCGGTCATGCCGAGGGCGGCGAATTTGTCGACGGGGACGTTGATCGCGAAGTAGTCGCCCTCGGTCAGCGACGAGGCGGCGATCAAGGCCACGATGCCGACGATGCCCTCCATCAGCATGGCGCCGTAGCCGATCAAGCGCGCGTGGCTCTCTTTGTCGATCATCTTGGGCGTGGTACCCGACGCGATCAGGCCGTGAAAGCCGGAGATGGCGCCGCAGGCGATGGTGATGAACACGAAGGGCCACATACGGCCCGGGACGACCGGTCCACCGTCGACGAAGCGGGAGATGGCGGGCAGCTTGAGCTCGGGATTGACGATGGCGATGCCGAGGATGAGGGCGGCGACGGTGCCGATCTTGAGGTACGACGAGAGATAGTCGCGCGGGCACAACAGCAGCCACACCGGCAAAACCGAGGCACAAAAGCCGTAGGCGCAGATGGCCAGGGTCAGCTTGTGCTCGGAAAATAGAAACAGCTGGCCCAGCGACGAGGCGGCGATCCACTTGCCGGCAGCGACGGCGACAAAGAGCAACAGGACGCCGATGATGGTCGCTTCCTGGATTTTGCCTTTGCGGATGCGGTGGATGTAGAGGCCCATGAGGAGCGCGATGGGGATGGTCATGCCGATGGTGAAGGTGCCCCAGGCGCTCTCGGCGAGCGTGCTGACCACCACCTTGGCCATGGCGGCGATGGCGATGAGCACGATGCCGAGCACCGCGCCGGCCGCGATGACGCCAGCGCGGCGGCCGACTTCGATGCGGACCATTTCAGCGAGCGATTTGCCGTCGTGGCGCATGGATCCGACCAGCATGACGAAGTCGTGGACCGCGCCACCGAGCACGACGCCGATCAAGATCCACAGATAACCCGGCAGCCAGCCAAACTGCGCCGCCAGCGTCGGGCCGACCAGCGGTCCCGCGCCGGTGATGGCCGCGAAGTGATGACCGAACAGCACCCAGCGATTGGTGGCGACATAGTTCTGCCCGTCGGCAAGTCGGTGGGCGGGCGTGACGCGGGCGTCGTCGAGCTGGAGAACTTTCGTCGCCAGAAAGGCGGAGTAATACCGATAGGCGATGGCGACGACACAGAGGGCGCCAAGGAGCAACGGCAGCGCGTGCATGAAAGAGGTGTAACACGGCCAAGACTTGGGTACGCTAGCTGCCCATGCATACCCTCACTCGCTTGATCGTTGCCGTCGCTGTGATGTCTGTCACAGGCGTCGCGTCTGCGCAGTCTCGCCCGCGGCCGAGCCGTCCTGGCCACAAGCTGCGCATCAAGATCGACTCGCAGCCGCAGCAAGCGGCGATCTATATCGACTCCAAGGAGTACGGCATCGAGGGTTACACACCGACGACGCTGAAGCTGCCGAAGGGCAGCTACACCATCATCATGGAGTTGCCTGGCTTCAAGCCCGTGCAGCGGCCGATCAACGTCACCCGCTCGGAGGGCTTCATCTTCACGCTGGAGCGCGCGGCGCGGCCGGCGGTCGTCGAGGTCCGCTCGGTCGCCACCGACTCGGCCACTGGTGGCCAGCTCTTCGTCGACGGCGCCGCCATGGGCACCGTGCCTGGCAAGAGCGAGCTCGCCGCTGGTGCGCACTTGGTCGAGGTCAAGAAGACCGGCTTCAAAGACTTCCGCGAGTCGGTCACCGTCGCTGAAGGCGAGACTCGTACTCTCATGGTGGACCTCGTGGCCGAGGCCAAGAAGGGCTCGATCTTGGTGGTCTCGGACACCGCCGGCGCCGATGTCTACGTCGACGGCACCCGTCGCGACGCCACCCCCGCCCTCATCGGCGATCTCGTCGAAGGCTCGCACACGGTCGAGGTCCGTAAGGACCCGTTGCAGCCCTGGAAGCAAGTGGTGACCGTGGTCGGCAATCAGCAGACCAAGATCGAGGCCAAGCTGGCCGCTCCGGTCCCCGAAGCGCCCAAAGGCGGCTCGTTGCGCATCGTCTGTCAGGTGCCTGGTGCCGAGGTCATTCTCGACGGGGAGCCCAGGGGCCAGGCCAACAGCGAGATCAAAGGTGTCAGCCCCGGCCAGCACATCGTCGAGGTCCGCGCGCAAGGCTTTGCGCCGCAGGTCATCGAGGTCACCGTCACCGCCGGCGAGCAGCGGTTGGCGCGTGTGGAGCTGCAGCAGCAGATGGCGCAGGTTCAGACTGCGCGTCTACGCGTGGTGACGCCGGTGCCCGATGCCGAGGTGTTCATCGACGGTGCTTCGGTCGGCAAGGCGCCCATCGACCGCGACGACCTCGCTCCCGGCAAGCACTT
>Ga0209511_1003339_pt1 | contig 12358 bp, 10 predicted proteins | sample SSSSmetaG_FD_184141 | JGI IMG/M metagenome (GOLD analysis project Ga0209511, IMG submission 184141) | Glacier valley bacterial and archeal communities from Borup Fiord, Nunavut, Canada, to study Microbial Dark Matter (Phase II) - ​SSSS... | ecosystem: Environmental > Aquatic > Freshwater > Ice >... | reverse complement strand
GTCAAAACTAGATGTTTGTATACGTCTCGGGTGTAGTTAGTTAGTGTGTTTCGTTTTACCGAGGTGCAAATTTAGGAATAAAATCGAACTCTGAAAGGAAAATTTTGAGTATTTTGTTAGAATCTTTAATATTATTTTTTACATTTGCACCGTGTTAAAGGAAAAAGACGTTTAGCTACCACTAAATATCTCTTTATTGCGTGAAATAACTGTCGTTATTTCTGTCTGCTGAAGCCCGGATGGCGGAATTGGTAGACGCGCTGGTCTCAAACACCTGTGGGAAACCGTGCCGGTTCGACTCCGGCTCCGGGTACAAAAACCGCTTCGAAAGAAGCGGTTTTTTTGGTTTTATGAGGTTTCAGGTTCTGAAGGATCAAGGAATTGGTGAAAATTATTGTCTTTATAGCTATTAAGCCAATTCTCTGGTAGAAAAAACACATTTCATCCGTGCTCTCAATTCGTTTAATCACATCCGTTGATGTCGCAACTATTGTCGGTCGAGGAATTAATCAGCGTCACTTTCGAATCAAATTTTCCTTCTTGCCATACTTTTTCCAATGTTTGTAAAAAAGCCGTTGCCGGTTGCGCCCCAGAAATAGCATATTTATTGTCGAAAACAAAAAAGGGAACGCCTTGAACGCCCACCGCATTTGCTTCTTGAATGTCTTGTTTTACTTCTTTGCTGTAAAGGTCGGAGTGTAAAACCTGGTCAACAGCTTCTGCCTCAAGGCCAGTTTCGATTCCGAGTTTGCTTAAGGTGTTTAGATCGTTCAAATCTTTGCCGTCTGTTAAATAGGCTTTAAATAATAATTCTTCTAATTCGTTGGCGAGATGGTATTTTTTGGCCAGATGCAACAATCGGTGGGTGTTGTGGGAATTGGCTAAAACCGCTTTTTCGAAATGAAAATCCAGTCCGGCCGTTTTTGCATTTTCGGTCATATTGTCGACCATAGTTTGAGCCCACTCTATATCTTTTCCGTATTTTTCAGCTAGATGTTCGATTATCTTGTCTTCGGGAGAAGGGATGAAACTAGCATCCAATTCAAAACTTTTCCATTCGATTGCAACAGCTTCTTTGTGTTCGAATTGGCTTAAAGCTTCTTCCATTCTTCTTTTTCCGATGTAACAAAACGGACACATTATATCCGACCAAATCTGTACTTTCAATTTATTTTCCATTGCGTAATTCCTTTATTGGCTTAGCCCATTTATTAAGTGTTGCAAAAATAATCAATTCGGTTTTTAGCTGTTTTTAATTTAGGTTTTTATTGTGATTGGTTTGAGTTCGATTCTTGGTTTTCGAAATTTGATTTCAACTACATTTTATTTTTTTAATGAGTTTTATGAGTCAAAATCGATAAAGATGAAATTACGAACAGCCCGATTTTTTGTTAAAGAACAGCTAAATTTTAAATTTTTACTAATTTTTTTACTCTATTTAAAATATTGATAATTAGTTATTTGAATGATTGTAATTAGCCAATGATCTAAAAGCAGAAAACCGTGATTCAAAACTTTGGCACACTACTTGGATATGCACAATCAAACAAATATAAAAAGCGGAAGCCGAAAAGCTCACGAGTAGGCAAAACCCAAATTACACATATCATGAAAAAAATTACCCTTTTAGTAGCTAGTATTTTCCTTTTTGGAGGTATTGTAGCCCACGCAACAGAAAGAGACTATCGTAGATCTCCTGTAGATTTCAGAAATGCCGACCCAATTGTATTCACCGAAAGAGGAGTCGAATTCTACATTTTCCCTGACGGACAATTTGATTTTAATACTCGTCCCTCAAATGACGACATTTATTATAAACATGGTAAAAGAACTAGTGCAGTAAATAAAACTTACGGCAAAAATGGTCAAAACAGGAATTACGGCGTAAAAGTAGAACACGATTATAACGGAAGAGTAAGGCGTGTAGGGAATGTAATGATCAACTACGATGCCAATGATAGAGTTAAACGAGTAGGCTCAGTTTATATGACATACAACCGATATGCTTTGGATCGAGTAGGAGATTTGCAAATTATCTACAATCGTCGTGGTCAAATTGTTGATCTTGTTGGAGCCGTTAAAGGCGGCAGAGCTTATCAATACAGTCAAAACGATTATGATGATGACGATCGAGACTATGGATATGCCCAAAACACGAGTCATCAAGATGATATTTATTATAGAACTAATGACTCGAAACCTAAAGTAAAAGGAAGTTTAGACGTCAGAATAAATAAATAGGTTAGTTAAAATGGTTAGTTAAAAATCCCGCTGGTATAGATATCAGCGGGATTTTTGTTTATAATCAGGAAAGAATCTACATTTATTTATTCGAGAACGGATCGCAGTTCTTTTCGATATTGCGAAGCGCTCTTGCCTGTAAATTCTTGAAATGATTTATTGAAATAGCTAAAATTGTTGAATCCACATTCGAAACAAACTTCGGTAATGCTGATGGGTTTTTCTGCTAATAGTTTCGAAGCGTGTACCAAACGGTATTCGTTGACAAATTTGGTAAAGGTTTTTTGGGTTATCTTTTTAAAATAACGACAGAAGGAAGGAACCGTCATACTGACCAATGCCGCCACTTCGTCTAAAGTGATTGGTTGCTGAAAGTTATCTTTAACATAATTAAAGATTGTGTTGATTTTGTCGTTATCCTGCATTTGCATTTCCATCGTAAATCCTTCGGCATTCAAAACCTTGAATTCTGTGGCTTCTTCCATTTCGCTTAGGATGGATAACAAGGTGAGCAATCTTTCAAAGGGAGGTTGATTTTCTATAAGTTCTATTTTGGCTCCTATTCTTTTTTTTGTTTCACCAATAAATACGATACCTGCTTTGGCTCTATTGAAGAGGTGGTTGATGTTTTTCATTTCGGATATTCCAAAAAAATCGGTTCCCAGAAAGTCTGGCTTCATGTGTATCACCGTTTCTTTTTTGTTACCGGTGTTTTCATCTGTAAAACCGCAATGTGGCAAGTTACTTCCAATAAGGATGACGCTGCCACTGGTATAATACGAAATATGGCTTCCCACTTGGCGTTTGCCAGCACCACCATTTACATATACCAATTCGATCTCGGGATGGTAATGCCAAAAGTGGGCTTTACTATTTTCATTTCCGTCATAATTATTCAAAGAAAACGAATTTCCAAACGATGGTTCAATAATTTCTAAGGTAGGAAGTATCTTTTTCATAATGCTTTAATTTAGAATCTATGCAAAATTAACTTTAATATGTACACAATTATCTTTTTTAACCTATTTCGTTTTCGTAAAAGGTAAAATAGAACATAAATAGGAAAACGAGGTGTTGTTGCGGACCAAACTACCGTTCTATCTTTGCTTCAAATAAAACAATACAAATTTAAAAATTACAATTATGAAAAAAATATCCAAATATAGTTTAGTGTTGGTAGTAACATTAATAACTATGAACATGTTTGCCGGTACTGTTGATTTTACTTTAGATGTAAAAAAAGAACAAGGGAAATTAGTGACTTTTTCTTTGAACCAATCAGAAAAAATAGATTTGTCTATTTATGATGCAGAAGGTAAAATGATTCACTCAGAAAATGTGAATTCTCCAAAGAGCGTTAACAGAACCTATGATTTGAACGCTTTGCCAGAAGGTATTTATTTCTTGGAAGCTGAATCTAATTCAAAAGTTTCCAGATATGAAATTTCAGTAGTAGGCGAAACAGCTTTATTATCCGAAGATGCAACTACAGAGGTTTACAAACCTACATTTTTAAACAAAAACGGATTGGTATGGGTAAACATGTTAAATTTAGACAAATCTCCCGTGACTATAAAAATTTACGACAACGAGTACAATGAGATTTATGAGAGTGCCACACTTTTGGATCAAAATGTTGCCAAAGTATTTGACATCAACAACTTTCAAACGAAGAATACACTTTTGTGGTAACAGATAACAACAAGTCGTTTACAAAAACATTTTCTAAAAGATAGTAATTCAACAAATCTTTTATTGAGAAACAGCTCCTTTTTTGGAGCTGTTTTTTTTTTTATTCCAATATTTTCCCCAGAATTTTGTCCATAACCCAACTGGTGTGCGAAGCGGTTAATCCATTAGAAGGATGGGTGCTGTTGCCCAAAAGATGTTCCCGAATCCGTTGCACGTGATACAATTGCACGTTTTCTGGATTTTCGATAAAAAGGGACGTTTCACCTTCTTCGGTAGACAAAAGAATCGGGTCATTTTCAAAAACAGAAAAGGTTATTTTGCCTTTACTTCCAGCAATTTCGACGATATCTTCTCGTTCTTGACTTCCAAAATTCCAATTGCCGTTTCCAGTAACACCAGATTCGTGCAGCCAACAAGCCGTGATGGCATCCTTGGCGGAATATAATCCTTGTTGGTTCAAACTGTAACCGGAAACCTCTTTTATATTTCCTAAAAGATGTGTGAATAAATCTAAACCGTGACTCGCTAAATCATCAAAAATAACCTCCGGCGCCACTTTCACATCGGTGCGCCAATTGTATGCTCCAGACAAATCTTGATCAGAAGCCGATTTGGTCAAATTCCATCGAATGGAACGTACTTCTCCAATTTTATTGTCGTCAAGCCAAGTTTTTATTTGCTCAAAACGAGGCAAAGTTCGTCGGTAATAAGCGGTGAATAAAGGAATGTTATTCGCTTTAAAGGTTTCGTAAATTTCGAGACTCTCTTTATAACTTGGCGCCAAAGGTTTTTCGATACAGCAAATTTTCCCTGCTGCGGCTACTTTTAAACCATAAAAATGATGCGTGTCCGGTGGAGTAGCAATATAAATGGCATCAATTTCGCGATCATTGATTAAGTCGTCTGCATCCGAATAAAATTTACTTATGTTATGTCTTTTGGCATAATCGGCCGCTTTTTCGGCATCTCTTCGCATTACGGATTCGATTTTGAAACCCTCTGTTTTCTGATAGGCTGGACCGCTTTTTACCTCAGTGACGTTGCCACATCCCAAGATCCCCCAACGGATTATTCTAGTGTTGTTTGCCATTTCAATTATTTTATTTCGTTTCAAAAAACTTTGCTATAACTATTGAAGTAAACATTCGCGCTCCCGCATCATTCATATGTCCGCAGGAAGAAAAGTATTGGTCTCCTTGCACGACGTTTTCCAGATTGTAAATTTCGGAGTAGATTTTGTTTGCTTTTTCAAAATAATCCAAGCCTTTTACATTGGTACACATTGGCGTCATTACGGAGATTAGATTGTAATTATTTTGCTTGCAAATTTGCTTGATTTCCTCGTAATATTTGTTGCGAATGGGTTTCAAAGCTCGGATATCATTCTTCATATTCGCGCGTTTGTTGCTCGTCAAAGGATGATAGCCCAAATTATGTAAAATATTCGTGGGCGCGCCTGCTGCGGTATTGTACATTTCACGGAAACCAATCAGCGCATCAAAATCGATATAACGGTAAAAAGGAATATAGTATAACTCATTAAAATTCTCCTGCTTTGAAAAATGCTCTTTTATAATGTCGGAATGATGGATGTAAGGAAGAAATTTGGCAGCGATTGCTTCGGATTCTTTTTCGTTGCAAAGACCCAAATCGGCTTCGAGAATCACGGTTTTTATTTTATAGTTGCGTTCTGCCATTAATTTTAGTAATAGCGAAGCTTCGAATAAATGAGCACCACTCATTCCGTAATTAAAAGTTTTCAGTCCTTTCTTTTCAAATATTTCGGGCACAAAATGATTGTTGGCTCTCGATGAACCTAAAATTACTACATCATAATTTTCAGCTTTGGAGTTGAATACATTTTCCACTTTACCGCGAGTGGAAGAACGTAAATAAACGTTTGTATACCCCCAATCCAGCACTACTAAAAGCACTAGAATCGCGAGTAGAATTTTGGCAACTAATGTTATAAATTTTTTCATTAGAATTGAAAATAAATAAATTCTTTATAATCGGCATAAGTTCCCAAAGCGATAATCGCCAAGAAACACAAAGTCATTTTTAACCAGCTGTATTTTCCTGAAATGGGTTCTATTTTATAGCGGCTGTTCCATTCTACCAAAACAAAAGCAAGAACCAACAAAAGCAATTCGCAGCTATAACGTTGGTTTTGCAAGTATTGAGAAGCGAAAATTCGGTTGGTAAATATTTGTTCGATGTAATCAAAAGCAATGTTTATGGATTTTGCACGGAAAAATATCCAAGCCAGGCACGTTATGGAAAAAGTCGCGAGAATACTGAAAAACACTTTTATGGAATTAAAATCCCAATGCAATTCTGCGGTTTCCATATTGTTTCGGTTGGTTCCCAATAGTAATGATGGTAAAAAATACAGGGCATTGATAAAACCCCAAGCCAAGAACGTCCAATTCGCTCCGTGCCAAAAACCGCTCACGACAAATATGATGAACACGTTGCGAACTTGTTTCAGTTTGCTTCCACGGCTTCCGCCAAGAGGAATGTACAAATAATCCCGAAACCAAGACGACAACGAAATGTGCCAACGACGCCAAAACTCTGCAATGTCTCTGGAGAAATATGGATAATTGAAATTTCGCAACAAGTCCAATCCAAACAATTTGGACATTCCCAAAGCCATATCGGAATAACCTGAAAAGTCGCCATAAATTTGGAACGCAAAATAGACTGCACCCAAAATCAAGGACAAGGAATTCATTGAGGTGTAATTGTCAAAAATTGCGTTGGCATAAGTCGCACAAGTATCGGCGATGACCACTTTTTTGACCAATCCCCAAATAATTTGGTAAATACCTTCTTTTGCTTTTTGGAAATCGAAACTTCTCTTAAGTTTTACTTGTGGCAGTAAGTGCGTCGCTCTTTCGATTGGCCCAGCCACCAACAATGGAAAATAACTCACAAAAAGTGCGTAATCGATAACGTTTTTTTCGGACTGAATTCTTTTGTAATAAATATCAATTACATACGATAAACCATGAAAAGTGTAGAAAGAAATACCAACAGGAAGGATCACATTCAACAATAGTGGACTAGATGGGATGCCAATATTGCTCAAAGCTTCCGAAAAGGAAAAAGCAAAAAAGTTGTAATATTTGAATATAGCCAAGAAGCCCAGATTGAATATGATGCTCAGCCAGAACCAAAATTTTCGTTGTCTTTCTCCAGTGCTTTTTTCTATTTGGATTCCCGTGAAATAACACAAAAGGGTCGAGAACATCAATAAAAACAGGAAACGCCAATCCCAACAAGAGTAAAAATAATAACTCACCACAACCAGAAATGCGTTTTGCGCAGTTTTAGTTTTACTAAAAACAAACCAATACAGTAGGAATACTATCGGTAGAAAAATAGCAAATGTTAGCGAGTTAAAAAACATATTTTGGTTGTATAATGAAGACAAAAACCATCAAAATTGCTTTTGATGGTTTTGTATTATTTATTTTTAATTTATAATTATCCCAATAAATCCAAAACTACAGAAGGGAACAATCCTAAAACGATATTCAAAAGAATCGCTACAACTCCTACTGCATAAAGAACAACCGGTGTTTTTGCTGTTTCTTCATGTGGCTCTTTGCCAAACATTGCCAAGATCAATTTGAAATAATAACCCACACTGATGATGGAATTGATAACTGCTGCGATTACAACCACTAAATATCCTGCTTCAATAGTTTGATTGAACAAAACTAATTTGGCAAAAAATCCAGCAAAGATTGGAATTCCTGCCATCGAAAGCAAAGAAGCAGTAAGCACTACCGCCATCAATGGATTGGTTTTACCAAGGCCGTTAAAATTCCTGATATCTTCGTTGTTTCTGTTTTTGCAAACGTATAAAATCACGGCAAAAGCAGCAATTCCCGATAAAGAATAAGCTGTAGCATAATATAATAAACTTCCCGCCGAAGTGCTGATGCTTAACAAAGCCATCAGCATAAAACCTGCGTGTGAAATTCCGGAAAAAGCCAACATCCGTTTTACGTTGGTTTGTTTCAACGCCATAATATTTCCAACGGTCATCGAAGCAATTGAGATTACAATAATAATATTGATAAATGCATCTGAAATATCAGCGTTCATTGCAGTTAGCAATTTATAAAGTGTGGCAACGGCAACCACTTTCACCAAGGTGCTCATGGTTGCGGTAACCAAAGCTGGAGAACCTTCGTAAACATCGGGTGCCCAAAAGTGAAAAGGAACAGCGGCAATTTTGAAAAGCATTCCAATGGTAACCATTGCGATTCCTATTGGAAACCAAATTGGCAATTCGGCAGAGCGAGACCAATCGGTGATTTCGGCAACGTCAAAAGTTCCCATAGCACCGTAAATCAGACAAATTCCGAATAATATAATTCCAGAAGCAAAAGAACCCATCAAGAAGTATTTCATTCCGGCTTCATTACTTTTTACATTCATTCTATTACTAGCGGCAAGAATGTATAAGGAAATAGACAAAATTTCGATTCCAAGAAAGAACATCGCCAAGTTTCCGAAAGAAACCATAGCAACCGCACCAGCCAACATAAATATTTTGATGGCAATGAAATCGGAAATTTTGGTTTGATGATCTTCGTAGAAATCGTGAGCCATAGCGACCAAGAAAACGGTAAGAATAATAAACAAAGCAGAAAATGCGGATGAAAATTTGCTCACCACAATCATATTATTGTAGTAACTCGCCGGTGTAAAATATTCGTTGTAAGTTAATCCAAGGATGGCCAATAACCCAACGATTGTTATTGGAACAATGGCTTTTCTAAAATTTAAAATTTCAAATAAAAGAGTTAAAACTCCGAGTGCCGTAATTGCTATTAATGTGTTCATTTATATCTTTTGTTTTAGACCTGACAGGTTTTAAAAACCTGTCAGGTCTTTTAGCTAATTTCTATTTATCTGTAGTAAAATATTTTCGAGACTTGGCGTAATCAAGTCAATAATTGGTTTTGGATACATTCCAAAGAAGAACAAAACGCCGATAATGATTACCAAAGTCAAGCCTTCGTTGAAAGTTACGTCTGCAAATAATTTGGTATTGGTTGCGCCTAACATGACGTGTTGAAACATCTTCAACATATAATAAGCGCCCAAGATGATGGTTGTTCCACCCAAAATAGCAAACCAAATATTTATTTGAGAAAGGCTGTACAATACTGTAAATTCTCCCACAAAGTTAAAAGTCGACGGTAAGGCAACGGATGCCAAAACCAATAACATAAACATCGAGGTGAATTTTGGTGATTGAGCACGGATACCGCCCATTTCTGCAATGGCACGAGTTTCGTATCTTCTGAAGATTATTTCGGCAACAAAGAACAAACCGACAACGACAAATCCGTGTGCTATCATTTGTAAAACCGCCCCACGAAATCCGTCAAGCGTTAGAGTATAAGAACCGGCAGCAATTAATCCGACGTGAGCCAAAGAAGAATAAGCCAATAATTTTTTCAAATCCTTTTGGCGCAAAGCTACGATAGAACCATAAATTACCCCTGCAATTCCAAGCCCAATGAATATGCCCATATATTCTTTTGCAGCCAATGGTGCAATTGGCAATTGCCAACGAATAACGCTGTACAATCCCATTTTCAACATAATCCCCGATAACAACATTGTTCCAACGGTAGGTGCTTTTTGGTACACTTCTGCCTGCCAGGTGTGAAAAGGAATCAATGGAATTTTAATGGCATACGCTAAGAAGAAAGCCAAGAATATCCAAAATTGTTCAGTTGATGATAATTGAAGTTGAGTCAAATCGCTGATTAAAAAACTACCTGCTTTTTGGTACAAATAAATAAAACCAACCAACATAAATAAGGAACCGGCAAGCGTGTAAATAAAGAATTTCACTACTGCTTTTCTACGTTCTTCGGCATCACCATTACCCCAAATCAAAGCGATGAAGTAAATTGGAATCAAGGATAGTTCCCAGAAAACATAGTATAAAAGTCCGTCAGAGGCAAGGAAAGTTCCCGCCATCGCAAACGTCATAAACAAGATTAATGCGTAAAATGCTTTTGGATTTTTGTAGGTGTTTCCAAAAGAAGAAAAGATAATTATTGGTGTCAAGGCCGTTGTCAGCAAAAGCAATGCTAACGCAAGACCGTCTGCCTGCAAGGCAAAATAGATTCTTGGTTTTGCAATCCAAAGTTTTGCGTAATTGATTTCGTTTCCTAAATTGTATTGGCTCAACAAATAAATTGAACTTGCAAAAGCGGCTAATCCAAAAAGCAAAGCCACTTTAGGAGCCCATTTATCGCCCGAAAAATAAGTAGCAAATGCGCCAACAAGAAGAATAATTAATAGTGTAGTTACATCCATTATGTAAAAATTATTGTAAAAATAAATAAGTTATTATGGCAATAACGCCTATGACAAAAGCGAAAAGATACAAACCAACACTTCCGTTGTGGATTCTTTTTCCTTGAAAGGCAATTTCGTTTGTTACTTTTCCTAATCCAAAAACCATTGATGACAAAGTTGTTTCCACAGAATCTCTAAAGAAACTAGAAAGCAAATTGACTGGTTTAACAAAAATAGCATCGTAAGCCTCGTCAACATAATATTTGTTGTATAATACTTTCGAAACACCATTGATTTCAGCATCTTCACTTGGTATTGAATTGTCTTTTAAGTATTTTTTGTAAGCAATTCCAATTCCGATCAGAGCACCAATTGTGGCAACTGCCATTAATACATATTCGGTAGTTCCCAGGATATGAGCTTCGTGAGCCGCTTTCGAAAATAATGGAGATAGATATTCGTTCAACCAACTGTGTCCCGGCAAACTGATGATTCCACCAAAGAAAGACAAAATTGCCAAAATAATTAAAGGCAAAGTGATCAAACTTGGACTCTCGTGTAAATGATGTTTTTGCTCTTCGGTTCCTCTAAACGAGTTGAAAAAAGTCAGATAAATTAATCTAAACATATAAAAAGCCGTCATTATTGAAGCAATTGACCCGATTACCCATAAGGTTTTGTTTTCATGAAAAGCAGTCATTAAGATTTCGTCTTTCGACCAAAAGCCTGCCAACGGGAAGATTCCGGAAATAGCCAATGCCGCAATCAACATCGTTATAAAAGTGATGGGCATTGCTTTTTTCAAACCACCCATTTTGCGCATGTCTTGTTCGCCGTGCAATCCGTGAATCACTGAGCCAGAACCCAAGAACAAACAAGCTTTGAAGAATGCGTGCGTGATTACATGGAAAACGGCTATTTCATAAGCGCCCAATCCCAAAGCCAAGAACATTAATCCCAGTTGTGAAACGGTAGAATAAGCCAATACTTTTTTGATGTCGTTTTGAACCAAGGCAATTGTTGCGGCAACCAAAGCTGTAATAGCTCCGACGATCGCTATGATATTTTGAACGTTTGGCGCCATATCAAACAAGAAGTTCAATCTTGTAATCATAAAAATTCCCGCGGTTACCATTGTTGCAGCGTGAATCAATGCCGAAACTGGCGTCGGTCCAGCCATCGCGTCAGGAAGCCAAGTGTATAATGGAATTTGTGCTGATTTTCCAGCGGCTCCAATAAATAAAGCCAATGCAGCAGCTGCAATCCAGAAGTCGTTGATATCGCTTGCAGTAGTAATAGCAGTTTTTAAAGTTGTAAAATCCAAAGTTTCGAACATAATACCAACGATGAAAATCCCAATCAAGAATCCTAAATCTCCAATTCTGTTCATGATGAACGCTTTTTTGGCGGCATCATTAAAGTCTTGGTTTTTATACCAAAACCCAATTAACAAGTAGGAGCAAAGTCCAACACCTTCCCAACCGATGAACATCATCAGCAAGTTGCTTCCGATTACCAAAGTAATCATGAAGAAAATGAACAGATTCAAATAAGCGAAAAACGAATGCATTTTCTCGTCATCGTGCATGTAACTTATGGAATACAAGTGGATCAAGAATCCGATTCCCGTTACAAACAATAACCAAATCAAGGACAATTGGTCGATAAGAAATCCAAAACTTACGTTGAATCTTTCCATCGAAATCCAATCAAATAAATTGATAACGACAGGTTCTTGAGTTGCACTAGCAAATAAATATAAAGTGACTGCAAAAGAAACCGCGACAGAAAGTGTTCCCACAATTCCCACGATGCTTTTACCCGCTTTTTTGCCTAGAAAAACATTAAATAAAAATCCTAAAAAAGGAGCTAACAGCAAAACTAAAACTAAACTTGTATCCATTGAAGATTATCCTTTTAAGTTTTTTAAATTCCCAACATCAATTGTTCCCATATTTCTGAATATTGAAACTAAAATTGCCAATCCAACTGCAACTTCCGCAGCGGCAACAGCCATCGAGAAAAACACGAAAACTTGTCCTTGTGCATCTTGATGATAGGTCGAAAACGCCACAAACAAAAGGTT
>Ga0209511_1003329_pt1 | contig 12370 bp, 5 predicted proteins | sample SSSSmetaG_FD_184141 | JGI IMG/M metagenome (GOLD analysis project Ga0209511, IMG submission 184141) | Glacier valley bacterial and archeal communities from Borup Fiord, Nunavut, Canada, to study Microbial Dark Matter (Phase II) - ​SSSS... | ecosystem: Environmental > Aquatic > Freshwater > Ice >... | reverse complement strand
GTGAGGACAGTATTAACGGTGTACTTAAAACCCTGTTGAAAGTTGTATTAATCACCTTTATCATCGAATTTGCGGGAGCCCTCTTTATCTATTTTTCACTGCCATATGAGGCATTAGGGCCTGGGGGTGCAAATTTCAGGTTCGCCGTTTTCCATTCAATATCTGCATTCTGCAATGCTGGCTTCTCTAACCTGACGGATAATCTTTACGATATCCGGATACGCGAGAATTATAGTATTCATTACTCTGTGGCTAATTTGATTGTGCTGGGTGGGTTAGGTTTCCCCGTGCTGCTGAATGTTTACAATTACCTGAAAGCGCAAGCCATCTGGTTGTCTGAATATGCGAAAACCCGTAAACCCTATGTCCACCGGGTAGGAATGATTACATTCAATTCGAAGATTGTAATAATTTCTACTTTTATCTTGTTGGTATTTGGCACTTTCTCTTTTTACCTGCTGGAAACCAATTTTACGCAGAAGGGGATGGACTTTCAGGGAAAGCTGGCGATGTCCTATTTTCAGAGTGTTACACCCCGCACAGCCGGATTTAATAATTTCAATATGGAAGCTTTGGCCAAACCTTCTATATTAATCATGATTTTCTTAATGTGGGTTGGTGCATCTCCCGTCTCTACGGGAGGTGGTGTCAAAACCAGCACGTTTGCGATCGCGATGCTTAATATGATCCGAATTATCCGTGGCAAGAACCACATTGAGATTCACCGTTACGAAATTCATGAATATTCAGTCAATAAAGCATTTGCAATAATAATTCTTTCCGTGGTTATTATTGGTCTTGGCGCGTTTGGAATATTTTTGATTGATGGCCAGTTTGGTTTGTTACGGATTGTTTTCGAGAGTTTTTCAGCTTTTGGTACGGTGGGACTCTCGCTAAATCTTACACCTTTACTCTCCGACGCTTCGAAACTGATCCTTGTGTTGTTGATGTATCTGGGCCGAATGGGGTGTATAACGCTCTTGTTATCAATGTCACGATCTGCAGCCGGACAAACTTTGTACCGCTATCCCAAAGAAAATTTAATCATTACATAAAACTGCCAGCTATGAACGTAGTCGCTATCGGATTAGGAAATTTCGGTGCTTCACTTGCAAAAATCCTTACAGCCATGGGTCACGATGTACTAGGTGTAGACAAGAACATTGAAAAGGTGGAGTTTTTTAAAGACACGATCGCCAATACGATCTGTCTGGATGCCAGTGATCCACATGCTTTACGGCTTTTGCCAATTAAGGAAGCCGATGCATTTGTTGTCTGTATTGGTGACGACTTCGGTGTTTCGGTAATGATTTCGGCGTTGCTTAAAAAATTCGGAGTAAAAAAGGTGATTTGCCGCGAAAGTTCGTCAATTCATCTCACGGTGCTCAAATCCATCGGGATTGAGCATACGATAAATCCGGAGTATGAATCTGCCCGTATCCTTGCTCAAAAGCTGGTTCTTTCCGGAATTCTAAATCTTTTCAGTATTTCGGATAATCTGAAAATCATTGATATGCCTGTTCCCCAAGCTTTAGTAAATCAGCGATTTTCACCGATTACGTTTAAAACAGATTACCATCTTAAAATTGTGGCTTTGAAAAGAGATCAGCAAATCCTCTATTCATCCTCGCAACCAAAGGATAAGGAAATAGTCGATTTCGATTATCGTCAGAATGATATTCTAGTTTTATTGGGTGATATCCGCGATATCCGGAAATTTCTTCACGCGTAAGCGATTACCGACTGCGCATTAACCCTTCAGGTGGTTGCAAACCCTTGAAGTGGTTATAAAATACCTCTCAGAGGTCATTGTTTGATACTCAGAAGTCATTGCTTACCTCTCAGAGGTCATTGTTTGATGCTCAGTGTTCATTGCTTACCTCTCAGAGGTCATTGCTTACACCTCAGAAGTCTTTGTTTACCTCTCAGAGGTCATTGTTTGATACTCAGATGTCATTGCTTACCTATCAGATGTCATTGTTTGATACTCAGTGTTCATTGCTTACCTCTCGGTGGTCATTGTTTGATACTCAGTGTTCATTGCTTACCTCTCAGAGGGCATTGCTTACACCTCAGAAGTCATTGCTTACCTCTCAGTGATCATTGTTTGATAATCAGATGTTATTGCTTCCGTCGCTTAGTACTGAACGCTCCTTTAGCATGCGAAAGAGCGTGTCCATCAAAGTGTGTAAATGATTAAGGTTTTCTCTACTTCCATTCAATCACCATTGTTTCTTCTGATCCAATCGCCAGATTATTGCCAACTACTGTTCCTTGTTTGTTGGAATACAGTATTTTGCCAGTTGGAGTTTTGCCACGGAAATCGAGCATTACCTGACTTGGTTTATCCCGTTTATTAATCACAACCGTAATAAGCGAATTGCCGGATTTGATAGTCTTCATCAGCATATCCTTTTGTGCCGTTTTAAACCTAACGGGTACTGATGCCAGACTTAGTTCGGCTTCTTTGTTTAAAAGCCTGATTAATGATGTATAGTCCCCTGTTATGCGACTGCCAAGGCCAATCAGGGATGGAATCCACAACACTTCACCAATTCCAATGCTATTTCTGACCGCAATTGGTTCTCCTTCGAAATTGGCAGCAATTTTTCCTGTTTTTATGGAAATAAATCCACGCCATAAATGAGCCGGAATTGCATAGTTGTTCCATTGGACCTTAAACAGATTATCAACCAGTTTGAACTCACGGATATTTCCTCCCAAAAGATTTTCGAATGGAAATCCTGTGATCATCGTGTTGTGCAGGTTTTCGTCGAAGAAGCCTGTAAGTCCGTCGACAATTAGTTTTCCACCTTTGCTGACGAAGTTTTCAAGAATGGATGCATAGTTATCAGGTATTGAGATTTGATGCGCAAGAATGATTGTTGTTCCTTTGTAGTCTGTTTTCCCGAAATCGAACTCTTCGAATGCCTTAAAATTGGCATTGACACCCATTTCACTCAGCGCTTCGAAATAACTGATGGCCGATTTCATCACGCCACCAACCTTGCGGGCTTCGTAATTTTGGGTGGAACCTTCAGCCATTTTACCTTCCGCCCAAAGTGATTGCCGGACATAGAGGATGTTAATTCCAGATTCAACCTCTTTGCTATTTTCGAAGAGCGCCCTGTTTTGATTAATTGTTTCGGTAACCTTTGCGGCTGCTGTCATTCGGTCTGATGGGTTATTCTGAAAGTCGAGTAACGCCCATTCGCCGGCTTCTATTCCTGAACTACGCGGATTCAGCGACCAGAAAATCGATCCTTTTCCTTCGGTGGAAGTAATGATCCACAACCATTGTTCAATCTCCTCTTTGGAAGGGCACATCGGCGAACCACCACTGTATGTATTGTTGCCACCTTGTAATTCCGTCATTAACCAGGGAAGATTTCCTGCACCCGACCTCACGATCTCACTGTTGGCAGACATTGCCACTGCATATTGTTGCCGTGTAAAGTACCCAAAATGCCATGATGCATGGGCGGAACCACCCAGACTTGTCAAAAATTTACGCCATTCGGGGAAGTTATACTCTGCACAATTCTGAAACATCTGGTGGTTATTCACGTGTAATTCGTGTGTAGTGTCGTATTTTCTGATTTCAGTGGCGATCCAGTTGAGGTACCATGTGTTATAATCAAGGAGGAAAGCCTGGTCCGACAATTCAACAAGTATCGGGAAACCTTTATCTGTGAACTCCTTTTGTGGATGGTTCTGCTTCCATTCATTCAACTTATACTTTGTGAATTCGGTCATCGGAATTTTACCGCCAACCCCCGGCTCATTGATCAACACCCATCCGTAAAGACTTTTGAACTGACCGAAATGGGTTGTGAGTTGTTTAATAAATAATGCAATTGATTGCAAATGTGCTTCGTCGCGCGGAAATTTGAAACCTCCGATATCCGTTTTCTCTGTATAGGGGAAGATGGTGCCAAAAATCTTGATTCCATGCTTTTCAGCAGACCGGAATGCATTATCAAACAGACTGAAATCCCATGTTCCGTCCTGCTTTTTCATATACGATTCAAACATCCTGATCCGGCAAACGGTGAAATGATTCTCTTTTAGCACCCGAAACCAGGTATCTATCTCTTCGGGTGTCTGTCCCGGTTCAATAAAGACTTGCGCACCTACAAAAGGAAGCTGTAGCGTAGTTTCAGAAGAATTTCCAATTTCTGAAGCTGGATTTTGCGCTGCACGAAGCGAAAAACCTGTAACAATCAGAAGGTAGGTGAATATTATAATGCAAATATTTTTTTTCATGTTTCGCCTGTTTATTGGGATTGAAAATAGTCGAAAAAAGGTGAGGTCTTTACCTTTTTGAATTGACATTTTATGCGGTCAATCCGATTCATGGTAAAAATCTCACCTCTTTATATCAATTGTATTACGGTTTGATTTCCCTATTTTACTTCAACCGTATTTCCAGTTAGTTTAATAGTTTTTGTAATCGTGGTTTTACCTGGAACAGCGCCACCAACTGCAATCTCGAATGTTCCTGGTTCTACAACTTGTTTGGCATCTCCATTGGTTGTTGAGAAATCTTCGGGATTCAGCTTAAAGGTGACTGATTTCAGCTCCCCTTTTTTCAGATTAATCCGCTGAAATCCTTTTAGAGCAACAATTGGCACTTCCGATTTGGCTGTTTTGTTCGAAACATACAACTGAACAACTTCTTCTCCCTCAACTTTGCCGGTATTCTTCACTTCCACCGTTACATTCAAAGGTGTATCTGTTCCTGCTGTTTCGTTGGCAACCAGATTGCTGTATTCGAAGGTGGTGTAGCTTAAACCGTAACCAAACGGATAGAGCGGTGTTCCTTTGAAATAGCGGTATGTGCGACCCTGCATATCGTAGTTTGAAAAGTCGGGAATGTCTTTTTCTGATTTGTAGAAAGTGACAGGTAATCTTCCTGACGGATTGAACTCTCCAAATAACAAGCGGGTAAGGGCAGTACCTGTTGTTTCTCCGGGATAGAATGCCTGAATAACAGCAGGAAGATTCTCGTCTTCCCAGTTCATCGCCATCGCGCTTCCACTAAAATTGACAAATACAACCGGCTTACCTGTCTTGTGAAGATCTTTGAGCAAATCTTCCTGAATTTTAGGCAGATTGATGTGAGTACGGTCACCATGCATGAAACCGTCAATTTCGAGTGGCATCTCTTCCCCTTCGAGTTCAGCGGAAATACCTCCGCAGAAGATCACTACATCAGCTTTGGCGGCAGCATCGAGAGCTTCCTTGTGGTAGTCGCGTGTTGTATCTGCCCATGATAAGATTGCGGATGGTTCAATGCTGTTCGTATAAGGTGAAGTAGCGACTATAAGATCGGCAGTGATCTCGTATTTCTTTCCTTTTTCGAGCGCAACGCCTTTAGAATCTGCAACCACATTGTCGATTTTAAGTTTGACGTTTCCCCCAAACTGATAAGTGGCAGATTTTTTTGGAACTAAAACACCGCTCCAACGAACGGAGAACTGTTCTTCTATCAAATTGTTAATCGGTGATTTCATCCAGTAGAAATCAATTTTAGGATCGACTTGTACAAGTTTGGGTGTTCCTTCGAATTTGGTGTTGGTATAGTATTCCGCTTTTAATCCCGATTTTAGCTTGCCGTTCTCCATATGGAAAAAGTTTTCAGCACCCATAATATCCTGATTGACATAGACTCCCGGAACTATAGGACAGCCTGGCGTATAAAGAACGTTTTGGGTTCCAAGTTTTTCACGCAAGGCTTTCAGTGGTGTAACCGGACGGATCGGTTGTCCGTTGTAATTACCTATCAGAATTGCGAAGTTATTAGCATTTGGTCCGATCAGTGCAATTTTCTTTACATTTTTAAGCGGAAGAATGCCCGTATTTTTTAGTAACACCAACGATTTCTCGGCTGCTTCCTGCGATAGTTTTAGGTGTTTCTCCGATCCTACCACCGAGAATGGAATTTTTGAATAAGCCACCTGATCTTCAGGATCGAACATCCCAAGCATGAACCGTGCTCTGAATAATCTTTTTACAGAAACATTAATGTCACTTTCGTTAATCATCCCGACTTTTATTGCAGAATCGAGGTTATTAACCAGAAAGCTTCGGCTCTGTTCGCAGTTGAGGTCTGTTCCTGAGGATATTGACCAGCCCCATGCTTGTGTCGAGGTGGGAACTACATAATGTGCAGTTTTTGTGTAAAAATCTGAGATTGCTCCGCAGTCTGATACTACATACCCATTGAATCCGAATCGATTGCGTAGGATATTGCTCAGCAATATATCATTCCCGCAGCAAGGTTTATCGCGAAAACGGTTGTACGCACACATCACCGACTGAACATTAGCATCTCTGATTACTGCCTTAAAAGCAGGAAGATAGGTGTCGTAAAGGTCGCGATCGTTTACAAAAATATTATCGGTATGACGTGTAAATTCAGGTCCGCTGTGTACCGCATAATGCTTGGCAGTCGCGACAGTCTTCAAATATTTAGGATCGTTTCCCTGAAGTCCTTTAATAAAATTGACCGCCATACGTCCTGTCAAAAAGGGATCTTCGCCATACGTTTCCTGGCCACGTCCCCAACGAGGATCTCTGAAAATGTTGATGTTCGGAGTCCAGAAAGTGAGACCTGTATAGATGCTGCGAACATTATTGGCAACAAAGAAATGGTGCTTGGCACGCGCTTCATCGCTGATCGCATCTGCAACACGAAACATCAGATCCTGATCAAATGTCGCTGAGAGCCCGATGGCCTGTGGGAAAACCGTTGCCTTTCCTGCTCTTGCCACACCGTGCAGGCACTCATTCCACCAGTCGTAAGCTGGGACTTCCAACCGATCAATCGGTTCAGCATGATTAAAGAGCTGGGTTACTTTTTCCTGCATCGTCATTCGTGACACAAGATCTTCGACTCTGTCATCAACAGATAATTGCGTGTTTTGGTAAGGTAATTTGGCTTTGTTTTGACCAATTGCTATGCCGCTAAGCAACAAAAAAACGATCGCTGCTGCAAGGGAAAATCTAAATTTCATTTGAGTTAAAATTTTGGTTTTTATATTTGTGCAATATATCAATAATATTCAAAAGAATAGGAATAATGAAAACGGTTTTTTAAGCCTTAAAATTTGCAATTGATAGAAATAAGTTCTAAATTTGATATAACTTCTACGCTTTTTCGAACTTATATTTAAGTTTAGAATATTTTCATAGTGTTTAAAATTAAATGATTGAAAGTGTAAGGGGTGACACCACAGTGGTTTTAAATTAGATCAGATTGTTAAATAATATGTTTTGTTTAAAATCACAGTAATTAGATGTTTTTATATTTTGGATTGTGATCAATCATTAATTACAACTGACATGAAAAGTAAAATCGATCTGGACGAAACCTTGATATTTTGTGTTCTCAATACTGCCAACGATGCCATCATTGCAACTGATGAACATCAAATAATAATACTTTTTAATCAAGGCGCAGAAAAGCACTTCGGTTACAACGCCGATGAAGTCATTGGGAAGCCACTCAACTTACTTTTACCTTCATCCTTTGCCGAAATTGACACACAACATTTATGCAATTTTCTTAATGCCGATCAAACGATTCGCCAATTGAATGAAGAGGGAGAATTATTCGGACGACGTAAAGATGGCACTATTTTTCCTTGCGAGGCGAATATTTCAAAAACGGTTTACAATGATCAGACAATCATTGTAAATGTTTTGCGTGATATCAATAAACGCAAACAAGAGATAGAAGCACATCGTGAGAAGAACGAATATCTTGAAAATTTGCTTGACTATGCGAATGCCCCGATTATAGTCTGGGATATGCATTACAAAATTATTCGTTTCAATAAAGCATTTGAATCTCTTACAGGAAGAAATGAAAAATATGTACTTGGCAAATCTTTGGAAATCCTATTCCCGCCGGTAACAAGGGAGCGTTCGATGAAATTTATCAGAAAAACGATTGAAGGAGAGCGATTGGAAGCGGTCGAGATTGATATTTTTCATATTGGAGGTGTAGTCCAGACACTTTTGTGGAATTCTGCAACGATCATGTCACCCGACAGAAAATCACCTATTGGTACGATTGCTCAAGGCATGAATATCACCAAACGTAAACTGGAGGAGGAAGAATTTAGACAGTTAAATGAAAGTTTAGAGCTTGAAATAAGAGAAAAAAACAGACAAATTGAAGAGAAAGAAAAATTAGCGGAAGTATTGCGGCTTGCGAACAAAGAACTTGCTGTTAAAAATGAAGAGAAGGAGAAACGTGAGGCGGAACTAATTGCTGCCAAAGAGATTGCTGAGGAAAGTGATGAACTAAAGACTGCTTTCCTTCAAAATATATCTCATAAAATACGTACACCATTGAATGGTATCATCGGCTTTTCGGAGTTGCTAAATCATGAAGATTTAAATAAGGATGAAATTAAAGAGTTTACTTCATTGATAGGTCAAAGCGGAAAACGTCTGCTTGAGATTGTTAACAATATCCTCGATATATCCAAAATTCAAACAGGGCAAGTTAGGATTGAGCAAAAGCCAGTTTCTATTAATTTGTTATTCTCGGATTTATTGACCTTCTTCGATCCTGTTGCAAAAGCCAAAAGTATTAATTTGCATTATCATATTCCTGAAAATGAAGATCGAACGATATTTTCGGATGAAGGTAAATTGAATCAGATTCTTACAAATTTGATTAGCAATGCAATAAAATTTACAAAATCGGGTGATATTGATTTCGGTTACGAAATAAAAGACGATTTAGTGCAGCTATATGTAAAAGACACGGGTTTGGGAATTCCTCCGAAATTGTATGAAAAGGTTTTTGATAAGTTCGTTCAAACCGAGCAGTCATTGTGTAAGGATTATGAGGGAGCTGGCCTGGGATTATCCATCTGCAAGGGGCTGGTTGAATTGCTCGGTGGAAAAATCTGGTTTGATTCTGAAATTAACAAAGGCTCAACTTTTTACTTTGTCTTGCCATATAAGGCAATTGTAGAACCGTCTTTAACAGTCGAAAAATATTCAGAAATTCCAGGGAAACGATCGCAACGGACAATTCTGATAGCAGAGGATGATTGGATCAGTTTCCAGTATCTGCGTACAATTCTTGAAAAATCGGATATAACGGTTCTTCATGCTGAAAACGGAGAGCAGGCAGTAGAATTTGTGAAGAATACTTCCGAAATCGATTTAATTCTGATGGACATAAAAATGCCGGTTATGGATGGAATTGAAGCAACAAAAATCATAAAGCGAATCCGCCCTGACTTGCCTATAATTGCACAGACTGCTTATACTTACAGTGAAGAGAAAAATAAAATTTCAGCAATCGGCTGTGATGAATATTTGACAAAACCACTTGAATATGTAAAATTAAATGAATTGTTAAGAATGTATTTGAACTGAATAATAAGTCCGAAGAAAGCTCAGGAGTTTGTGAATTTGAGTTTTAATAATCAATGGCTGTTCTGATCTTAATTTGGAAAATGAAAGGATAATAACCATGTGTGACGAATATTCAACCGTGAATGTGAGCAAGATCAGGCAGCTACGACCCATCAAGATCGACTATTCACGTGTTCACAACCTCGAATATATAGATAAGAACAACTTAAAGCCCCAGACATTTGCAGCATACCAGCAGTGTGTAATACCGGGAACTTTGGAGATTGAAGAGCAGAGACGACCTGTTTTTGCATCTGCTTTGCGCTACTTGCAGAATTACACGGCATTGCAATTTCCGAAAGGTAAGATGATGGTATTGGTTAATTACGATGTTTATTCTTCAATAAAGGCATCTGTTGATAAATATATACGAGATGTCGCCTATGAAGGTTATTATGCCACAGCTTACCGTGTAAAAGGTGGATCTCCGACGGAATTGCGGAATTTTATTAAAGGTAAAACGCCAATCGTAGGGATATTGATGGTCGGGAGCCTGCCTGTGGCATGGTTCGAATTTGTGAATCATGACGATTTTAGTAATTCGAACTCAGAGTTTCCATGCGACCTTTTCTATGTCGATCTCAATGGCCTATGGCTGGATACTCAAAATAACGGCAAGTTCAGTGAGCATACTTCCGGTTTTGAGCCCGAGATATGGATTGGTCGTCTCTGGACTCCGTCAGGTAATGGCAATGACTCCGCTTTGTTGAATGACTATTTTAAACGGAACCATAAGTTTCGTAAGGGGCAGTTCGGTTATTCCGACCAGGCGTTGGCATATGTCGATGATGACTGGACAGGCTTTGGGGATTGTGCCTTCGACCAAATGTTTTCACCGGATCATATTGAGACAATAACCGATCCCTCAACAACCGACGGCGATCGGTACAAGGCTGAGATCAATCAACACCGCGCATGGGCCCAGATTTGTGCGCACTCCTCAACTGGAGGCCACTCTTTCAAAATTCCAGGTGGGAGAGAGTGGGTGTCCAATAGTTATCTCAGGGATGTTAACCCTCCCAACGCCTATTTTTATAATCTGTTTGCCTGTAGTAACGCCCGTTTCTCCGATCCTGAATACATGGGTGGGTGGTATATCTTCAACAAGAAAGGTGGATCGCAATGCAATGGACTTGCTGTTGTCGGAAGTACTAAAACAGGTTCAATGCTCTTGTTCGAGAATTTTTACGGTCCGATGGGAGTCGGAAAGACGATTGGTGACGCTTTCAAAGACTGGTGGATGGCACTCGGAAACACACACGATCTAAGCGAACGGCAATGGTATTATGGAATGGTCCTTTTGGGCGATCCGACAATTAACTGGTGGAGTGGTGTTGTTCCGGTACTTACAGACCCTCTAAATGGTGACACCTTCGATCATTTTCCACGTCGAACCTATTTCCGCTGGAACCCTATTGGTTTGAGTAATGTCAGATATAACATCGAAATTGATGCTTATGGAGCGCGTACTGCCGGTAAGTGGGCTGCAGAAACGGGGCATTCATGGTTTGTCTCTAATTCCTTAATCGGCAATACATTCGAACATGTTTTTGTCGGTGCACAACGCGGCCGGTGGCGTGTACGTGCCAGGTTGGGTAGCATAACCTGTCCCTGGAGCGATTGGCATTACTTCAATTATACGGTTTAGTCTTAGCATTTGTGGTGGATTGGTTACTGAATTATCAAGGGTTTTAAAATTTCAATAAAACAATAAAGCAAAAATCTCAAATATTATTAATTGAGATTTTTGCTTTTAATTGATAGATTATGCTTTAGCTTTTCCAAAGATCTTCGCCATATTCCCATCCTTTACGAACAGGTTCCTTGATATATTTATCAAATTCAGGATGATTTGTTACCTTCATATTTGCAGCATCATATTCTATCCTTGTATTAAACCGTTGTGATAATACGCCAAGAGAAGCCATCTCGGTCAAACGGGCTGAATATTCAAAATTCGAGCCAGGTATTGGGCCATCACCTTTTATAGCCCGCTGCCATTCCGCCTGCGGCCCTCCTTCAACTCGTGGAATCGTTTCAGCAGGCAGATTTTTTGTAAACGTTTGCCATTCAGCCTCAGGGAGAAGAAGTTTTGGATCATTTGGTCGTCCACCGGTCATTAGGGAAGCTTTATCACCAACCATGATCATTCCCGAGCCAGGTAATTCCTTGAGTCCCCATTCAGGACGATTTTCAGGTTTTACACCTCCTTCAAACCAATTAAGCGTAACCGGAGGTTTATTTCCACGGGCTTCAAATTCAAATTTCAGAACAGACTGATCTGTTACAAATCCCTCAGGAGATGGGGTACGGAGAATTGAATCAACAGTCACCGGCATTCCAAGGTCCAGCGACCAGAATGGTGCGTCGAGTGTATGACAGGCCCAATCGCCTAACTCACCATTACCTAATTCATACCAACCTCTCCAAAAGCGGGGGATATAAAAATGGCTGTATGGTCTGACTGCGGCAGGACCTAACCATAAGTCCCAGTCTAAACCTGCCGGAATTGGTTCTTCGGTTGGCGGATAAGTATCTGGCTTCAAAAAATATCCTTTTGGGTTGAATCCCGGACCATCAAACCATGCGAATACTTCCTTCACATTTCCCAAAACACCTGCCTCGTACCACTCCTTAACATACCGGATCCCCATTGTGGCATGTCCCTGGTTTCCCATTTGAGTGATAACTTTATAATACTGGGCAGCTTTACGCAATGTGCGCAATTGCCATATATTGTGTGCAAGTGGTTTTTCAACATAAACATGTTTTCCAAGTTGCATGGCTGCCATCGTTGCAGCAAAGTGAACATGATCGGGAGTTGAAATGATGACGGCATCAATCTGTTTCTCCATCTGATCAAACATGACACGAAAATCCTTAAACCTTTTGGCTTTTGGAAATGTTTTAAACCCTTCAGCAGCTG
>Ga0209511_1003320_pt1 | contig 12394 bp, 11 predicted proteins | sample SSSSmetaG_FD_184141 | JGI IMG/M metagenome (GOLD analysis project Ga0209511, IMG submission 184141) | Glacier valley bacterial and archeal communities from Borup Fiord, Nunavut, Canada, to study Microbial Dark Matter (Phase II) - ​SSSS... | ecosystem: Environmental > Aquatic > Freshwater > Ice >... | reverse complement strand
AACCGTTGCACGGTCAAAGTTTCAGGGTGCGCAAACTGAAGCAGAACCTCGGCTTCGCCTTCGCATACGACGCGCTTGGAATTCCAATGGCGGCCGGGGTGCCGTATCCGCTCGTGGGCTGGCTGCTCTCGCCGATGATCGCCGCGCTCTCGATGAGCCTAAGCTCGGCCTCGGTGATCACGAACGCGCTGCGCCTGAGAGCTGCTTCCCGGCCAGCTTGAACGCGATCATCGCGCGCAGCTTGTTCGGCAGCACCGGCTTGATGAGCAGGTGGAAGTTCTGCTCGAGCGCTTCCTTGTCGTGGCCGGTCATGCTGCTGCCGGTCACCACGATCGCCGGCACCTCTTGCCCGAAGCGCTCGCGGATGGCGCGGATCGCGAACACGCCGGTCTCGCCGTGCTCGAGCCGGTAGTCGGCAATGATGAGCGAGGGGCGCACGACCTCGGGGTCGCTTGCCGCCGCCCAGACACGCACGGCGGCCATGCTTTCCAACGACACGATGCCCGCGCCCCAGCCGGCCAGCAACACCTGCAGTCCTTCGCGCACGGCCGGCTCGTCTTCCACGATCACGATCAGGCGCCCGTCGAGCGTGATGCCGACCGGGCCCTTGCCCGGCAGCATGCGCGCTTCGACACGCGGCGCCTTGCCCAGCGGCAGCTCGAGCGTGAACACCGAGCCGCGGCCGGGCGTGGAGGCCAGCCGCACCGGCGCGGCCATCAGCGCGGCCAGCCGCTTGACAATGGCCAGGCCGAGGCCGAGGCCCTTCTTCTGCTCGGCCGCCACGGCCTGCTGCCCGGGCACCTGATAGAACTCCTCGAAGACGCGCTGGCGCTCTTCTTCGCGGATGCCAGGGCCCGTGTCCCACACCTGCACCAGCAGCCCTCCGCCACGCTTCCTGCAACTGACCAGCACGGTGCCGTCGGTCGTGTAGCGAATGGCGTTCGAGACCAGGTTGCGCACGATGCGCTCGACCAGCAGCGGGTCGGCCAGCGCCACGTGGCGGCCGCCGCGGATGTTGAGTCCGAGACCTTTCTCGAACGCGGCCGGCTCGAAATGCAGGCGGATCTTGCGGAAGATCTCGCCCATCTCGAAGTGCTCGGGGTTGACCTCGACGCCACCGCTGTCGATGCGCGTGATGTCGAGCAGTTCGGAGAACAGGCCCTCCAGCGCGTCGACCGATTCGTTGATGCTGTTGACGAGCTTGGCCACCTCCGGATCGTGGCTCTTGGCTCGCAGGGCTTCGGCGAACAGACCCATCGCATGCAGCGGCTGGCGCAGGTCGTGGCTGGCGGCAGTGAAGAACTGGGTCTTGGCGCGGTTGGCGATCTCGGCCTCGAGGCGCGCGGCGTCGGCCACCGCCTTCTCCTTGCCGAGCTGCACCGCCAGCGCCTCGGTGCGCAGCTTGAGCGCCATGGCGCGCTCGAACGAATCGCGATAGGTGCGGCCGAGCAGCAGCGTCATGCCCATCGCCACGACCATCATCGCGGCCACCTTGAGGCCGAGCGGCGAGCCCTGCAGCGCCACGCGGGCGATCGCCGGCACGAAGATCGACAGCACGAACACCACGAACAACGGAAAGTGCGGCGCGAGGATGGTGACGCTCGCCACGCAGAAGGTATAGGCCACGAGCACCAGCGCCAGCTGATGCAGGCCATCGCCCCACGGCCAGAACAGCCACGCGGCCGCGCCCCAGAGCGCGCCCGAAGCCAGCACGCCGAGCTGCCACAGACGCAGGCGCTTTTCCAGCGCGGCGGCATCGGTGGGCTCGTTGCGCTCGAAGCGCCAGGCCATCACCGCCCGCGCCATCCACACGATCGCGAACAGCAGGCCCCAGCCGAACAGCAGGCCCGACGGCGCAACCGGCGCGAAGATGATCTCGACGATCAGCGCGCCGAGGCCGTGCCCGGCCAGCGAGGTGCGGTTGAAGGCGAAGGTGCTGCGGACGTGGTCGCGCAGCAGCAGATAGCCGTCGAGCGGCAATTCGGCCACGGGCGGCACCGGCGTGGCGGCCGCGCCAGCGTCGCCGCTCAGTGCATCGGCCGCTGCAGCCACGGTGCGACCGTGCCCTGGCTCGACATCTGGCTGACCGCCAGCACCGCCTGCGTGCGCGAGTTGACGCCGAGCGTGCGCAGCACCGCGGCGACGTGATCCTTCACCGTCTCGACCGAGAGGTTGAGCTCGCGTGCGATGAGCTTGTTCGACTGGCCGCGCAGCAGCAGCGCGAGCACGTCGTTCTGGCGCGGCGTGAGCTTGAACGCGGCCATCGCTCCCGGCCGGGGCATGCCGAAGTCGGCGGGCGCGGCGGCATGGCCGGCGTGCGCACCGGCCGGGCCGCCGCCGGGCTCGCCGGGCAGCGGATCGGTGTCGCCGCGAATGTCCATCGGCGGGACGAAGATGCCGCCCGACATCACGATGCGCAGCGCTTCGGTGAGGATCTCGTTGCTGGCGCGCTTGGGCACGAAGCCCATGGCGCCGAGGTCGATGGCGCGGATCACGTCGGCGCTGCGGTCGGAGGCCGAGACCACCACCACCGGAGTCGAGGGCCACGTGGCGCGCAGCTCCACGAGCAGCTCGTAGCCGTCTGCGTCGCCGAGGCGGAGGTCGAGCAGGATCAGGTCGATGCCGCCGCCGTCGCCGCCGAGCGCATCGCGCGCCGCACGCGCCCCGCTCACGCCCAGCACTTCGACGTTCCTGCCCATGCCCTGGATCACCTGCTGCAACGCGGCGAGGATCAGCGGGTGGTCGTCGATCAGCAGCACCTTCATGCCGGACTCACGCATAGCGCCTTCCGACCGACTCGGCGATGCAGACCGGCTTGTCGGAGCCTTCGCGCTCCATCGTCACCAGCGTCGTGAGCTGCGCGCCGCCTTCGAGCGGCTCGTATTTCTGCAGCCTGAAATGGCCGCGCAGGCGGCTGCCGCTCGGCACCGGCGCCGGGAAGCGCACCTTGTTGAGCCCGTAGTTCACGCCCATGCGCGTGCCCTTCACTTCGAACGCCGAAGCCGCCATCTCGGGCAGCAGCGAAAGCGTGAAGAAACCGTGCGCGATGGTCGTGCCGAACGGGCCGGCTTTCGCCTTCTCGGCGTCGAGGTGGATCCACTGGTAGTCGCCGGTGGCGTCGGCGAACAACTGGATGCGCTCTTGCGTCACGGTGATCCATTCGCTGGTACCGAGGTCGGTGCCGACGAGCGCTTCGAGTTCGGCGATGGTCTGGAAAACTTTCATTGGGCAGCGGCTCGCTTCGGCTAGTTCACGAAAGTCATGATCGGCGCCCACTGCTCGCGGTCGCCCTGGAAGCGCGTGGAGGCCACGTCCCACAGCGTCAGACCGTGCGCGGCGAGGTGCACGTAGTTCTGCGTGTCGCGCAGGAAGGCGATCAGCGGAATGCGCACGCCTTCGAGGAAGTGGCGCAGCTGGTCGGTGGCGATCGTGCCTTCGCGCGTGCGCATGCCGACGACGCCGAGCTGCACCTTGTCGCTGCGCCGGTGCATCAGCAGCTGGTCGACGAACTCGTGCGTGGCGTGGATGTCGAAGATGCTCGGCTGCAGCGGGATGAGCACCTTGTCGGCCAGCTTCATCACTTCGTCGAGCCGCTTGCCGTGCAGCCCGGCCGGCGTGTCGAGCACCACGTGCGTCGTGCCCTTGGGCGGCTTGACGACCTCGCCGTGCGCGATCTCCCAGGTGTCGATCTTCGGCAGGCCAGCAGGCCGCAGGCCGAGCCAGGTGCGAGCCGACTGCTGGCGGTCGGTGTCGCCGAGCATCACGGCCCTGCCGCGCGATGCGAGGTAGCCGGCGAGGTTGGTCGACAGGGTGGTCTTGCCCACGCCTCCCTTGGGATTGGCGACGACGATCACCGGCATGCGGGCCCCCTCCTGGTTTTGCGGGTATGTTAGCGGCCGCCCCATGCCGCGGGTGCACCAGCTATCCATGCCATGGCCGACTCCGACATCGCCCCCCTCGCGCCCAGAGAGCCCGCCGCACCTGCCGGCGCGGAGGTCCTCGTGATCGTTGCGCATCCCGAGCTGGAGCAGTCGCGCGCCAACAGCCGGCTGCTGCGCGCGGCGCGCGAGCTGCAACAGGCGAGCGCCCCCGGCCGCATCGAAGTGCGCGATCTCTACGCGATCTACCCCGACTACGTGATCGACGTTCCGGCCGAGCAGGCGCTGCTCGCGGCGGCGCGGCTGATCGTTTGGCAGCAGCCGATCCACTGGTACGGCATGACGCCGCTGCTCAAGCTCTGGGTCGACGAAGTGTTGAGCTTCGGCTGGGCCTACGGGCCGGGCGGCACGGCCTTGCGCGGCAAGGACCTGTGGCTGGTGGCCAGCACCGGCGGCCCGGAAGACTCGTACCGGCCCGACAGCTACAACCGCTACTTCTTCGACGCCTTCCTGCCGCCCTACGAGCAGACCGCGGCGCTGTGCGGCCTGCGCTTCCTGCCGCCCTCGATGCTGCACGGCGCGCACAAGGCGGCCGAGGCCGAGATCGCTGCGCACGCGCGAACCTACGTCGAGCGCCTGAGAAGCTATCCGGCCTGGCCCGAGATCGCGGAAGCCGGGGAGTGTGTCGATTGCGAGGTGCCGCTGACGGCACGCCCGCTCGAGAATCTGGCCGAGGAGGCCGCCTGATGGAGCACAGCGGCTGGCTCACCGGCAGCTTGGTCTACCTCGCCGCGGCGGTGCTCGCGGTGCCCGTCGCGCGCTTCCTCGGACTCGGTTCGATCATCGGCTACCTCGGTGCCGGCATCCTCATCGGGCCGTTCGCGCTCGGCCTGGTGAGCGACCCGCAGGAGATCCTTCACTTCGCCGAGTTTGGCGTGGTGCTGATGCTGTTTCTCGTCGGCCTCGAGCTCGACCCGGATCGGCTGTGGTCGCTCAGGAAGCCCATCTTCGGCTGGGGCAGCGTGCAGCTGTTCGGCTCCGCCGCGCTGATCGCGGTCGTGGCCGTGGCCTTCGGCGTGGAGTGGCGGCTCGGCGTGGTGGCCGCCTTCGGCCTGGCGCTGTCGTCAACCGCCATCGCGCTCGGGGTGCTGGCCGAGCGCAACCTGATGAGCACGACGTCGGGCGACGGCATTCTCTCGGTCTCGCTGCTGCAGGACATCGCGGCGATCCCGATCCTCGCGCTGCTGCCGTTCCTGGCCGGCGAACATGGCCAGGGCGGCGGCTGGCTCGGCGCGGCCAAGGCGGTGGGCATGATCGCGTTGATCGTGCTCGGCGGGCGGCTGCTGCTGCGCCCGGCGCTGCGCTGGATCGCCAAGAGCGACACGCCCGAGATCTTCACCGCCGCCGCGCTGCTTCTCGTCGTGGCCACCGCGTCGCTGATGAACGCCGTGGGCCTGTCGATGGCGCTCGGCGCCTTCCTCGCTGGCGTGCTCCTGGCCGAGAGCGAATTCCGGCGCGAGCTCGAGACCGACATCGAGCCGTTCAAGGGCCTGCTGCTCGGCCTGTTCTTCATCGCCGTGGGCATGAGCATCGACTTCTCGGTGGTGATGAAGAGCCCGTGGCTCATCGCCGGCGTGGTTGCCGGCTTCCTGGCCATCAAGGCCGCGGTGCTCTGGTTCATAGCGCGCACCATGCCGATCCCGCTGCCGGAGCGGCCGGTGTTCCTGATACTGCTGGCGCAGGGCGGCGAGTTCGGCTTCGTGGTGTTCCAGACCGCCGCACAGGCCGGCGTGATCACGGCACCGGTGTCTTCGCTGCTGGTGGCAGCCGTCGCCATCTCGATGCTGCTGACGCCGCTGATGCTCGTGGCCGCCGGCCGCTGGTGGATCCCGCTGCTGGCCGGCTTGAACAAGCCGCGGCTGTCCGAGATCGACGAGCAGCAGCATGCGCGCGTGATCATCGCGGGCTCGGGCCGCTACGGCCAGATCGTCGGCCGGCTGCTGTTCGCCAACGGCATCACGCCGACCATCCTCGACCACGACGCGGAGCAGGTCGAGGCGCTGCGCAAGTTCGGCTGGCGCGCCTTCTACGGCGACGCGACGCGGCTCGACCTGATGCGCACCGCGGGCGGCGCGGAGGCGCAGCTGCTGGTGATCGCCATCGACGACGTGGAGCAGAGCGTCGAACTGGTGAAGATGGCCAAGGAGAACTTTCCCGCGCTCACGATCGTCGCCCGCGCGCGCAACGTGCAGCACTACTACGAGCTGTTCGAATTGGGCGTGGAGTTCATCGAGCGCGAGACGTTCGACTCGGCCATCATGAGTGCGCGCACTGCCCTCGAGCATCTCGGCTGGCAGCCGCACCAGGCGCGCAATCTCGCCATGCGCTTTCGCCGCCACAACGTCGCTCAGCTACGCCAGATGGCGCCGCACCGCAAAGACGAAGCCAGGCTCATCGCCGCAGCGCGGCAGGGTCGCCAGCAACTCGAAGAGCTGTTCGCGCTGGAGCGGCAGCAGGCGGCAGAGCGGCAGGCTCGTGCCGGCTGGAGCCGCGAGCCGGCCACCACCGACCGGAGCTAGTGCGTGGAAGCCTGCCGCGCCGCCGTGCGCCGGCGCCGGGCGAACTCCATGGCCCAGATCGCGAAGACGACGAGCACGTCGCCGATCAGGTGCGTGCGACGCGACGCGCTCACGCTGGCCGGCGTGAGCAACGGTTCGAGCTTTTGCCGGACGGGCGCGATGCCGGGCGCAGCCGCGGCATCGGCCTGCTGGATGAGCGCCAGCGTGCCGAGACGTTGCACCGACGAGGTCTCGATCGCGTCCAGATTCTCATAGGCGAACAGGCTGAACAGCAGCGTGACGGCCAGCGTCGTCAGCAGGGCCGGCACGCGCCGCATCGAGGAAAACGCCAGCAGCCCGCCGACGACGACGACATAGAGCGTCCAGTAGTTCTGCAGCGCGTTCGTGCGCTCGAAGTAGAGCTGGATCAGTTCGCTGTAGGTCATGGTGGGCTCGCAGTCGGCGGCGGTGGGCCAAGGGGCGAATGGCGCCCTAACTCGCCCACCAGTGTCGCACCAGGTAGAAGAAGATCGGCCCAGCGAAGATCATCGAATCGAGCCGATCGAGCATGCCGCCGTGGCCCTCGATCACGCTGCCCCAGTCCTTCACGCCGCGGTCGCGCTTGATCGCCGACATCACGAGGCCACCGCAGTAGCCCAGCGTGCACACGACCAGCGCCATCAGTGCCGACTGGCCCGGCGTGAACGGCGTGATCCAGTACAGCGCGGCACCGAGCAGCGTGGCCGAAGCCACCCCGCCGAGCAGGCCCTCGAGCGTCTTCGACGGCGACAGCTCGGGCGCGACCTTGTGCCTGCCGAGCAGCTTGCCCCAGATGTACTGCAGCACGTCGCTGCCCTGCACGACCATCACGAGCCAGGCGATCAGCAGCACGTTGCGGCCCTCGAAGCCGGCGATGTCGAGCGTGAGCAGAGCCGGCAGGTGCGAAACGCAGAACACGCACACCATCAGGCCCCACTGCGCGGTTGCGATGCGCTCGAGAAAGCGTGTCCTGTCGGCACTGGCGCAGGCGAGGATGGGCAGCAGAAGGAACGCGCCGACGGGGATGAAGACCATGAACAGGCCGTTCCAGCCGCCCCATACCAGCCCATATTGAATCGGCAACACGCCGTAGAACATCGCGGCCAGCACCGCGTGATCGCCCGGCCGGGTGGCGCAGAGCGTCGTGTACTCGCGCAGCGCCACGAACGAGACGAAGGCGAACAACACGACCGTGATTGCCGGTCCCGACAGCAGCGCCACACTGAGCAGCAGCACCATGACCCACCACGCCTTGATGCGGCTGTTGAGGTTGTCGATCACCGTGTGCGTGCGGCCGCGAGCGAAGCGCAGTTTCAGCAGGGCTCCGGCCAGCGACGCGACGATCAGCACGGTGAGCGTGCCGGCCAGCAGGAGCTGCTTGGTCTGCAGCAGGTCGGCGTCGTTCAAGGCGCGGCGCGGTGGCGCGGCCGCAGCGCCTGGACGGCGGCCGAGGCGCGATGCATGAACGCATTCTTGTCTTCGCCGACCTCCACACGCAGCGCCTCGCCGTAGCTGACCGTGCACAGGATCGGCACCGGGAACCAGCGGCCCTTGGGCATGGCGCGGCCCGCGTTGTCGATCCAGACCGGCACCAGCTGGATGTGCGGGCGGCTCTGCGCCAGATAGAACAAGCCGCACTTGAACGGCAGCAGCGCCGCCTCGCCGGTGTTGCGCGTGCCCTCGGGAAACAGCACCAGCGACTCGCCACGATCGAGCGCCTCGGCCATCAGCTTCAGCGGCCCGGTCGCGATCCATGCGGCGGCGCGGTCGATCGACAGCACGTCGAAGACGTGCTGTCCCAGGAACCGCCGCAACGGCGAGAGGCTCCAGTAGTCGCTGCCGGCAACCGGCCGCGCCGCCTCACGCACGCGCTTCGGCAGCGTGGCCCAGATCAGCACGATGTCGCCGTGGCTCGCGTGATTGGCGAAGTACACGCGCGGCTCGTCGGTGTTCGGCATGTCGTGCCAGATCGCCCGAACGTCGGTGACCGCACGGGCCACGAACCGGATCACGGCGCCGAGCGCTGAGGCTGCTGCTCGCGCGAGAGCATGGCTTCGTGGCCGGGCGGCCAGAGGCACGGCGGGCGTTGCGTTCGGAGGTGCGAGCAGTGATCGACGCATGGACGCTCGGGCAACCGGCAACGTGGTGATGGGCGTGCCCGCAGGATCGTAACGCCGCTCCCTGGCGGCGCTCGAGACGTGCCGCGCCTTCGGCTCAAGGCATGGATCGACGGTTTGCCACGGCCTGCTCGATCGCAGCGAGCCAGGTGCTCTTCAGCACCACCTGCGGCCGCGCGGCTCGGATCGCCTGCACCGCGTCTTCGACCGTCAATCGCGGCCCGAATGCACCGAGCCAGACCGCCGCCACCGCCGCACTGCGCGAGTAGCCGAGCGCGCAGCACACCAGCACGGGGCCGTGCGCGGCCGCATCCTCCACGGCCTGCGCAGCCCGTAGCAATTGCTCGGGGCTCGGCTCGATCAGGTCCAGCAACGCGATCGACCGCGTTCCGGCGCGATGCACCGCGAGCTCGGCCGTCAGGTCGACGATCTGTGCAAAGCGGCGATGGTCGCGCTCCCATGGCAGCGGCACGCGCCCCAGCCAGACGCGGCCTTCATCGAGCGCCACACTGGCCGGCAAGCCACGCGTCCACCCGCGCGCGTTCAGGCGAGCGCCGATGCGGTACGGCCACAGCAGCAGGCGCGATCCGAGGCTATGGCGACCGTCGCTGCGCTTCTGGAAACCTTCTGCGCCGAGCCACGCGTAGCAGGCCGCGACGAGTGCGAGCGACGCCGCCGGCCAGTACAGCCACCACGCCCAGCGGTCGATGCCTGCGGTCAGCGCAAGGCCGAGCGCGGCCGCCGCGTAGATCGCGGCGAGCCGGCGGCGAGCCGGCGACCGCGTCCATGCCCACGCCGGCCGGGCGCCTTCGAGCGGCCACAGCCACAGGCACAGCGCACCCGCCAGCAAGCCCGTCGGGATGTCGATGAAGTGATGCTGGTACGTCGTGAGGACCGAGACGCCGACGAGCGCGCTCCACGCGTGTACCGCCAGCCGGCCGAACCCGTGAGCGCGGCGCCGATAGAAATCCCACAAGACGAGCAGCAGCACGATGTGCAGCGACGGCGCCTGGTTGAACGGCAGGTCGAAGCCGGCGAGCGCGTCGAACAACGCGCCGAACGGGCCCTCGACCGGCGGGCGCGACGTGGAGAAGCGCAGCGGCGCCAGCACGAACGCACCGATGCACAGCACCTGCGCCGTCAGCAGGCGCCGCGCGTGCCGCGCCAGCTCGAGATGCGTACGGCACAGCAGCAGCGACGCGGCGTAGAACAGGTCGATGGACCAATACGGAAGAATCGTCCACGGCAGGAACGGGATGTGGCGCTCCCAGCCGAAGACGATGCTCGGCACCGCGCTGCGCGAGGCGGCCCAATGATTGGCCGCGCCGTAGCTCGCGAAGAACAGCGGGCCGAGCAGCAGCAGCCAGAGCAGCCCGCGCGGCCAGATGGCCGCGGTCTCCGACGTGCCTCTCAAGCCGCGACGCGAACCGCCAGCGCCACCGTGAAGATGCCCCATTCGTCGATGCGTTCGGTCACCTTGCGAAAGCCGGCCGCGGCGACGAGCTGGTCCATCTCGAGCTGGCTGCGCCGGCGCATCACCCACGCCTGGCCGCCACGGTGGCTGGTGAGCGCGCGCGCGATCAGCTCGAGCTGCGGGTGCCACGGCTGGCAGGTGTAGACGAGGCAGGCGCCGGCGGGCATCGCGTCGGCCAGGCCACCGAGCGAAGCGGCGACGCGCGTGTTGTCGCCGAAGAGCTCGTACAGGCCCGACACCACCGCGACCGTCGGGGGCGGCGTGACGTTCGCGAGGCTGGCGCGGTCGAACGCATCGCCGGCAACGAAGCGCACGATCGACTGCAGGCCGCGCTCGGCCACCAGTGCCGTGCCGTCACGCACGTTGCGCTCGCTGTAGTCGCGCAGGAGCACGGCGTCGGGCCGATTCGGGCCTTGCGCGATCGCGTCGAGCACATAGCGGGCGTAGCCGGCGGCGATGTCGATCACGTTCACCGGCAGCCGACGAGACCGCACCTGCTGCATCGCCAGCTGCAGCAGCTCCTCGACGTGCAGCTTGCGCTGGCGGATGCCGCGCCAGCCGATCGAGCCGAGGTACGTCTTGTCGATCGCCCGCCCGATCGGCCCGGCACCGCGAGGATCGTTGCGATAGACGAGGTCGAGCGTGGCGCCCGAGTCGAAGCCTGTGTCGTGACCGGTGCGCAGCCCTTCCGACAAGGGCGCCGCGAGCCTCAGCGTCGCGCGCGTGATCGCCCAGTACCAGGCCCGCGGCGACCACGCGGGCAGCGGCGCAGCCAGCATGCGCGACTCTTCCGCGGTGTGGCCGTGCTGGTCGGCGCTGCGCACGTCGAGCGGTGCAGCGTCGGCGTCGAACACCGCCTCGATGAAGCGGCGCATCAGGGCGACCACCGGCGCGCGGTCGCGCTCGCCGAGCGTGTCGTGGAAGAAACCGGGCAGGTGATGGAGCTCCCTGACGTGGCTCGACAGCCGCTCGAAGAACAGCCGCTGCGGCGGCTCGCGCACGACCCAGTCCTTGCCCGAGATCAACAGCTGCGTCGGCACCGTGATCGCCGCGGCGTCGGCGACGATGCGCTGCCCCGCCGCCTGCAGGCCGAGCAGCATGTTCGCGGAGATGGCGCGCGAGATCAGCGGGTCGACCTTGAAGCTCGCGATGCGCTCCGGGTCGTGCGTCAGCAGGCGCGCATCGACGTAGCTGTTGACGAAGAAGTTGCCGCGCAGCATCGTCATCAAGGCGATGGCGGGGCGCGCCAGCGGCACATAGAGCTTGACCTCGAACGCCGGCGAAGCGAGCGTCATGCCGCGGATCGGCGGCGCGTAGTCGTGAACCCAGGCCGCCACCATCACCGCGGCCAGGCTCTGCGCGATCACGTACACATCGGCGGTGCGCGTGCCGTGCGCCGCGTCGAGGTGGTCCATGAAGGTCTGGATGTCGCGCACCGACGTGCCCACCCCCGGGCTGAAGCCGCGTACGCCGGGCGATCGGCCGTGGCCGCGCGCGTCCCAGGCGAAGAACTCGAAGTCGGGCAAGTCGAGCTCGTCGACGAGATGCGCCATGCGGCCTGCGTGCTCGTGGCCGCGGTGGAACATCGCGACGGCACCGCGTTTCGCACTCGTTGTCGCCGGCCAGTGCACGTAGAACAGCGCAACGCCGTCGTGTGTCTCGAAGCGGTGCTCGACGCACTCACGGCGTGTGGGGTAAGCGCTCAACGGATCTCCTGGAGGCCGGCACGAACCCGGTTCACGACGGTCAGCGCGGTCAATGCCGCGGCGATGGGTATCGCCCAGCCGAGCCAACCCGGCACGGGCTGCACGAGTGCGACCGCCAGGCCGAGCGCACCGAACAGAAAGGCACGATCGCTCTTGCCGAACGGCCCGTCGTAACGGCGCGACGCACCGACGGTCTGGCCAAGCACGCCGGACATCTCCGACAGTGCGGCGGCGAGCACGAGCGCACCGATCCACAGCGGATCGAAGCCAGCCAGACGGGCGAACGGCAGATAGAGCGCCGCGTCGGCGATCACGTCGGTGAGCTCGTTGAGATACGCGCCGAGCACCGTGCGCTGGTCGAAATCGCGTGCGAGCATGCCGTCGATGGCGTTGAGCGCCATGCGCAGGAACAGCCACAGAGGCAGCATAGCGAACCAGGCCAGCGGCAGCGGGACGAGGTACAGAGCCAGGCCGAGTGCCACCGAGACGGCGCAGGCGAGCACGGTGACCTGGTTGGCCGACACGCCCAGCCGATACAGCAGGTGCACCGCCGGCTGCAGCAGCCGCTGGAACGCCGGCTTCAGGCGATACAGCGACATCTGCGCCATGGGAACAGGGGATT
>Ga0209511_1003318_pt1 | contig 12397 bp, 5 predicted proteins | sample SSSSmetaG_FD_184141 | JGI IMG/M metagenome (GOLD analysis project Ga0209511, IMG submission 184141) | Glacier valley bacterial and archeal communities from Borup Fiord, Nunavut, Canada, to study Microbial Dark Matter (Phase II) - ​SSSS... | ecosystem: Environmental > Aquatic > Freshwater > Ice >... | reverse complement strand
GGTCGGCAAGACGATGCTGCGCCTGATCGGACTGTTCAATAAGCTCATGCGTGAGATGGTCGAGATGAACTACCTGATGACCGATCCGCTGATCATGGACGACACGGCGCTGCAGCAATTGATCGGGCCGATTCGCAAGACGCCGTATGCAGAAGGCATCCGTCAGATGCTGGCCGCAGTGGCGAGCAAACGCACCCTGGCCGCCGCAGCCTGAGATGGCATCATGACAAGATCATTCACATCTGGCGATCGCGTGCACCAGTCACGACGATCAGCCAAGCGGAACAATTCGATATAGTTCGCGCGTCGACTTGAAAAGGGATGTCCGAAATGATTAGAAGTCTTGCTCGGCTCGCCGTCGTCGCAATGCTATTGCTTGGTGTTGTCGTCAATGCCGCGGCGGCGGCTCCGCGCGTTTCCGCAGCGAGTTGGTCCGGCGATGTTTTGATTCTGGAGTTCGACATGCCGATGCTTGATGCGACGGAAACGGCGAGCCCGAACATCTCGCTGGATCCACCCTTTGCTTGTCGCTGGCATTGGTCAAACGATAAGGAATTGTGGTGCGAGCCTGTCGACCAGGACATTCGTCCGAGCGCAGCGACGCGATATACCGTGTCGGTCAATCCTCCGCTGCGCTCGCAACAAGGTGCAGAAATCGAGAGGCAACTGATCACTGCCGATACCACACGGCCCGAGTTGTCGATCAGGATGCCAGCATGGCCGGATGGACAACCACTGATCGAAATTTCCAGCGAAGCACCCGTCACCGTGGAGACGTTGCGTTCGCATCTCGCAGTCACGCTGGAAGACGGTTCGCCGCTGTCTTATTCCATTGCCGAGAAACTGCCGATTCTGGAATACGCGCATCCATGGCACCGCGCACCTCAACAGTGGCGGTTGTCGTTTCCGTCCGTAGCGGCCACCGACTCGATCATTGCGCTGCGCGTGAAACCCGGACTCCAATCCAGCGAAGGGCCGCTCACCGGCATTCAAGACGACGTATTGCTGCGCGTGCGGGCGAACGAATCGTTTCGCTTGCGCCGCGCAGGCTGCAGCCGGGAGTTTTCGCTGATTGGGGCGGCTCAGCGCGGCGGCGATTCTCTCATCAAGCTGGATTGTCCGGCGGGGGCTGATCTTGCATTTGAATTCTCCGATCCATTGACCACTGCTTCGCTGAGGACGTTGAAAGCCCGATTGCCGCACGATGCCGAATTCGTCAGCGCCAGCTCTATACCTGGATACGTTGAGAACTTTCTTGGCTGCGATGAACAGATCGACGAACGCAGCGGTTATTTCGTCATTCTCCGCGCGAAAAAAGCCGGGCGCATCGCCGCGTTGGAATTTCCGGAATTGGTGAGTACACGCAACGGCCTGAAAAATAGTTCTCGCACACGAGTGCGTATTGATGTTGGCGACTTCCGCGCGGCAATCCACATAAACCCGTCGAGGATGGTGTTGCCGCTGAATGTCGATCTGCCAAAAATGATTACCTCGGTCAATCAGGCAAAGCTCTATGTCCATGCCACCGAGCTTGGCGGCGGCGCCTCAACATACAGCCGCCGCGAATTGCCGATCGCTGCCAGGAACATCTTTGCGCAGCAATCGCCCCCCATCAATTCCAGCGACCTGCAGCGATCCGGCGGATTCGCAGAAGGTGCTGCAGAAGGCTACGATGCCGCCGGCGCGTCCACCGCGGTCGAGAATTTTTTCCTCGCCCGCGCCGCTTTTAATGTCACTGTCAGCGATGCCGGCGAGCAGATGCTGGTTTGGGTTACCGACTGGAACGACGCAGGTCCGATCGCCAACGCCAACGTGGAAATACTGAGCAGCGAAAAAAACGATACGCAAACCATGTTGACCAGAGGTACGACGGATGTCGCCGGAGTCGCAATGCTTTCGATGCCGTCGGAAGATAACCGCGGCCATGAGCACATCCTCGTGCGTGTCACCCGCGACGGACGCCGCGCGGTAATTCCGCTTTCGGACTCACTGAGCGTCGCGCCAGATTGGGAAAAAGAGAACCGACGCGACAATGCCGTATACGATGGCGCAGACCTCCGTTGGGGCGTTACCGACCGCCCGCGGTATCGCCCCGGTGATACGGTGCAATACCGCGTCTGGCTGAGACAGCGAGTGGGCAACCGGTTGATTGTCGAATCACCGGCGAAGGCGCTGAAATTCAATCTGGCATCGATAGGCCACGAAAAAGTCATCGCCTTCGATGCGACGCCCGACCACTACGGCAGTATCAGCGGAAAACTGCAGCTGCCGGCGACCTTGGCCGACGATACCTATTGCATCAACGACAATGATGCCCTCAGCGAACAGTTGTCGCCGGCGTGTTTTCGTGTGGCTGGCGATCACATCAACGATCTCTGGACGGCAATTAAAGCCGACCGCGACCTCGCGCTGGAAGGTGAAACTATCAACGTCGAAGCGACGGTCGCTCACGCCTCGAGTGGCCCGGCGGCGAATATGCAAATACGTTTTGAATCGCTGCTGATGCCACTGCAACTCAACGATGAGTATCCGTTGTTCAAGGAATACCGTTTCATCGATTCCTATGCAGGCACTGCGGGCGGTCGCGGAGAAACGTTTCCACTGACAACTTTCAAGCCCGCGATATCCGACGTTAACGGACACGCAAAGATCAGCGTCACGCTGGCGAATCCTGGGACTATTGATTCTCTGGACAAGACGCATTACGCACCGATTCCCTTCGGCATGCTGCAATTGCTCGCATTCATCTCGACCCACGCCTCCGATCGATTCGACAGCGCACCGGCAACTCTGCGCTTCAGCCGCTACCCGCGCTTTGTCGGCTTGAAGGTCACGCCGGGAGTATCCGGCGCCGACAACGAATCGCAAATCGATGCCGTTGTCATCACCGCGCAAGGCGAGCGCGTGAACGATGCGAACATCACCCTGACCATCGAAGAAACCAAACCGGATCATGCTGCCAGCGGCGCAGCCTCGTCGGTTTTGGCGCATTGCGATTTTCCACTGACGGATGGCCACGCCTGTGTTTTCAAACCAACCCACGCCGGCCTTTATCGACTCAGCGCGACCAGTGCGAACGCCGCGCCGTCCACGCTCGAACAGTATGCGTTTGCCGACAAGTCAGCGATCAAGGAAACGAACGTCGATCACCTCGAATTGAGCGCGATAAACCCCAGCGTTGTAGCGGGCGATTCTGCCGAGCTGATCCTTCGGCAACCGTTTGCGAAAGCACGCGCACTTATCACGGTCGTGCATGGTCGCGTACTCAAATACTGGATACAGCAACTCGAAGGCAACGTGTCGCGAGTGCGCGTTCCGATCGACGCAAGCTGGGCGCCCGGAGTGACGATCAGCGCAACGATACTCGACTCAAGCGCACCTGCGTTCGGCCCTCGCGCACATCCTTGGCGGCTGCTCAAGCAGGTGGATACGGACATTCGTGTAGAAGTCCCGACCAAGCCCGCACCAGTATCGATCGCTCTGAATCGCGACACGGCAAATCCGGGCGAAGCTATCGGCATCACGGTGACAAGCCAGACCGACCATCGGTTGCAACTTACCGTGGCGGTCGTCGACGATGCGGTTCGCGCACTCGTACCGGATCTCGCTGCAGCGACCGATCCGCAAGGTCGCTATTGGCTCGGTACGCTCGGTACCTGGAAAGTCCCGGCGTGGTACGGCCTGGGCGATTGGGCGCGCAGTCCGGCAGATACAAAAAAAGAATTTTTCAGCAACTACGCCTTGGCTTACATCGTCCGTCCGGACCTGAGCTGGCCGATCAAAGGCACCGAATTCAACGCCGCAGCAAACTTCCACCCCGGCAGCCCGGCCGATCATTCGCTCGGCATGCCGCCAGCATGGTCACCGACAAAAGGAGCCGCGCGCCAGCAATTTTCTCCGACCGCTGCCTGGCAACCCGACATCGAACTGGAGCCGCATGCCGCTCGAACACTTCAGGTTCATCTGCCTGACAATGTCACGCGCTGGCGTGTGCTGGTCTGGTCCGCGGATGAGACGGATGGATTTGCGTTGGCGCAAAGCACGCTCACCGCCAAACCGTGATCGAGTAGTGCGCAGAGCTATCACCGTGACTTCGCTACGCGCACCATATGGTCGACCGTCTGTGAGACGCCCGAGCGGCCTTCGCATTGCGCGACGGCGCTCGGCACAACGCCGGCTTGATCGGCCAACCGACCTCGCTCAGCTTTGCCAGCCGACGCGCGGCTGATAGGGCTGCAAATTAATTGCAGCCGATCGGTTGAAGCGCCATTCGGTGGCCATCCCTTCATCACCGGATGCAGCCTGCTATTCTTCCGCTTCGCACTCCCGACGATGGCCCGCATGCACGAATCCGACTCCGCTCCGATCACGCAACTGCTCGGGCAATGGCGTCGTGGCGATGCCGGTGCGCTTGATCGTCTCGTGCCGCTGGTCTACGGCGACTTGCGTCAGCTCGCGCAACGTCATCTGCGTGGCGAAGGGGCGATCACGCTGAACGCTACCGAATTGGTGCATGAGGCCTGCCTGCGTTTGATCGGACCGGCGCTGGACTGGCAGGATCGCGCGCATTTTTTTGCTATCGCCGCGCGGCAGATGCGTCATGTTCTGGTGGATCACGCACGCCACAAGCAGCGCGACAAGCGCGGTGGCGGTCTCGCCGCGGTGACGTTGCAAGCGGACGACGCCGAAGACAATCAGGCGCCGCCCGATGTCGTTGCGCTGGATCAATTGCTGACCCGGCTGGGTGAGGTCGATGCACGCAAGCGCGACGTGCTGGAGCTGCATTATTTCGGCGGACTGTCCTATCTGGAAATGTCCCATGTGCTGAATGTGTCGGAAGCGACCGTTGATCGCGACCTGCGCTTTGCCAAGGCCTGGTTGCGCCAGGCGTTGCAGGCCTGAGCATGGATGCGGCCCGCTTTCGCCGCATCGAAACGCTGTTCCATGCGGCCCGCGAATTTCCTGCGCAACAACGCGACGTTTTCCTGCAGAACGAATGCGGCGATGATGTGGATTTGCGCGCCGAAGTGGCCGCTCTGATTGCCGCCGATGCAACGGTCGCGAGCGGGCCGGCCACCGCTGTTCTGGACCGCGCGACGACGCAGGCGATGGCCGACCAGACCGATGCGCAGAACGGTCGGATCATCGGCGTCTGGCGCCTAGTCGGCCCGCTCGGCAGCGGCGGCATGGGTAGCGTATTTCTGGCCGAGCGCAACGATGGTGTGTACCGCACGCGCGCCGCGCTGAAGATGCTCAATCCGTGGCTGCGCGGCGGCGCGTTCGAACAACGCTTCGCGCGCGAGCGGCAGATTCTTTCCGACCTCAAACATCCGGCGATCGCCGCGCTGCTCGATGGCGGCGTGACCGACGACGGCGTGCCTTATCTGGTCATGGAATATGTCGAAGGCGAATCGATAACGCAGTTTGCGCAATCGCACGCACTGGATATGGATCAACGTCTGCGCCTGTTTGTACGGGTCTGCCACGCGGTGCAACACGCGCACCAGAACCTGGTGATCCATCGCGATCTGAAGCCCGGCAATATTCTGATCGCCGCCGACGGCAGCCCGAAGCTGCTGGATTTCGGCATTGCCAAGCTGCTGATTTCGGTCGATGCGCGCGAGCCGGATACGGCAACGATCGAACATACCCGGCTGCTCACGCCCGAGTACGCCAGCCCGGAGCAGATTCGCGATCAGCCGGTAACGACGGCCAGCGATGTCTATTCGCTCGGCGTGATCCTGTATCAGTTGCTGGTCGGCCAGCGACCGAGCTGGAAAGAGCCGCATTCGTCGCAGCCACCGACACGCCCGAGCAGCGCGGTGCTGCGTGCTGATGGGTCGGCGGCGGAGTTTGCGAATCCGCACCAGCGCAAACGCTGGTCGCATACCCTGCGCGGCGACCTCGACACGCTGGCGCTCAAGACATTGGCCTTCGAGCCGGCGCGACGTTATGCGACGGCGCAGCAGCTCGGCGACGATATCGAGCGTTATCTGCGCCACGAACCATTGCTGGCGCGCCCGGATTCATTGCGTTATCGCGCCGGAAAATTTCTGCGTCGTCATCGGCTCGGCGTTTTTTTGGGTACGGTCGCGCTGAGCGTGATCGTCGCTGCGGCATTTTCGCTGGCGATCCTGTCGTTGCATCTGCGCACCGAACGCGATCGCAGCAGCGCCGCGCAACTGCACGCCGAGCAGGAGGCCCGCGCTGCACAGCGCGTGTCCGGATTTCTGGCGCGTTTGTTCGATGGCGCCAATCCGAATCAGGCGCAGGGTTCGGCGCCTACCTTGCGCGACGTGCTTGACCGCGGTGCGCAGGAGGTCGGCGAGCAACTCAAGGATGATCCCGTCGTGCAGGCACGTTTGCTGATCCTGATCGCCGATGCGTATCGACAGCTGGGTGAATTTCGCCAGGGCATCGCTGCCGCGGAACGCGCCGTCGAACTGCGCCGTGCGCGTTCGCCGGGCGACGCCGCAGAGTTGGCCGAAAGCCTCGACTCCCTCGGCGAGCTGCGCCGCGACAATGGCGACTATGGGCCGGCGGAACGTCTGCATCGCGAGGCGCTCAGCCTGCGCCGCGAGCTGCTACCTGCCGATACGTTCATGGTTGGGCGATCGTTGAACAATCTTGCCCTGACCTTGCATGAAGCCGGGCGCAGCGAGGAATCCTTGCCGCTTTACGAAGAGTCGCTGGCGCTGCGGCGGCGCACGCTCGGCGACTCGGCGCCGCCGATCTTGTCGACGCTGGTGAATATCGGTTTGCTGCGGCGCACGCTCGGCGACTATGCGGGGTCGGAAGCGGCATTTCGCGAAGTCTACGAAAAACGCATAAAGAGCCTGGGCGAGGAGCATCCGGCGACCGCCAACGTGATGACCCATCTGGGCCGCGCCTTGCTTTCGCGCGGTCAGATCGACGACGCCGAAGCGTTGTTTCGACGCGCTTTGCAGGTGCGGCGAAAACTGTTCGGCGAGCACAACGCCGACGTTTCGATCACCTTGTACGAGCTGGCCAATGCGGTGCAGCGGCGCGGTGATTTGAACCAGGCCGAAACGCTGTTGCGCGAGGCGCATGCGATCGATCTGACGGTGTTCGGGCCGGACAATTCCGAATCTGCACAGGCGAGTGCGCGGCTCGGCGACGTGTTGCTGGCCAAAGGTCAGCTCGTCGAAGCCGAGCGCATGCGGCGCGACAGCTTGCGTATTTGTCTGCTGCGATTGACCCCCATGCATCCGCGATTGGCGACAGCCAAAGGTTACCTGGCCGATGTGCTGCTGGCGCGCAATCAATACTCCGAAGCGGAGCATTTGTACGTGGATGCGCTGGCGACCCAGCGCAAAATCCTGCGCCCCGACAATGGCGAAATCGCGCACACGCTGCTCGGCTTGGCGCGTATCGCGCAGCAGCATGGCGATCTGGCGCAAGCCCGCGTATTGACCGACGAAAGTGCGGCGATCTATGCCCACGCGCCGGCCGATTTCGATGCCCAGCGCAAGCAGCTCGCCGCGCTGCGCGAAGTATTGGCGCGCGCCACGCCTGATGCGCGCACGAAATAGCTCCCACTCGGCGCGCTAGTTCGACTGAACGAACTATCCAGGAAAAACGATTCTTGTGCGATACGCGCAACGTCTGGCGAGCGCCACGCTTGCTGCCAGACACGGCATACCTGTCGATCTTCTGCACGAATTTATTTTCCGGTGAGGGAATCGGCCGCGGTTTGTCGCTTCCAACCCATACGCGTGTACTCAACCGGAGAATCCACCATGAACATCTCGTCAACAATACGCTTGCTGGTCGTCGTCGCTACGCTATTCGGCGCGGCCCTTTCGGATAATGCCCTCGCCGCCACCCACAGCGAGAATTTCGAGAATGCAACCGGCAATGCCAACTCGTTTACTAGCGCGAGCGGCATGTATTTTTCCACATCCGGCAGCTCGTTCTTGTTCAGCACGCAATTCAACTCTTATTTCTCACCGTATATTGCCGGAAAATTTCCCACCACCGGTTGCAATGGTTGCACTGCGCCGACCATGAACGTGGCTTGGCCGAGTGGGCAACGTTCGCTGGTTTTCGGCTGGGGCACGCAAGGGTATTCCGCCGTGCGGGTTACCGCGTATCGCAACGGCCTGCAGGTCTGGCAGCAGAATCAGTCGGGCACCGCCAGCAGCGGCTTGTACAAACAGCAATTCAGCCGCGTGGCGGCGAATGCCAGCGAGTATTTCGACAAGGTGGCAATAACCTGGCCGGGCGGCGGTCAAGCGGGTGTCGGTTACGGCGTATTACTGGATAACTTCGTTTCCATCGACGCTTACGCGACGCCGTCGCTGGCGGGCAATAACCAGGAGACGCCGGTCGGCAAGCTGTACGTCGCACCGGTTTCGGTGGTCGTGCTCGACTACCAGAATCATCCCGTGGCGAATGTGGGCGTAGTCTTTTCCGCGCCGTCGAGCGAGGATGGCGTCGCCACGGTAATTTTCGCCGCTACCGGCGACACTTTCGATACCGATGTCACCGACGCCAACGGTATCGCGATGTCATCGCTCATGACCGCGAACGCCATCGAAGGCCCGCTGCTGATCAACGTATCGACATCACCCTCGGTAGGCCTCGCTGAGTTTCATCTGCGCAATCTGTCTGCGGACACCATCTTCGCCAACAACTTCGAGTAGCGGACCGCCGCGCCCACGCTCACACAAAATCCTCGAACCACACCACAAACCGTTCGCGTTTTTTCTGCGCGATTTTGCGAAACGCCAGCAGCAGGCGCTCCTCGAACAAATCACGGGCAAAGGATTCCGCGGCGATGGCGGGGGATTCCACCTCCGAATCCACGGTCACGCCACGCCCGGTGGCGAGCCACTCGAACGCGACGCCAGTGCATTTCGCGACGCGCACCATATGCTCGACGGTCGGCGAAGTGCCGGTGCGGCCCTCCCATTGCGCGACGGCGCTCGGCACAACGCCGACACGATCGGCCAATCCGACCTGACTGAGCTTTGCCAGGCGACGCGCATGACGAATACGGTCGGGCAACGGACCGGAAAAACGACTATCGGTGGAACGACGATTGGTTGGCGGCATGAGTCCCCCTCAGCTCGGCTAATGCACTCAGCGAATCTAACATTAAACACTCATCTGCGCTGCGTGCTGTATCCACTTTGCGACGCTGCTCACATTTTGTTTCACACATTTTTTCACATTCGTAACTGTGGCGACCAGCACCACTCAGTTGCGCTAACGACAATCCGTCAGCGGCGCGATGGCTCGCGAGAAAAATACTGGCTAAGTTACGAGCAGGGCGAAAAAAGCTGCGACAAGGGGAATGTCGATCACGCTGATAACGATGAGCCACGTTTGTCTGTGGGTCATCGCTCAACCGCGAACAACGCCGGGAATTCAAACTTTTTTTCAATCGCTTGTTGCGCGTTATCTGGCATGTGTGACCTGCCGTTTCAGGGATGGATTTGCCAACCTGCAATGACCCAAGGTTGCTCTGCCTGCACGGGTGCCGAACAAAAATCGGAGGGGAACCATGCAACAGAACGTATCCCGGCTTTATCTTTTCGCCACGCTGTTTTTTCTGCTCGGCCACGGCCAGCACGCGAGTGCAGTCGATATCGCGCAGCGTTGCGAATCGGTGGTCAAGGCGGATGTGGTCGCGCTGGATCAGGCGTTTCAGGTCAACCGGCTCGGCACCACGCGCACCGATGGCGAAATTTTCGCGCTGCGGGCGGACGTGGTTTCTACCGATGCCAACAACCGCGATCTGCGCCCCGGCCAGGTGATGTTGCGATCGGACAAACGTCCGCGCCCGATGGTGTTGCGTGTCAATGCCGGCAGCTGCCTCGAGATCACATTCACCAACCTGCTCGATCCGAAGCAGAAAGATCCGATGCAACCGGTGACGCGCAATGCATCGATCCATGCCGCCGGCCTGCAAGCGATCGAAAGCATCGCCGACGATGGCACCTGGGTCGGCCAGAATCCGCTGATCGGAAATGGCCAGATGAGCGGCCTCGTCGCGCCCGGCGTGACCATCGTGTATCGCTTGTTCGCGCAGGAAGAAGGCACCAACCTGCTCTCCAGCACCGCCGCGCAATACAACAACTTCAACCCGATGCAACTCTCCACCGGCCTGTTCGGCGTGGTCACCGTGGAGCCGCGCGGCAGCGAGTGGTATCGCAGCCAGGTGGCGGAGGCCGACCTCAAGCTCGCCACGCGCGGCGCGATGCCGGATGGTCATCCGAAGATCGATTACAACGCCGTGTTCCCGCTCGGCCACGCGCATGCGGGCACGCCGATTTTGCGCATGCTCGATGGCCAGGGCCGCATCGTCCACACCGATCTGACCGCGATCATCACCGGCCCGAATCGCGGCCAACTCGCCGGCGGCGCGGGCGACAATCCGATGTTGCCCGAGCGCAGCCAGCCGTTCCGCGAAGTGTCGGTGGTGTATCACGAGTCGCAGGATGTGGTGCAGGCGTTTCCGTATTTCATGTACGCGACCAACAGCCAGGTGCCGCGCAACGATGCCGGCGCGGATACGTTCGCGATCAATTACGGCATCGGCGGCATCGCGCCCGAAGTGCTGGCGAATCGCATCGGCGTGGGTCCGGCGGCGGATTGCCCGGAGTGCAAGTTCGAGGAATTTTTCCTGAGCTCGTGGGCGATCGGCGATCCGGCGCTGGTGGTCGATGTGCCGGCCAACGCGCCCTGCACAACGGCGGAGTTGCAGGATCTCACGCTCAAGTTCGACGCCGATCCGCTGACGTTCAATCCGACCGATCCGTGCAAACCCAGCGGCGGCAAAAAAGCCACGCGCGCGTTTTATCCCGACGATCCGTCCAACGTGTATCACTCCTACCTCGGCGATCACGTACGTTTCCGCGTGTTGCACGCGGGCGCGGCGGTGCATCACATCCATCACCATCACGCACATCAGTGGCTGCGCAATCCCGACAGCGACGAGAGCAGTTATCTCGATTCGCAGGCGGTCGGGCCGGGTTCGTCGTTCACCGCCGAACTGGTTTTCGGCGGTAGCGGCAATCGCAATCTGACCACCGGCGACTCGATTTTTCACTGCCATTTTTATCCGCATTTCGCCGCCGGCATGTGGGCGCTGTATCGCGTGCACGATGTGTTCGAAGGCGGCACCGCGCTCGACGAGCAAGGTCGTCCGCGCGCCGATGCGCGCGCGTTGCCGGATGGCGAAGTCATGCGCGGCACGCCGATTCCCGCCGTCGTGCCGCTGCCGTTGTATGCGATGGCGCCGATTCCCGCGCCGGTGAAAATCATCGAGGGCCAGGCGCACGTGAGCGGCGACGGTCATCCGGGATTTCCGTTCTTCGTGCCGGGCGTCGCCGGTCATCGCGCGCCGCATCCGCCGCTGGATTTCGCGACCGATCCGGCCACGAAAGAATCGCTCGACGGCGGATTGCCGCGCCACATGATCCAGGCCGCGACGATCGCCAACGAACAGCACACCGCGCTCGACTGGTCGAAGGATCTGCTGACCATCACGGCCTATCAATTGCCGGAAAAGGGCACGCCGCAGGAACTCACCGCGATGGCGTATTTCGGCCATCAACTGCATCCGAGTTTCACCCCGGAAGGCGCGCCGCAATCGTTCAAGGTGAACGGTCTGCCACGCGGTCCGCAGCCCGGCGCACCGTTCGCCGATCCGGCCGTGGTCGATGGCAAGGCTGTCGGCAATCCGCTGCGCAACTACAAGGGTGTGAACCTGCAACTCGATGTCGCGTTCAACAAGGCCGGCTGGCATTTCCCGCAACAGCGCATTCTTTCATTGTGGGGCGACGTCAAGGATTACGTCGAAGGTCGCAAGCCGCCAGAACCATTGTTTTTCCGCGCTGCCAACAACGATGTCATCGAGTATTGGCACACGAATCTGATCCCCGCGTATTACGAACTCGACGACTTCGAAGTGCGCACGCCGACCGATATTCTCGGCCAGCATATCCATCTCGTGAAGTTCGATGTGCTCGCTTCCGACGGCGCGGCCAACGGCTTTAATTACGAAGACGGCACGTTCAGTCCCGAAGAAGTGCGCGAGCGCATCCACAGCATCAACCAGACCGGCGGTTTGTGGGATGCGACGCACAAGCAACAACGCAAGCTGACCGCGAAATCGATCAAGGCACTCGGCAACGGCCCATCACCCGGAAGCCTCGCGTGGATTGGCGCGCAGGCCACCGTGCAGCGCTGGTGGCTCGATCCGCTCATGAACCAGCCGGCGCCGGTGACCGACAAGGACCGCACCTACATGACCGTGTTCACGCACGATCATTTCGGCCCGTCCACGCATCAGATGGTCGGCCTGTACGGCGGCCTGCTGATCGAACCGACCGACACCACCTGGACCTCGCTCGACGGCAAGACCCAG
>Ga0209511_1003317_pt1 | contig 12397 bp, 11 predicted proteins | sample SSSSmetaG_FD_184141 | JGI IMG/M metagenome (GOLD analysis project Ga0209511, IMG submission 184141) | Glacier valley bacterial and archeal communities from Borup Fiord, Nunavut, Canada, to study Microbial Dark Matter (Phase II) - ​SSSS... | ecosystem: Environmental > Aquatic > Freshwater > Ice >... | reverse complement strand
CACAAAAAAACCGGGCAGTGCCCGGTTTCTCGTCGGGGTGATAAATTGTGAACGGCTATGCAGCTTTACCGATTAACTCACGCAGCACATACGGCAGAATTCCACCGTGCAGGTAGTAATCCACCTCGATGGGCGTATCAATGCGCAGCAACACCGCGACTTCTTTTTTGCTGCCGTCTTTACGCTTGATCACGAGGGTCACATCCATCTGCGGCCTAATACTGTTTGCGGCGCTGCCTCCGCTGCCGCTCTCAACGCCCACCAGATCGAATTCTTCATCGCCCTTGATGCCGAGTGAATCAACCGTATCGCTGCCTTTAAATTGGCAAGGCAGCACCCCCATGCCGACTAAATTTGAACGGTGAATGCGCTCAAAACTTTTGGCAATCACGGCCTTTACGCCGAGCAGCTGCGTGCCTTTGGCGGCCCAATCGCGTGATGAACCGGTGCCGTATTCTTCGCCACCAAAAATAATGGTGGGCGTGCCCGCCGCGATGTAACTCATGGCCGCATCGTAAATGAACGCTTGTTCGCCGCCCGGCTGCATCAAGGTCACGCCGCCCTCAACGCGCGAACCATCGGCTTTGGCCGGCAACATTAAATTTTTGATGCGAACGTTCGCAAAAGTGCCGCGCATCATCACATCGTGATTGCCGCGCCGAGCACCATAGCTGTTGAAATCGGCTTTCAGCACGCCGTGGGCGATGAGATAGGTTCCGGCTGGCGAGGTGTCTTTGATCGAGCCAGCAGGCGAGATATGATCGGTGGTAACAGAATCGCCGAAGACGCCCAGGGCACGGGCATTTTTGATGTCGCGTGCGGTGCCGGCGTGCATGCCGAAATCGTTGCTGAAGAACGGCGGTTCGGCAATATAAGTGGAGGTGGGCCAATCATAAACCTGACCGCTGGTGCCGTTAATGTTCTGCCATAGAGGATTATCTACGCCTAGATTTGAATAGAGGCGTTGAAAGGTTGCAGGATCTTTGGCAAACGACATGGCGGACGCGATCTCGACTGACGAAGGCCAGATGTCCTTCAAAAACACGGGGCCGTTAATACCGTTACCAACGGGTTCTGTTTCCAGATCTTTCAGCACCGTGCCTGCAATTGCATAGGCCACCACCAGTGGCGGCGAAGCCAGGAAATTGGCACGTAAATTTGGGTGAATCCGGGCCTCAAAATTGCGGTTGCCTGACAGCACGGCAGCGCAGACCAAATCGTTGTTGGTAATGGAATCGTTAAATTCAGGACGCAGATCACCGGCATTGCCGATACACGTGGTGCAGCCGTAACCGGCAAGGTAGAAGCCCAGTTTTTCCAAGTAGGGCAGGAGGCCGGATTTGGTTAAATAATCCGTTACCACTCGCGAGCCAGGTGCAAGCGAAGTCTTGATATGCGGCATTACGGTGAGGCCCTGTTCAACCGCTTTTTTAGCAAGCAGGCCAGCCGCCAGCATCACGCTCGGGTTTGAAGTATTGGTGCAGGATGTAATCGCTGCAATCAACACATCGCCCGAGCCCATGGTTACGCCATCACCGGCGGCAAAACGCTTCGGCAAATCCGCCGCGAGTTTGGTGAATCCGTTTTCTGTAGCAGGCTTCGAGAACAACGATGTAAATTGCGCCTTCATGCTGCCCAGCTCAATCCTGTCCTGCGGACGTTTCGGGCCAGCGAGTGAAGTATTCACCGTCGCAAGATCCAGTTCAAGCACTGTGGAATAATCGAGCTCGCCTTTTTTCGATACACCATACATTCCCTGCGCTTTAAAATAGGCCTGGAACGCATCGACTTCTTCAGCCGTGCGGCCGGTGGATTTCATGAATTCTACGGTCGCATCATCAACCGGGAAGAAGCCCATGGTAGCGCCGTACTCAGGGGCCATATTGGCAATGGTGGCGCGGTCTGGCACCGAGAGGGATTCGGTACCTTCGCCAAAAAATTCCACAAATTTACCGACCACCTTGGCCTTGCGTAGCATTTCAGTGATGACTAATACCAGATCGGTTGCGGTGCGTCCTTCGCGCAATTTGCCGGTTAGGTTTACGCCCACCACATCCGGCGTCAGGAAATAAACCGGCTGTCCCAGCATGCCCGCTTCCGCTTCAATACCGCCGACGCCCCAGCCCACCACGCCGATAGCGTTAATCATGGTGGTGTGCGAATCCGTGCCGACTAAAGTATCAGGATAATAAACCCCGTTTTTGGCGTGCACACCGCGCGCCAGATATTCCAGATTCACCTGATGCACAATGCCCACGCCGGGTGGCACGACTTTAAATGTATCGAACGCCTGCATGCCCCATTTCATGAATTGATAGCGCTCTTGGTTGCGCTGGAATTCGAGTTTCATGTTGATATCGAGCGAATCTTTGCTGCCGTAACTATCGACCTGCACTGAGTGATCCACCACCAGATCAACCGGGACTAACGGCTCGATAATTTTCGGGTTCTTGCCCATTTTATGCGCGACTCCGCGCATCGCTGCCAAGTCAGCCAGCAACGGCACACCGGTGAAATCCTGCAGCACAATCCGCGCCAATACGAACGGAATTTCATCGGTACGCGCCGCGTTGGGCTGCCAGTTGGCCAACTGTTTGATGTGGTGTTCCGAAACCTTTTTGCCATCGCAGTTACGCAAAACACTTTCGAGCACGATGCGAATCGACACCGGCAGCCGTGCCACGGCGGGGAAAGTCTTCGCCAATTCTGGCAGCGAATAATAATGAGCGCTTTTGCCAGCGGCGGGGCTGAACGCTTGCAGGGTGTTATGTAGATTGTGCAGGTTATGTGACATGGCGGGTTCCTGAAAAGTGGCTAATGGGCAGCGGCGGGTGGCGACGGATAGCAATAAATGGCAGTGAATGGCAGTGGATGAAAAATGGCCGGAGATCGAGCGGGTTTACGGAGCAGGATTAATGATTTTAAGCCCTTTAAAATAATCGCGGAAAAAACCTTGGTCGCGTGTGATGAGGGCATTACAGTGCAGCAATGCATGGGCGCCTACCAGAAAATCTGAAATAACGCGTTCGTTCCTTTTGCCGCCGCGTTCGCGAAAGCGGTGCTGCATAATCCCGGCGCGAACGGACGCCTGCTCGCTCATGGCGTTGAAAGTCACACGTAAATCAGACAATGCATCCAGCAGATCATCAACAGGTTCAATGCGAGTTGCAATTTCGGCCAGCACCACATCGCAAATCACCACGCTATCGCGCTCAAGTGCGCTTTGCAGTTTGATGCTGGAGGCTTCACCGAAGATCGGGTCATCAGTAAGGACGTCAATCAACGCGGAGGAGTCAATAGCGATCATGGATGATAGATTTCAAAGGTCCACCGGATCGCCGGGCGCGCGTCCGCGAAGTTCACGCATCACATCATCCGTGGTCATGCCGTTTGGCAGTTTGAAGCGGCCACGAACACGCTTAATAGCCTCGCCCACGTTTTTGCTCAGGATGAGCTTGCCATGCTCAATTTCGATAGTAAGCGGAGTGCCTTTAGATAAACCAAGCGCATCACGCACTGATTTTGGCAGCGTGATTTGGCCCCGTTCGCCTAGCGTCACTTCCATGGTTTTTCCTTTTTATTTTTCCGAACTAACTAACGCTCAACCATTATTCTACTGATTTTTTAACGCATATTCAATAAGTATGTTTGATTTTTGCGTATTATTTTCGCCATACATGAAAGTAAAAACGGCACTAATGTGCCGTTTTTACTTTGGTTGTTACTCTTTTCCGATGCTTCGTTCTTGAACGCATTTTAGAGTTCAACTAAAAATTTAAATTACCATCATGTCGACGAACTCATTGACGGGCGTGGCTTCCAGCTTTTTTTGATCCAGACATAACGCCATAATCGCGTTGCGCTGCTTCTCGGGAAATTGGCGTGCCAGATTGGTTTTGAATTTTGCCACCAGCACCGGCATGCCTTCTTTGCGGCGGCGTTTATGGCCGATCGGATATTCGACGACAATTTCTTTCATCTTTTTGCCGTCGGTAAATTCCACCGTGAGGGCATTCGCAATCGAGCGCTTTTTTGGATCGTGATAATCCTTGGTGTAATTGACGTCTTCAACGCACACAATTTTGTCGCGTAGTTTATCGATGCGGGGATCTTTGGCGATGCTGTCTTCATAATCACTGGCGGTCAAGCGGCCAAAAATAATTGGTACCGCCACCATGTATTGCACGCAGTGATCGCGATCCGCTTCGTTGTTGAGCGGGCCTTTTTTATCGATGATCCGAATGCAGGCTTCGTGGGTGCGAATGGTAATTTTCTTGATGTCTTTGTCGGTCTTGCCGAGTTTTTTTAATTCGCTGTGAATCGTCATCGCCGCTTCGACTGCGGTTTGTGAATGGAATTCGGCAGGGAATGAAATTTTGAAAAGCACCTGCTCCATCACGTAAGAGCCGTATGGGCGCTGAAACTTGAACGCGTTGCCTTTGAACAGCACATCGTAGAAGCCCCAGGTTTTGGCGGACAGCACCGACGGATAACCCATCTCACCGGTCTTGGCAATGAGCGCCAGACGTACTGCACGCGACGTGGCATCGCCTGCCGCCCACGACTTGCGTGAGCCGGTATTGGGCGCATGACGATAGGTGCGCAATGATTGACCATCGACCCAGGCAAGCGAGACTGCGTTCAGAATTTCATCGTAGGTCAGGCCCATCAGTTCAGCGACCACGGCCGTCGACGCCACTTTTACCAGCACAACATGATCCAGCCCGACTTTGTTGAAAGAATTTTCAAGCGCAATACAGCCCTGGATTTCATGCGCTTTAATCATTGCCGTGAGCACATGTTGTACGGTCAGCGGCTTTTTGCCGGCCGCGACCGCATTACGCGATAGCCAGTCGGCGGTTGCCAAAATGCCGCCCAGATTATCCGAGGGATGGCCCCATTCTGCCGCCAGCCAAGTATCGTTAAAATCCAGCCAGCGAATCATCGCGCCAATATTAAATGCGGCTTGGATCGGATCAAGCTGAAACGGGGTGCCTGGCACTTTTGCGCCGTTTGGCACCACCGTGCCTGGCACAATCGGCCCCAACAGTTTGGTACAGGCCGGATACTCAAGTGCTTCAAAGCCGCAGCCCAGGGTGTCAATCAAACAATAGCGAGCCGTTTCGTAAGCTTCTTTGGATTTTATTTTGTACTTTGTAACGTAATCGACGATGTCGACCAAAACTTTATCGGGTTTGGGACGGACGTTGGAGATGTGGGCTGACATGCGTAGTTCCTGTTGAGTGAAAATTATAAATACGTTAAAAAAAAGTCGAGGTTTAAATCGTCAAAATCTGCTTTGCCTTTTGGCGTAATTGTTTGGCGCTGTCTGCGTTTTTCATGGCCTTGGTGAGAGCTTCCTCAAAATCATTAAGAAGCGCCAGACAATCATTTACATTCCCGCATTTTTCAATTTTAAGCGTAAAAAAAATAGCCTTGAAACCGAGGTGCTCACGGATCGCATTATTCATGAATTTTTGACCGTCCATAAATCGTTGAGCCGGATCGCGTCCAGGCTGCAAATCTTCGAGCCGATTCTCAATCGGACTATCCGCGCTAATTGAATGGGTCTGGCTCCCTGCGAGAGGTGCGGAGATTTGCTCAATCAAGCCGAGCGTTACCAGTGCTTTCAGGACACTTTCAGCGTCCTGAGGGTCACGAAACAAAGGTAGCATGGCCTCAACAGTGCGCATGCCATCGACCATAATCAGAGTTCGCCTGACCACAGGCTTCATGACCAGTTTATGCAGCGCCATTTCCTCAGTGCCAATCAGTGTTTTGCGATAAATATCGTTTATGTCCATGGCGGCTCCTGAAAGTAATGAGCGCCGACCATAAATATGTAAATGGAGTACGCCATTTGTGACTAAAAAGTAAACTAGTCCTTAGTGTAATCCTAATCGGTCGTTCAGCCATGAACTGCATGCGGTGTGGTATGGGTGTAGGGATTAAGGGCGTTTGTCCAAGGGTATAAAAGCCACATTATCCGGCCCGGTATAGTTGGCAGACGGACGAATAATTTTTCCATCAATCCGCTGCTCAATCACATGCGCCGCCCAGCCTGAGGTCCGGGCAATAATGAACAGCGGTGTAAACATGGCGGTAGGCACGCCCATCATGTGATAACTCACCGCGCTGAACCAGTCCAGATTGGGAAACATTTTTTTCTCGCGCAGCATCACCGTTTCCAGGCGGTCAGCGATGTCGAATAATTTCATATTGCCTGCACGGGTTGAAAGTTTTTTCGCAACTTGTTTGATGACGACGTTTCGCGGATCGGAAATGGTGTAAACCGGGTGACCGAAGCCGATCACCACCTGCTTTTCGGCGACGCGTCTGACAATATCGGCTTCCGCATCATCTGCATTGTTATAGCGCGATTGAATTTCAAAGGCAGCTTCATTGGCGCCACCGTGTTTGGGGCCGCGCAGTGCACCGATGGCACCGGTAATGGATGAATACATATCTGAGCCGGTGCCTGCGATCACGCGCGCGGTGAAAGTTGAAGCATTAAACTCGTGCTCGGCATAAAGTACGAGGGAAGTATGCATCGCGCGCACCCATTCATTGTCGGGCTTGACGCCGTGCAATAAATGCAAAAAATGTCCGCCAATCGAATCATCATCGGTCTCAACATCAATGCGTTTGCCATTTACGGCGAAATGATACCAATACAGCAGCATTGAGCCAAACGATGCCATCATGCGATCAGCAATGTCGCGTGCGCCCTGAACAGGGTGATCGTCTTTTTCGGGCAGCATGCAGCCTAGCGCTGAGCAGCCAGTGCGCAAAACATCCATGGGATGCGCCGACGCCGGCAACGATTCAAGCACATCCTGCACTGCCATCGGGATGCCGCGCAGGGATTTTAATTTGGCCTTGTAGGTTGCAAGCTCGCTCAAGTTAGGCAGTTTTTCATGCACCAGCAAATAAGCAATTTCCTCGAATTCGCAGGTATCGGCTACGTCCAGAATATCGTAGCCGCGATAGTGCAAGTCGTTGCCGCTAAGGCCCACTGTACACAAGGCGGTGTTGCCAGCGGTAACGCCAGACAGTGCAACCGATTTTTTGGGTTTGGGGCCAGCGACGCTGGTAGTGGAAGCGGCAGAAGCAGCCGGGGCGGCAACAACAGGGGTAAGTTCGCTCACAAAAATGCTCCTTGGTCAGTCTGAAAAACGTGGTGGATGCTGCAGTTGTTCTGATGCTGTGCTGATGCCGTTATGCGATTCAAATCAGGCCAGGCGCTGCATGAATTCAATGCGGTTGCCAAACGGATCCCACGCAGATGCGCGTAAAAATCCGTTGGGACCTTGATCGTATCGAGTGCGGCAATCGGCGTGTTGCAAGCGCATGATCAGCGGCTCCAGCGCATCCACCAAAAACGCAGGATGACCGCGCCCGTCAGTTTGAAAATTTTCTTCTTCGCCCAGGTGCAAATTAAACCCGCCCTGCGTAAGCCAGGCGCCACTTTTTGACAGCCCGGCCGGTTTTTCGATGCGCGTGAACGCCAGTAGATCAACATAAAAAGCCAGTGCGTCGGCGAGGCGCCCGGCAGGAAATGAAATCTGTAAATGATCAAAGCCCGTAATCATCGCTTACTTCTTTTCTGCAAACAAAGCATCGAGCTTTTGTTCGTATGCGTGATAGTTCAGGTACTCGTATAGCTCGACGCGGGTTTGCATGAACGGCACCACGCTTTTTTGGGTACCTTCCTTGCGCAGGATTTTGAAAAAATTGAGCGCGGCTGCGTTCATGGCGCGATAAGCGCCGCAACAATACAGGGCAATATCGACATCGGCTGAGCGCAACTCATCCAGCGTAAAAAAGGGGGTGGAACCAAATTCAGTCAGGTTGGCCAATATCGGTACTTTCACCGCATCACGAAACTGTTTGTACATCTCCAATGTGGTAACGGCTTCCGGAAAAATCATGTCGGCGCCGGCCTCGACATAGGCGCAAGCGCGATCAACCGCCGCGTTCAAGCCTTCGGCGGCGAGCGCATCGGTTCGTGCCATCAGCACAAAACCGGCATCCGTTTTTGCATCGACTGCGGCTTTAATACGATCCACCATCTCTTGCGTGCTCACCACTTCTTTACCCGGACGATGTCCACAACGTTTGCTGCCCACCTGATCTTCCATGTGCACGGCGGCCACGCCTGCCTTGGTAAAGCTGCGAATGGTGCGGGCAATATTGAAGGCGCCGCCCCATCCTGTATCGATATCGACCATCAGCGGAATGTTGGTCACATCGGTGATGCGCCGCGCATCGGTCAACACATCTTCCATGGTGCTGATACCAAGGTCGGGCATGCCGAGTGAGTTCGCCGCTACCCCGCCGCCGGATAAATACAACGCTTTGAACCCGGTCTGTTCGGCCATGCGTGCAGCGTAGGCATTGATCGCGCCGACGACCTGTAGTGGTGATTCATCGTTAACAGCTTGGCGGAATTTTGCGCCGGCAGAAAGAGTCATGAGCTTTTCCAGTTGCAAGTAAAAAGGGTAAGAAGAAAGAATGTGACGATAGAAATGCGGGAGATAAAAATGATAGCCATTTTTAAAATGAATCTCGTTTATCCATGCGGGTTTTCAGGCATTTTTGCCTCAAAAACCGCTCCAGATATAGAGTTTTATTAAAGAAAAAGTTAAATATTTCAGCTAAGCAAAAAAAGCCTTCACGGCATCATCCGATATTTTAACCTGTGTCACTTTCGCTTTTTGTAGCAGCTCCCAGAAGTATCGATAGGTTGCACGATCATGCAGCTCTCCCTGATATTGAATCGGGCCCCAGTCAACTGCTTGGGCGGCGAGCAAGATATGGGCGGCATCGTCGACTTCCGATAAATCCGGCTGCATGGCCTCCACAATGGCTGTAATCTGCGCTGGATAAATAGACCACATACGCAAAAAACCAAATTCATTTCTGGCGCGGCGCGCATCGGCCAATACGACTTCGGTATTTTTCAAGTCGAGGCAAACGTTGTGCGCAGGCACGATACCATTCGCCAGCGCTGCTGCCACGACTTCTGCCTTTGCCCGCACCAGAAGCTGGTGTTCAAACTGGCCAGGGGAGCGCATCGCGGTGGCCGGAATCGCGCCATGATGGGCGGACACAAAATCCATCAGACCAAAATCCAGCACCTCGATATGGGGCAGTTTGGCGATGCGTTGAATATCACGCAGCGCGCCATGGGTTTCGACCAGAATATGTACCGGTATTTCGCGCCCGATATTGGCTTTCAACGCGACGCTATGGATATGCGCCATCATGATCTCGACTTCTTCTAGACACGTCGATTTTGGAAGGGTGATGTAGCGTAAAACCTTGCCCGCGCCGCCGACCAGAATATCGATATCTGCCTTCCAGTGCGGATGTGAAAAATCATGAATGCGTGCACCTGCCATGCGGTATTTATTGGCGTCACTGTTAAGCAGACGCACAATCATTTCAGCATGGGCTTTTTCTTGACCTGCCTGGGCACCATCTTCGCAATCGCAGGTGATGTCGAAAATGGGCCCGAGCTTATCCTGCAACTCAAGCGCTTTACCGATAAGCTTTTCACTACCGGCAAAATGTTCGCAGCCGGGAATGATCGGAAACGGTTTCTCGCCTGAAAACAAAGCATCTTTCGGATGTACCGGTGGTTTCATGATGAATTCTTTCTTGGTTCTTTTTAATCTTTTCAATCTTTTGGATCAACTTAATTTTGTATATCTTGTTAGATAGTCGCGCTATTTATTTTCGCATTACAGGCAAGGCCGCCGCGGCATCAGCACGGTGTAATTGAGTGATAACACGACAGCTTGCGGATTGTTTTCAACGACATCCACAGCGTCTGTTCCGGTTCCTGTTCCTGCTGAGTTTAGATCAAGATTTTTAAGTCCCGTCAGCGTAAGTTGGAGGGCACCCAAGGCGTGGCTGATCGGCCATTTGGCCGCGACGCTCGACAGCGCATAAATCGTGTCACCAGCAAAGACCGGATTGCTGTGCTGACCGCTGTTGATAGCGGCAATCGACAGCACGTTTTCCAATCCGTCATAACTTAGGGCTCGACAAATTGAAATAATATGTCCGCCATAAATCAGGCGACGTCCAAAACGACTTTGTTCCATATGATGTAAATCGACATGCACGCGGGCGGTATTTTGGTAGAGCTTGGTTGCCAGGGTGTGGTCAGATTCATCGAGGGTAATACCGGTGGGATGCTTGATCGTTTCCAGCAGCTGATAATCATCCCAGAATCGGTTGCTGCCTGTCATCTGCGGAGTCAACTTTGAAGGTTGAATAAATGCGGGGACAGCCCATTCGTCAGGACTAACCATGGCCGGGAAATCGGGCACCAGGGGCATGATTGCTGCCGCGACTGTTATAACTTTTTGGGCCTCAGGGTTTACGAGCTCACGTTTATGGATCATGACCCATCGTGCCCAAGTCAGCACGTTTTCATCACGCTGGTTATAAGCATGGGAGCGCACATAAACCACGCCCGTTTTACCGCTGGAGTTTTCTTTCAGACCCATAATTTGCGTTTCGCAGCGCAGCGTATCGCCGGCATAAACCGGCAGCAAAAATCGGCAGTCGGCATAGCCTAAATTAGCGACGGCGTTGTAAGAAATATCCGGCACCGTTTTGCCGAAGGCAATATGGAACACCAGCAAATCATCCAGGGGACAGTGCGGGTAACCGAGCTGCTGCGCCACCGTTTCGGCGCAATGCAGGGGCTGGCGTGCGCCAGTTAAGGCGATGTACAACGCCACATCACCTGCGGTAATGGTGCGCGGCGTGGCGTGGTAAAAATGCTGGCCTACGGCATAGTCTTCAAAAAAATAACCTTCAAGCGGCCGTCGGGGCGGGGCTAATCGTGGCGGCGCTGCTGGAGGAGTGTGGGATGAAGACACAGGGCTGTTCACGCCGATTCCAATTCCTTAATCATTTCAGTCAGTGCCAGCATGCGTTTTGCTGCAGCCACATGATGTTGTTCAACCAGACGACCATTCAGCATGATAGTGCCGCGACCTTCGCGATGTGCGTGCCCAAGCGCTTCAATGACCTCATAGGCATAAGCAATCTCGGTCGATTTGGGGGTGAACGCATCGTTGCAATACGCGAGCTGATTCGGATGAACCAGTGATTTGCCATCAAAGCCTAAATCACGCGTCAAGCGGCATGCCATCTCGAAGGAATGCATATCCTTGATATCCACACTGATGCCGTCAACCACCGCGCGTTTATAAGCGCGCCCCGCCAATAAAACATGCGAAAGCGAATAGTGAAGCGGAATGCGGTCAGGGGTTTTGCGCCCATGAAGCTGTGTGATCAAATCACTGGTCGCCATAATCAGGCACGCAATTCGGTCTGAAGCGGCCGCGATTTCTTCAGCGCGCAGTACCGCAATCGGGCTTTCAATCATCACCATAATCGGCATGTTTTTGCCGCCAGCGCCGTCCAGCACCGCCAGCGCATCATGGACGTCTTCTTTGCTTTCGATGTTGGGAAATAAAATAGCATCGGCACCAATATCAGCAACCGCTTTCACATCATCCACACCCCACGGCGAATCCAGATCGTTGACGCGTACGACGCGCTCGCGACGACCATATCCGCCCGTCAGAATACCCTCAACGACTTGTTTGCGGGAGAGCTCTTTGTTGTCCACCAATACCGAATCGCCTAGATCAAAAATAACGGAATCTACTCGCAGCGTTCGTGCCTTGTTGAGAAACCGTGTGAAACAGCCGGGCACATAAAGCATGGAGCGTCGAGGGCGAAGAAACGGGTTCATACGGTCCTTATTACCGGGTTGGTGTCGGGTTATTGTTGTAAAGCAGCGTATTCAACAACATGGTTCGGCAGGCTGTATCAGCAAGATTAGCCTGGCGAAAGCAATTTGCGCATTGCAACAATTTTACGCGCCCGTATTCCCAAAAGTCAATAACACTTATATCTTATATAAGACATAGGATATTGGGTTACAATAAAAACATCGTGCTAGCATTATCAATATATCTACAATCCATGCACAACCACTGTACGACGACTCAGGTACGAAGATCCACGTGCGACGATCCACGTACAAACACCCACGTACAAAGACCCGCAAAAACTCACTACGCCGCCGTGCCTTTTCATGCAACACCACATTCACTGCAAAAATAGCCTGATTTATCATGTCCAAATTAACGGTTGCTCCCATTCACCCGGCTGGCGTTGGTGCTGGTAATAGCGCTGGCGTCGCGAACTCGGCCGATGCCGCAGCGCCTCCAATAGGTCCGAGCTACCGCCCACTCTACGATCAAATCAAAATTTTGCTTACAGAAAGCCTGATTGCAGGCGAATGGAAGCCGGGTGATGTCATTCCGTCGGAATTTGAACTTGCTGCCCGTTATCGCGTTAGCCA
>Ga0209511_1003316_pt1 | contig 12398 bp, 11 predicted proteins | sample SSSSmetaG_FD_184141 | JGI IMG/M metagenome (GOLD analysis project Ga0209511, IMG submission 184141) | Glacier valley bacterial and archeal communities from Borup Fiord, Nunavut, Canada, to study Microbial Dark Matter (Phase II) - ​SSSS... | ecosystem: Environmental > Aquatic > Freshwater > Ice >... | reverse complement strand
GCCTGCAAATAGATAGGGCGGAACCCGAAGTTTATGCAGGAGGGCAGACCTACATTAGGATAACAGAAAACAACTTCACTAATGCAGACCAACCGAGTTATGGACTGCTTGAGCAAATCCTGTCTCCGACCAATATGAATCAAGCCTATAAAAGGGTAAAGAGCAATAACGGGAGCGGAGGTATAGACAAGATGGAAGTCGAATCCCTTAGGGATTATCTTGTTACTAACAAGGACGAGCTAATAAAATCCATTTTGGGCGGAAGTTACCGTCCAAATCCTGTTCGTCGGGTAGAGATACCCAAAGAAAACGGGAAGATTAGAATGCTTGGTATCCCCACGGTAATTGACCGTGTCATTCAGCAGGCAATCACACAAATTCTATCACCTCTTTACGAAAGACAGTTCTCCAACAACAGTTATGGGTTCAGACCTAAACGCAGCGCGCACCAGGCATTGAACAAATGCAAAGACCATATAACAGACGGCAATAAATATGCAGTCGATATGGATTTGGAAAAGTTCTTTGATACGGTCAATCAGAGCAAACTGATGGAAGTATTATCACGGACGGTACAAGATGGGCGGGTCATCTCGCTCATCCATAAATACCTCAATGCGGGTGTTGTAGTGCGGAACAAGTTTGAAGAGACGAAAGTAGGAGTCCCGCAAGGAGGCCCTTTGAGTCCACTACTGAGCAACATCATGCTCAACGAACTGGACAAGGAACTTGAAAAGCGAGGGCACCGCTTTGCACGTTATGCCGATGATATGGTCATTCTTTGCAAAAGCAAACGAAGTGCCGAACGGACATTGACGAACATCGTCCCATATATTGAGGAGAAACTTTTTTTGAAAGTGAACAGGGAAAAGACGGTGGTAGCCTATATCTCAAAGATTAAATTTCTGGGATACTCCTTTTATGTGAACAAAAAGGTAGGACGATTGAGAATACATCCAAAATGCATCGCTAAGATGAAGGAGCGTATTAAAACGCTCACATCTAGGAGCAATGGTTGGGGTGATGACAGACGGAAGGAAACACTTAAACAGTACATTACCGGGTGGGTGAATTACTTTAAGTTGGCGGACATGAAGACGCTTCTACTTCAGATTGATGAATGGTATCGCAGGCGTTTACGGATGGTTATCTGGAAACAATGGAAACGGCTAAGAACCCGTTTCCGTAATCTCCAAAAGCTTGGCCTTGAAAAATACAAGGCTTTGGAGTTTGCGAATACTAGAAAAGGCCACTGGCGCATTGCCAATAGTCCAATTTTATCAAGGACAGTCACCAATGATCGTCTTCAAAAAGCAGGATACTTCTTCTTTGCGGATTATTTTCGGAAAGTCAATGACGTAAATTAAGGAACCGCCGTATACCGAACGGTACGTACGGTGGTGTGGAAGGACGAAACGGGAATTAATCCCGTTTCTCCTATCCGATTAGAGAATTTATTTTTCAAATTTATGAGCTAAAGAAATATGAGAAGAATCGGATTACTTTCGGATACTCATGGTTACCTGGATGACCGAATCATCACCTATTTAAACGAGTGTGATGAGATATGGCATGCTGGTGATATTGGAAACAGTGAAACAGCTCAAAAGCTTTCATCAATGAAGCCTTTTCGTGCGGTTTCAGGAAATATTGATGGAACCGACCTTCGACAGGAATTTCCTTTGATATTAAGGTTTGTTTGCGAAGAGGTAGATGTGTTAATGGTTCATATCGGAGGGTATCCAGGTAATTATTCCCCCGAGGCACGCAAAGAGATTAACTCTTTTACTCCGAAGTTATTCATTTCTGGTCATTCACATATATTGAAGGTGATCTACGACAACAAATATCAATTACTGCATATGAATCCTGGGGCCGCCGGAATTCAAGGTTTTCATCAGGTACGCACTTTGATCCGGTTTACAATCGATAAAGCGGTAATGAAGGATTTAGAGGTGATTGAGCTTGGTCAAAAGGGAATTATTTCGATGTAAATACTGCCGCAACCCAATCTTCATTTTCGGTAAATCTTTTGAACAGCAAACCTAATTCCGCTGCACGTATTTTGATTGGTTCCAGATCGTCCGAATAAAAACCGCTCATTATCAATTCGCCATCAGGTTTCAGTGCCTTACAGTATTGAGGCATGTCATTCAAAAGTATATTTCGCTGAATATTGGCATAGATAAAGTCAAATTTTGCATCAGGTATTGTATCTGCTCCACCCTGAATTACATTCAAATTTGAAATGTTATTGTATATGGCATTTTCGATTGTACTATTGGTGGCCCAACTATCAATATCAATACCTGTGATCTTATCCGCACCTCTCATTGAGGCAAGAATGCTAAGAATTCCAGTTCCGCAACCCATGTCAAGCACTGTTTTACCTTTCAATTCCTGTTTTAGAATCTCTGAGATCATCAAACTTGTTGTTTCATGATTTCCAGTACCAAACGCCATGCCTGGTTCTATTACTATTTCATATTCAGCCTTGGGATAATCAGTATGAAAAGGAGCTCTGATCAGGCATCGTTCAGCAATTACTAATGGCTGAAAATAATTTTTCTCCCAAACTTCATTCCAATTTTGATCGGGGATATTCTCGGTTGTCCAGGTGAACCGAAATCCGGAAAAATCGATTGGAAAAAGATCCTGGAGTGCGTGATCTGAAAAATCAGGTGTCGGAATATATGCCTCGACGAGTTCGTCTGTTTCTGTGAAACTTTCGTAACCAATGTTTCCTAATTCCGCAACTAATATTTCACGATTGATTTCTGTGTCCGGTTGTATATGGCAGTTTAATTTTATATATTCCATTATATTTCAGATTAATACGCGAATTAAAAAACAAGATTTATTACTTTGGTAATGAGTTTTCAGTCAACAAAACAAGCTGATAAAAAAAGTGGACGAGGTTGCCCATATCCACTTTTCTAAATATATTTATCTTTTACTCTATTTGAATCTAAAATCAATATGCATTGATAATTGCAAGGAAATCGGCTGCTTTAAGAGAGGCACCACCAATTAACCCACCATCGATATCTGGTTGACTGAACAAATCGTTTGCATTGCTTGCACTGCATGAACCACCATAAAGAATTGAAATCTCTTCTGATACTTCTTTATTGTATTTGGCAGCTATTAAACCCCTGATAAAGGCAAGCATATCCTGTGCCTGTTGCGTAGAAGCGGTTTTGCCGGTTCCAATAGCCCAAATGGGTTCGTAAGCAATAACAACTTTAAGCATTTGCTCTTTTGGCAAAAGGAAGATGGTTTCTTCAAGCTGTTGTTCCACAAATGCATTTTGCGTACCTGCTTCACGGATCGCCAAAGCTTCGCCACAGCAATAAATTGGAGTAAGTCCTTGTTCAAGGGTAAGCGCCAGTTTTTTATTAAGCGTGTCGCTGGTTTCATGATAGTATTCGCGTCTTTCAGAGTGGCCAATAATAACATAAGTTGCGCCGGTTGAATTAATCATTGATACAGATACTTCTCCCGTGAATGCACCTTTAGGTTCAGCTGCACAGTTTTGAGATGCAACATTAATACGACTTGCATCAACAGCATCAACAACGCTGGTCAGATGGGTGAAAGGGGCGCCAAGAATGACAATAACGTCTTTTGCACCTTTGGTCAATACAAGTTCTTTTACACTTTTTGCCAATTCAACACCTTCTTTTACAGTTGTGTTGCATTTCCAGTTGCCTGCTACAATTTTCTTTCTCATTACCCTGTTATTTTTAATAATTGTGAATTAACGCTTAATTGGTATATTGATTTGCAAAGATAAGACTTAATGGCAAAGTCTGAAATCATGTACCACATCAAATCATTGAATTAACTTTTTGTTCATTTCTGAATTGATGATTTCTTCCGTTTCTGCTGGTGTTGGAAAATCATTGTAGTGCCATTTTCCGATGACTGTCCCTTTCCTCAGCAAAATAAGTCCTGGATTCGATCGTATGATCGTTTTTAAAGTTATCTGATCGGTGAACATTATGTCGTATTTAGGTAACTGTTCTTGCTTAAATTTATTGAGCGCAACTCCTGTCGTTGATGTTAGACCAATGAAATGGTAACCCTTAAGTTTGGCCCATTCGGCAAGCATATTCAGCTCTTTTTGTTTCTTATGCGAAGATTTTTCGAGATCGTAAGCGATTACTAAAAAGGTAAATGATGAATCCTGAAGATAAATATCTGTTACATTTTCCTGATCAATGGTTTGTATTGAAAAATCATGAATTGGTGGTTGATATCCTTTTTTTAACAGTAATGGCGGATCCATTGACTCGAATTTCCAATTAATAGTATCCTGCCATGGAAAATCATTGTCGCTGAATTGTTTAACTTCATTTGACTTTCGATTTCGGTAATGATAGACATTCTGGTAAACATCTGTAGGTGAACCCTCCGGAGTTTTCATCCCATCCTGGATATTTGCACCTACCTTGTAGGGCCGAAAATCAAAAATAGGTTCATGGTTATACGACCAATAAACGAGCAACATATAACCTGGCAACAAGAAGGCAAAAGCAAGTTTCCGATATTTTTCGGTTGCAATAAAGTGAAGTTGCTTTCTATTAATGAGCAGTAACGCCGCAAGAATGATTAGCACAATATTTTTGTAAAAAGTCTGCCAATTGCTGATAACCAGCGCGTCACCGAAACAACCACAATCGGTTACAGGGTTTTTCAACGCGATATAAAGGGTTAACGGGGTAAAAAAAAGCATAAATATAAAAGCCAGCTTTGTTGAAAGTCTGATAAGAACCCCTGTTAGCAGCGTGATGCCAATTGCGAACTCGGCAAAAGGTAACAAAAAAGCTCCTGGGGAAGATAGAATTTCAAACACTTGAAAATGAAGAGCCTCGAGATAATCGTTGAGCTTATATTGAAGTCCGGCAGGATCAATTCCTTTTACAAATCCTGAAAAGGTAAATAAGGCACCAACAACCCATCTGGCCAGCACAAGCAGCTTTTGCTTCATATTTATTTAAATTCAAGTTTAATTAATCCGAATATGGCATAGTTTATCATATCAAGGTAATTGGCATCAATACCTTCAGAGATTATCGTAACTCCCATATTATCTTCGATTTGTTTGGTTCTTTTTATTTTCATTAAAATAAGATCGGTATAGGAGCTGATTCTCATTTGTCGCCAGGCTTCGCCATAATCATGATTTTTATCCATCATCAGGTTTTTAGCTTTCACAAGGTTCTCCATGTATTTTTGTTCGGTAATGTCTGCTGGAAGTTCATCTTCCGAAGGGCCTAATTCAAGCTGAATCAATGCCATCGCGCAGTAATTTATGATTCCAATGAATTCATCACTTGCATCTTCCTCAATTTTAGAAATGCCTTTTTCTTCTATGCTTCTGATTCTTTGAGCTTTGATGTAAATTTGATCGGTCATTGATTTTGGCCTTAGAATTCGCCAGGCAGTACCGTAATCTTTCATCTTTTTTACAAATACATCGCGGCAGATACCTATAACATGATCAAACTGTTGATTCGTTTTATCCATAATTAATAATTGAACCATAAAAGTATTAAAAATTGGGGAATGGGTGTGACTTTTATTCTTACTTTTGTATTAAATCATACCTTTGTGCAACGGATATTCCCAATTTATTGCATTGATAATTTGATGATTACAATGTATTTATTGGCTTTGGACAATTGATAAAGATTTCGAAAATGTTGTTTACAAAAAACGATAAAGGCTTTTATAAGAAGAAGAGCACTATTAATCTGAATGGGAACCTGATTAGTTTGAGTTCTCCAGTGGTCATGGGAATCTTGAATGTTACGCCTGATTCTTTCTATGACGGGGGTGCTTATACATCCGAAAGTGCAATCTTAAAACGCGCAGCTCAAATTCTAAATGAAGGTGGGCAGTTTATCGATATAGGTGCGATGTCGACACGTCCAGGTGCTGTGGAGATATCTTTACAGGAAGAGCTTGATCGTCTGTTGTTAGCTGTCAGAGCTGTGAAAGAGAAATTTCCCGAAGCTTCAATATCTGTTGATACCTATCGATCAGAGGTTGTTAAAGCAGTTTTTAACGAAATTGGAGGCTTCGTTGTTAACGATATCTCAGGTGGCACATTTGATCCAGAAATGTTTGAAACTGTTGGCGGATTGCATTTGCCTTATATTTTGATGCATTCTAAAGGAAAGAGCGAAAAGATGCAGAATGGTCCGGTTTATGAGGATGTTTTTAAGGAAGTAGTCTTATTTCTTGCAACGCAGTTACAAAAGTTAAAGCTCTTGGGAGTGTGCGATGTCGTTATTGACCCTGGTTTTGGATTTGGTAAAACAGCTGAGCACAATTATGATTTGTTGAACCACTTGAATGCGTTTAAGATTTTTGAGTTGCCAATATTAGTTGGTGTTTCTCGTAAAGCAATGATATGGCGAGCTTTAAATATTTCACCCGATGAAAGTCTGAATGGAACTACAGTTCTCAATACTTTGGCTTTGACGGGAGGATGCGATATTCTGAGGGTTCACGATGTAAAAGAGGCTGTTGAGACAATAAAATTGATTAGTAAAATTAAATGTATTGCTGAATGATAAATCTATTCATACATATCAGATTTCTGGATCTCATTGATATATTACTTGTTACAATAATTTTCTATGAAATTTATAAGCTGGTAAAAGGAACAGTAGCCTTCAATATTTTCATGGGGATATTCATCATTTTTGTTGTTTGGCTGGTCGTAAAGTCCTTGAAAATGGAGCTATTGGGCTCTATTCTGGGGCAACTCTTCGGTGTAGGTGTTATCGCTATTATCATTGTATTTCAACAGGAAGTACGTAGGTTTTTGCTTCTTCTCGGAAGTCGTTACCGGGCAAACCGACAATTTTCGCTTGAGAATCTCTTTTCAAACCAGTTTAAATTAGCTTCAGAAGCAAGTATGCATGCTATTGTTGATGCATGTCGGCAAATGTCAGAAAACCGTGTTGGTGCGCTAATCGTTCTTGCCCGCGAAAGCGAATTAAGAGAGTACGTTGAAACTGGTGAAACCATTGATGCAGAGATATCTTCAGAGCTTATTAAAAGCATTTTTTTCAAAAACTCACCGCTTCACGACGGAGCAATGATTATAAATCTTAACAGGATCAAAGCTGCCAGGTGTATTCTTCCTGTATCGCAAAAATTGGAGATAAGTCCGGTTCTTGGTTTGAGACATCGTGCTGCCATAGGAATTTCGGAACAAACGGATGCCTATGTTATTGTTGTAAGTGAAGAAACTGGCCGCATTTCAATGTCCAGTGGTGGTGAACTTAAGGAGGATATATCAACCGATGAACTATTAAAAATCCTTGAAACAAGCCACAAATAGCCGGCTATTTTGAAATAGAATCAACCATGATTGATTTTGTATTATTGCCTTTGTTGATTTTCTTTGCGCGGATTATCGATGTATCCCTGGGTACGCTAAGAATCGTAATGATTGCCAAGGGACAAAAGCGGATTGCCCCTTTCTTAGGTTTTTTTGAGGTACTTATCTGGCTGATTGCCATCGGACGGATTATGCAGAACCTCGACAATTGGATATGCTATATCGCTTACGCAGGAGGCTACGCGACAGGTAATTATGTAGGGATGCTAATTGAAGAGAAACTTGCTGTCGGGATTGTCCAGTTGCAGATTATAACCGGCAGCGAATCAGGTCAATTAATCAATGCATTAAAAGCAGCTGGTTATGGCATTACACACCAGAATGCAGTAGGGGGTGCTTCGGGGAATTTTGTAAGCGTGATTTATAGTGTGGTTTTGCGCAATGATGTCAACAAAATAATTGCAATTATTCAGGAATATGATCCGAATGCTTTTTACTCAATAGGTGATGTTCGGTTTGTAAGCAAAGAATTATCACCATCGGTTGTCAATAAATACAAATGGTGGAGGATTGGGAAATAGCTTTTGTATTTCAATTCTTTTATTGTTTTAATATTCCTGATTCTTTCCAAACCAGCGCAAAGGCAAGCCGTGCAATATTTGTCATCTTATTGTAATTCAACTTATCTGGCGTGTCGGCTGGTGTATGATAGTCGGGATGCAAACCGGTAAAGAAATTAAACGAAGGAATTCCGGCATTGCTGAAACACAGAAAATCTCCTCTTAGTGAGATCCTATCTTCTTTGTACGGATAGTCAAACACTGGGGATAATGAAGGAGAATATTGATTGGTTAACTCCAGAATTTCATTCTGAAATTGCTCCGCCTTCGGGTTTGTTGGTAAAACATATACGAAACCGGGCTCTTTTAAATGAAGACTGTCGCTTCGGCCAAGCATATCTAAATTAAGGTAAAGCTGCGTTTTGTCTAAGCTAAAAGTAGGATTTTGAATATATTTTCGTGAACCGAGCATTCCCAATTCCTCCCCTCCCCAAAAAGCAAAAAGGATATTCTTTTCAGGAATGTAACCTTCTTTACCGGCTTGTTTAAAAGCTCCGGCAATTTCAAGCAAAGCTGCAACTCCTGATGCGTTATCATCAGCACCAGGTAAATAAGTGCTGTCCATTTTTCCTGAATGATCGTAATGCGCTCCCAAAATAATGACTTCATCCTTTTTACGGCCTTCAATAAAACCAAGTACGTTTTGAGATTTCTGGAAGAAACTAAAAGTTTGCATTTTACAGTTTAATGGCCCCTCAAAAATGCCCGCTGGTGATTTTCCCTGATTTAGGATGTTTTTTACCAATTCAGGAAAATCCTGGGGATTGGTAAAAAACATTTCCGCAAGTTTATTTTCGTTGAAATAGGTAAACAACATTGAATCTTCTGGATAGGTAAGTTCCCAATTTATTATTTCAGCCGGAATGGAATAAGGACGTTTTATGTTTGCTTTAACCCATTTTGTTCCATCGTCAAATTGCTGCTGGTTTTGCAGAAAAATTATTCCTGAAGCGCCATGTTCTTTGGCGGTTCCTGTTTTATAGCCTTTCCATTCGAGTGAATCAATTTTTGTTGTATCGCCAGTTATCAGGTTAATGCCTTTATCATTATATGGATGACCACTTACAACTACCCATTTCCCTTTTACATTTATGCCTCTGTAATCGGAATAGTTGGGGTAATCCAACCCAAAGCCGGCATAAATTACCTGAATTTTCTGTCCGTTTGAAAAGTGAAACCAGTAGGGACCAACACTAATACCATCCCCATATTTTAAGGTTGCATTCGAATTCGAAAACTCAAACTGAGTAAGGCTGTCAAAAGGTATGGATAAATCAACCTGATAATTCGGTGATGCCTTTTTTAGCTGAAGTTCGTTCAATCGTGCTGAGATATAATCAGCGGCCATTTTTTCGCCACGTGTACTGAATTCTCTGCCTTCAAATTCAGGAGAAGCTAACTTTTCCACACTGATCCGAAGTTCTTCAGGAGTAATTGAATTGCAGAACTTGGCAATAGGATCTTGTGGAAACGCGGGGTAAATGAAAAGCAGGAAAGCAAGAAAGATTAAATATTTCATTGGTGTGAGTTTTATGATAAATCCAAAGTCATAATTGTATAGCATGCAAACTTACATTGGCACTCTTAAAAAGATTCCGGCCACAGCTAAATTCCCCGAAGCCGGAATCGGAATTATTTGTAAAAATGATTCAAATACGTAATACAAAAGCCAACTTAACGTGAAAATTCCATATACCCATCACCCTTCCAGCAATCTGTTCCTGTTGCAAGATCTACAGCTCCAATCATACTGACTACGCCTGACATACCTTTAAATTTCCCGGTTCCTGAAAACATTGTAGCTTCTCCGATAAAAGTCCAGTCAACCAGAGAGGTTTTTACCCACCAGGTAATTGGATAATTATCTCCATTGGCACCTGTTATAATTCCAATCCCCTTCTGTAAAAGGAAATACTTAAAGTTTTCCGGACTGGTTCCTTCAACAACCAACTCAAGCGTTTTAGTGTCGCACATACTCTTCTCTGTATTTACTTCACCCAGGTGAGTAGCATGTCCGCTGACAAACATCCTGCTTGGCATGTAGCTTTTGGGATCGTTGGGGTCGAGTCCTGGAATAGGAAGGAGCATCATTGTTGAATTCATGTCTGGAACTCCAAAGAAATCAGCTTTCATAGGAACAGGAACTTTGGCTTTTTTCAGCGTGAGAGGTTCGTCTTGTTGTATTTGATCTTTGTTGCAGGCCATTAAAAGAACAAACAAAATTAAGCAAGAGGAGATAATTGTTTTCATAATCTAAAATTTTAAAAGGTAAATAAATCAGATATTTGCCCAAAATTAAGACCATCAAAACCTTAAAGTTTTGCCCAAAGTTCCTATTTTTTTGCTGAGCGTTCCAACAGTGTTTTTCTCCTGAAATCGTATGGACTCGTCCCAAATTCTGCTGAAAATTCACGGCTGAAATAGGAGAGGTTTTTAAACCCGGTAGCAAATGTAATCTCCGTAACATTCATGTTTGTGGTAGAAAGCAACGTTTTCGCTTTGTGGAGGCGTAAGGATTTAAAATATTCGGTAATGGTTTTGTTGCTCACCGATTTGAATTTACGGTAAAGCTGGGTACGACTAACGGCTATCTCATTGCAAAGTTGGGCGATACCGAACTCATCGTCATCCAGATTTTTCTCCAGAACTTGTTTGACCTTCCTCATAAATTCATCTTCCATTCTAAATCCGGGATCGGGGAGAAGCGGAAAGTCTTCCGGCGATGAATATCTTTCATATAGTTTCTTACGAATTTCAACCAGGTTTTTCAGAACGATGTGCAGTTCTTTCTCTTCGAATGGTTTAGCCAGGTATGCATCTGCTCCGCGATCCAGCCCTGAAAGCCGCGATGCAACATCAGCTTTTGCTGTCAGCATTACAACCGGGATATGACTCGTCCTGATATCGTTCTTTACCTTTTCGAGCAGGCTGATACCATCCATTTCGGGCATCATCACATCGCTCAAAATAATGTCAGGAATCAAACTCATTGCCTTTTCCAGACCCGTCTTTCCGTTTTCTGCGTTTTCTATCTGGTATTCATTTTTCAGGATAGCTTCCAGGTAACGCGAAACATCACGACTATCTTCAACAATCAGCAATAAAGGAAGGGTATTACCATCGTGAATTTTCTGCCCGATAACCTCGTTCATCTTATTTCTAATAGTTGGTAGGGCCGTTATCTGTTCTTGGCTTTTATCAATCCCGCAATTGTTTTCGGTAGGTGCATCATGCCTTACCGGTAATTCAACAGTAAACGAAGCTCCCTCGCCAGCCTTACTTTCTACCGAGATATTTCCTCCAAGCAATTCGGTCAACTCTTTGGCAAGTGCCAGCCCAAGCCCCGATCCATTCGGATTAATGGTACCATTTTCAATCTGGTAAAAGCGGTCGAAGATATGGGGCAGATGCACCCGGTTGATCCCGATTCCGGTATCGGCTATACGAATGGTAAACAATTGCGTGGCTTCGTTAGTAAAAGTTGAAACTGTTACAGTTCCTCCTTCCGGAGTGAATTTAAGGGCATTCGAGAGCAGGTTCGAAAGGATATGTAATAATTTATCGGGATCGAAATCCATCAACAATGGACTTTCTGACGTTTGATAGCTGAGCCTGACACTGAGGCTATCTGCTACTGACCTGAAAAGATCTGTAACATAGCCAATGTAAGAATTGATGTCAGTTTGTACAATATGAGTATACATCATCCCGGTTTCAATTTTAGCCAGGTCGAGCATCTGGTTTACCAAATTGAGAAGGATATTGCTGTTTTTCTTAATTTTTGCGATGCCTTCCTTCTGCCATTCCTCCGGATATTTTTCAATCAGATCGGCCATTCCTTGAATTACGGTAAGTGGTGTACGAAACTCGTGGGTAATGTTGGTGAAAAGCTTTGTTTTTGCCTCATCCAATTCTTTAAGCCGTAGTGTTTCAAGCTGTTCAATTTTTACATTCTGGGAAATAACATTAATAATAAAAACAAGAATCATTCCAGACATCATTAAGATGTTGATTACAAATAGCGTAACATTTGTTTTGAGATTCAGTTCCGGGAACAAAGTTAAATAAGGTTGAAGGATTCCAGCCAGTATTACAGACAAAACATAAAGGCTAAACATCCAAATAATATAGCTAATCTTTTGAAAGGCAATAATAAAAAATACAGACGTCAAACTAACAAAAACTAATCCTCCGGAAAATGGTATTCCTCCGAGTTTTAGAATAAAAATAAAGGTGACCAGAATAAATAAGCTTTGATTAATGAATGCCAACAATTTAATTGAACGCTTAAAGAAAAATCCTGCTATCAAAAAAAATAACATGGTCGCTATCAAAGCCAAACCATAAGATATCAAAATTTTATATCCGGGATTTATTAAATAAGATATTACACCTAATAAAGTGGTGTAAATCAGGCC
>Ga0209511_1003314_pt1 | contig 12402 bp, 10 predicted proteins | sample SSSSmetaG_FD_184141 | JGI IMG/M metagenome (GOLD analysis project Ga0209511, IMG submission 184141) | Glacier valley bacterial and archeal communities from Borup Fiord, Nunavut, Canada, to study Microbial Dark Matter (Phase II) - ​SSSS... | ecosystem: Environmental > Aquatic > Freshwater > Ice >... | reverse complement strand
TTGTCCCAGGCTTCGGCGAACTCGACCGATGCGGGCTTCGGGTGGTCGGGGGAGACGAACTCGACGCCGTACTTCGGCATGCCGATGCGCTCGACATCAAGGCGCACGCCGAGCTTGTCGAACAGCGCCACGTTGGCCGGCAGCAGCGATTCGCCGATGTGAAAGCGCGGGTGGTGCGCCTTCTCCATCATGACCACGTCGCGCCCGCGCTCGGCCAGCAAGGTGCTGATTGTGGCGCCTGCCGGACCACCGCCGACGACGAGCACGTCGCAGTGGAAATCGGGGGTTTTGGCGGCAGGCTCGGGGGTCCGCAATGTGTTCATGGTGCGATGGTCTGGCGGCTCAAAAACATCGCACGATTCTATCGTCGGCCTCGCGCCGGCCAGCCCACGCGCTTGCTGGCTCGCAGGCTCACTCGCCGAGGTAGGCGGCGCGCACTTTGGGGTCGTTCAGCAACTGCTTGGCGTCCCCGCTCATCGTGACTTCGCCCGAGTCCATCACGTAGCCCCGCGATGCGAGCTGCAGCGCGCGGCTCGCGTTCTGCTCGACCAGCAGCACCGTGGTGCCGCGCTGGTGAATGTCGTTCACGACCTCGAAGATCTTGTCGACCATGATCGGCGACAGGCCCATCGAGGGTTCGTCGAGCAGCAGCACCTTGGGCTGCGCCATCAGCGCGCGGCCCATCGCGAGCATCTGCTGCTCGCCGCCGCTCATGGTGCCGGCAAGCTGGTTGCGGCGCTCCTTCAAGCGCGGGAAGATCGCGAAGACCTTGTCGATGTCGGCCTCGATCTGGTTGTCGTTGCGGATGAACGCACCCATCTGCAGGTTCTCGGTGATCGTCATCCGCGTGAAGGTGCCACGGCCTTCCGGCACCATCACCAAGCCCTGCTTGACCAGGTCCCACGGGCCCTGGCCCTTGATCGACTTGCCCATGTATTCGATGTCGCCGCCGGCCGCCGGCTGCGTGCCGGTCACGGCCTTCAGCGTGGTCGTCTTGCCGGCTCCGTTGGCGCCGATCAGGCTGACGAGCTCGCCTTCGTGCACTTCGAACGACACGCCCTTGACGGCCTGGATGCCGCCGTACGCGACCTTCAGCCCGGTCACCTTCAGCATTGTGTTTGCCATGTGCGCTCCCGGCTCAATGGTTTTTGTGGTCGGCGCCGAGGTAGGCCTCGATCACTTTCTCGTTCTTCTGCACCTCGGCGGCCGTGCCTTCGGCGATCTGCTTGCCGTAGTCGAGCACGGTGAGGCGGTCGCACAGGCCCATCACGAGCTTCACGTCGTGCTCGATGAGCAGAATGGTGCGGCCGTCCTTGCGGATCTGGTCGATCAGCTCGCGCAGCACGAGCTTCTCGCTCGCGTTCATGCCGGCGGCGGGCTCGTCGAGGGCGATGAGCTTCGGTTCGGTGGCCAGGGCACGTGCGATCTCGAGCCGGCGCTGGTCGCCGTAGCTGAGCGTGCGCGCCTTGTACTGCGCGAAGCGGCCGATGCCCACATAGTCGAGCAGCTCCTGCGCGCGCGCCGAAATCGCGGCTTCTTCCGCCTTGAAGCCCGAGGTGCGGAACACCGCGCCGATCAGCCCGGAGTGGGTGCGCACGTGGCGGCCGACCATCACATTCTCGAGCGCAGTCATCTCGGCGAAGAGGCGGATGTTCTGGAAGGTGCGCGCGATGCCGGCCTTGGCCACTTCGTGCACTGCGGTCGGCTGGTACGGCTTGCCGCCGAGTTCGAAGCTGCCGGAGTCGGGCGTGTACAGACCGGTGAGCACGTTGAAGAAGGTCGTCTTGCCTGCGCCGTTCGGGCCGATCAGGCCGTAGACCTGCCCCTTCGTGATGGTGATGCCGACGTCGGACAGCGCCTGCAGGCCGCCGAAACGCTTCGAAACGCCGCTGACCTTGAGAATGGTTTCAGTCATGTCGTGCGCTCCTCACTTCACGGTCGGGGCTGGCACGGGCGCGGGCACGGCCGCCGGCGCCGACTTGCCGTGCTCGGGCGAAGGCCACAGGCCGCGCGGGCGCGACAGCATGATGCCGATCATCGCCAGCGCGATCAGCAACTGGCGCAGGATGGACGCGTCGAGCCGCCCGTCGGTCATGGCCTGCAGCGGCCCGGCCACATAGCGCAGCACCTCGGGCAAGGCCGACAGCAGCAGCGCCCCGACGATCACGCCGGGCAGGTGGCCGATGCCGCCGAGCACCACCATCGCCACGATCATCACCGACTCCTGCAGGCTGAACGACTCGGGCGAGATGAAGCCCTGGAAGCTCGCGAACATCGCGCCCGACACGCCGCCGAAGGTGGCGCCCATGCCGAACGCCAGCAGCTTCAGGTTGCGGGTGTTGATGCCCATGGCCTTGGCCGCGATCTCGTCTTCGCGGATCGCCATCCAGGCGCGCCCGATGCGGCTGCGCTCCAACCGGTAGCACACGACGATGCCGATCACGACGAGGATCAGGAACAGGTAGTAGTAGTTGACGACCTTCGGGAAGTCGAGCCCCATGAAGTGGCCGGTCTTGCCGAAGTGCACGCCGAACATCGAGATATCGTCGATCTGCGCGATGCCCTTCGGGCCGTTGGTGATGTTGACGGGCGCGTCGAGGTTGTTCATGAACACGCGCACGATCTCGCCAAAGCCGAGTGTCACGATGGCGAGGTAGTCGCCCCGCAGCTTGAGCGTCGGCGCGCCGAGCAGCACACCGGCCCCGCCGGCCAGCACGGCGCCGAGCGGGATGATCACCCACCAAGGCGTGTGCAGCCCGTTCGGGAACATGGCGGCAATGGCCGGGAAGGTGTCGGTCAGCTGCGACGAAGCGAGCAAGCCGAACATGTAGGCGCCGACCGCATAGAACGCGACATAGCCCAGGTCGAGCAGGCCGGCAAAGCCCACCACGATGTTCAGGCCGAGCGCCAGCAGCACGTAGAGCAGCGCGATGTCGAGGATGCGAACCCAGGCGTTGCCCCAGTCGAACAGGCCCGGGATGATCGGCAGGATCAGCAGGCCCAGGCCGCACAGCAGGATGGTGGAGAGTTTGGTGTCTTTCATGTCGTGCTCCGTCGGGTGCTCGTGCGGGGGCTCAAGCGCGGTCCGCCACACGCTCGCCGAGCAGGCCCTGCGGGCGCAGCGTCAGCACGAGGATGAGCACGATGAAGGCGAAGATGTCCTGGTAGTTACTGCCCAGCACACCGCCCGTGATGGCACCGATGTAGCCGGCGCCGAGCGATTCGATCAGCCCCAGCAGCACGCCGCCCAGCATGGCGCCGGCCAGGTTGCCGATGCCGCCGAACACCGCCGCCGTGAAGGCCTTCAGGCCGGGCAGGAAACCCATGGTGTGCTGCACCGAGCCGTAGTTCGCCGCGTACATCACGCCGGCCAGCGCAGCTAGTGCGGCGCCGATGATGAAGGTGGCCGAGATCACGTCATCTGGCTTGACGCCCATCAGCCCGGCAACGCGCGGGTTCTCGGCCGTAGCGCGCATTGCGCGGCCGAGCTTGGTCTTGTTGACGAGGTACATCAGGCCGCTGAGCGTGATGGCCGTGACCACGAGGATCATGATCTGCACGTTGTTGATGACCGCGCCGCCGATGTTGTACGGCTCGCTCGGCAGCAGGATCGGGAACGACTTGTAGTTCGGCTTCCAGATGATCATGGCCAGCGTCTGCAGAAGCAGGCTCATGCCCATCGCAGTGATCAGCGGCGCCAGGCGCGGGGCGTTGCGCAGCGGCCGGTAGGCGATTTTCTCGATGCTGTAGTTGAGCACGCAGCACACCACCACGGCCGCCAGCAACCCGATCAGCAACAACACCCAGCCCGGCAGCCCGCTGCCCGCCAGCACGGTCACGACCGTCCAGCTCGTGAGCGCGCCCACCATCAGCACCTCGCCGTGCGCGAAGTTGATGAGGTTGATGATGCCGTAGACCATCGTGTAGCCCAGTGCGACCAGCGCGTAGACGCTGCCCAGCACCAGCCCATTGATGATCTGCTGGATGAAGGTATCCATTCGTCGAAGCTCCTCGTTGACGTCGCACTGGCGGTAGCAATTTTCCGGCCACCGCCTTCTCTTCTGGCCACTGCGTTCTGCGCGGCTGGATTCTATGGAGCATGGCGAGGCGGGCCCGGCTCTGACTTCCCGGATGACAAGCGCCGAATTTGCTGTCAGGCAGCGCGTCGGTTCAGCGCTTTCGCTCGGCGTCGTCGTTGCGTTCGCGCAGCGACTGCAGCTTCTCGCCGATGCGGATCTCCAGCCCACGATCAACCGGCTTGTAGAAGGCCTGCGGCGCCACATCGTCGGGCCAGTAGCGCTCGCCGGCCGCGAAGCCGCCGGCCTCGTCGTGCGCGTAGCGGTAACCTTGACCATGACCCAAGTCTTTCATCAAGGCCGTGGGTGCATTGCGCAGGTGCATGGGCACCGCGCGCGTGCCATCCTGGCGGACGAAGGCGCGGGCCGCGTTGTACGCCGCATAGACCGCGTTGCTCTTCGGCGCCACGGCCAGGTAGACCACCGCCTGCGCGAGCGCGAGTTCACCTTCGGGCGAGCCCAGGCGCTCATAGGTTTCGGCGGCGTCGAGCGTCAGGCGCAGCGCGCGCGGGTCGGCCAGGCCGATGTCTTCGCTGGCCATGCGCACGAGGCGGCGCACGGCATAGCGCGGGTCCACGCCGCCGTCGAGCATGCGCACGAACCAGTACAGCGCGGCGTCGGGGTCGCTGCCGCGCACCGCCTTGTGCAGCGCCGAGACGGTGTCGTAGAACTGGTCGCCGCCCTTGTCGTAGCGGCGCAGCTGCTCGCCAAGCGATTGCTCCAGCAGCGGCTCGTCGATGGTGCTTACCGCGCCGGCCATTCCCGCGAGGTTCTCGTAGGTGTTGAGCAACCGGCGTGCGTCGCCATCGGCATAGGCGATCAGCCTGTCTCGGGCCGAATCGCTCAGGGCGGGCGCGTGCAGCACGGCCCGCGCACGCACCAGCACCTCGGCTTGGTCGGCGGCGGCCATCGACTTCAGAACATGCACCGTCGCACGCGAAAGCAGGGCCGAGTTGACCTCGAACGACGGGTTCTCGGTGGTGGCGCCGATGAAGGTGAACAGACCCGATTCGACGTGCGGCAGGAACGCATCCTGCTGCGACTTGTTGAAGCGGTGAACCTCATCGACGAAGAGCACGGTACGCCGGCCTTGTGCCAGCACCGACTGGGCACGCTCGACGGCTTCGCGGATGTCTTTGACGCCGCCGAGCACGGCCGAGATGGCGATGAACTGGGCATCGAAGGCATCGGCCATCAGGCGCGCGAGCGTGGTCTTGCCGGTGCCCGGTGGGCCCCACAGGATCATCGAATGCAGCCGGCCGGAATCGAACGCCACGCGCAGCGGCTTGCCCGGCCCGAGAAGGTGCTGCTGGCCGATCACTTCATCGAGCGTCTTCGGGCGCAAGCGCTCCGCGAGCGGGGCTTGTGGCGCTGGTGGCGAAAGTGCGCTGTCGAGTAGGCCGGGCTGCGATGGCATGGTCTCGATTGTGGCAGCGCAGGGCACGCTGCTAGAGTCGACAATCTTGTTTCGGCCCGGGTCCGACCATGCGAAGAATCATCAAGTGGCTGGCAGCCACGCTGTTGCTCCTGCTGCTGCTCGCGACCGCGCTGTTCGTCAACGTGTGGTACTTCAAGCCGGTCGCCATCGACGCGTTCTATGCGCGCATGTTTGCGAAGTTCGCGCTGGAACGGCCGCAAATGCTGAGTAGCCTGCGCGCCTTGCCCGCTTGGACCGACTTCTACAGTGCGGCGCTCGACGATGCATCGCCCGCACAAGACGAACGTGACGCTGCATCGGTGGCGGACAACCTGGCGACACTGCGCCGCTACGACCGCAGCGCGCTCGACCGCGAGGGGCGACTGTCCTACGACACGCTCGAGTACTTCCTGCGCTCACAAGCCGAAGGCGACACCTGGCGACTGGCGGGCTTTCCGGTCACGCAGCTCGGTGGCATCCACACCGACTTGCCGAACCTGATGGTGCAGGTTCACCAGGTCAACAGCGCCAGCGACGCGCGCAACTACGTGGCGCGCCTGAACGCATTCCTGCGCAAGTTCGACCAGACCCTGGCGAACATGGCGCTGCGCGAAGGCCGGGGCTTCGTGCCACCGCGCTTCGCGGTCGACAAGGCGCTTGCGCAGATGCAGGTGTTCGTGGCCCTCCCTGCCCGCGAAAACATGCTCTATGTCGACCTGAAGCACAAGCTCGAAAAGCTTGCACCCGGCGCGATGGACGCCGCCGCGCGCGACAGCCTGCTGGCGCAGGCCGAGGCCGCCATCACGCAAAGCGTGATCCCGGCCTACCGCAAGCTGATGGACCACATGACGGCGCTTGCACCGAAGGCGCGGGGCAACGACGGCGCCTGGCACCTGCCCGATGGCGACGCCTACTACGCCTGGTGCGTACGCAACCACACGACCACCGACCTCACGCCTGCGCAGGTGCATGCGTTGGGGCTGGCCGAAGTGGAACGCGTGGGCGCGGAGATCGACGCGATCCTGAAGACGCAAGTGCGAAGCGTTGGCAGCGTCGGCGCGCGGCTGCAGGCGCTGGCGCACGAGCCGTCGCAACTGTTCCCGAACACCGACGAAGGGCGGCAGGCCATGCTGGCGCGCTTCCAGGCCATCCTCGACGAGATGAACGCAGGGCTCGGTACGGTCTTTGACGTGCGGCCCAAGCTTGGCGTCGAGGTGCGGCGCGTGCCGGCGTTCAGCGAGCAGGGCGCGCCCGAGGCGTACTACCAGGAAGGCTCGATCGACGGCTCGCGCCCGGGCGCGTTCTACGTGAACCTGCGCGACACCCACCTGATCGCAAAGTACGCGATGCGGACGCTGGCCTACCACGAGGGCATACCGGGCCACCACTTCCAGGCCACGATTGCGCAACAAATGGAAGGCGTGCCCTTCTTCCGCAAAGTCATCCCGTTCACCGCCTACCTGGAAGGCTGGGCGCTGTATGCGGAGCGCCTTGCGTTCGAGCTGGGCTTCGAGCGCGACCCGCTCGACAACCTCGGCCGGCTGCGCGACGAGATGTTCCGCGCGGTGCGGCTGGTGGTGGACACGGGCATCCATTCCAAGCACTGGACGCGCGAGCAGGCCGTGGCCTACATGATCGACAAGACCGGGTTCGACGAGCCCTCGGTCGTGACCGAGATCGAGCGCTACATCGTGGACCCGGGCCAGGCACTGGCGTACAAGGTCGGCATGCTCAAGATCCTTGCGCTGCGCGAGAAGGCCCGCGCATCACTGGGCGCGAAGTTCGACCTGGCGCAGTTCCACAACCAGGTGCTCACGCACGGCGCGCTGCCGCTGGTGGTGCTGGAGCGTGTGATCGACGACTGGATCACCGAGCGCAGCGCGACGAATTGAAGCGCCGCGCCGGCGCGTAGAACTGAACCGCCGCGCCGGCGCGGCGGTCGCTACTGCTCGATCACGTCGGCGCCCGCCGGCGGCGTGAAGCGGAAGGCGTCTGGCGCGAAGTTGATGCCAGTCGCGAGCTGGCTGAAGTTGAGCACGGAGTGCTGGCCAAACGCGTCGTGAATGTCGAGCACGGCGAGCTCCTTGCCCTTGAACCCGAGCGTCACCGATTTGAAGGCGCCGTCCTTCTGTTTCGGCGTGGCCTGGGCCCAGTCGAGGCCGTCTTTCATGGGCAGCGCCGCGAGGTCGAAGTCCTTGTCGAGCGCACCGCCGGCAAGCAGCGCAGCGGGCGTGGCGCCGAGAGCCGACGAAAACTTGCGCGAGCTGGCCTGGTTCAGGTCGACGTCGTAGATCCAGACCTTCTGTCCATCGCCGACGATCAGTTGCTCGGACGGTTTGGCATACGCAAAGCGGAAGCGGTTCGGCCGCGCGAACTCGAATGTGCCGCTCGACGACTTCTTCTTCGCGCCATCGGGCGAGGTGACCGTCTGGGTGAACTGGGCACGGCCGGTTTTCACGTCGCGGATGAACTCGCGCAGGGTGTCGACGGCGTCAGCGCGGGCTGCAACGCTGGCGGTCATCAGGCACAACGAAAGCAACGAAACGAGGGTCTTCTTCATTCAGCGCGGCTCGGGACCATCAGGTCGCGGTTGCCATTGGTGGACATGCTCGATACGAGGCCCGATTTCTCCATTTGTTCCAGCAGCCTGGCAGCGCGGTTGTAACCAATGCGCAAGTGGCGCTGCACCAGCGAGATCGACGCGCGCTTGTGCTGCAGCACGATGGCAACCGCCTGGTCGTACATCGCGTCGCTTTCACCGCCGCCCATCACACCGCCTTCGCTGCTGAGCACGTCGCCGCTTTCACCGTCGAGCGTGCCGCCTTCGAGAATGCCTTCGATGTAGTTCGAGTCGCCCTGGCTCTTCAGATAGCTGACGACGCGGTGCACTTCATCGTCGCTCACGAACGCGCCATGCACGCGGATCGGCAAACCCGTGCCCGACGGCATGTAGAGCATGTCGCCCATGCCGAGCAGCGCCTCGGCGCCCATCTGGTCGAGGATGGTCCGGCTGTCGATCTTGCTGCTGACCTGGAAGCTCAGGCGCGTCGGGATGTTCGCCTTGATGAGGCCGGTGATCACGTCAACGCTCGGCCGCTGGGTTGCCAGGATCAGGTGAATGCCGCATGCGCGCGCCTTCTGCGCGAGGCGGGCAATCAGCTCTTCGATCTTCTTGCCGACGACCATCATCAGGTCGGCCAATTCGTCGATCACGATCACGATGAAAGGCAGCCGTTCCAGCGGCTCCGGCGCTTCGGGCGTCAGGCTGAACGGGTTCGGGATCAACTCACCGCGTTCCTTCGCCTCGTCGAGCTTCTTGTTGTAGCTGGCCAGGCCGCGCACGCCCATCTTGCTCATCAACTTGTAGCGGCGCTCCATTTCGCCCACGCCCCAGTTCAGCGCGTTGGCGGCCTGCTTCATGTCGGTGACAACCGGGCAAAGCAGATGCGGAATGCCTTCGTAGACGCTCATCTCGAGCATCTTCGGGTCGATGAGAATGAGCCGCACGTCGCGCGCCTCGGCCTTGTAGAGCAGGCTCAGGATCATCGCGTTGATGCCCACCGACTTGCCCGAACCGGTGGTGCCCGCCACCAGGCAGTGCGGCATCTTCTGCAGGTCGGCGACCACGGGGTTGCCGACGATGTCCTTGCCCAGCCCCATGGTGAGCTGCGACGACGCGTCGTTGTAGATCTGCGAACCCAGGATCTCCGACAGGCTGATGGTCTGGCGCTTCGGGTTCGGCAGTTCCAGCGCCATCGTCGTCTTGCCGGGGATCGTCTCGACCACGCGGATGCTGACGAGGCTCAGCGAGCGCGCCAGGTCTTTCGCGAGGTTGAGCACCTGCGCGCCCTTCACGCCGGTGGCCGGCTCGATCTCGTAGCGCGTGATCACCGGGCCGGGCGAGGCTGCCACCACGCGCACTTCGACGCCGAAGTCCTTCAGCTTCTTCTCAATCAGCCGGGAAGTCATCTCCAGCGTTTCCGGCGTGACGCTTTCGGTGCGCGCCGGTGCGCTGTCGAGCAAGTCGACCTGGGGCAGCTTGGTGTCGACCAGTTCGGCGAAGAGCGGTTTTTGCCGCTCCTTCACCACGCGGGAGCTCTTGGGCACGTCGATGACCGCAGCTTCGATCACGATGGGCAGGTGATCGACGTGATGCTGCTGCTCTTCCTCGACGACGATCTTGCGCTCGCGCAATGCCTGCTCGCCGACCCGCTCGTCTTCGGCGCGCTCGGTGCGCAGCGCGCGCTGTTCGCGCCACGACTCGACCCACGCGCCAATGCCCTCGGCCCAGCGCAACCAGGAGAAGCGCAGCGCGAGTGCCGAGCCCGCCACGAGTGCCGCGATCCACAGCACGCCGGAGCCGGCGAAGCCGAGCAGCTTCATGCTCGACGCGCCGAGCGTGTAGCCCAGGGCACCTCCGGCATGCCCGCCCGCGACCAGCGCTTCCCATTGGTAAAGGCGGGTCCATTCGAGCGATGCGCTGGCCGATAGCAGCAAGGCCAGACCGACCCACCCGAGCCAGGCCGGCCGCATCGAAGACCCAGTCACCAGCCCTGCCGGTTGCTCGCTGCGCAGCACGTCGGCCAGCGCGCCGAGCCAGGCACGCAAGCCCGCCACGACGGCCCACCACGCCGAGTAGCCGAAGGTGAAGTAGGCGAGATCGGAGAACCACGCCCCGAGCAGGCCGGCCTTGTTCAGCGGCAGCGCCACGGCGCCAGAGGTCGAGAATGCGGGGTCGCCCGCGTGGTGTGTGGCCAGCGCCAGCACCGCCAACAGCCACAACACGCCGGTGATCAACAAGGCGAGTTGGGTGCGCCAGCCGGGGCTTGCGTGCGGCGCCGCGCTCCCTCCGCGTGCATCACGGGCATCACGCTGAAAGGTGCCCGCAGAAGAATGCGCAGGCAGCGGAACCGAGCCGTCGGAGCGCAGGGAGCCGAGTGGAAACGTCATGCCGCGATTGTGGGCTATCGGGAGCCGCAAAGCGCCCGGCGCGCCGGTGCAGGCCGGGCGCGAGGCCGCTTCTTCAGCGCGTCGTCAGCTGTTCCTTGATGACGACCGAGCCGTTCTCTTGCGTCTCGATCATGCCGCGCTCTTCCAGGTCTTTCATGACCCGGCTGACCATCTCGCGGGAGGCACCGACAACCTTGGCCAGGTCCTGGCGCGAGACCTTGTTGCGGATCACCTTCTTGTCGCCTTCCATCTCGGCCATGTCGAGCAGCGTGCGGGCCACGCGGCCGTAAACGTCGAGCAGCGCGAGCGATTCGATCTGGCGGTCGGCGCTGCGCAGGCGCTGCACCAGGCCACGCATGATGGCGTACGACAGGCTGGAGTTCTCCGGCAGGCAGCGCGCGAACTCGGCTCGGCCGAGGATCAGCATGTCGGTCTGAACTTCGGCGCGCACCGTCGCGGAATGCGGCTCGTTGTCGATCAGGCTCATCTCGCCCACGTAGTCGCCGGGCTGCAGCACGGCCAGAATGACTTCACGCCCGCGCGAATCGGCCGTCAGCACACGGGCCCGGCCGGTCAACAGAATGAATAGCGCGTTCGACTTCTTGTTGTGTTCCACCACGATCTCGCCACGCCGGAAGCGCCGTTTCACCACGCTGTCTGCAATGCCCTGCGCCTGATCGTTCGTCAGCAACGAAAACAGCGGCACGCGCCGGATGAGGTCGAGGTTGGAAAGCATTGCCATGTGGAACTGCCCTTTCGTGGCGTAGGTGTCGGCCCGGTGTGCACAGCGCGTGCGCCTGGTCTTGATCGCCCGCCGGTGCTGCTTTAAACCCAGCTATTGTCACCATTAAGCGGTTCAACGCCAGCAGGGGTCGCCCCCATGTCAGACTCTCGTGTTGACCTGCATTCGCCTTGCATTCGCAGTGCAGGGCACCGTTCCATTTCATCCCACTGATCGCCATGACTCAACTCTCCTCCCATGCCCGCGTGCTGATCCTTGGTTCCGGCCCGGCCGGCTACACCGCTGCGGTGTACGCGGCACGCGCCAACCTGGCGCCCATGCTCATCACCGGCATCGCCCAGGGCGGCCAGCTGATGACCACCACTGACGTCGACAACTGGCCCGCCGATGTCGACGGCGTGATGGGCCCGGCCTTGATGGAGCGCTTCCAGAAACATGCCGAGCGCTTCAACACGAAGATCGTCTTCGACCACATCAACCTGGTCGACCTGACCCGGCGGCCGTTCACACTGACCGGCGACTCTGGCCAGTACACCTGCGACGCGCTCATCATCGCGACCGGCGCGTCGGCCAAGTACATCGGCCTGCCTTCCGAAGAGGCGTTCATGGGCCGGGGTGTGAGCGGTTGCGCCACCTGCGACGGCTTCTTCTACCGCGGGCAGGAGGTCTGCGTCGTCGGCGGAGGCAACACTGCCGTCGAAGAGGCGCTGTACCTGTCGAACATCGCTTCCAAGGTGCACTTGATCCACCGCCGCGACAAGTTCCGCGCCGAGGCCATCCTCGTGGACAAGCTGCACGCCAAGGTGGCCGAGGGCAAGATGCAGTTGCACTTGTGGAACACGCTCGACGAGGTGTTGGGCGACGCATCGGGCGTGACCGGTGTGCGCCTGCAAAGCACGCAAGGCGGCGGCGCAGCGGAGCTGAAGCTGACCGGCTGCTTCATCGCCATCGGCCACCAGCCGAACACCGACATCTTCAAGGGCCAGGTCGAGATGAAGGACGGCTACATCCTGACCAAGAGCGGCTTGGCCGGCATGGCCACGATGACCAGCGTGCCCGGCGTGTTCGCGGCCGGCGACGTGCAGGACCATGTGTATCGCCAGGCCATCACGAGCGCCGGCACCGGCTGCATGGCCGCACTCGACGCGCAGCGCTTCCTGGAACAGTGATCGGTCACGGGCCCCGGAACGGCGGCATTTGTCGGGCTATAATGGTAA
>Ga0209511_1003311_pt1 | contig 12410 bp, 5 predicted proteins | sample SSSSmetaG_FD_184141 | JGI IMG/M metagenome (GOLD analysis project Ga0209511, IMG submission 184141) | Glacier valley bacterial and archeal communities from Borup Fiord, Nunavut, Canada, to study Microbial Dark Matter (Phase II) - ​SSSS... | ecosystem: Environmental > Aquatic > Freshwater > Ice >... | reverse complement strand
TCGAGGTTCCCCGATGGATGGTTGTGGGCAAGCAAAATACTTGTGGCGCAAGCTTTTAATGCAACCTGGAATATCACCCGTACATCAACCACCGCACCGGTCATTCCTCCTTTGGAAAGCTGGTGATATCCGAGGATCTGGTTCTGTCGGTTCATCATCAGCATATAACTGAATTCAATGTGATCGTAAGCCGGCCATATTGCTCTGAATGCATTGGCAGCATCCATGGAGCCGGTCACTTTCATTCGGTCTTTGGCCTTCACATGCGAAGAATAAGAGATTTGTACTTCTGCTATAATTTCAGGAATCATTGAGTTTTACCACTGCCTTGTGGATTTATTTTGGCATCTGGCCCGCCGTTACAGTTAAATTTCGGGCAGCCCAGATTGAGCCGGGCGGATTCTTGTCAATGGGTGAATGTCTGGTTTTTACAGGGCAGTGGTGGACAGGCAGTAAAGAGAAGGAAAAAGCTGACCGAACACGAAGTGGCGGAGGTTGCTGCTCCTGGTACAATCATCTGCAGCAACCAAAGCCCCTTGACGTTTCCGGGTGGCGATCAATAACTTTGCACCGTAATTTGAGTGCAACAGCAAACTTTCTCAGACATCGGACTACGTCTAAAAAAGAAACCCCGCCTGGTGGGGCGGGGCGGAGTTTGTATTAAAAAATAAATAACTTGATGATAACAAAATCGACAAGTTTAATGCCTGATTTGTTGTATTTTAAGATTTTAGAATATTATTAAGAGCAAATATTGAGTTTATTCTAATTGCAATTTTTCTGCTTTTAATTAATTTAAAAATAAAGTAGCTATGCTGCCCATTTCCTTCCCGTTTCTTCCAATCGTTGTAAATGCTCTACAACTTTACCACATGTTTCTTCAAAAATAGGTTGTATGTAACTATTGGGTAAGTCGGGATTAAGTGTCTCTTTTACAAACTTTAATACAGTCAATCTTGCAACTTCATCCTTATACCAGTCGGTAACCAGAATCTTTTCCTTTTCTTCTTTCAGCCTTTTTAATAACCCTTTAGCTGCAAGCTTAACGATCTGTTCTTCTTTTTTAGTCAGGTCTTTATTCGTCTGTCTAATCAAATCAAAGAGTTCAAGCTCATCAGTTGTAAGATTTTCCCGGATGTGTCTTTCTTCTTCTTTCCTCAATTCTTTAGAGAAATCCATTAAATCTTCAAAATAATTCTCAACTGAAAGTGAACCTGAGTTATAATCATTGATGATTCGCTGAAGCTTTTCAGCAAAATTGAGGCGGGTAACATTTTGGTTCAGCAACTTCTCCAACTTATCCTCGATAAAGAGTTTTAAATCCGAAATCTCAATGTGTTTGTATTCCGCTTGTTTGAATTTCTCCCGAAGTTTATCAAAGTCAAATTTACTAATGTCGATTACTTTTGATTTTTTAATTTCATAGCCAGAAATTTTTTCTTCCTCCTCTTCTACTGTTGTGATGGATTGATCAATTATGTCTGCATATTTTGCTCTCGCAGATTCCAAATCGCCTGTAAATTTTTTCCGATCGACAATTTTACGTAGGTACCTTAGCACTTCCAATAATTCAAATTCTGATTTCCGTTTATTAATATCAGGCTTGCAGGCTTCGTAGAGGCTTTCGACCGTATTGGCATAAACAAAGAAGTTTTTCTTGATGTCATCATTGGCTAATAGTTTGTCTGCAAAGGATTCAAACAACCCGATCTCTTCAAATATATCGCCCGAAACTAAAACTAAATCAAGCTTTATATCAAGAGGTAAACAGAAATCATTTGCTTCTTGAATTGCTTGTTTTAACAGGTCAAACAGTTTTTCTTTTTCTTCAACAGGTAAATCACCTACTTTGGGTTTTTCACCAATTTCATCGGTTTCTTCCTCTCCAGTAGCATAAGCAGCCAGCGCTTTTTTCAAATTCCGGAATACACCGTAATAGTCAATTATACGACCACAAACTTTCCCTGGTGCCACGCGGTTGGCGCGGGCAATGGTTTGCATGAGCGTATGCCCAACCATAGGTTTGTCGAGATACAAATCGCTTAATGTTGGTGAATCAAACCCGGTTAACCACATAGCGCAAACAAAAACCAATTGAAAAGGATCTTCAGGTATTTCCTGAAATCGGTATTCCAAATCGTGACCGTTCTCGTCAACCTGATTAATTTTACGGTAATGTGGGGTAATGTCTAAACCTTTCTCCTCAAATTTCTTTTTTTCCTCTTCGCTTCCATCGCAACTTATCACAACAGCCATCTCAACCCAATTCATGTATTTTATGGTATCTTTAATCTGCTGCTTTTCTTCCGCCGTTTTAGATTTCATTGCTTTTTTATTCAAGGCTACAATTTCTTCGCGCCAGTATTGCTGAACCAAATTATACATGATAATTGTGGTGAATTTATCAATGGAAATAATCATCCCACGACCTTTATATCCACGATTGGGAAAATGCTTTACGATATCTTTTGCAATCTTCTTTAACCGGTCAGTATCACGGATTACCGACAATTCGCTGGCAAACTCCCTTTCGAGTCGAGCCTGTTGAGCCTCCGACAATTCTTCTTCTTCAACTACTTCAGCTAACTCAGCATTCAGATCATCTCCTTCTTTGATTAGTTGCACCTCCGGAACACGCTTATCGTAAAAGAGCGGAACAGTTGAACCATCTTCATATGCCTGTTTGAAATTGTATTCGCTGACGTATTCGCCAAAATATTTATTAGTGAGACGTTTACTCCCTAAGAGTGGCGTTCCGGTAAAGGCAATATATTGTGCGTTGGGTATTCCGATGCGCATATTCTCTGCCAGATCTTTGTATTGTGTCCGGTGCGCTTCATCAACAATAACAATAATGTCTTTGCGGTAGGACAATAGCGGGAATGGCCTTCCTTTTGGGTATCGGAATTTATGAATCAGTGAAAATACAAATCTCTTATTTCCTGATAAATAATCACGCAATTTTTCTCCGCTTTTGGGTCGAACTTCTTCTTTTTCTTTTACCACTCCCATGTTCAGAAAATTCCGGTAAATCTGACCATCCAGATTTTCCCGGTCGGTTACAATGAAAAAGGTAAAATCGCCCTCGAACTTTCGTTGTATCTTCTGGCAAAACATAGCCATCGAAAAGCTTTTCCCGCTGCCCTGCGTATGCCAGAAAACGCCAAGTTTTCCATCTTTGCCTTCGCGGAGTTTAAAACTTTCGACAGCTTTGTTAACGCCAAGAAACTGATGGTTCTTGGCAATAATTTTGTAGGCACCTTTAACATGAAAGAGTATGAAATTCTCCAGGTAATCAATCAATTTATCTTTGGCGCATAACCCGAGTAAAGCAAACTCAAAACTAACCTGAAATTCTTTTATCCGTTTACGGTCGATATCTTGTTTTTCGTCATCAACCCTTAACCATTCAAAATAATTTTCATAACCAGCTTTGAATGCACCAACCTTGGTTTCTAAAGCATTGCTGAGTATGTTCACAGCATTGTAAACAAACAACTGAGGTATTTCTTTGTAATAGTTAATCAAGTTATAGTCAAAGGCACTTTTAACTTCAACGTTCGAGTTTTTCAACTCTATGAATATAAACGGAATACCATTTACATAGATGATTAAATCGGGTCGCCGATATTTAGGCATCCCCTTTATCCAAAGTTGCGAAACAACCAGGAATTCGTTTTCCCCCGGATTCTTGAAATCAATAAACCGGATCCGAAGTGGTTCTTCGCGTCCATCCTTGTTTAAAACTTTAGTGGAGAAACCTTCTTTGATTAGCTCATAAACCTGTTTGTTGGCCAGCATGGGGCTCATGCCAGTGCGACCTTTTACGAGCTCGCGTATAGCCTGTTCAATAGCTGCATCGGGTGCATTGTTTAGCTTTCTAAGTGCTTTTCGTACCCGATCGGTCAACACAACTTCTTCTTTGTTTATGCGGTTACTGCCATCGTTCAGGTCTTTTTCGTCGACAGTGTAACAATTGAGATGCTCATCGTAATCCAGTTGCTCAAGCAACAATTTTACTGCACGTTTTTCGATTTGGTCTTCGCTAATGTAGTTAGGCATAATTATCTAAGTGAGTAGTGATGTAAGGAGTATCGGTTAGTATTGTCTTCTGTTGTTAGGTATTTAGCCATAATCAGGGCTATGATTGCTTTTATTTTATCAGGATTTATTCCATTTCTCTCATGTGTAGTTACGAGGTTAATTATTGCGCCGTATTCCTCATATGATTTTCTTTTTACATTATGCCAGGTCCATTCATAATTTCTGTTACCAAGTCTTCCAAGATGTTCCCAATACCAGGTACCATTGCTGGTGAATAAAGTGAAATCGGTCTTCATAGGTAATTCCTGACCATCTATATTAGGCTTAAGTTCGTATTCAAAAGAAAGATTATCAGCCCCATATTCTTTTTGTGCTTCCTTTAATGCCTGATAAATTAAAAGTTCTACGCGCGATTCAATATACTTTCCATCAGCTTCCAAAGCATAATATCTGAATGGCTTATCTAAAAGTAAAGTTGTTTTTCGTGATTCGGTATAAGACCTCATACGGGCTTTTTCAAGAACCGATTTTTCAAACGGTTCACCGGGAGTACCCTGAACAAATAATGTAATGGTTTCCCTGCTTCTGGTTAAAGCCGTATATATTAGCTCTTTTGATAATAGCCCGGGCTTTTTGGGAAGAATGAAAAAGCAATGATTAAAACCACTTCCCTGGGCTTTGTGCACAGTAATTGCATAGGCCAGATCAAATTGTTCCAATTCTGTGCTCCTGATACCATCTTCACCATAAACATCCATTGGTTCTTCCAATTCCGGAAAATGAAACAATGCTTTTCCATCATCACGAACAAAACCTATGGAACCATTCGATAAAATAAGCTTTCCCTTTTCGTAATAGTTTTTGGTGCGAATAATTTTATCAGATTGTTTAAACCAGTCATTGACTAATTCAAGTTCAAGTTCTGATTTATAAATCCGTTGTAAATAATCGTTGATCTGACCAGCGCCGAAATAATCTGATTTATAAGAAGAAAGTAACTGAAAATATTCCAGATTATATTTGCCATTTTTGGGAAGCGCTCCATCTTTTTTAAGTTGAAACAGTTGGTTTAACTTTTCTTCAGTAGTGCCTGTAATTGGCATTTCTAAGGTTGCACACAAATATTGGAACTCATTATCAATTGCGCTGTATAGCTCTTCTTCTGTATTCCAGTAAAGAATGCGAAATCCTTTCGAAATTTCGGGTTCTCCTTTTGAAATCAAAGCACGCAAATCATTGCTTATTTCTCCATCAGTTACAAAACCATCGCTGAACTCCAGTATTCTGCTCTCTGCTAATTCCTGACGGCAATTTGTTTGTAATTCAATGCATTGACCGCTATGTTCCGGATGTGTTTTTAAATAGTACAGAATATCCTTTAAAACTTTCCCATATCCTATGGCAGGCAGCTGATTTGGATCGCCAACTAAAACAAGTCTTTTGAATGCGGGAACCTCAACATTCACCAGCCGAAGTAAATCCCTTAATTTCATTAAATCTACCATCGACATCTCGTCAATGATAATGTTATTAAAGGCTCTGAAAGATGCCGGATGCATTTTACCATTTTTGACATCGGCCAATACTTTATCAATGGTAAAGGCTTCTATTCCTTTAAAATCCTCATCAGTTTTAAGTCTTAAAGCTGCCTTTCCTGTGGGTGCCAATACCAAACATTTTTCGCCTTTAGCCTGCCAATCGGTTATGATATTTAACAATTCGTACGACTTACCACTTCCCGGGCTTCCGGCTAAAACAAACACCCTTTTCTTATAAATATTATCATAGAGTTGGGTTCTTTCCTCTCTGAAATATTTTTCGTCAAAATGGCTACCCATCTTTCCCTTAAGCTTTTCGCAACTCTCTTGTAAATGAGTTTCAAAGTTCTTATAAGTCTCTGTGAGCGGATTATTATTGACCAATTGGTGGATAACCTTTTCTATTTCTGCCTCAGCATTATAAACTTCAAAGAGGTAAAAATACTTGGTTTCGTTTTCAGATACCACTTTTATTTTAGATTCGTTTTCCTCAAAATGTATAATGTAATCGTTACTTAGCCTTTCAAAAAAATTGGCAGGTATCTGGAATTCTGTATCCATGTTGTAGAATAGTGGATAAGCTTTAATAGCTTGTTCTATTTCATCGGCCTGAGCGAAGCAATGCCCAGTATTTTCAAGGGTGCGTAGGTATCTGATGGTCAAGGCTCGCAATCTTCGTTTGTCGTTATTACGCATTTGACGCTGCAAATCGGTGCGCTCGATTCCGAAGCGCGCGTCGGGGAAATAGGCTATATCTATCTTGAACAAATCAATGGGACTATCCATTTCTTCTCCCGTAATCGGGTCTAAATGTGCTTCGTATGCCTGATAGTCTTCATAGAGCAGATATGGATTATTGCTGATGTCAACCAAATTGTGGCTACGCCTTTCGTCTTCAATAGTTTTTTTCCAATCGCCTGATAATTTTAATTTACCCGAAAGAATTCGTTTGTACTGAAATGGCTTTAAATTAAGCATACACAGTTGTAAAAACTGTTCTTGATTTAACCCATAGCTGTCCTCGTATATTTCTTTTACATTCTTTAGCAACGCTGCATATTTCCTGTATGCAACGTCGCATCCCGGATTATACATTAAACTTATGAATTTCTCAAAGTATTCATCCTGTTTGGCTTCCTGTAATTCTTCCAATAGTTCATCCAACAGAAATTCAGCTTTGTCCCAATTTAATATTTCACGACAGATTGCTGCAAAACCCGGAAAATAAGTTCGCTTTTTCCAACAGAAACCCAACAATTGTTCAACGCTATCAATCTTACCCTGCATCTCATCCGGTGGCACAATGCCATCTTCTTTACAATCAATCAAGGTTTTCCTGATTTTGCTTAAAATGAATATCGCTTCGTCGTCGTCCACATCCATTGCCACATATTTGAAACAATGGTTGAGTTCAGGTTCGCTTATGGCAACTTTTATTTTATCAAGAAGATTTTGCTTCGTTTCCACATCAAAACCAGGTTGATCCACATAGTCCATGTATTCATGATAGGGCATTCGAACCATTAAATCCGGCTCATGAAATGAATAACGCAATGTCCAGTTCATGGATGGAAAATTGCGGTATTTTGGTTTACTTATTCTCTTTTGCTCAATGATTTCATTGGGGCCGAAATAGGTATATTTCCCCTTTTCTGTAACCAATCCACATCCTACCACCAAATACTGTTGTTCTTCCTCGGTGAGCGGATTACTAAATTTAGCATATATAAACGCTACCGATTGATTGCTTTTTATCTTCGATTGAAACAAGGGAATACGAACAGTTTCAAGATTTTTGGGATAAGCACCATCTGTTTTTGTCTGTTCTTTTGTCCGAACAAATGAAACAGCAAATGGCCAACTAAATAAAGAGTGTGCCGGTAGCTTTTCTGTAATATGCTCTAATTTTGGTTCAGCAGGATTGTCGTGTATAACACTTAAATCATTTTTGCCAAAAATATTAATACCCCAAAAGCAAGGTGGTACATATTCTTCTGTTACCGGTTGTCCTTTGAAGATAATTTCATTTCCCAGATTTTTTTCTTTTCTCTTCCTTAGCCGCTCAGACAACAACGAATTGAAGCCACTACAATATCGATTTTTTAAAGGATCTTTACAAACAGTTCCATCCCATTTGTTATCGTGCCAGGCTATTCGAAAAGTTACATGATGTGCTTTTACGTTAGCGCTATCCTCTTTTAAAGCAGTCTCTTCATCTTCATTGGCTTCACGCATAGCTTTTAAATTGTCAATTTTTTCAATTAACGCTAATCCCCATCGCATATCTTTGTCTGAATGCTTGCGAGATTGACCAGCACTACTTGCCATCCGGGTTAAACATTTCCGTTCATCAAATGTAAAAGCAAATTTGTTTTCAGGTAAATAAGAATAATCGATGTATTCTTGCCAATTCTCTCTTGAAATATCCGAATAAAAGGTTCGTATGATTTCTAAATCTGTTGGGTCGTTTATGTCGTATTTGGTAGCCATGGTTAATTAGGTTAATCATTTCATAGTTTCATTTCTGCATTTTTTACCCTCAACTTACCGCTTATCAAACGAGGTAATAACAGATCGCGGGTTTGTGTGAGAATTATTTGTTGTTCCAAAAGAATTCTAATTGAATTGAACATGGGTTTGGTAATTAAACTATACTGTTTAATTATTTGATCATTCGGTTTTATTAATTTCAAATTTTCAAATTTACCTTTACTTACATTCGTCATTGTTGCACCAGTAGAACCAACCATTTCAATCATTGGTTTTAATCCTCTAAAAACAAAAAATAGAAATTCTAATTCCTCCTGATTTTTCAATATCAATGTATGAATTTGTTGATTAGTCATACAAATTGAAGGAGTAATTGAAACCAACCCGGCACCTGTTCCAATACAATTAACACAAATTGAATTTTCAGATATAATTTGTGATTTTTGACTATTGAAACCATCTTCTGTCAATGATTCCTCTGTATGCAGAATAAACATTTTTTCGTGCATATCCGGCGTTTTAATGAAAGGGTATTTACCGCCAAAATATCTTGAATTAAAGGTGCTTGGCGTTTTTCCAGTGACTATCTTTCCGAAATCTTTTACGGTTTTAACTTCCCATCCTTTTGGCACCCCCTTTTTTAACTCGACATTCTCCCAGCCGGGGAAGCGCAACCGCACAAACCACTCTTTGTAAATTTGTTCTGCCATTCGCTCCAAAAGGACTATGCGATGGTTATTATTTTCTATTAGCTCGTCATAGGCCGATAGGATGGAGGCAATGCGCTGTTGTATTGGTAATTCAGGTAGCAATATTTTAAAATTTTCAATATCATCTTTTGTTAAGGCTTCCCTTGTAGCCCCACTACCAGAAATTGTCAATAGCATATCCTTATATGCAGGAGAGTTAATGCAATACAATAAGAACTTGGGATTTACTTTCTCTTTCCTAATTCTTATGATTGAAACATGCTGATTAACTCTTGCTGGCAATAAATGTTCGGGAACGATTGTACAACGACCAACAGATGCTCCCGTAATATTTAGTAAAATATCTTTTTTATGAACAGTAACCCCATTTAGCTTTTTAGCCTGATCCTCATTAATAAAAGCGAGATCTTTGTATGAGAATACGAAATCATATATATTCAGACTTCTAATTAAGGTAATTCCGCTATCAAAATAAGCATCTTTGCCGCCAGTCGGTGTAGAACCACTTCCTATTTTTGAAGTTATTTCTTTTAGCTTAAATTCTTTCCACTCACTCATTTTCAAACAATTTAAGAACGTTTTTATCAATGAGCTTTTCTAAATCAAGTGAGCTTTTATTCAATGCATTGAGGTTATTGTTTAAGTTTTTGATTTCAGCCTCAAATTCATCTTCAGTCATACCATCTTCTTCAATCACTACACCCACATAGCGTCCTGGGTTCATCGAATATTCTTGCTCTTCCAAATCGGCAATGGCAGCCAGTTTGCATAAGCCGGTTACATCCTCGTATTTGGCTTCCGGGAATCGTTGTTGCAGCCAATCTGCCATTTTCAGGAAGTAAACCGGGCTTTTTTCTTCGTCCTCGTAGTTGTTATTTTTTACCGGGCTGCTGTATTCGTGGAGCTTATCAAGAAGTAGGCGTATTTCTTTGGGCCTATCAAGGGCTTTCCAAGCCTTGTCGTCTTTAATTTTAAGTTGGTCGTCGGCCAATTTAAAGAGTCTTTCGTATTCGCGGTAATTCTTTTCCAATTCCTTTTTAAGCAGATGGAAGTGGAGTAACAGCGTTTCGTTGTCTGACAATAAAACGTGTTGAGCTTCGTTGGTTTCATCGGCTTTATCCGTGTTAAACTTTTGGGCGTAAGCTTTGAAATCAGCAATGGCAATATCAATGTCGGTTATTATATGATTGGTATTAGCGATTTTTAGTGCCCTGCAATCAAGTATGAATTGCTCAGGGCTAAAGGCGATAGGAGCAATAAGCTCTGCTGCCTCTGTTTTAAAATTAGAAGCGGCTGATTTAGCCCATTTCGAGAATTCGGCAAGTTGTTTACTCAGTGTTTCAGATATTGCTATAAGCAAATCTTTTACAGTCGGAAGTTTATCAAACGCATTGACGTAATGGCTATGCACCAACTCAAGATAAAATTTTCGGTTTCCTTTTCGAAGATAATTGATGGAAGCAAGATTTTGCAACTGCTCTTCTGTAAACTCGCGGTGTGCACGGTCAACCTGGTGAAATACATTACGGGCATCAACAAAAAGAATACTGATCTGGTCTTTGCCGGTTTCAAAATCACTTATCTGCCTTGCTTTGTCGAAAAACCAAAGGGTAGCCGGTAATGTCACGGTGCTAAACATGTTGCTTGGCAAAGTGAGCATCCCTGAAATGATTCCTTTGCGCACCAATGTTCTGCGTATATTATACTCCGAATGGCCGGCATCGCTGGCCGAGTTCGACATTACAAGGGCAGCCTTTCCGGTTTCGTTCAGCGAAGTGGCAAACAAGCTAATCCATAAATAATTTCCATTGGGAATGGATGTTACACCGCCATTTATAGTTTTGCTTTTCGATTTTGGCAAGCCATATTCAGTAAATCGCCGATCCTTTTTAACCGTATCCTCATTAACTTCTTTAACATTAAAAGGTGGATTAGCCATTACAAAGTCGAATTTGCCAAAGCTATCGAAAAGATCTTCGGAATAACTGTCGCCCTGTTTGATTTCGCCCCGCAAACCATTAATGGCAAGGTTCATCTTTGCCAGTTTCACGGTCTCCATCGTTTTTTCCTGTCCGTAAACGGATATTCGCGACACGCTTCCTTTTTGCAGATTGTGTTGCCTTATGAAATTGTTGCTTTGTACAAACATACCGCCCGAGCCACAAGCGGGATCGAATATTTTGCCATGATAAGGTTCAATATACTCAACCATCAATTTTACAACCGATGTTGGTGTAAAGAACTCACCACCTTTCTGTGCTTCTTCCAAACCAAATTTGCCAAGAAAGAACTCGTAAATTTTACCGAGTAAATCGCCATTGCTATCATCGGGTATCGTCGAAAATAATTTGAGAAGTTGTTTTAACAGGCTTTGACCTTTTCGCGTAATCTGGAAAAATTCATCCCTGGGCAAAGTATCCTTCAATGATACAACATACATTTCAATGTCCTTCATTGCTTGTATAACAGCCTTATCAATTGGATTTTCCTGGTCGCCTTCGGGTAAGTCTTTTAGATAGTCATACCGGGCAGTGTCAGGAATATATAACCCGCATTTCCCGATTGCAATTTTCTCAATAGGCTCTTCCATTCGGGTGCCTTTGTTCTTCTCAAATTCAGCTTTAATTTCCGACTCGAACTTACTGTATTTGATATCGGCAAACTTTAAAAAGATAATCCCCAGCACCGGTGGTGAATAGTCGTTTGATTTCAGGTCGCTGTCTGCTCGTAATTTATTGGCAGCCAGCCAAAGATCATCTTTTAGCTTTTTGAATTCTTTGTTGGTCATATTTTAAAATAAAATTACGAAGGTAATAAAAGCATAAGTGAAATTACAATATCGAGAAATTTGGGTGTCCTGTGTTATATGGTATGGAACCAGTAAATATTAAAGTAGAATGATATTAGGGTTTATTTAATATGTTGTTTAATTTCTTAAAAACAATCTTTTCGATCCATGATTCAATTCTTAGTTTAGTCGGTATTATTTCCATCCATCTTAAAAAACCAAATATGCCAATTATTCCCGAAATTAACCATGTGGTCTTATTTAGCCAGTCTGTGTCGAGTGATGGATTTTTAGCTCTAAGTAAAAGATAAATAAGAATTAAGAGTCCCGAGATAACAAAAAATACAGACTTTGCACACAATCTTGCAATTTTAAAGAGGTTGTAGTCGATTTGTGAAAGTTTTGCTTTTTCAGAATTTAATTCTGAATTAATTTTGAGTTGCAAATCTTCTAATATTTCATTAGGGGTTTTGTCTGTATAATCTTCAATATCATTTAAAGTTTTCTGTTCCAGTAATACATATGTTAAATTAGATGCGTTTAATAAATAGAATTGTTCATCGGAGATGATATTTTCTTTATGCATTTTCACTGGTGTCTATTAAAAAATGTTAATCAAATTTGAAGTCCAAATGCAGTTGGCAATCGTTATCATCATAATCCCTGTTTGCCATAGGAGCCAAGAGCTCTTGGATGGGATCCTTGACCAGCAAGGAATTACCAAGGATACGCATGACCTCAACAACAGGTCTGCCCAGTTTGAGGTCGAGTTCAATAATAGCGACAAGACAGTACGTGATAATGGCGACATGTATCTGTATCCGTACTGCATTCTCAGAT
>Ga0209511_1003308_pt1 | contig 12420 bp, 9 predicted proteins | sample SSSSmetaG_FD_184141 | JGI IMG/M metagenome (GOLD analysis project Ga0209511, IMG submission 184141) | Glacier valley bacterial and archeal communities from Borup Fiord, Nunavut, Canada, to study Microbial Dark Matter (Phase II) - ​SSSS... | ecosystem: Environmental > Aquatic > Freshwater > Ice >... | reverse complement strand
AGGTCGCGCACACTGAGCGTGTCGCCCGCAATTCGCAGGATACGCGGCGTGCTGTCGTCCAGTGCGGCAGCAGCGGTGTAAGCGGCCACATCGTCTTTGGTGGTGAAGTCCAGCTTCTGCTCTAAGCTGACCCAGTAAAGCACGCGGCGAATTTTGGGTTGAATAATGGGCATCTCGGCCCCCAACATATCCATAAACGCGCCATTAAGAATCGAGGTGACTTTGATGGAGGCGCGGTCGGCCCGCCCCATAAACTCACGCCGCAAATCGAGGTTGCGGTTGTCACCGGGCGTGGTCTTGGTGAAATCTTCGGAATAGTCCGACGGGATAAAGCGCGGCACCCCCGCCTGAACGGCGTCGTCGAGCAGCACGCTCTGGCGGTCCACAATCACTTCATGTAGACCATTGAGCGCCGAAACCACGCAACTCGCGCCCTTTATGGCGGTAGCCAGTGATGAAACGTCGGCGGGGTCGGCAGGTACGAGGGTCAGGCCCAGCGCTTTGAGCCGGGTGCGGTCCTCACCAGACGCGTCTGGACGCACCAGCGCCCGCACGTCTGCGCCCCTCGAGACCAGAGCTTTAGCGATGCGGGTACCGAGGTCGCCCGACGCGCCCGCGAGAATGATGCTGGGTAAAACCATAGTTCACTTCCTTGTGGACGCTAAGCGGCTCAATCGATGAACCGCTCAGCACTATCTGTATCAGTGACCGCTCGAGCGCAGCGGGTCGGGGCCGGGTAGCCAGTCCAGGCCGTACTTGCCTTTTGGCGCAAGGCCAGGAGCAGGTTTGAGTCCTTTAGGGGGCAAGACGCGCTCGGTGGTCGGGGTGCCGATGTCGGCAATCAGGGCCTCCATGCTCGAGGGCGTATAGCCGTTGAGAAAGCGGGCCGTCTCGCTGTCGATGCGGAAGGCGTGCCGGGTGTCGCGGGGTACCACCACGAAATCGCCGGTGCGGGCGGTGTGAATCTCGTCGCCAATCAAAAAGGTGATTTCGCCGTCCAAGATAGAGTACGTTTCGTCCGACCAGGTGTGTTTGTGCGGTCCAGGTCCACTGCCTTTAGGAAAGAGTTGCTCCATGAGTGAGAAGCAGCCTCCGGTCTCACTCCCATCGGCCAACATAATCCACAAACCGTCCTGCATCCAGTAAGCGGGGGCCGTGTCGAGCGAGTGAAAAAAGGGAATCGAGCCTGGGGTGGGCAAAACTTGTGTAGGGTCAGTCGTCATGAGGGTTCCTCCATTCAGGTTGGGGTTGCCGGTGGCTTCAAATAGTTGTGGCGTGGGGCAGCGCTCGAGCGGCGAACTGGGCAAAGGTCTCGAGCTTTAAATCCGAGTAGCGCTCATTTTGCAGGTCGCTGAGCTTGGTCTGTCCGGTCAGCATGTAGAGCTGGTAGGCCAGCATCACCGACCCAAAGGGGTTGGAGGTGTCCTCGAGCGCCTGCTTATGGGCAGCCCGCAGCTCAGCCTCTGAACCCATCGAGCGGTGCGTGAAGCTCAGACCCGTCTGAGCCTCGAGCACTTTCGCGGCGTCCAGAATCGAGATGCGGTCGCCTGCGAAGGCGAACTTACCACCCCCTACTTCACGGTCCAGCGCGACTCTAGCGACCATGCGGGCGGTGTCCTCCAGGCTGGTGGCATCAATAATTTGGCTGCCGTCGCCCCAGTAAGTCACGGTCCCGGCTTGATAATCGAAGGTACCCGCACCAGGAGCGAACATCTCCATAAACGCGCCTTGCAACACGTTGACCTGCTCGAGTCCGCTGGCGGCGATTCGCTCGTCGGCGGTGCGGCGCAGGTCAAACATGGCGTGCTCGCCGGGGGTGGCTTCAAACAGGTCGAGGGCGTAGTCCGACGGCAGAATGCGGCGCACCCCGTTTCGCACTCCCGCCTGGGACAGCGCCACCTGACCGCCCACAATCACGTCAAAGCCACCTTGCACGGCAGACACGATGACGTCCACACCTTGGGTCGCGCGGTTCAGGGAAGCTTCGTCGGCTAGGTCGCCCTCGAGCACTTCAGCGCCAGCGTCCATCAGGGGCTTTAACAGGGCCTGCTTTTCCGGGTTCTCGAGCGCGCGGACCAGCACTCTAAGGTGGGTTTCAGGCTGCTCGAACAGATGGTGGGCGATTCGGCTGCCGAACATGCCGGTGGCTCCGACTAAAAGGACGGTTTGGGTCATGGTAGAACTCCTTATTCGTGAATGCAGGGGTGAGTATTGAGCAGTGTGCAACCTGTTCGGGAGGCACACCTTTCGGGTTGGGCAAGGTGTGGAACAGTGAAACCCCAGAACTTCAGTCGCTGTGAGCCGAAGTCTCGAGCGTCGTCCCGAACGAATCAACGATAGTCTCAAGTGTGACGTTCTCAGGTGTGATAGAATACATTTATGCCCAATCTCCCCTCAACCCCACCCCTCGAACCCACGGACCTTTCCAGCGCGTTTTCGGACAATCTGGGTTTCATGGTGAACAAGGTCGCTGAGCACATCAACCGTGCCATCGAGCGCGTGACCAAGCCCTACGGTTTGAGCGTTTCTCAGTACGGTCTATTGGTGCTGCTTCAAGCCGAAGGTCCGCAGCCTCAGACCGTGCTCAGCAATCGGGTGGGCCTGGACCGCACCACCGTGATGCGAACGGTGGACCTGCTCGAGGAGCGCGGTTTTGTGCTGCGCGGTGCTCACCCAACCGACCGCCGCAAGCACCACGTCACCCTGACCGAGGCGGGGGAACAACTGCTTGAGCAGACCCTGAGCACGGTCCGGCAGGCCGAGGGTGAGGTGGCTGCGGCGCTCTCGAGTGGGGAGCAGGCCCAACTGCGTTCGCTGCTGGGGAGGCTGCTCGAGTCTCAAGGTGCAGGGTGAAATAAGGTAAAGCAGCCTCAGGTTCGGCAGTGCGGGGGTTAGGACTCTTGCGGCCTCGTAGCCCGTAGGCTCGAGTTCGCCAGGGTCGGCCTTCGGGGGTGAGCGCAGCCATCACAGCCCCTCGAGCGTTCCGTCAGCACTTGAGGTCACGGAACGCTCGAGGGGACTGCGGTCCCCTTACTAAATCACAAACGACCATTGTAAAATGCACTAAGATGCACTTGAGGTGAATCTGTGACCCTGACATTCTCCCCTGCCCTGCCTGAAGCCCGCGTGCTGGGCCTGTCCTCGAGCAGCAGCGCGGAATTGGTTCACGCCATTCTCGAGGGCTTCGACTTGGACAGCCTCGAGCGGGTTTTAACTTTGCTAGATATTGACCAGAAGACTTTGGCTCCGCTCATCGGCTTGCACGAGCGCAGTCTCAGCCGCATCAAGGGAGGCGGGGGGCGGCTCTCGAGCGAGGTGAGCGACGCGCTCTACCGTCTGGCCCAACTGTTCTTGCAGGCTGAACGTACACTAGGGAGTGCTGAAGCGGCAAAGAGTTGGCTCAAACGCCCCAACCCTGGTCTGGGTGGGGTGAGTCCGCTCGAGTTCGCCCGTACCGAGCCGGGGGCGTTCGAGGTCCGCAACTTGTTGGGCAGCCTGGAACACGGGATGTTCTTTTGAGCGACCCTCCCCTCGAGCGGGTGAGGGTCTACCGCATTGCCGCAGCCCGTTACGCCCCCGATACCTCGAGCCTGTTTTCGGGCCTGGGCGGACTGTACTACGCCGCCCGCTGGAACAGCGTGGGAACCCGCATGGCCTACACCGCAGAGAGTCTCGCTCAAGCCATGCTCGAGCTGTATGTCCATGTGCAGGACTCTCCGCCCTGGCCGGAGTGGGTGTACGGTACTGCCGAGATTCCACTCGAGTGCGTCGAAACCCTGCCAGTTACGGATTTGCCCCAGAGCTGGGACGGACATCCCCCCAGTGCCTGGACGCGGGCTTACGGAGACCGCTGGACCTTAGAAGGGCGCAGCGTGGCTTTAGCCGTTCCGAGTGTGATTGTGCCGGGTGGGGTGAATTATCTGCTCAACCCCTTGCACCCAGACTTCACTCGAGTGTCTCTGGGAGAGGTGAGGCCGTTTAGGTTTGATGCTCGGCTCGAGCGTTAAGCGCTGCTCGAAAGGGTTTTTAGTGAAGTGCTACACGCTCACGACACTGAGGCACTATCTTTGCGAGGCCGACCCCGGCCTCGCTTCTCAATGATGGGGTCCTCGAGCACCACCAGCTCTGCAATTCCCACCTCGAGCGCACGGCACAGCGCGACCAGGGTCAATAGCTCAGGGTTGATAGACTCTCCGGCCTCGAGTAGTTGATAATGGCGTACCGACAATTCCGCTCGAGCGGCGAGTTCTTCCTGGGTGAGGCCCTGAGCGCGGCGCAAGCGGCGGAGTGCTTCTCCAAAGCGAAGCGTCAGGCGCACTTGGGCAGGGTCCACGATGGGAGAAGCTTAGAAAGCACCTCGCTCGAGAACCACGGGATATAAAGCGTGTAAAGTGGAAATCAACCATGTCAGACGACCAGATAAAACGTGAGATAGCCGAGAGTTTGCGACGCCTTCAAGAGCAGGTCACACTCGAGGGACCCGGTGAAGGTGAGGACCGCGAAGGTGTGCTCGAAGGGACCCCGCTCGAGTGCCCTGAAGACCTGCCCACGCTGACCCTGCCCTGAATTTGGCTCGAGCGCGGGCCTGGGCCGTGTTCAAGAACTTAACCTAGTAGGGTCGAAAACGTACTCCTCGAGACCAACCAGACCGGACCGAGCAGTCCACTGGGACGTTCACGCTTCTCGAGCGCGTTGGCATTGGTATTGGCCACCTCGATTTCGAGTTCGTTACGTCCCACCCGAAGCTCCCGCGAAATCTCTACCCGGTAGGGACTCCACACCAGTGGCTCGAGTCGGACCCCGTTGAGCGTCACTCGGGCGGTCTCGAGCACCAGACCTAAATCGAGCCAGACCGATGGAAAAGAAGCGGGGTTCCACTCGAAGTGGGCGGAGTAAAGCGCTGTTCCTGAAAAGCTGGCGTAGCCCAGGGTGGCCCAGCTCCGCAGGGGACCCTCAAAGGTTTCTCCCGGTAACTCGAGCCGCCATTCCTTGAGTTCGAGCTGTCGAACCACAGAAGCCACAGGCACGGCAGCCACGGGTGGCTCTGGGGACAGCATCAGCAGATGAGACTGCCACGGGTTGAACTCGAGAGCCACCCGAACGCGGTTCTCGCCCGCCGATTCGCTGTGCAGCGCAGACCGCACCCCGGTCCGGGGACACCATATTTCTACACCGCCGTCCCCGCGCAGCTCGAGGGAGGCTCGAAACGACTCCCCCGATTCGTTGGTGACAAAGTACAGGTCAAGTCCTTCACTGTGACGACGATGGTACTTGACCGCGTGCCGCAGCGGTTTGATGCGCGCCTCGCGGAACATCCCATTCCGGTTCTCGAGGGTGGACAGCCAGCGGTTATCTTCACCCTCAATCTCGAGCTTCAAATCGGGCTGCTCGAGCGTCTCGAGCAGGGGAGCCATCGCTTCTATGCCCTCGGGGACGAAGCCAATGTTGCCCTGTCCAAACGGGATGAAACCGGGCCGCGTGAGGCTCGAGAGCTGTTCGTACAAACCGTTCCATTCCTCGAGCAAGTTATCTTGGAGCAAGTTATCCTCGAGCACGCTGCCCTCGAGCACCGTTACAGGCAGGCGGTTGACAAAAATCACCGTGCCCCCACCCTCCGCCAGGGCCAGCAGGCGCTGGAGTGTCGTGGCGTGAATCACGTCCAATTCGGGCAAGACCACGATGCGAAAAGATTCGTTGGCAACCGTCAACTTACCGCCCTGTACACTTCCCGCCTCGAGCGCGGCGTGGTCGAGCAGGTCGAAATCCCATTGCGTCTCGAGCAGGTGTAATCCGGTATGAATCATCGAAATATCGGTGCGTTGAATCGGTAGCTCGGGTTGGGGCAACTGCCAGGTTTCCCAGGCGTTGGTGGGGGGCATTGCCGCCGGAACCAGCGGGGTCATGGTCGCCTGAGCCTGTTCGCTGGGGTAGTACAGCGCCACCGGTGCGACGTGCTGGCCCTGAGAAAGAGTTGCCGAAAGCCGCGCCACGTAGTCCCACATCGGCCCACTGTGGACCCACCAGGGGTTTTGAAAAAACTCGGACGGAGGGCAGTCGTTTTTGCGGAACCCCTCGATGCTGTAATAAAAGCCGTGAAAGGAAATCCAGTTGACCCCGCGCACGAACTGATAGTCCAGAATCTGTTTCATGTACGGTGGGGCCAACTTCCAGCCGGTCAGGGCGAAGGTTTCGGAAAGGACTCGAGGACGACCGTGGGCGTGGGCCACCGAGGCAATGAGTTTTTCCACCAGCTTGTCGGTCACTTCGTCGATTTTGTCGAGTCCGGGAACGTGGAAAGGGCGCAGCGCACTGAACGGACTGACCGAGTTGCGGGTCATGGTGAACAGCCACTCTTCGTAGTGCAGATGTCCAGTCAGCATCACCCCACGGCCCTCGCACCACTGGGCCAGCTTGCCGAAAAACCTTTCCTCGAGCAGTTCGGCTACCGTCTTCCAGTAATCGAGTCGCACCTGGGTGTGACGCTCACCTACCGCTTCCCATAGCGAGGGCAGGCAAGGTAGCAGGGAATAACCCCGCCTTCGTTCAAACTCGAGGGCCAAATCGTGGGTCCAGGTCAGGGTCCCGAGGTCGGTGGTCCAGAAGTTGTTGTAAAAGCCGGGTTCGTCCACGAAAAAGCCCAGGATGGTCGAGCCGAAAAGGTGTGCAAAACGGTCCCAGTAGCGTTGGTGGGTTTCTTCGATAAAGGCTGCGGTGGCCTCGCCATTGAGCAAATCCACGTAGGGTTGGTCGGAATACGCCGCCCGCCAACTCGTCGGGCGTTGCCGGAATACCATCACACACCAGTGTCCCGCACCCGCCGTCCACTCCAGTATTTTTTCGTGTGGCTCGAGCGCGGTTTCGAGCACAGGCTCGAGGGTCAGCGGGGTTTCCTCGGAGTAGTGGTGTTTGAAATGCTGGGTGTCGCTCCACGGGGGGGAAGTTTCAGGGGACTTCCAGAAGTCGAGCGGGTTGGCGGGCAACGCTTCGACCTGTTCGATGCGGCAGGCCAGAACCGCGCGGACCTGTTCGGGGTGCTCGAGCAAAAGTTGCAGAGTTTCGCCCTCGCTCAGGTAATGCCGCTCGAGCGCCAGATGTTGGGCCACATAATCGGCATTGCGGGCCAGCACCCGTCCTCCGGCGTAGCCACTGGGCCAGTTGTCCTCGTCGTAGAGCCAGACTTTCATCCCGCGCCTTTTGGCCTCCTCGAGCGCCAGTTCACAGCGGTCAAACCAGGTCTCAGACAGGTAGGCCACGGTCAGACCCACTCGAGCGTGAATCACGAAACTGCGGATGCCCTTGTCGAACATCAGGCCGATTTGCCGAATAATCTCGTCCGGCTCGAGGTCGCCGTTCCAGAACCAGAAGGGGCAGGCGGTGTGTTCGGGTTCCGGGGCTTTGAAGGCGGATAGGAAGGGATTCATCGTTTATCTCGGCATGGCATGAAGATAGTCGTGTAGTTCATTGTGTTTTTGCTCCTGAAATTTTGTAAGAACGAGTTCGAGATTCTCGAGCGTTCATGCTTGAGAAAGGATTGCCGAAGAGTTAGAAAGCAGCACCTCTAATAAATCACAAGGAATACTTCCGACCAGCACCTGAAGGCTGATTGCATGACAGCCAGGCTCGAGCGTCGTCTCGAACACCGTTTGACTCGAGCGCGGTGCCGAGTTATAAAAGTCCACTTCAGCAAGCAGCGTTCCATCAATCCAGACTTGACCTTTTCCATACTGAGGACCCGTTGGGGCAAGCAACCGCACCGCACACCCCTCGAAGTTCCACTTGGCGCGGGCATCCTGCGAGTTGCTGACGTACCCAAAGCCATATTGAAAAGCTGTGTCGTTTACCCACTGCCAATCTTTGTCCAGAGCGGCAGCGCCACTTAGTCCTTCCAAAGCCAGCCAGCGCTCCCAGCGCTCTTCCACCGTTCCGGTCAACTCGAAGCGAGTAATTTCCAGATGCGCGCCCATTTCGGCTGTCACTTCCAGTCGTCCTGCACGGGCGGGTAGAGGAATACTCCATGCAGATTTCCCCTCGAGCCAAAGGTCTACCGTTGTTTCATGCTGCTCGAGGCGCAGGGGAAGCACCATTGGGTTGGGCAATTTCCCCCTCGAGTGAACTTCACCTTGTTCATCAAAAAATACGATTTCTCCGCTCGAGTACAGGTCATAGCGCTCCCGCCTCATTGCAAGATGAGCTACTGCGTCCGCACCCACTTGATTTGAACTGAGTGGTCCGGTGCATCCCCAGGACAGGCTCCAACTGCCGCTCCAGGTGCCGTCTAGCTCGAGTGCAAAGGTTTTGTAACTCGAGCGAAGTATGGCGTAGCTTGCTGCATTGGGCGCGGCCAGGACGAAGGATTCCCGGTAGGGGTTGAGCCAGGGTCGGTGGGCTAAATGAACCGTTCCCAGGTCGTCGCTCGAGCGCGAGAAGGCTAACACTCGCAATTCCCCGTCCGGTGAAACCTGTCCTGCCAGCGTTTGCCCCCAAATCCCCACCGCTTCAGAAGGGTGTAAAGTCTCGTGCCACAACGACCCGGACTGCTCGAGTTTCCATGCCTCTGGCAGATGTGCCTGCTCGAGGTCGGCGGCGTAGAGCGCCTGATAACTGCGGTTTGCGGCTACCGAAGTTGCGGGTGCGTAAACCCGTCCACCCTGCACGAAAGCAGGGTAGAACTCGAGGAGTGGGGGAAGATGTACTTCTGACTGCGGATAAAGCAAAAGTGTAGGTGGACTGTAGGGACCTGCTGGACTGGCTGCGGTCATAGCACACAGCGCCCACGTACCCCCCAGGTTTTGAGGGGTACTCATCATGTGCAGAATCAACCAGTCTTTCTCGCGGCGTAGCAACGTTGGAGCGTAGGCTCGCTGATAGCGTTTCAGCAGCAGGGGTTGAGTTTGGTCAAGGTGGATTGGTGTCGAGTCGACCTCAAAAGGGCCTTCTGGCTGCTTTGACCAGGCATAACCCAATCCTCCACGTTGGTTACTCGAGGTCGCCCAACTGTAGGCCATGTGATACATCCCATCGGCATAGACCAGAGAAGGGTCCAAGGTCAGTCCGAGGAGTTCACCTTCGGTGCTGAAATGTTCTGAATTCCCACTCAACACTGTTCCAAGATTGGCCCATACACCCGGTGAATCTTCACGGAGCAGTAAAACATTTGCTGGCGCACCCCAATACCCCCTCGGGTACTGCGAGATGTACGCATACCAGCGCTGACTTCTGGGGTCGAGAAAAAGAAAGCCGTTAACGGGCCATTCCAGGGGTGCTCTACCCTCGAACAAGGGTAGAGCAGACTCGCGCTCGAAGCTGTCCCAGGAAGGGTCGCCTAAAACAGGATGGTGTAGCCAAAGGGTACGCGCTTGGCTCGAGGCATAGTCAAATTTGGGATGTGGCATTCCATTTCTCCAAAGTAAATAACCCGTTTCAGAAACGAATCAGAAGAGTGTTCGAGGCATACTTAAAGATTCTTTGATTCCGCTAGAGTGAATTTGAACCCGATTTGAAAAGCATCATTTATTTCGTCCTCGGAAACTGGGTTCATAGGGCCACGGTCAACCCCAGCAAGCCCACCATCACTTCTTGGGACAGGCACTCGAGCGAGACCCGCACCAACTCGAGGTTCGGGCGCAGAGGACAGCTCACGACCACAGCGCGAATGTTCGTCCCGAGTTGCACTTGCGGCGCTGGATTCGGCAGTGCAAACGCGTCAATGTCCCAGTCGTAACGCCCGGATAAGGAGAGGTAGTTGTCGGGGTGAATCAGCTCGAGGGTATCGGTGCTTCCGTCCACGTAAGTGAGGTGTAGAGCAGCGTTGGCAAGTCCAACCTGCATCGGGTTGGTGGTGCCCGCTATCAGTGCATAAAGCCTTTGCCCTCGAGCGGAGACCTCCAGGTCCACGTGGGTGGGATAGTTGTCCCAGCGCGAGGTCAGGCAGGTGTTGAACGCACTCCCATTCCACAAAAAGGGAACTCGAGCGTCGCTCCACAGCCAGCCTTGTGGGTCTGGAGCGAGGTTATCAAACTCGAGCACGGGCGGTTTCATATTCCAAAAGGGATAAGTCCAGGGCGAGTATCCGTCGGTTCCAAGCTGTGCCGAACAGGTGTCTGGACGCGGCGTGAGGTACGACTGCTGATAAATAGTTCGCAAATCTGCGTTGAAATGAGCGCTAATCTCGAGCGGCTGCCAGTTCTGTTCGGTGCTTGGAAGCCGTGCGGGTGGGTCTTGGACAGGGGCAAAAATCTGAATCTCGAGTGCCTGATAACGCGGCAGCCCCAGATGCTCGAGGTGAGCCAACACCAAGTGCTTGCCTACGGACTCTCCGAGTGTTGCCTGAAAGCCGTGTGTCTGCGTTTCTACGCCCAGTAGACAGCTTTGAGGATTCTCGAGCGCAATCAATTTATCGGTCCAGAAATGGCTGACGGCTTCACCCGCGAACCCCTCGAGCACAATTGGTTTCAGGGCTGAGCGCTGACCTTCCCAGCGCACACAGACCGTTGCAGTGCTGATTGTGATTTTGGACTCGAGCACCAAACGCGTGTCCCCGTAGCCCGCCTCGAGCGTGAACGGGACGGGTTGCCCGTTGAGTGTGACCTCGAGAATTCGTTCGCACAGCAAGGGGAGTATCCAGCGAACTCGAGCGGCGCGGGTCAGGTGCAGATGGTAGCTGGACTCGCCCTCGACACTCACGAACTCGAGTGTGAACTCGGGAGTCTCGAGCCTTGCACTGGGCCAATCGTCGGGAAATTGCGGCGCACAGGTGACGATACCTTGTGGGTAATTTGGACGCAGACCAAACACGCCCTCGAGCACGGTGCGCCCCAGCAAACTCACCGGGTCGGCAAAGTCGGTGGCCCGCCCCTGACGAAACCACTCGAGTCCCCGGCTGGGGAAATGCGGCGCGATGTTCATGGTGCCGGGACTGAGCGAACGGAACGCAGATTCGTGCACCACGCCCATCAGAAGTTTATGCCCATCGCGTCCCCGCCCGGACTGGTAATACGCCAAAGCCAGGTGCAGGGTGTCGGCAAAGTCGAGTTCGCGCACCGACCACTCGTAAGGAACCCAGTTGTTGAGCCAGCACAACTCACCGCCCTCCACCTTTACGCGCTCGAGACCCCACTCGGTGTAATGCAGGTTCTGCCACGCCTCGAGTGGCGTCAGCATTCCCGCGTCTATGGGCAGGAAAATCGTGTACAAACAGGCGCTGTCGTGGCGGCGTTTCAGGCCCAGCGCGTCGCGGTACTCGGCCAGGTGTCCACGCTCGGCAATCCACAACGACTCGAGGACGCCGCTGCGGATGTGTTCGGCTCGCTTGCGGTGTGATTCCGCCCGCTCGAGCACTCCGGCGCGTTCACAGAGTTCTGCTGCCGCCCGGTAGCCCGCGAATGCGTAAGCGCTGGTCTGGGCGGTGCCGCCCCCGCCGTACCACACCGAGTCGCTGGCCCACACGTTGAGGTAACTTTCGTATACCCCGTCATCGTCCGGGTCAAAGCACTCGCGCTGCCACTGCAAGTGAAGCTCGAGCGCGGGGAGCAACAACGCCTCGAGTTCTGGGTCTTCGCTCCAGCGCCAGGTGTGAATGAGCTGGTCAAAATAGACCTCTTGCATGTTGTAAAAGTGGGTATAGATGGGGAGGTGCCCCACGCCGTAAAAGCGGGATTGCGCGCTTTGCAGGCACATCAGCCGCTCGGAGTCCGGTATGAAGTTCGTGAGGTTGCTCTCCCTAACCTGATGAGGTAACACATGTCTGGCTTCCTCGAGCACCCGGCTCGCGTATCCGTAGGCGGTGGGACCGTAACGAACGCGCCATCCCAGCAGCGGCATATTCCAGCTCATACCGCCGTGGACAAAGGTGGGAGTGTAGTAAAGCGCGTCCATTGCGGCGCTCAATGCGTCTATCGCCCGTTCCAGGAAGGCGTCCGGGGTCTGGCACATTACCCGGTTTAGCTGCTGCTCCGCACGGTTGAGACCAGCCTCGAAGTCGCGCTCTGGCTCGAGCGTTTCCCCTTTTTCCTCTTGGCCCTCGAGTTCTCCGAAGCTCCAATGCAGCGCCGTCTGCGGGAGGTCCTGGCGTCCACACATCAGCGGGGCCTCGAGCGGTTCTTTGGCAACGCTCTGGTTTGACTCGTTGGGGTCGTCCCAGCTGTGAGCATCCATCAGACTCAGCTTGGACCCGGTGGGAAATCTACCTGTTACCTTCAGTTTTTCCGCTTGGGCGTTAAACAGCGTGAAATGGGATTCAAACAGTTCAAACAGGTTGTTCTGGCACGCGCTGGGGTCGAACCCCGACAGGGTGAGTTCCGGGTGTTCGTTGGGGTCCAGCGTCCACATCAGGTTGCTTTCCACCGGAGGACGTGCGCCGCCGTAGGCCCAAACCAGCGCGTCTTGCGCCGCCGTTCCGGTCGCCTCGAGCCGCACCGCGAA
>Ga0209511_1003301_pt1 | contig 12442 bp, 11 predicted proteins | sample SSSSmetaG_FD_184141 | JGI IMG/M metagenome (GOLD analysis project Ga0209511, IMG submission 184141) | Glacier valley bacterial and archeal communities from Borup Fiord, Nunavut, Canada, to study Microbial Dark Matter (Phase II) - ​SSSS... | ecosystem: Environmental > Aquatic > Freshwater > Ice >... | reverse complement strand
GGGCCGCACCTGGACGGGCGACCTCACTCTCAACACGGTGAAACTGGGGATCTCTCTCGACGGTGCGAAGGCGCCACAGGCCACCTCGGTGTTCATCAATCTCGCGAAGAAGAACTTCTTCACGACAACAGGGGCCGCCTGCCACCGCCTCACTAACGGCGCCACGGCCAAGCTCATCCAGTGCGGTTCGGTCGACGGCAGAGGCTCCGGCGATGTCGGCTTCAGCTTCGGCCCTCTTGAGAACGTGCCGGCCGACGGTGTCTATCCCGCAGGGACCATTGCGATGGCCCGCGGGGCCGCCGCATACTCGCAGAGCAGCCAGTTCTTCATCACCTACGCCGACACGAAATTAGACACCGCCACAGGCGGCTACACGGTCTTCGGAAGCGTCACCAGCGGTCTCGCAAACTTCGTCAGCCAGATCGCGGATGGCGGCGTCACCCCCTCCGCCACCAGCACTAGCGATGGCGCTCCGGCGGTGCCGACGAAGATCACGCAACTGACCGTGCAATAAGCTGGTGGTCGGCCATTCCACAGCATGGCCGACAAGCAAAGGTGAGACTTTTGGCGACAGACGATCAGGCTCCATGGGGCCGCGTTGACGAGACCGGTACCGTCTTTGTGCGCGACGGCGAGAGCGAGCGCGCTGTCGGCCAATATCCCGACGGCACCGCCGAAGAGGCTCTGGGCTACTTCCAGCGCAAGTACATCGAACTCGGGGGCCAAGTGACGCTGCTCGAGCAGCGAATCAAGCGCGGCACGGCAGCGGCGGATGTCGCGAAGACCATCTCCGCGCTCAAGGTGACGGTCGCCTCGGCCAACGCCGTCGGCGACCTACCCTCCCTTGCCAAGCGACTCGATGCCCTCGACAGTGCGGTCGGCGAGCTCACTGAAAAGCAGACCGCCGAGACGAAAGCCGCCACGGATGCGGCTCTCGCCCAACGGGAAACGCTCGTGGTCGAGGCCGAGAAGCTCGCCGCGCAGGACCCGGCCAAGGCGCAGTGGAAACAGGTCAGTGCGGCTCTCGACGACATCTTCGCTCGTTGGCAGAAGCACCAGACAGACGGCCCCCGGCTGCCCAAGAACGAGAGCAACGAACTGTGGAAGCGATTCCGCGCCGCCCGCACCATCATCGAGACCCACCGCAAGGCATTCTTCGCCGAGCTCGACTCCGTGCACAAGAACGCCCGCAACAGGAAGCAGGAACTCGCCGAAAAAGCAGAGGCCCTCATTCCCCAGGGCCTCGACGGCATTCCCGTCTACCGCGCGCTGCTCGATGACTGGAAAGCGGCAGGCCGCGCGGGCAAGAAATTTGACGACGCTCTGTGGCTGCGCTTCAAAACCGCCGGCGACACGCTCTACTCGGCGAAGTCCGAGGTGGACGCCAAAGACAACGAGGAGTTCAGCGCCAACCTCGAACTTAAACTGGCGCTTCTCACCGAGGCGGAGCCACTTGTCGCCGTAACCGACCGGGGGAAGGCGAAGGACGCTCTGCTGTCTATCCAGCGTCGGTGGGATGCCATCGGCAAGGTGCCGCGTGACCGGGTGAAGCCAATCGAAGACCGCCTGCGTAAAGTCGAGACAGCCGTGCGCAAGCTCGATGAGGATCACTGGCAGAAGAGCAACCCGGAGCGCATCGCGCGTGCCGAGGGGCTGACCGGCCAACTGCAGGATGCGATCGCCAAGCTCGAGGCGGAGCTCGCCGAGGCGCAAGCCGGCGGCAATGCCAAGAAGGTCGCGGATGCCGCGGAGGCGCTCGAGGCACGCAAGGCCTGGCTCAGGGCGATCGGCCAGTAGCCTCTCCCTCCGGGTTGTGAGGCGAGGCGCACTGTCCACAGATCAGCCATGACGACCGACAGTGCCCGATGCCATCCGCGACGATGGCTGGCATGTCTCGCCTTCCCTCCGTGCTCTCCCACCTGGACCTTCCCGAGGCGGAGCTCCACGCGGCAAAGCTGGACGGCGAGCTCTACCGGATCGACCAGTGCTTCAGCCCAGTCGATGAGATCGAGTCCCGCCAGCTCCGGGCCCGCGCCCTTGCAGTGACGATTCCCGCCCGTCTCATCGTCGAACAGCGCAGTGCTGCGTGGATCTACGGTGCTTCCTGGCTACCGCATAGACATCAATTTTGTGCCGATATCAACGCCCGCGTTCGAACGTCGACCCTCGTTGGCCTGACGGTTCGCGAGGTCGTGATCGAAGTCGGAGACCTGGTCGACATGGCAGGGCTGCCGGTGACCACACCCGTGCGTACCGTTGTAGACCTCGCCCGAAACTGCCTCAGCTTCGGTGACGACGAACTCAGGATTATCGGTGCGTTGATGCGGATCGGCGGATTCGGGCTCGAAGAGTGCCGAGCCGTACTCGATCGCCGCCGCAACCTTCCCCACAAGACACTCGCGCTCGAGCGGATCGCCGAAGCCATGCGGCGGGTCGAAGCCGTGCCGCGAGCCTGAGCAGGGTGGCCCGCTCAGCCGCCGTTAACCCGATAGACGTCGTAGACCGCGTCGATACGCCTCACCGCATTGAGCACGGCGTCGAGGTGGGTGGTATCGCCCATCTCGAAGACGAAACGGCTGAGTGCCAGCCGATCGCTCGACGTCGACACGGAAGCCGACAGGATATTGACATGACTCTCGGAGAGCACCCGCGTCACGTCCGACAGGAGGCCCGCCCGGTCCAGCGCTTCGACCTGGATCTGCACCAGGAAGATACTCGACGAAGTCGGCGCCCACTCCACATCCACCATTCGCTCGGGCTCATTCAGCAGCGAGGCGACATTGTGGCAGTCGCTCTTATGCACCGAGACGCCCGAGCCGCGCGTGACGAATCCGACGATGTCATCGCCGGGCACCGGAGTGCAGCACTTCGCGAGCTTCACGAGGATGTCCGGGGCCCCGCGCACAAGCACACCAGAATCGCTGTTGCGCAACTGCTTGCTTCGTCCCTTGGTGGGGAATGGAATCTCGGCGTCTTCGGTCTCCGCCTCGGTGTGCAGGGTGCCGAGGACCTTCTCGATCACCGACTGGGTGGAGACGTGCCCCTCCCCCACTGCGGCATAGAGGGCGGAGATGTCCTCGTAGCGCATCTGGGCCGCGACCTCGTTGAACGAGTCCTGGCTCATCAGCTTCTGCAGGGGAAGGTTCTGCTTGCGCATGGCTCGAGCGATGGCATCCTTGCCCTGCTCGATCGCCTCGTCGCGTCGTTCCTTCGTGAACCACTGCTTGATCTTGTTGCGGGCGCGGGGGCTTTTGACGAAATTGAGCCAGCCCTGGCTTGGCCCGGCGTCCGGATTCTTCGAGGTGAAGATCTCGACCACGTCACCGGAGTTCAGGACACTCTCGAGTGGCACTAGCCGCCCGTTTACCTTCGAGCCCATGGTGCGGTGACCGACCTCGGTGTGTACTGCGTAGGCGAAGTCGACCGGTGTGGCTCCCGCGGGAAGGCCGATGACCTTGCCCTGTGGGGTGAAGACGTAGACCTCTTTGGCACCGATCTCGAAGCGCAACGAGTCGAGGAATTCGTTGGGGTCGGCAGTCTCGGCCTGCCAGTCGGTGATGTGGGCCAGCCACGCCATGTCGCCGTCGTCGCTCGTCTCGCTCGACGAACCCCTGCCGTTGACGCGCTCCTTGTACTTCCAGTGCGCCGCCACACCGAATTCGGCACGCTGGTGCATTTCATCGGTGCGGATTTGAAGCTCCACCGCGCGTCCCTTCGGGCCGATAACGGTGGTGTGAAGGGACTGGTACAGATTGAACTTGGGGGTGGCGATGTAGTCCTTGAAACGGCCGGGGATGGGGTTCCAGCGCGCGTGGATGAACCCGAGCACGGCGTAACAGTCACGAACGGATCCGACCAGGACCCGGATGCCCACCAGGTCGTAGATCTCATCGAACTCGCGCCCCCGCACGATCATCTTCTGGTAGATCGAATAATACTGTTTGGGCCTACCGGCGACCTTGCCCTTGATCTTCGAGGCCTTGAGGTCGTCTTTCACCGCGTCGATGACCTGCTGCACGAACTCTTCGCGCTGGGGCGTGCGCTGCTTGACCAGGTTTTCGATCTCGATGTACAGCTTCGGATAGAGCACCGCGAAGGAGAGATCTTCGAGCTCCCACTTGATGGCCTGGATGCCGAGCCGATGCGCGAGGGGCGCGTAGATCTCGAGAGTCTCCTGCGCCTTGCGGGTGGCAGACTCGGCCGGCACGAAGCCCCACGTTCGCGCGTTGTGCAGTCGATCGGCCAGTTTGATCACCAGCACCCGGATGTCCTTGGACATCGCGACGACCATCTTGCGCACGGTCTCCGCCTGGGCGCTGTCCCCGTACTTGAGCTTGTCGAGTTTGGTGACCCCGTCGACCAGCATCGCGATCTCGTCGCCGAAGTCGCGCCGAAGCAGGTCGAGCGAGTAATCCGTGTCCTCGACGGTGTCGTGCAAAAGAGCCGCAGCGAGAGTTTTCGGCCCGATACCGAGGTCGGCCAGGATCTGTGCCACCGCAACCGGATGGGTGATGTATGGCTCGCCGCTGCGCCGCTTCTGGCCTCGGTGCGCGCGTTCGGCGGCCGTGTAGGCGCGCTCGATGATGCTGACGTCGGCCTTTGGATGATTCATCCGGGCCGTCTTGATCAGACGATCGACCGCTCCGGTGGGCTGGGCCTTGGAGAAGATGCGCGGAAGAAGGGTGCGGAGCGACCCGGCGAGGGGGGCGTTCGTACCGGGCGTGAGGGGCTCAGTCGGCTTGGATGTCGTCGTATCAACCATCAGCGTTCCTCCTGGTGCAAAACTATCACCGCTCGGGTGATGCTCTTAGCCCGTTCGCTAACGGCGGGATGAGGTTGCCAGGCCGGCCACCTCACTCGACGCGAGCCGCATCCACTCCGTCGGAGACCAACGGACCGTCCGTAGCCGACCAGGCGAGCATTCCGCCGGAGACGTTCGCGGCATCCACCCCGGATTCGGCAAGCGCGGTCGCCGCACGAATCGAACGGGCGCCAGCGAGACACACTACGAGTACCCGCTGGTCGGTGGGGATTTCGGCGACACGTGCGGCGAGTTCAGACAGCGGCACCAGATGGGCGGACGGCGCATGGCCACGATCCCATTCGTCCTGCTCCCGTACGTCGAGCAACCAGGTACCGCTTTCGCTCAGCCTGATCGCTTCGCTGGCACTGACAGATGCTACGGCCATGCTGTGCTCCTCCGAGGGGTGCTGCTAGTTGCCTGAAGCGATGATGCTGGCCTCGCGCACGGCGCGGGTTCGCTTGTCGCGCTTCTTAATCGTATCCTCGCCGCTGCGCAACTGGGCGTAAAGCGGCGCCGCTATGAAGATCGTCGAGTAGGTACCCACAATGATCCCGATGAAGAGCGCGAGCGAGATGTCTCTCAGCGTTCCGGCGCCGAGCACGAAAGCGCCGATGAAGAGGATCGAGCCGACCGGAAGAATAGCGACGATCGAGGTATTGATTGATCGCACGAGAGTCTGGTTCACCGCGAGGTTCACCGACTCTGCAAAAGTACGACGCGACTCCGCGCCATCCTCACCCGTGTTTTCACGGATCTTGTCGAAGACCACCACCGTGTCATAGAGCGAATACCCGAGAATGGTGAGAAAACCGATCACGGCCGCCGGAGTCACCTCGATGTGGAACACCCCATAGACCCCAGCCGTGAGGATGAGGTCGTGCATCAATGCCGTGATGGCCGCGAGCGACATTTTCCAGGTGCGGAAGTAGAGCGCCATCACGATCGCCGCAAGGATCACGAACACGATGAGACCGGTGAGCGCCTGTTTGCTGATGTCCTGGCCCCAGGTGGGACCGATGAAGGAGGCCGTCACCTCCGAATCCTTGATCTTGTAGGCCTTTGCCAGCGCCTGCTGGATCGCGACGCTCTGCGCGCTCGTCAGCTGATCGGTCTGCACGCGCACGGAGGAGTCGGTGCCCACCAGCGTGACGCGAGGATTCGAGCCCGGCTCCACCGCGAGAACAGTGTTCTGGGCGACGGTTTGGGCCTTCGTCGGATCGAGGCCTGCCGTGCTCGCGATCTGGAACTGGGATCCACCCAGGAACTCGATGCCGAACAGAAATCCGCCCCGCAAGACCGGCACGACGATCACGATCAGGATCAGGAGGGCGGAAATGCCGTACCAGATCCTACGCTTGCCGACGATGTTGTACGAGCGCTTGCCCGTATAGAGGTCATTTCCGAACTGCGAGAAGCTGGCCATCAGGAATCCTTCCCGTCGGTGTTCTTGGAGGAAGTGTTCGTAGAGGAGGCTGTCGCGGCGGGCTTCTTTGCAGATGCACCGGGCTTCTTGTTCCCCGGCCCGGTCGCCTCGATCTCGGCTGCTTTGCGCTCAGCGATAGTTTGGCGCTTCTGCGCTTCCCTACTCACTGCTGCCCGCTTGGTCGCAGAAACCATCGTCGGCTCGCGGAACGTCGCGCGCCCGCGATAGACCGCACCGAGCGCGCGAGGGTCGAGGCCGCTGAAACGATGGCCCTCGCTGAAGTACTTGCGACGGGAGATCAACTGCAGGATCGGGTGCGTGAACAGGGCGACCACAACCAGGTCCACGAGCGTCGTGAGTCCGAGGGTGAGCGCGAAGCCCTTCACGTTTCCGACTGCGAGGATGAAGAGGATGGCAGCCGCGAGGAAGTTGACAGTGTCCGACGCAATGATCGTGCGTACCGCGCGTTTCCAGCCCGCCTCGACCGCAGACTCGAGCGCACGGCCGTCTCGCAGCTCGTCACGTATTCGCTCGAAGTAGACGATGAAGGAGTCCGCGGTGATGCCGATTGCCACGATGAGGCCGGCCACTCCGGCAAGGGAGAGCCGATAGCCCTGCCGCCAGGAGAGCAGATCCACGACAAGGAAGGTGATCGTCGCCGCCACGACGAGCGATGCGACGGTCACGAGGCCGAGGGTGCGGTACTGCAGCAATGAATACAGCACGACGAGCACGAGGCCGATGAGGCCGGCGAGAAGTCCGCTCTGCAACTGGCTGGCGCCGAGGGTCGCCGAGATGCTGTCATTGCTCTGCACCTTGAACCCGATGGGCAGGGCGCCGAACTTGAGCTGGTCGGCCAGGGCTTTCGATGACTGCTGGGTGAACGAGCCCGTGATCTGCGGCTTTCCATTGGTAATCACCGCGTTCGTCGTCGGCGCCGAGATGATGCGGCCGTCAAGCACAATTGCAAACTGGTTCCGCACGCCGGTGAGGGCGTTCAGCCGTGCCGTCACCCTGCCGAATTCATCGGAGCCCTTGGCGTTGAAGACGATGTTGACCGCCCAGACACCGGTGCTAACACCTTGGTTGTTGGAGTTCTGGCCGCTCGTGGCGTCGGAAATTGTCTCACCCGCTACCTCGACCGGTCCGAGGATGTATTTGTATTGTTGACGGCCCTTCTGGGCGACGTCGCAGGTGATGAGTGGCTTGCCGGCGGGTGCGACATTTGTCTTCGCGGCCTCGACCTTGTCGCACCTGAAGTCGGTGAACTGCTTTTGCAGGGCCGGTGTCACATACGCTTCGTCGCTGCCGTTGGTCGGCGTGGTGCTCGGAGTCGATTGGAGCGGCGCTCCGGAGACACTGGGGCTCGGGGTCGGCGTCGGGCTGCCGACCGCACTCGTGGCGGCGGCATCTGACACCAGAACGGCCCGGAACTCGAGCTTGGCCGATGATTCGATACGGTCAATCGTGGCCTGATCCGATTTCCCCGGAATCGAGACGACGACGTTGGACGCGCCCTGCGTGTTGATCTCTGCCTCGGATACACCGCTCGCGTCGATGCGCTGCCTGATGATCGACACGGCCTGGTTGAGCTCTTCGGCCGTGGGGTTCGCGGCACCGTTGGCGACCTGGGGTGTGAGGATGATTTGTCTACCACCCTCGAGGTCGAGGGCGAGTTTGGGAACCCAGGAGCTCCCCGTGAGAACTGCGTACCCATTCAGGCCCGCAAGCCCTGCAATGATGATGAGCAGCCACGTCAGCGACCTCAGGGCCTTCTTGACCGGGGTCGTTCTTGCCACGGGAGACTCAGCTTTCTACGCGCGTGACCCTGGTCAACGACCGGGCACACAGGAGGCTCGCGCACAGGTCATGCGCGAGCACACATCGGGCTAATGGTTAGTCGTCGCTCTTCTTCGGCGCTGCCTTACGCACCGGCTTCTTTGCCTCGGGCTCGACCCGCTCACCGAATTCGGGGTCTCCCACGACGATCGAGTTGTCTTCGTTGAGCCGGGTGACCGGCTCGGTCGCCTCATCGGCCACCGCGTCCGAAACATCGGGAGTCTCCTCGTCGACGGCCTTGAGGATCGTCTGGCGGTGAATCTTCAGCACCGTTCCCGGTGTCGTCTCGATGAGCGCCATGTTGGTGTCCTCGTCGATCGAGAGGACCGTACCGTAAAGGCCGTAGTTGGTCATGATCTCCACACCCGGTGCGATCGCGGCCTGGCGGGCGGCGGTCTCCTTGGTGCGCTTGCGCGAAGAACGGAACTGGAAGAAGACGAACACCGCGAGTGCGACAGCGATGAGAATGAGAGTGGGGTCGAACTTCATGGGGGAAAAGCCTTTCAGAGGCGTGTAAAGAACACCGGGAGTCTAACCCTGCGCACTGTGACCAGCTTGAATTATAGGTCATCCGCAAAGAGCGCAGAATCCGCCCGGGGGATGCCGAAGTGGGCCCACGCCTGCTTCGTCGCCACGCGTCCACGAGGGGTGCGGGTGATGAGTCCGATGCGCACGAGGAACGGTTCGACCACCGATTCGATGGTCTCCGCCTCCTCCCCCACGGACACGGCGAGTGTGTTGAGTCCAACGGGCCCCCCGTCGAATCGGGTCAGTATGATCGCCATCACCGCGCGGTCGAGACGGTCGAGCCCGAGAGCATCGACGTCGTAGAGCTCGAGCGCCGCATGCACGGCGTCGAGACCCGCCGTCTCGTGAACGAGTGAATAATCCCGCACCCGCCGCAGCAGTCGATTGGCGATTCTCGGAGTACCCCGGCATCGCCCCGCGATTTCGGCGAGGGCCTCCCGGTCCACGCGGAGGCCGAGGAGGGACGCGGCGCGAGTGAGAACCTGCTCGAGTTCGGCGTCGGAATAGAACTCGAGATGTGCGGTGAAGCCGAATCGGTCCCGCAACGGGTTGGGAAGCATCCCCGACCTCGTCGTCGCACCGACAAGAGTAAATGGCGAGAGGTCGAGGGGGATGGATGTGGCGCCCGCGCCCTTGCCCACCATGATGTCGATACGAAAGTCTTCCATTGCGAGATACAGCATCTCCTCGGCGGAGCGCGCCATGCGGTGGATCTCGTCGATGAACAGGATCTCTCCCGGCACGAGGGAGGAGAGCACCGCAGCGAGGTCGCCCGCGTGCTGGATGGCTGGCCCGCTCGACATGCGCAGCGGACGGCCGCTCTCCTCTGCCACGATCATTGCCAGGGTCGTCTTGCCGAGACCGGGCGGCCCGGCCAGCAGGATGTGGTCCGGTGTGCGATTCTGCAGCGTCGCCGCCCGCAGCAGCAGCTGCAGTTGCGCCCGCACCTTGGCCTGGCCGACGAATTCGGCGAGGGTCTTGGGGCGCAGCGCACCCTCGAACGCGAGTTCAGCATCCGATTCCGGTGTCGGCCGCACAATGGCGACGGAAGAGTCGTCCGTCATCGGGTGCTCACCTGCTGCGGGCCGAGCTGAGTGAGCGCAAGGCGCAGGAGTGAGGCAACTGTCGATGATTCGGCGGCGGATGCTCCGGCGAGGGCCTCATCGACTGCTTGCGCTGCCACCCGCTCGGACCAGCCGAGTCCCACTAGAGCAACCAGCACGTTGTCACCCACCGAGACTGTCGCCGCCGAAACCCTGGTTGCCGACGTCGGCACTACCGGCATCTTGCCGGCCAACGACACGACGATGAGCTTCGCCGTCTTCGGGCCGATGCCCGAGACCTTGCGAAATACGGAGTCGTCCTCGGTCGCGACGGCGGATGCCACCTGGCCGGGGGTGAGTGCCGCGAGCACTCCCATCGCGGACTTCGGTCCGACGCCGGTGACCCCGCGAAGGAGGTCGAAGACCACGAGCTCATCGGAGTCGACGAAGCCGAACAGGGCGAGGTCGTCCTCGCGCACGATGAGGACGGTACGCACTGTCGCCTCCGCGCCGACGCGCAGCGCCAACGCGTGTTGGGGGGTCACGGTGACCAGAAGGCCCACGCCCCCGACCTCGATGACCGCGCTGGTGCCGGTGAGGCCGAGCACGGTTCCGCGCACGGAGGAGATCATGGACCCAGCCTACGTTTGGGGGACGACTTCGACGCGGACCGTTCCGCGGCGAGCCATGTCTCCTGCGCCTTCGTGAGGGATCCTGCGGGGCTGACGACGGTCGCACCGCCTTTCCAGGCGTGGCAGATCGCGATGGCAAGCGCGTCCGAGGCATCCGCCGGTTTGGGCAACTCGGCCAGGCCGAGCACTTTCGCCACCATGGTGGCGACCTGCTTCTTGTCCGCGGACCCGTATCCGGTGATCGCGGACTTTACCTCGGACGGCGTGTGCAATCCGACGACAAGTCCGCGCTTGGCGGCGAGGTGGAGGGCCACTCCACTGATCTGGGCGACGCCCATTACCGTGCTGAGGTTCTGCTGGGCGAAGACCCGTTCGATCGCGACGGCATGGGGCTTGTGGAGGTCGAGAAGGCGCTCGATCTCGTCACCGACGAGCAGAAGGCGCTGTTCGAGCGGAAGCTCCGCGCCGCTCCTGATCACCACGACGTCCACGAGGGTTGCCCGGCGCGTGGTGGTGACATCCACAATTCCCACACCGCACCGGGTGAGGCCCGGATCGATGCCGAGCACCCGGATGGTGCTCCACTGCGCTGCGACCACCGGGGTGTTATTCCTCGTCGTCGAGCTCCGCCTGCACGTCGGACGGCACCTCGAAGTTGCCGTAGACGGCCTGCACATCGTCGTTGTCGTCCAGCGCGTCGATGAGGCGGTAAATCTTGCGGGCGGTTTCCGCGTCTACCTCGATCGTGAGACCGGGCACGAACTCGACATCCGCCGAGTCGTATTCGATGCCAGCCTCCTGCAGCGCGGTACGTGCCGAGACCATGTCGTGCGGTTCCGTGATGATCTCGAAGCCGACGCCGCGATCGTTGACCTCTTCGGCACCGGCATCCAGCACGGCGGCGAGGATGTCGTCTTCTGACACCCCAACGGTCTTCGTCACCGACACCACGCCCTTTCGGCTGAAGTTGTAGGCGACACTGCCCGGATCTCCCATAGTTCCGCCGTTGCGGGTCATCACGGTGCGCACATCCGCCGCGGCGCGGTTCTTGTTGTCGGTGAGGCACTCGATCAGCAGAGCAACACCGCCCGCTGCGTAGCCCTCGTAAATGATGGTCTGGTAGTCGACCGCTTCGCCGAGCTGGCCGGATCCGCGCTTGACCGCCGAGTCGATGTTCGAGTTGGGCACCGAGGTCTTCTTCGCCTTCTGGATGGCGTCGACGAGAGTGGGGTTGCCGGCAAGGTCTGCACCCCCGAGCTTGGCAGCGACTTCGATGTTCTTGATGAGTTTGGCGAACGACTTGGCACGGCGAGAGTCTTTAATCGCCTTCTGGTGCTTGGTGGTTGCCCATTTGGAGTGGCCTGACATGCTCAACATTCTAACCAGCACGGGAGCAGCGCTCGTCAGCCTGGGGCGGAAGATCCCATCTCGTGGCGGGAGGTCTCGTCTCGTGGCGGGAGTTGTAGCCTCGGGGCACGAGCCCGTGTGATTAGTCTGCCGAGCGAACCCGTTCGAGGAAGTACTCGTGAAACCGGGTGTCACCCGTCATCTCGGGATGGAACGACGTTCCGAGCAGGTTGCCCTGCTCGACGGCCACCACGCGCCCGTCGACAAGCGATGCGAGCGCGACGACGCCCTTTCCTACCTGCTCGACCACCGGGGCACGGATGAAGACCGCATGCATCGGTGGCTCGCCGAGAGCCGGAATGTCGAGATCGGTCTCAAAGGAGTCCAACTGCGACCCGAACGCATTTCGTCTTACGGAGATGTCGAAACCGCCGAGACTCTCCTGACCGGCAATGGCATCGAGCACCCGGTCGGCAAGCATAATCAGGCCCGCACAGGTGCCATAGACGGGAAGGCCTGCGCGGATGGCCCCCTTCAGTGGCTCCGCGAGCCCGAACATGCGGGACAGCTTATCCATGACGCTCGACTCGCCGCCCGGGATGACGAGGCCGGCCACCTGGGCGAGCTCCTCCGGACGGCGCACGGCGCGTGCATCCGCTCCGAGCGATTGGAGAACCGCGATATGTTCGCGAAAATCGCCCTGGAGCGCGAGGACACCGATTATCGGGACCGAACTACCAGCCACGTTCGGCGAGGCGGTGCGGCGCGGGCAGGTCGGAGACGTTGATTCCGACCATCGCTTCTCCGAGACCGCGGGACGCGGATG
>Ga0209511_1003297_pt1 | contig 12444 bp, 9 predicted proteins | sample SSSSmetaG_FD_184141 | JGI IMG/M metagenome (GOLD analysis project Ga0209511, IMG submission 184141) | Glacier valley bacterial and archeal communities from Borup Fiord, Nunavut, Canada, to study Microbial Dark Matter (Phase II) - ​SSSS... | ecosystem: Environmental > Aquatic > Freshwater > Ice >... | reverse complement strand
TTTGCCTTCCTATTAAAATAAAAATATAATTACCATGACTACTTCAAAACCATTGACCCTGTTATTTTTTGTGGGCTTGAATTTATTCTTTCATACTACCTCAACAGCTCAACTTAGCAATGCTAAAAATTCCAAAAATGAGAAAGTAAATTCATCCCTCCCTTTGTATGAAAAATATATAGATGACAATACAGATGCACATTTAAAAGAGTTTGTTGAGTTAGTTTCTATACCAAGTATTTCTTCTCTGCCATCAAATAAACCTGAGGTAGAAAGAGCGGCTAACTGGATTGTAAACAAATTGAAATCTATAGGTGTAACGAATGCGCAATTATTACCCACGGCCGGTAACCCTGTAGTGTATGGCAGTTGGGACAAAGCACCCGGCAAACCTACCGTTTTAATTTATGCTCATTACGATGTGCAGCCTGTAAAAGAAACTGAATGGGATAACCCTCCGTTTGCGCCTGTAATCAAAAACGGTAAAATTTTTGGGCGTGGCAGCAGTGACGACAAGAGCGGTGTAATGATAGGTATTTGGGCGATAGAATCGATGTTAAAAACAGACGGTAAATTACCGGTGAACGTAAAATTTTTGTTTGAAGGTGAGGAAGAAATCGGTAGTCCGAACTTTAAAAGTTTTTTAAAAAAGAACAAAGAACTATTGCACACAGATTTTGCTGTAACGGGTGATGATGCTCAATTTAGTGATAGCCTTCCTTCTATTAATTTAAGTTCACGAGGATCTGTACAGCTGCAGTTTAATGTAAAAACAGCTAACACCGATGCACATAGCGGACAGTTTGGTGGAAAAACGCCGAATGCAGTTGTGGCTATGTCTCAGATTATAAGTTCGCTGTATGATAAACAAGGAAATGTAGCTGTGGAAGGGTTTTACGATAAAGTATTGGCCATAACGGCACAGCAAAAAGAAACCATTAAAAGGGTTCCATATAACCCTGAGGATGATATGAAAATATTAGGCACTACCGCAGAAGTAGGCGACCCTACTTTTACGCCGCTGGAAAGGGTTTGGTACAGGCCTACGCTGGAAATTATAGGCATGCAGGGCGGTTATACTGCAGCAGAAGGGCATTCAAACATTATACCCGGTAATGCAATGGCAAGAATTACATGCCGCCTGGTTAACAACCAAAATGGTGATGAAATTATTGATTTAATCAGAAAGCACATTAACAAATACTGTCCTTTAGGTGCCACTGTTTCCTATAAATTTAAACCCGGTTATGCGAGCCCAATGACAACGCCTTCTGATACAAAAGCATTTAATTACATAGCCACTTCCTTATCAAAAATATATGGCAAACAACCTTTAAAAATAAGTAGCGGCGGCACTGGAGGAGCAATGCTATCTTTTAAGGAAATTTTAGGAGTGTATGCATACTCACTTGGGTTTTTGCAGGCCGACGAAAAATGGCATGCTTCTAATGAATTTTTTAGAACATCAAGTATACGAAAAGGACAAATAGTTTACTGCTATTACTTACAACATGTTGCAGATGAAGAAAGCAAAATTAAAAAGTAGCATGTCTTAAAACATCTACATGAATATTTACCCCTGATTGATTACGTTTAGTATATTCAGACTGCAAAATAAAAAACTATGAAAAGAAGAAACTTTATAAAAAACACCGGCTTAACAGCTTTGGGTGTAAGTGCCTTTGGGATAATGGCTTCAAAAAGTAAACCTGTAATGGGGTTCAATAATTTAAAAGTAAATGAAGAACGGATATTAAACCGCATTATAGAATTATCAAAATTTGGGAAAGATGAAAAAGGCCACGGTTATAGAGTTGCGTTTACCAAAGGAGACATAGAAGGGCGAGCTTGGTTTATAGAGCAGATGAAAAAGGCGAAGCTTGAAACAGCCATAGATGCAGCAGGAAATATAATTGGAAAACGAAAGGGGAAAAACCCATTGCTCAAACCAATAGCTTTTGGCTCGCACATAGACATGGTGCCCGATGGTGGAAACTACGATGGGCCGCTGGGCTCCATAAGCGCATTGGAAGTTGTAGAGGTATTGAACGAAAATAACCTACTCACCGAGCATCCGCTGGAAGTAATTATTTTTTCCAACGAAGAGGGCGGCACAATTGGTAGTATGGCCATGGCGGGCGGGCTATCAAAAGAGGGTTTGCAACAAAAAAGCCAAAGCGGCTTAACGATGGCGGAAGGCATAAAAGCCATTGGTGGTGACCCCGACAACATACAATCCTGTGTGAGAAAAAAAGGTGATATACACGCATGGTTTGAACTGCACATAGAACAAGGTGGAATTTTAGAAAAAGAAAATGTACAGATTGGTGTGGTAGAGGGCATTGTAGGAATTGCGCACTGGGAAGTAACAGTAGAGGGGTTTGCCAACCATGCCGGCACAACACCTATGAATATGCGCAAAGATGCTTTGCTTGCTTCATCCAAATTTATAATAGCTGTAAATGAAGTAGTAACTGCTGTAAAAGGAAACCAGGTGGGAACCATTGGTAAAATTGCTGAAACGCCCAATGCTTACAATGTAATTCCGGGTAAAGTAGTATTAGGATTGGAATTACGGGATTTATCTGCAGATAAAATTGAAATGCTTTTCAGGGAGATTGAAAAACGTGCTGCGGAAATTGCCAAAGCAAGCCAAACCAGCATCAGTTTTAACCGGCAGGCAAACGAATCTAAGCCGGCACTTACAGATAAGAAATTACAGCAAATCATTAGCACCGCTGCGAAGGACTTGGGGTTAAGTACTAAATTAATGCAAAGCGGTGCAGGTCATGATTCTCAGGAAATTGCAAGGATTGCGCCTGTGGCAATGATCTTTATTCCGAGTGTTGGTGGTATCAGCCATTCTTTCAAAGAATTTTCTAAACCGACAGATATAGGCAACGGCGCTAATGTGCTTTTAAAGGCTATACTTTTTATAGATAAAGGTTAGTGAGGCACTATGGAATTCTAAAGGCAGCAGTTCAAATGAAATTTCTTGATAGTTATTTAAAAGCTGCTTAAAAAATTATGTTGCTCATAAAAAGCTCATAAAAGTTTTAATAGTTACATTGTAGTACTTATGGAAGAAAAAATATATCAAGCCTCTAGGGTATCTGAGGGCAACACGTTATTTCCGGCAGAAATACATATTTTGGAAACAGAAATTATGTTGAAAATTCCGGGATTTTTTAGCGGTAAATCAAGGCATATTGTTTACCAGCAAATAGAAGGTGTAAATATTGATACACCTATGATTGGCTACTCCACCATCACATTTGTAGTGGGTGGCGAAGAGATCGTTGGCCATGGTTTTACAAAAAGTGAAGCGCAGGAAATAAAGGAGATTTGCTCTGAAAGAATTTTAGCAACAAGCCCACGCAACCAAACAGAACTAATTGCTAATGCTATTGCCGCAGGAGCAAATGTTTCTAAAAATACAAGCCAGATAAGTGTGGCCGACGAACTAAAAAAATTGAAGCAACTGGTAGATGATGGGATACTTACTCAAGATGAATTTAATGCGCAAAAGGCAAAACTTTTAAGCTTGTAGTGTTTTCAAATTTAAATATATTAATACCTAAAATATGGGTGACGGTTATATTCTTGGTGGGCAACTTTATAATGATCAAAACTGATATCAAAAATTAGAATTTAAGGTATTATTTACACACCATTATATATATAAATGTTCATAAAAACACTGCTATTATTCTTTATAGTTTCATGTTTGGAATTGCCTTATGCAAATCAACTTCATGCACAAACCGCCCCGCCTGTTCAATGGCAAAAAAGTTTAGGGGGAACTTTAATTGAAAGTGCTGACGATATATATTCAACATCTGACGGCGGGTATATTGTGGGTGGAACTACACAATCCAGTAATGGTGATATAAGCGGATTTCACGGAACGTTTGACTATTGGGTGGTAAAATTGGATGCCTCAAGAAATATTCAATGGCAAAAATGTTATGGAGGATCTGGAGATGAAACACTTGAATCTATTAGACTTACTCCGGACGGAGGTTATATTCTGGCAGGGTCTTCTAATTCTGTGGATGGAGATGTATCCGGCCATCACGGTGCTGCAATTTTTCCTGATGTATGGGTTGTAAAGATCAACTCTGTTGGATCAATTGAATGGGAAAAAAGTTTAGGCGGGAGTAGGTTTGAGAGATTTCCCACGATTATTACTACTTCCGATGGCGGCTATATATTAACCGGAGAAACTGATTCAAATGATGGAGACGTATCGGGTCTACATAGCGCATCTCCTGATGTTTGGGTAGTAAAACTTACTTCATCCGGAACCATTCAATGGCAAAAATGTTATGGCGGAACTGATTATGAGAAGGGTAGCGATATTAAACAAACAAGCGATGGGGGCTATATTTTTACAGGACATACCTATTCAAATAATATGGATGTAAGTGGCAATCATGGAAGTTATCCTTCGTTTGATGTATGGGTTGTGAAAATAACAAGTAACGGGAACATACAATGGCAAAAGTGTTTTGGTGGAACTGGTGAAGAATATCCTAATGGTATTTTGCAAACTTCTGACGGCGGTTATATAGTGACGGGTTATACGAGATCTAATGATGGAGATGTAAGTGGCAATCATGGTAGCGCAGATTTTTGGGTTTTTAAGCTAACTGCATCTGGTAATATACAATGGCAAAAATGTTTTGGAGGAACTGGTATTGATTATAGCTATTCCATTTCACAAACTACTGATAATGGGTATGTGCTTTCAGGACTTACATCTTCAACCGATGGAGATATAACGAATAGCAATGGGGGTGTTGATGTGTGGGTGATAAAACTAAATATTACCGGCGGTATTGAATGGCAAAAATGTTATGGCGGCTCAAATGCAGAATCAGCCAGCTCAATTAAATCCACTCCAGATGGCGGATATCTCTTAGCCGGATATTCTTCTTCCAACAATGGGGATGTAAGTGGCAATCATGGTGGCGCAGATTTTTGGATTGCCAAATTAGGCCCTATCGTTTGCACTCCGAAGATTATAGTATCAGCCATAAATACTACTGTTTGCAAAGGCAATAATGTTAGCTTTAGCGCCACCGTAACAAACGGCGGGATCAACCCGGTCTATCAATGGTTTATTAATGCTAACCCAGCCGGAACAAATAGTAATCAATTTTCAACATCCCTTCTGGCAAATAGCGATACCATCAAATGTATAATGATCAGCAATGCAGGCTGCGCTTCACAGCCACAGGCATTAAGTAACTATGTTGTGATGAATGTCTTGGATTCTACCCTTCCAACAGTTCAAATAAATACTTCTACAAATACCATTTGTGCCGGAACAGCTATTAGTTTTACAGCTACCATAACCAATGGCGGAAGCACACCCGTCTATAAATGGCTTGTCAACGGAATTCCTGTCGGAAACAACCTGAGTACCTTTACTACAAGTTCTTTAACTAACAATGATATTGTTTCTTGTATGCTGACCAGCAATTCTCCCTGCATTTCTTTAAGTACAATTTTAAGTAATCAGCTTCAGATCACAGTTAATCCTTCACCTCTTGGGTCAATTTCCCCTGCTGCTTCTACAGTGTGCGCAGGTAATGTAGTTATGCTTACTGCTAATGGTGGTATTTCTTATCAATGGCAACTCAATGGAAACAATATTTCCGGTGCTTCTTCGTCTACGTATATTGCTAAGCAATCCGGGAATTATAGTGCCATGATTTCAGATGGCGTTTGCAGCTCGAAATCATTCAATAATTCAGTTGTTTCTATTTTAAAATACGAAGCAGGGATACGATATAACACTATTCGTGTAGCAGCTAACTTGCCCTATAATTTACAAGCCAGGGAAATTGGCAGCTCCTATGCCTGGTCTCCTTCTATGGGTTTGAATAATCCATCGATTAGCAATCCAATTTTAACGACAAGTAGTGATGCAACATACTTTATTAGTGTATCCTCCTCGTTATTCTGTCCTGTTACAGACACTCTTAAAGTACAGGTTTTTGCTAGTCCGGGCGTTTTTATTCCGACAGCGTTTACACCAAATAGAGATGGCTTAAACGATAAATTAACACCAATTCCTGTTCATATAAAAGAGATTAAATCATTCAAGGTGTTTAACAGATATGGAGAATTGGTTTTTTCAACAAATAAAATTGGGGAAGGCTGGAACGGCATTTATAAAGGATCACTACAGCCACAAGGAGTATATGTGTGGCTATTTGAAGGAGTTGATAGTAAAGGAAGTTCTATAAAGGAAAAAGGAAATTCATTGCTACTTCGTTAATGCGGCTATGCACTTTTTGGTTACCGCTGGCTTGTACTTTTTTCATTTACCTTTTTTTTCGTGCCAGAGGTTGAATGCATTTGGGCTTAAGTTGCTGCTTTTGGTTGCAAGGCTTGCTTTCTATTTTTTCCCTAAGTTGTTTTAAAATCATACCTGACTTTAGAGTGTTTACTTTTTGTTGCAGCAGTTTTCGGCGGATAGTGTGAGTTTATTTGTAGGAAATATTTTTTGCTAAAGCGAACAGTAAGTTCTTTTTGCTGCAAGTTATTTTTAGTTATAAAACTGTATTCGTTTTTCAATTCAAAGCTGTCTGTTTAGAAACCCCGACGTGTAAACATTCATCTACGCTTATATAAAAGTTGAATAAAGATAAACCGCCCTTCCCCTTGGTTCGTGGCACACGAAACATTCCTCATTAACTCCCATCAAATGCTAACAATGGTATCCAATTGTGTATGGTAGAAGTAAAAAATAAGTTTTATTTGTAGTGTTATATGGTCCTAGATTTTTATATAAAATCGATAGCAGCCACCAAGCAAGGAGGATATTTCGAATATAAACCCATGTACGTTTCTAAACTTCCTATCAAGGTAATAGATCAGACAATTCCGGGTGAAAAGGATTTTTACGATGAAGTAACAAAATTGGTTAATCAGCTTTTGAAACTCAATGAAGAAAAACAACAGCAAACTCTTCAAAGCAAACTTGATCAGATAGAAAATCGCATAGACTATTGCGAACAGCGAATAAATGACATTGTGTATGAACTTTACGGGTTGACTAAAGAAGAAATTGCACTAATAGAAAATGCCTAAGCAAACTCAATAAAGCACTTACCCTTTTTGTGAAACTGCGCCTTGGTTCGTGGCACACGAAACATTTCTCATTAACTCCCATCAAATACTTGAAATAAGGTAGTTAAAAAACCAAACTCATCTATTCCAGTTTCATAAAATCTAGCTGAGGAATAATGATAATCAAGATCATCTTTTGAAAGTTGCCATTTTCCACTTACCGGATTAAAATGTATGTATTGTAACTTTTGCATGGCAACTTCCCTGCTATAAATTTCAACACTTAATGAATCCCTCTGCCAAAGTTTATGTTTCTTATTTGCTGCATTTACTTCATACATTTTTGAACGATCAATTTTCTTAAGCTTCTTTAAAAATTCATGCGCAGTATATTTTAAGAAACTTCCTTGTGGCGTTTCTCTGCCATTTAATTTATTTTGTTGCCAAATAAAATGAACATGATTGGGCATTAATACAAATCCATATACTGTAACAATGCCCTCATCACATAACTTTTTTTAAATATCCAGTAATCAAATGCCGGTTATTATCTTCTGCTAACAATGGCAACCAATTGTGTATGGTAGAAGTAAAAAAATTGATTTTATTTGTAGTGTTATATAATCTACTCCGTATTTTTTGAATGATACAAAATACTTAATTTTAGATGGGAGCAGTAAATGGTTTTGTTTCGTGTGCCACGAACCAAGGCGGGGGTTTTCGGCGAATAGTGTGAGTTTATTTGTAGGAAATATTTTTTGCTAAAGCGAACAGTAAGTTCTTTTTGCTGCAAGTTATTTTTAGTTATTAAACTGTATTCGTTTTTCAATTCAAAGCTGTCTGTTTAGAAACCCCGACGTGTAAAGATTCATCTAAGCTTATATAAAAGTTGAATAATGATAAACCGCCCTTCTCCTTGTTTCGTGTGCCACGAACCAAGGAGAAGGAAATTAATGTTATGTTATCCTCCGCACCGTATGTAAATAACATAAAAAAATCATCTACTACAATTATTTACTATTTTTAATTTAAAATAAATTAAAATGAAATGAAAAAGTTAATTGCAGTCCTGTCAATAATTGCAGCCCTTGTTATATATAGTTGTACTACTCCAATGAAATCATTTAACAGTAATTCAAATGGATGGAAACCAAATGATTTTATACCAAGTAAAGGCATTTTGCTTATTGAAAAATCTATTCCAAAAAACCAACAGAAAAAGATTGAAGAATTTATGGCTAAAAATTATCCATATAAATATGAATTTATCGAAACAAAAGATCTTTCACAAATGGATACAAAATACCAGGATAAAACCCTTTATAGATTTGCACTTGTATCCTCCTACAGCACGCATAATATTCATCAACTTGATATTGGTAAAAGAGCATTAGATGTAACAGAGTTTGATTTTAATTTTTTAGACAGATTAAACAACAAAGAATATCCCAAATCCGGAATAGCCTCCAGTTGGGCATCCATGACATTTAAAAAAATCATTGAAACATGCCTAAAAAATTAATAATTCCGCCCTTGTTGGCACCCTTGATTTAGTAATAATCTTCGTTACATTCTTACCGGCGCCTTGGTTCGTGGCACACGAAACATTCCTCATTAAATCCAAGGCGGGGGTCATATGTTTATAGGCTCAGTATTGATGTCGAAAATGGCGTGAGAGAAATTATACAAAACGTATAGGCAGATTTTGATTTGACAATGGGTTTAGCAGGTTGCAAATCTATAGCCGAAATAAATGTAGATATACATCAGTTTTAAAACGCAATTACATTTTGTGAAACTATTGTTTTGCTATTCTCCTTTTATATAAAATGGAATATTTGCTGTGGCTACATTGTTGTGGCCATCTGTAGCATAAACAAATATCCTGTACGCACCCGCTTTTGATGGTGCCCGCACTGTTACCGTGCCATTGTTTCGGTTATTGGTAAATGCATTTTTTACGGGTGAAGGACTGTCTTCATGATCACCGCCCTGGCTTAGGTTTACAGGCTCAGGTAATATTTCCCATCTGTAAATAAGTTTATCATTTTCAGGATCGGTTACCGTTGCGGTAACATGCAAGGAAACCCCTGGTTTTAAATAAATATTATCTGTTGCTTTTTGTTTGTTTAACTGTAAAGAATAAATGTGTGGCGCTTTATTGGCAGGCCAGCTGCCCGTCCATAAATATTGAATCACATTGATCACTTCAGATTCTTCACCGGCCTCGGTAAATAAACCATACCATGTAGGTGTGCGTTCCTGTTTTTGCCCCCATAAAAAAACATAAGAGCCCATGCAGGTTGCTTTGTCTTTTTCTACCCCATACTCATAGCGGGTTTTGTATACCGCAGCTTTTTCACTACTCGTTTCTTCAATGGAAGATTTCCATGGCGTTTGCAAACATTCCCAATGGCCTGTAGGTCCCCATTCTGTAACCATGTAGGGTCGATCCCAACCTGCATTAATAATTTCTTTTGGCAATGTTGCAAGCCCCCCGTATGTATTTACAGATAAAAAATCTATATCCTTACCGGCAGCTTTTATGTAATCAACCTCCCGTTTATTAATACCTGCCAATACTGTTGTAGCAGGATGGTTTGGATCGAGCTCATGGATCATAACCGCAATATCGTTAACAGCTTTCCACACTTTTGGATTCTTGTAATCCAGGTTCAATTCATTCCCTATGCCCCATGCCAGCAAAGCAGGGTAATCTTTTAAGCGCAACACTTCGGCTTTTATCTGCTCAAATTGTTTCTTTACTGCTGCTATATCATCATAATTAAAACCATGTCTTTCGGGGGTTACCCGCAAGCCCATTAAAACAGTTAAGCCATATTTTTGTGCTGAGTCCAAGATCTTATTTCCATCTTTGCTGTCCCATGTGCGAATAGAATTTCCGCCGCAGGCGACCAGTTGTTTTAAATGACCACTTCCACCAGCGCCCTTCACAAAATACGGAACACCGTTTCTTATTAATTGCCAGTTGTTATTTTCCTGTTTTACAATTGTTTTTATTGGTTGATAGGAGGTTTGCGCATGGCTTATAAAAAAAACAAAGACAAATGTTATAAGACAAAATACAGTTTTAAATATTTTCATTGGACAATTTTTATAATTCAAATTAGGCAATATTTAGGCAGAAAGAATGCAGGAAAAGAAAAACTTTAAAGACCTTCTGAAGTTCGTATTTAAAATTACTTTCTAAAGTCGTTACGCTACACAATAATTGTCTTTAAATATTTATCTTTAAAAGACCAAAGTAGCATTTAAAAAAATTTAACCAACAACACTTGCTTATTTAAAACCTACAATACATGTATCAAACCTCCAGAATTTTTACATTCTTCTGTTTACTATTATTAACTGCCTGCAGCCAAAAAAAACAGGCTGTGCAGCAGGAAGAAGGCGTGGCCTCTTTTAATGCTGACAGTTTAAAAAAAGATATTGCTGTGCTTGCTTCTGATTCTTTTATGGGACGCAAACCATTTACCGAAGGAGAAACAAAAACCATAGATTACCTGCAAAAACAGTTTGCATCTATCGGGCTTGAACCTGGCAACGGCAACAGTTATGTACAGGCTGTACCAATGGTGAATATACAGGCAACTGCTGCACCGGAAATGCTGGTAAAATCTGCAAAAGGCAACTTTACGCTAAAGGCTTATGATGACTATATTATGTGGACAGACAAAACAGACAGCGTCATAAACCTTAATAACAATGAACTTGTATTTGCAGGGTATGGCGTGGTAGCACCGGAATATAACTGGAATGATTATGAAGGGCTGGATGTGAAAGGAAAAGTAGTGATGGTTATGGTGAATGATCCGGGTTTTTGGTCGGGCGACACCACTTTATTTAAAGGAAAAACAATGACTTATTATGGCCGCTGGACTTATAAATTTGAGGAGGCTGCAAGGCAGGGTGCAAAGGGTTGTTTGATTGTGCACAACACAAAGGCAGCGAGCTATCCATTTAGTGTGCAGCAAAAAAGTTTTAATACATCTCGCCTGCAGCTTGATAACCGTGGGAAAAATATTAAGAACTGTGATGCTATAGGATGGGTAACAGAAACAACTGCAAACAGGTTGTTTAAAGAAGCAGGTTTTGATTCAACCTTGTTGGTGAAAGCAAACAAACGTGGTTTTAAAGCAGTGCCTTTGAACCTACAGCTAACTACGAGCATGAAGGTGAAAGCAACCTATGACAAATCTTACAATGTAATCGGTAAAATAACAGGCTCAAAAAGACCTGATGAAGTGGTTGTATACACTGCGCACTGGGACCACCTCGGCATTGGCAGGCCCGATGCAAGCGGTGATTCTATATACAACGGGGCATTGGATAATGCTACCGGCACTGCAGGATTACTGGAACTTGCAAGGGCATTTAAAAGTTTAAAAAACAAGCCTGAAAGAACCATTGTTATTTTATGCGTAACCGCTGAAGAACAGGGATTGCTTGGCTCAAAATACTATGCAGAAAACCCAGTTTATCCTACAAATAAAACAGCTGCAAATATTAATATGGATGGCTTAAACCGATTTGGTAAAACAAAAGACATAATTGTTATAGGCGAGGGGCAATCTGACCTTGAAGATTATTTAAAAGAGGAAGTAGAAAAAAAGGGTGGGTATATTTCTTTTGATACGCACCCGGAAGCAGGTTCTTATTACCGGTCTGATCATTTTAATTTTGCAAAAGTTGGTATTCCAGCTTTGTATACCAGCAGTGGTATTGATGTGATAGGGAAAGGCAAGGAATATGGGCAAAAAATTGAAGATGATTATACAGATCATAATTATCACCAGCCATCAGATAATTATAATGCTGCCACATGGACAATGGAAGGTGCCATCAGCGATTTGCAATTATTGTTTCTTGTGGGTAAGCGCATAGCTTCTGAAGGTAAGTGGCCTGCATGGAAACCTTCTTCAGAATTTAAGGCCATTAGAGATAAAAAATAAGTCTCATGGAAAATATATTTACTGCGCAGCAAAGTTTTTGTTTGCAGGTAAAAAGGGGATATAAATACTTGCAAACCGTAACTGGTAGAATGCACTTTTTACCATAGTTGAATACGCCACAGCTTTTTTAAAATAAAGTGCTGCCATTTCTTTATCGTCCAGTTTATTCTGCACTGCCCCATTTAAAAAAAGCATTGAAGATGTATGTCTGGCTGGTAATTTTTTGGCTGGTAATGGTAAGCGGTTGGGCATAAACCAGTGCAGAGTCTGCTTGGTGGTTCACCACAAAGTAAGTAGTCATGCTACGTTGATACTGTGTCAGCATAAAATTGTAAAGCGGGTGCGACTTATCCGGTAAATTTTCACCGCCTTTGCGAATATATTTTCC
>Ga0209511_1003296_pt1 | contig 12451 bp, 10 predicted proteins | sample SSSSmetaG_FD_184141 | JGI IMG/M metagenome (GOLD analysis project Ga0209511, IMG submission 184141) | Glacier valley bacterial and archeal communities from Borup Fiord, Nunavut, Canada, to study Microbial Dark Matter (Phase II) - ​SSSS... | ecosystem: Environmental > Aquatic > Freshwater > Ice >... | reverse complement strand
GCGATCGGTTTACTTCGTGCGGCACGTGCACGCGCGCCCAATCACGCGCGCGCGGCAAGCGATCTTTCTCTCGCGCTTGGATTATGTCCCGATCCCGAGCGCGGCGCCAAATTGTTCGAGCAAGCCCGTGCGCTCGATCCGTCGATTTCGGTCCACTGCGAGATCGGCACGCTCTTATTGCAAACACCGCTCTTGGGGACGCTCGATGCGATCGTGTGCGGCGCGCTCTTGTGCGATCCCGCGCTCGCCGAAGCGCACGCAGCTCTCGGAGCGATTCGGATGCGGCAGAAGCGTCTGAACGAGGCGCTCGCATCGTATGCGCGAGCTACGGCACTCCGGCCCGATTTTGCAGAAGCGTTGCTTGGGTATTCGCTGCGGGCGCGGTCGCTCGACGATGAAGTCCCGGCAGAGATGGCCCTCGCGGCAGCGCTCGCGTTGCAACGCGTCTACGTGCGGCCAGGGAACCTCGCGCACCCGGTCCGCGTGCTCGTGTTGCACGCGCCGGTCTCGTGGGAAGACGAGGTCAGCGTCGACCTGTTGCTCGATGGTGCATTCGAATTGATCCATCTCTATCTGACCGAAGACGCCTTGCCGAATCCGCTCCCGGCGCACGACGTAATCGTCGTTGCTATCAGCGATCTGCAGCGCTCACGACCGGCCCTCGAGCAAGCGCGCACGGTCATCGAACGCTCGGGACGCGCGGCGATCAACGTCCCCGAACACGTCACGCGGACGGTCCGCGCACAGCTCGACCAACAACTCGGTGCAATCGCCGGCGTGCGTGTGCCGCAGACGCGTCGACTCGGGCGCAACGAGGAGATCGAGGCAAGTCGCTATCCGGTCGTAATCCGGCCGGTCGATTCGCACGGTGGACGCGGCGTAGCGCGGCTCGATCACGCGGAGCAGCTGGCGGCGTATCGCGCGGTAACGAACGTGCCTGAGTACGATGTGAGCGACTATCTCGAGTATGCAAGCGCCGATGGCTTGTACCGAAAGTACCGCATCATGTTTGTGGGCGGCGTTCCGTTCGCATATCACTTGGCGATATCACCGCACTGGGTCGTTCATTATTTGAGCGCGCCGATGGATCAGTACGCCTGGATGCGCGAAGAAGAAATGCGTTTTCTTGCCGACTGGACGACGGTCTTCGGCGTGCATCGTGACGCCCTTGCGGTAATCGCCGAACGTCTTGGGCTCGACTACTTCGGCATCGACGCCTCGATCGGACATGCCGGCGAGCTCATCGTGTTCGAAGCGGATGCCGCGATGTTCGTGCACGTTGAAGACGAGCCGGTCCGCTATGCGTACAAGCACGAAGCCGTGCCGCGCATCTTTCGTGCATTTGGCGAACTCGTTCGGGCAAAGGCGGGAAGGTAAGCGCGTCGCCTGGAGCGCACCCGGCTCGTAGCCAATCAGGAGGCCATGTCGTGAAGCGTTCGTCTCGCGTACTTTTTGCCATTTCCCTCATCGCACTGCTCGGTTCGATCGTGGCGCCTGCGGGTGCGCAAGCAAAACCGCTTGCCCTTGAGGATCTGCGGCGCACGGTCGGCGTCTCAGCGCCGCAAATTTCGCCGGATGGCAAACGCATCGTCTACATTCGCTCGCGGACGAATTGGAAAGACGATCGCACGGATTCCGAACTCGTGCTCCTCGATGTTGCGAGCGGCTCGTCGCGAACGCTCACGCACGAACGGCCCGGTGCATTTTCGCCGCGCTGGTCACCTAGCGGCGATCGGATCGCCTTTGCGAGTTCGGCCGAACGCGGCAAGCCACCGCAGGTCTATGCGATGCCGATGAGCGGTGGCGATGCGCTCAAGGTGACGGATGCCAAGGCCGGAGTGCAGAGCTTTGCGTGGCGACCCGATGGTGGGGCGATCGCCTACGTGACGAGCGACGAACCGGTCAACAAGAAGCAAATCGACCAACATAACGACGCCTTCGTCGTGACCGACGAACATTTTCTCGTGCGCGAGAAGGCGACGCCTTCGCACATTTGGATCGTCGATGCCGACGGTACGCATGCAAAACGGTTGACCAGCGGGACGTGGAGTTTGCCGAGCGGAGAGTTCGCCTCGGGCATTACCTGGACTCCCGATGGCAAAGGGATTCTCTATGCCCGCCAGCCCGATGCCGTCGGCGCGCATTTCATCAAAGCGCAGGTGATGATCCACGACGTTGCCGGCAATAGCGATCGGGCGATCAGTCCCGCACGTGCCGGGGGCGACCCCGTGATCTCACACGACGGGACGCTCGTTGCGCTCTCGATGCCGCGACATGAATCGGCGTATTTGCAAAACGATTTGCACGTACTGGCGCTGACCGATGCAAAAGAGAAGCTCGTTACGCTCGCCCTCGATCGCAACGTGCACTGGTCGGCCTTCATGCCGGGCGACAAGACGCTCGCAATCGCAACGGCTGACGGCGTGCGCAACGTTCTTTGGATGCAGCCGATCGGTGCTGTGCCGGCAAAAGTCGATCTCGGTGACGTCGATTTCGACGGCGGCGCTGCGGTTGCAAACGATGGCGGAATCGCCTTCGTCGGCGAGACCATGAACGCGCCGCGCGAACTGTATTATCTTGCGCCCGGTACGAGCGCGCCGCGCCGACTCACGAACGAAAATGCTTGGATCGCCGATTACGCGATCGGGAAGTCCGAGAAAATCGAATGGGACGTCGCGGGTGGGTTTCGTGCCAATGGCGTGCTGACGTATCCGCCGGGCTATGTAGCGGGCAAGAAGTATCCGCTCGTACTCGAGATTCACGGCGGCCCGGTTTCGACATCGACGCAAGACTTCAGCGGCTTTACGCAAGTACTCGCCGCCCGCGGCTTCATCGTGCTGCAACCAAACTATCGCGGCAGCGACAATCTGGGTGATGCGTATCTCCAAGCCATCGTCGGGCACGTGACGAGCGGCCCCGGCGCCGACAATCTCGCCGGTCTTGCCGCCGTCGAAAAGCTTGGGATCGTCGATGAATCGAAGATCGGCGTTTCGGGTTGGTCGGGTGGCGGGTTACAAACCTCGTGGTTGATCGGTCACGCGCACATGTGGAAGGCCGCCGTCTCGGGCGCTGCGGTCAATGACTGGATCGCACAATCGACGCTGGCGGATATCAATATGGATTTCGGCGCAGCCTTTATTCCCGGCCCGGGTCCGTATACGGCGGAGGGCCGCAAAGCCTACCGTGCGGAGTCGCCGATCACGTTTGCGCGCGACATCAAAACGCCCACGCTCATTTTGAGCGATACCGGCGATCAGCGCGTACCGATCGTGCAGTCCTACGCACTCTATCACGCGCTCAAAGACAATCACGTGCCGGTTCGCTTTACCGCCTTTCCGCGGGCCGGCCACTTTCCAGCCGATCCGGTCGGACGCGAGATGGTGTACCGGGCGTGGGCCGACTGGTTCTCGGAGTATCTGAAATGAAGCGTCTTGCATTTGCCGTACTCGCGACTCTCGTCGCGCTTCCGCTTGCCGCACCGGCGGCCGCGCCCAAGCCGTTCGAACTCGAAGACTTCCGCGGCATGGTCTCGCTCTCGTCGCCCGAGATATCGCCCGATGGGAGACGCATCGCACTCGTCGTTCGCCGCGCCGATTTTAAAAAAGACCTGTATAAGAACGAACTCGTTCTGATCGACGTACGTACGCGTGCCGAGAAAGTTCTCACCCGTGGTCGGGACGACGTCGGCGAACCGGCCTGGTCGCCGAGCGGCGATCGGCTTGCTTTTACGGCCTCCGATGTCGATCACAAGACGGCGCAGCTCTTCGTGATGCCGATGGACGGCGGCGATGCCTTGCGCGTGACGAACGCCAAAGAAGGCATCGATGAATTTAAATGGCGACCGGACGGACGCGCGTTTGCGTACGTGACGCGCGACCCCGCACCCAATCAGAAGGCGATCGACGCACATCAAGATGCCTTCGATGTCGGCGACAATCACTGGGCGACGCGCACCGCTGCGCTTCCGCAACACCTTTGGACGATCGATGCCGCTGGCAAACACGCAAAACGCATCACCAGCGGCACGTTCAGCGTCGCTGAAATCGGCTCGTTCTCGAATGACGGCAAGCGCATTGCTTATACGCAACGAGCGGATGCGTTCTTCGGTCACTATCGTGACACGCGCATCGGCGTGCTCGATTTGGCCAGCGGGAAAACGACGCTCGTCACGCCGGCGGCGAAGCATGCCGCCGCGCCGCACTTTTCACCCGATGGCACGAAGCTTGCCTATGGGATCGAAGACCCGCATTCATTTTCGCAGACGGATCTTGCCGTTTCGAATCTCGACGGTTCGGTCGAGCGAATCGCCAGTGCCGGGCTCGATCGCAACGTGCAATCGGCGGTCTGGACGGCGGATAGTGAGGCCGTCTACGTCGGCGCAAACGATATGACGCGCTCCGCCCTTTTTCTTCAACCCTTGGCGGGCGCGCCGCAGCGGCTCGACCTTGGCGATGTCAATCTGTCCGGATCGATATCGCTTGCGGATGACGGGACGATCGCCTTCATCGGCAGCACGCCGGCGCGACCGGCCGAACTCTATATTAAACGCGGAGCAAAGCCCGAGCGGCTTACGCGCTACAATGATGCGATTGCCGCGCACGCGATCGGCGCGAGCAAGACGATCGCGTGGACGAGCGCCGACCATTTCCACGTGAACGGGGTGCTCACGTACCCGGTCGGATTTGTCGCCGGAAGAACCTATCCGCTCGTGCTCGAAATCCACGGTGGACCGACGGCAACTTCGACCGATTCGTTCAGCACCTTACCGCAACTCTTCGCCTCGCACGGATATCTCGTCTTCCAACCCAATTATCGCGGTAGCGACAACAGCGGCGGCGCATTCGCGCAAGCGACGGTTCCGCATATCACCAGTTCGCCCGCGCGCGATGTGCTGGATGGCCTCGCTGCCCTCGAGAAGCTCGGCATCGTCGATACGAAGCGTATCGGCGTATCGGGTTGGAGCGAAGGCGGGCTCATGACTTCGTGGCTGATCGGACACGAACATATTTGGAAAGCGGCCGTCTCGGGCGCAGCCGTCAACGACTGGGTTGCCTATTCTGCGCTTACCGATGCGACGGAGTTTACGCCGAACTTCATCGGCGGCTCGCCGTGGACGAGCGACGCCACGATGAAGCTCTTCGAATATGAATCACCGTTGACGTACGCCGCTAACGTCACGACGCCGACCTTGATTCTCAGCGACACGGGCGATCAACGCGTGCCGACGCCGCTCTCGTATGCGTTCTATCATGCGTTGCTCAACAACGGGACGGAAGTCCAATTCGTCGCCTTTCCGGCGAACGGACACTTCCCGAGCGATCCGGTGAAACGTGAAGACGTAAACCGTCGCTGGTACGCATGGCTCGACGGACACTTGCGCTAGTCGCAGCGCTCGCGCTCGTTTTCGCCATCGGCGGTACGAGCGCGACGCCCGCCGGAACCGGCACGCGGAACGGCATGGTCGCGACCGACCAGCAGTACGCAACCGAAATCGGCGCGGCGGTTCTCGCGCGCGGCGGGAATGCCGTCGATGCTGCGGTTGCCGTCGGGTATGCTTTGGCGGTCACCGATCCGTGCTGTGGCAATATCGGCGGCGGCGGTTTCATGCTCGTGCGCCTTGCTGATGGACGCGAGCGCTTCATCGACTTCCGCGAACGCGCGCCTTCACGGCTATCGCGCCGCGGGCGCATCGCGTATGGGACCAAACCGCGGCGCGACCTGATTCAGCCGGCGATCGATCGTGCGCGCAACGGTTATACGCTTCGAGCCGGTGACGTTGCCATCTTCAAGGCCGGATCGGCCGCCGGTCCGCGCACGGAGAACGAGACGACGTTCAGAGCGTACCGACGGGAACGTCTGCGGGCGTGAGAAGAATGCGGAACGCCTTTGCGTTCGAGCGGGCAGCCTCGATTAAAATAAGTTTGGTTGGGACAAAGTTGTCGGGAAGCGAGAAACCGATAGCGATACGCGCTGCGGCTCCGGGCTGCAGGTCCCAGCCCTCATCGAGCGCGCGGCCCGCTGTGGTAATTCCGTCGGCGTCCGCAAGCGACGCGTTGAAAAACCCGTGCGTCGCGTGTTTCGTACCGTTACTCACGATCGCGGTAAAGACGATCGCGTGCGTTGACGGCGCATTTGGATGCATGTTGTCTTTCCCGAGCGGATCGCGCAGTTTCATCCCTTTGAGTCGCAGCACACCATTGAAGAGGACGGATGACAGCGGTCCGCTCACGCCCGCCTGCTGATTTGCTCCGCCCGGTTCGGGCGTCGGCTTGGGTGCCGCGGTCGTGCCGAACGTAGTCGCGCCGAACAGCAAGGCCAGACCCAGTCCAGCGACCCACAGACGTCGTATCATGATCGGTATGCAACTTCCTAGACGGCGCGAGATCGCGCGTGCCGACAGGTTCGTTCACGTCGACCGTTCCGCCCGCAGCTTCTCGGAAGCGCGACCAACCAGCCAAGCGGCGAAACAACCGCTGACTCTCGCACGTACACACGAGTGTGCTCCTGGTCCGAGTGCATGGCGCAGCGGCGCGTCTTACGACGCGGCGCTGCACTGTTTTTCGAACGGCGTTCTACGCGCTGCCCACAAGCCAAGGGCGTCGCCCGAAGAAGAGCGTACTCAGCTCGATGGGGCGCGTGGCGGAATTGGTAGACGCGCTGGATTTAGGTTCCAGTGGGGCAACCCATCAGAGTTCGAGTCTCTGCGTGCCCACGCTTGACGGCGATTGCCGGGACCCGTATACTTCCAGGGTTCCCGGGATGGTCGTGAAATGACGTCCGGTTCCCGGCTGTTCGTTTGCGGAAGTAGCTCAGTGGTAGAGCATCGCCTTGCCAAGGCGAGGGTCGCGAGTTCGAATCTCGTCTTCCGCTCCATCGAATTTTAGGTGTTCGTCGGCGTAGGTCGGCGAACTCATACGGCGGGCCCTGTGCCCGCCGCTTTCACATCTAGGAGTCTCCCGTGTCCGCGACGACGCTCAAACAGCTCGATCCCACCCAAGTCGAACTCGAGATCGCGATCTCTCCAGACGAGCTGCAAAAAGCGCAAAATGCCGCATTTGGCAAGCTCGTCCGCAACGTGAAGATGGCCGGCTTCCGCCCGGGCAAAGTGCCGCGAAAGATTTTCGAGGCGCAGTACGGCGTGGGTGTGATCACCGAACGCGCGATGGAAGAGCTCGTGCCGGAGAAGTACGCCGAGGCCGTTGAGGAGCACAAACTCGAGCCGATCGCGCGTCCGCAGATGGAACTGCTGCCCGAAGAAGACGGGGCGCCACTGCGCTTCAAGGCCGTCGTGACCGTGCGTCCGCAGTTCGAGCTCAAGACGTACACGGGCCTCGAAATAACCGAGCAGCCGACCGAAGCCGGCGCTGAAGAACTCGATACGGCGATCGAAACGCTGCGCCGCGATGCAGCAACGCTCGTCCCGGTCGACCGTGCGATCGAGCTCGGCGACACCGCGACCCTCGATTATGAGGGGAAGATCGACGGCGTTGCCTTTGATGGCGGCACGGCCACCGGCGAGCCGACCGAGATTCTCGAATCGCGCTTCATTCCGGGCTTCGCCTCGGGCATCGTCGGCATGAAAGCCGGCGAAACAAAAGACGTCACCGCGCACTTCCCCGATGAGTACTCGAATAAGGAACTCGCCGGCAAAGACGCGGTTTTCACGATCGCCGTCCACGAAGTGAAAGAACCCGAAATGCCGGTTCTCGACGACGAATTTGCCAAGCGCGTGGCACGACTCGATACGGTCGATGCACTCAAGGACGATTTGCGTCGCCGGCTCTCGGAACGCGTGAGAGAGAATGCCCGCCGCGCGCAATCGCAGCAGATTCTCGACCAGCTGATCGCAACGCACGAGGTTCCGCTGCCGGCCGTGCTCGTCGAACGCGAAACCCAAGGCCTTATCGATGAGAGCAAACAGTATGTCACTCGCTTTGGTACGACGTGGGAACAGTATCTCGAGCAGACCGGCAAAACCGAAGACGACGTGCGCGCCGAATACACGACCGAAGCCGAAAAGCGCGTGAAAACCACGCTCATCGTGGAAGCGATCGCAAAGGCCGAAAACGTCCAAGCAACGCAAGGCGATATCGAAGCCGAGCTTGCTGCCCTCTCCGCGCAATATCAGCAGCCCCCGCAGAAGATCATCGAGATGATGGGCCAAAATGTCGGCGCGCTCGTCGACGGCGTCGTGCGCACGAAAACGATCGATTTGCTGATCGAACGGGCGAAGGTCGTCCCCGCGGCAACCAATCCGTCGTAAAAGTAGTCTCTCACCTATACGGGTCTCGCGCAGGTCGCGGACACAAAGCAAATATGACGGCTCCGGCCGCAGAGGGAGTAGCATGGGTCACTTGGTTCCGATGGTTGTCGAGCAGAGCGCGCGCGGCGAACGCTCGTACGACATCTATTCGCGCCTGTTGAAAGAGCGCATCATTTTCGTGCACGGCCCGATCGATGACAGCATCGCAAGCCTCGTCATCGCTCAGCTGCTCTTCCTCGAACGCGAAGATGCGGATAAAGATATCGATATGTACGTCAATAGCCCCGGTGGCAGTGTGACGGCCGGTCTTGCGATTTACGACACCATGCAGTTGATCAAGCCGGACGTCGCGACGATCTGTGCGGGTATGGCCGCTTCGATGGGTTCGATTTTGCTCACCGGCGGCGCCCAGGGCAAGCGCTACGCGCTCCCCTATGCCAAGATCCTCATTCACCAGCCCTGGGTCCAGCAAGTGGGTGGACAGGCGACGGATATTGAAATCCACGCTCGCGACCTGATCGCGACCCGCCGGAGCTTGGCGGGCATTTACGAGGAAACCACCAAGAAACCGGTGGACGTCATCCTCAAGGATATCGAACGCGACTACTACATGACGGCCCAGGAGGCTGTCGATTACGGGTTGGTGGACCACATTATCCGTAAAGAGAATCGGACCGTCACACCCAACAGTCCTACGACGTCACTCTAATCCTAAGATACACGAAGTCACTGCGGGGCGCGGATGTTTCGATTCGGCGATGAAAAAGGTCAACTGAAGTGCAGCTTCTGCGGGAAGTCGCAGGAGCAGGTCCGCAAGTTGATTGCCGGCCCCGGCGTGTACATTTGCGATGAGTGCATCGAGCTCTGCAACGAGATCATTGAAGAAGAGCTCTACAAAAACGTCGATGAGAACCTGCGGCTTCGAAACATTCCGAAGCCAAAGGAAATCAACCACATTCTCAATCAGTACGTGATCGGCCAAGAACGCGCGAAGAAATCGCTTGCGGTCGCGGTCTACAATCACTACAAACGCGTCAACGCCGGCACGTCTTCCGACGATGTCGAACTGCAGAAGTCGAACATTTTGCTCGTCGGCCCGACGGGTTCAGGCAAGACGTATCTTGCGCAGACGCTCGCGAAAATTCTGGACGTTCCGCTCGCGATGGCGGATGCCACCTCGCTCACCGAAGCCGGCTACGTCGGCGAAGATGTCGAGAACATTCTGCTCAAGCTCATTCAAGCCGCCGACTACGATGTGAAACGGGCTGAAAAAGGCATCGTCTACATCGATGAGATCGATAAGATCGCGCGCAAGAGCGAAAACCCCTCGATCACGCGCGACGTCTCGGGCGAAGGCGTACAGCAGGCGCTCCTCAAGATTCTCGAAGGCACGACGGCGAACGTTCCGCCGCAGGGCGGACGCAAGCATCCGCATCAAGAGTTCATCCAGATCGACACGACCAACGTGCTGTTCATCTGCGGTGGCGCATTCGATGGACTCGAACGGATCATCGAGGGACGCGTCGCGTCGAACTCGCTCGGCTTCCGCTCGAATCCGGAATCGAAGAAGGCCGATCGGACCGGCAAGCTGCTCGTTCAGTTGATGCCCGAAGACTTGCTCAAGTTCGGTCTGATCCCGGAATTCATCGGTCGTCTGCCGATCGTCGTCACGCTCGATGCGCTCGACGAACTCGCGCTGCGCCGAATCCTGGTCGAGCCGCGTAACGCGCTCGTACGCCAATTCCAGAAGATCATGGCGATGGACGGCGTGGAACTCACGTTCACCAAAGAAGCGCTCGTCGCGATTGCAACGCGCGCGCAAGGTCGCAAGACCGGTGCCCGCGGTCTGCGTTCGATCCTCGAAGAGGTCATGCTCGATGTGATGTACGATCTTCCCAGCCTCACCGGGGTGAAGAAGTGTGTCGTCAATAAAGAAGTGATCGAGAAGAAAGAGCAGCCCACGCTGATCTACGCGGATCGACCCAAAGACCAGAGCGCATAAGAAAAATGACGGCCATGCGGCCGTCATTTTTCTCTAACGATCGGATGAGATGCTGCGATGAGTGATATGGCGATTCAGCCCGCGTACATCCAACATTTCATCGACATCGACGAGTACCACCGCATGGCCGCGGCAGGCGTCTTTGGTCCCGATGCATGTATCGAACTCATCGATGGCGAGTTGATCGAGCGCGTGGGGCCGATCCATCCATCACACGCCGGCACGGTGACGAAGATCGCAAATCGCTTTACGTTCGTTTTTGCGGAACTCGCACACATCCGAAATCAACAACCGGTCACGCTAGGCTCGCGGTCGGAGCCGCAGCCGGATATCTCGCTCGTGCGATTCGATCACTCCGAATATATGAAGCGCCACCCTAGCCTCGCCGATGTGTTTCTCCTCATCGAAGTATGCGATGCGACCCGCGCGATCGATCAACGAAAAAAGATTCCGATGTACGCGCGCGAGGGCGTACCGGAAGTCTGGCTGATCGATCTCATCGACGATTGCGTGCGCACGTATCGACGTCCGCAGGCGGGAGCCTATCGCGAAATCGGACGATCCGAACGCGGTGAGCGGCTGTATGCCCTCGCGTTCGAAACGACGATTCTTGAAATTACGGACCTGCTCCCACCGAGATAGAATCGCTCCGGCTGCGTCGACAGCTCGCTCTCTCGAAGAACGAGCGGGCGAGACGGATCGCTCCTTTTGGGTATCAAGCAAACATGAGTACCGATAAAACATTCCAACGCGGTGAATCCGTCTCGTGGAAATCGTCGCAGGGAACGATCGCCGGAACCGTCGAGAAGAAACTTACGAAGTCGATGGAGATTGAGGGACATCATGTGGCCGCATCGCCGGAAAATCCGGAGTATCTGGTCAAGAGCAAACGCACCGGAGCAAAAGCCGCTCATAAACCGGGCGCGTTGAAGAAGACCTAAGACCTTGGGTACAGGGTGGTCATGCACATCGGATTCGAGTTTCGCTTTCATCTGGTCGGCGTGACGGCTGGCGACGCAGTTGCCGATGCGACCTTAGACCTGCTCGGTTCGCAGGGATGGCGCATTGCGGGGGTTACGACGATCGGGGAGCGCGTACTTTGCGCGCTCGAGCGACCGCTCGACCCGAATGCGCCACTTCCTGATGGAGCGACCCTCTCCGCTGCTTTGAGCGTACCGCTGCTCGCGCCGAGCGCGATTGTTTTGGAGGCGACGCCGCTGCACGAACCGCAGCGCGAAGAGATCGATCGCTAACCCCTCTCTTGGGGATAGGAACGCAAACCAGGCTGCCGGGCATCGGCGATGTCGTCGACGACGAATGTGGTAGCGCGCAAGCGCATGTGCGGCAGTTACGAATGCGCGGAAATCATCCATCGTGCCGTAAAGCGGATGAACGCCAGGAGAGTCGGCAATGTCGTGACCGTCGCTCCGAATTCGCACGATTCTCGGCCCGCGGGTAATCGCATCCCGACCAAGAACGCGCGCTTGATGGTTAGCTCGATGATCGACCTGGTTTGTCCCAAATGCGGGGCGCATTATAGCGCGGATGTGCGGCGCCAAGTGTGTCCGGTGGAAGGCGCGCCGCTCTTGGTCACCTACGATTTCGAGCGGGCCGCGAAAACGATGACGAAAGCCGCGCTTGCGACACGCGAGCCGAGTATGTGGCGCTATACGGAATTGCTTCCACTACGGCTTCCGGAGCGACGCGTTTCACTCGGTGAAACGATGACTCCGATCGTGCCGCTTCCCCGACTCTCCCAGAAATATGGGATCACGCTAACACTCAAAGATGAATCATTGCTACCAACGGGCAGCTTCAAAGCGCGTGGAGCCGCAGTCGGCGTTTCGCGAGCGCGTGAACTCGGTGTAACGGAACTGGCCATGCCCACGAACGGCAATGCCGGCGGCGCATGGGGGGCGTATGCGGCACGAGCGGGTATTCGCGCGCACGTCATCATACCGCAAGGCGCACCGGCCGTGAATCGGCTCGAAGCGGTAATGACGGGCGCCGACGTACGCCTCATCGACGGACTGATCGGCGATGCGGGCCGCGTGGTCGCCCGTGAAGTCGCCGAATACGGTTGGTATGACGCATCGACGCTCAAAGAGCCGTATCGCATCGAGGGCAAGAAGACGATCGGTCTCGAGCTTGCCGAACAATTCGGTTGGGACGTCCCCGATGCGATC
>Ga0209511_1003292_pt1 | contig 12457 bp, 15 predicted proteins | sample SSSSmetaG_FD_184141 | JGI IMG/M metagenome (GOLD analysis project Ga0209511, IMG submission 184141) | Glacier valley bacterial and archeal communities from Borup Fiord, Nunavut, Canada, to study Microbial Dark Matter (Phase II) - ​SSSS... | ecosystem: Environmental > Aquatic > Freshwater > Ice >... | reverse complement strand
CCACTCCGATGAGCCTCCACATCGGCCTTGTCCGCATAAGCCTCGGGACCGAGCCGATGATGGACATCTTGTTCGACACGTCTGATAGCGATCGGCACCTTCGACCGACCGCCTACCTCGCATTCCGCGCCCACGTTCCGTGGCTACTCTCTCGATGGCAGAAGCTCTCCGGCGAGGATATCGATCTCGGCGTGCTCGTTCGCGCATGGTAGCTCGACAAGATCAGGTAGGTGCGGCGCGTGAGCTGAAGGTCGCGTTCCCGGAACATCACGAACCGCGTCGACGATACGAGGACTTCGACGTGTGAAATGAAGCGGTGATTACTTCCGGACCCCACCTTCGCGGACCAAAATCGCGCGCACGAAATCGCAGACGATTTCCTCGTCGGAGAATCGTCGTTGACACTTCGCTTACTTACAGACCGAAGCTGAAGGTCACAGCAGCAAGATCGACCCCACCTCAAACCCCACTTTGAGTGCTCAAACACGCAACGCCTTGGGACAGGACGACGCGTTAAGTTGTTGAGTTGCTTTGTAAGTGGTGTTGACGACAGAGCCTATCTTGCATTCCCAAGCTGAAGGTCGTGAGTTCGAATCTCATATCCCGCTCGACGTAACTCAGCGAAAAGTGGTCGGCTGTTTGTAAGGTTCCCGACCAAACGGGCCTCGCGAACGAAGTCACTCCCACCTCTACTCCCACCTGAGAAGAAATTCGCGCCCAAGAGCTCGAACGCCGGTGCGATGTCGCCACCGACTTTTCTCGAGGCGGGCACCGATGCCTCTTCACTCCCACCGCTACTCCCACCTGAGACGTCGTCGAGCCCGATCACTCGGCCACCGCACCTGCAGCAACCAACTGGATCACTCCAGCGATCGCCGCCCGCTTCTCATCCATCCCCACGTTGGAGTAGTGCCGCTGCATCTCCTCCGTGACGTGACCCGTGAGTGCGCGCCGCACGACCGCATCGACGTTCGCCCGACGTACAAGGTCGGTGAACGTGTACCGCAAGCCGTGCACGGTGAAGCGCTTCGCGATTCCAGTCGCGCCCCGGCAAAGCACGAAGGCTTTGTCCAAGCTGTTCGGAGTACGCAGGGTTCCGGTGCGCGACGGGAACATGTATCCCTGCGCGAGTCCCGGGTTCTGCTTCCGAATCAGGTAGAGGCGCGCGTCGCGAAGAATCTCGGCGAGCTGGGGCTCGACCGGATACTCCGCGGGCGCTTGCTTCTTGCGCGACACCGGACCTTCTTTTCCGCGGAAGCTCTTTCGAACCACACGGATGACGCCGGCCTCTTGATCCCAATCGTCCCAGCGCAGCGCGCTCGCGTGACAGAACCGAAGTCCCGTGAACGCGAGCGTGGCCACGAGCCCGTAGTGCTGCGCGTGGTCCCTCTTCATCGCCGCGAGAAATGCGGCGAGCTGCTTCGCTGAGAGTGCGTTGGGTTCCGAGGTGTCGAACGGCGGTTCCGGCAACGAAACGCGAAGCGTGGGATCGCGCGGGAGATCCAGCGCGACCATCGCATCACGGGTCATCGTTCGGAACACGCGAAACCAGACTGCGATCGCGTTGCGGGTGTACTCGCGACGAATGTAGCGGGTACCGCCCCTGCTTCCTTTGATCTCGGACTTCCAGCCACGCTTCATCACGTCATCGACCCACTTCTGCACGTCCGACGAGGTCAGCGCGTCGTAGTAGTAATCGCCGAGCGCCGGCAGGATCCGATTCTCGAGAGCGGCTTCATACGTGCCCGCTGTCGAGGGATCCAACCGTAACTTCTTTGATGCCAACCACTGCGGCGCATACTCGCGAACGCGCACGCGCTTCGCTGATGGAGGTGGATTTCTTGCCTCCTCGATCAGCTCGGCGCGTTGACGCGCGGCTTCCTGCAGACTCACTCCTTCGATGAGCTTCTCGACCTCCTTTGTTTTTCCCGTCCGAAGGTCGAGAGCCTTCGCGCGGATCCAATAGGTCTTCTGATCGACGATGTACACGCCCGGGTACTTCGTCGCGTTTCCTCTTGTCCTCATGATGATGAGGAACCTTTCTGTCTCTGGGCGTCCCACGATCGAGACCGAGCGTAGCGCGCAATGCACGCAACTCCTAGAGGGAGCAACGGGACGAAGCGGCAACGTTCGATCGACGAGGACGCAGATGGTGTACGAGTCGAGATCTCGCCAGCGCAAAAGTCGCACCACTGGCGCAACAATTGGCGATCGTCGTCGGTCAGGGCAAAAGTCTCACCGCTGGCGCGACTCTTGAGGTCGGCGTCGGCCTGACAGCCTTCGCGTAGCGAGCGCCGCGAGACGCGACGAACCGGTCGAGCTCGGCGACGGTGAACATGTGGCAGGCCTTCGGGCCGGCACCGCACGGGCGCAGCTCGCCGCGCGACACGACCGTGCGGATCCCGGAGGCCGATTTGTAGCGGAGGTAGTCGGCTGCCTCGGCGGTGGTCAGCAGCGGTGCATGGCCGGACGCGATCGTCATGACCCGACTCGTGGCGGCAGCTGGATGATGTGGAACTTCAGCGGCTCGACCTTCGGTGGTTCGACGCCTGCGGGAAGCGAGGACTTGAGCTTCGCGATCGCTAGGTCGAGCAGCTGGTCCGGCGGGACGCCGCGCAGCATCGAGACCGCGGACATGAGTGGCGACGTGTCGACAACGGACGCGGACATCGGTTGCCCGGCCTTTGTATCGAGCGCCATCAGGATCGTGCGACAGGATTCGGCGCCAAGCGCGCGGACTTCATCGGTCGCGTCGGTTGCGACGGCCGCTTGAATCGATTCGAGGAGCTCGTCCATCTACGCTGCCTCCACGTTGGTGAGCCGAGGGTCGGTCCACGGCACGTAGGACCACATCGCCATCTCGGGCTCGGCGTCGATCGGCATGAACTGCGAGGCGTCATTGCGCTTCCAGAGCTGGAAGTGAAGGCACTTGAACGCGTCAGGCGCCGGACCGCCGACGTAGCCGAGCAGGTCACCGGCCTTCACACGCGCCTGTGCGCGACGGGTCTTCTTGTCGCTCGTCGGCGAGGCGAACATGAACTCGAGGTTCGAGTAGTAGGTGGCCCAGCCATTGAGGTGGTCGACGACCACCGTGTGTGCGTGGGAGATCTTGCCCGCGTAGATGATCTCACCGTCGCGCACGGCAAACGCGGGCATCATGTTCGGCATGAAGTGGCGAGCGGTGCCGTTGACGCTGCCCACCGGATACGTCGTCAGCAGGTCGGTGGTGTTCGCTCGCTGATAGGCGAGCTCGATGCCTGGTGCCTTAGGATTCGTCGCCAGCACGACCGGCGCACGGCCATTGAGCACCGGCATCGGCCACACCGGACGCGATGGGAGAAGTTCGGAGTAGCGGAGGTTCTTCTTGCGAGGCTTCGGATCGAGATCGAGCATGTTGCTTCCTTTCACGAGGGTTCAGAACGGAACGGCTTCGTCTTCGATCGGTTGCCCGATCAAGTTGTCGCGAGGCCGCAGGCGAGAAATGAGTCGCGACTCCTCGTCGAGCGAGTCATCGGGTTTGGTCAGGCGGATCGCGACCTCGACGGCGCCGCGGTCGTACGTGAGGCCCGGGTCGTGACCCTCGCCGTACTGGCCTTTCCAGAAGCCTTTCCAACGACGCCACTGCTGGAAGTGCCTGGTCAACGTGTCGTAGAGGCGCCCCGCGGACGAGCCGATGTAGAGGAGCTCGCGCGTGTCGAGATCGCGGATGAGATAGACGCCGGCTTCGCCTTTGAGATCGCGGACCCACTGCGGATACGCGCCACTCCCCCCGACCGGTCGATACGTAAGACTTCCGTTTCGCGCGACGAGCTGGGCGCGTGGATCGCTGACGTAGGCCCACTGCGCCATCAAGGGCTCCGGGTCGATGGCGTCGGTGGGATTCGGCAGCCAGACCTCGAAGTGGAGGTGCTTGAGCTTCTGCCCGTCGAGCGGGCTGAAGCCGACCGTGCCGATCACCTCGCCCGCACGCACGCGTTGCCTCGATTCCGCGCGTGCGGTGGTCCTGACGGCGAGGGTGTCGAGGTGTGCGTAGAACGTCGCGATCTTCTGCGGCGAGTGATCGATCACGACCGCGTGACCACGCGCCGTCTTCATCGCAGACCAGATCACGCCGTCGGCCGCTGCCACGACCGCGATGTCGTCGGGCATCACGAACGATTTGGTGCCGTTGGACGTTCCGGCTTTCAGCGTGTCACTCGGAAGGCGCTGGAACATGATGTCGACCCCGCCGTGGCGAGGCACGCCAGGTCGCGGCGAGTAAAAACCGTCCGAGATCACGGGGCGTCGACTGTTCCAGATCTGAACGGGCCAGACCCAACGACCTTCGAACGGGCTCGCGATGGCTGCCGGCGGTGAGTTCGAGGCCCGCGTGCGGGTCCACAAATACGCGGCTACCGCCCCGCCACCGACCAGCCAGGGGACGCGACTCACGTCAGCTCTCCCTGATTTCGTGGCGACCCGCGCGCGAGATCAGGAACAACCCGACGAGTCCTGCACCCACGATCAGCGGGGTGCCAAACCCGGCGAACAATCCCTTCCCGGCTGAATTCGCGATGCTGCCGATCGCGTGTGCGGCGCTGCCGACGATGTCCTCGACTTCGTTCGCGATCGTCTTCGTACCCGAGACGATGTTCTGCGGCAGATGAACGATGCTGTTCTTCACCGACTCGAACGCGATGTCCGCCTTGGTTGGAGCGTCATCCGCCACCGCCACGTGGACCGCGACTTCCGCGAGCTCCCGCCAGAATCCATTGTTCTTGGGGTACGCGGCGTTCGGATCTGCTTTGCGCGCGCCCTCGACATCGCCCAGCGTTTGCCGCCAGCGCGCGGCGATGGCGTCGTGACCGAAGATCTTCTTCATGGTCGCGAGCTGCTTCGTCCAGTAATCAGCGAGCGCGATCACATCCGCGTTCGTCGAGCGCGGGATCGGGCGGCGCGAACCGCCCATCCCAGCTTCAGCGTCCTTGTCGTCTGCACCGCGGAGCTGGCGCAGGTAGTTAAACTGCGCGGTGTACAGCTCGTCGAAGCCGTTCACATCGAAGTGCTTGAAGGGACCATCGCCCTTCGGACCTGCGTTCCGCAGCTCGGACCCCAGGTCGTAGAGCAGCGATTCCCAGATCTCGGCCGGAGGCAATGCCGCGTACTGCGCGTGCAGGTAGACGCAGATGTGTTGGAGCGACTCCCAGAACGATTGGTTCTCGGCGTACTCCCTTCGAGGGGTCACGAGGGCGACCTCGAGATCTTCGATGCACGCCTGCCAGCGGCGGCCGAACGCGTACACGCCGAAGTTCTCGGGCTGGGCACGGACATACGGATCGATCACCGAGGCGATCGCGATGACATCCTGGCCGACCGTGCGAGGCGTACGAACCACGGCTTCGTCTTCCGTGATTAGTTCGGTGAAGCCGCTCGTCTCGATCGCTCGCTGTTGCAGAGCGAAGTAGGCGCGCAGCCATGTGGTGATAGCGATCGACATACGTCTCCATCAAAAGGAAAGGGATCGGGGACCGGGGTCGAGCGAGCGAGCTTCGACGCGACCGGGTTTAGTTACTGCGTTACGAACACTGCGAAGCGACTACGCGTCATTGCTGGCGTCGCGTGGGATCACGATCGCGATCCGCCCCGACGCAAGAGCGCCGGAATCGATCGGACAGTCGTCACACGTGTAGCCAGTGCTCGAATCAGCTACGGCTGGGGCCGGAGCTGGCGTATATGCCGGAGCACTGGCGGCGAGATAGCCGCCACCCGTCGTCGGCTGTCCGACACCCGAGTACGCCGGCGTTCCCACGCCTCCAAAAAACGAACCCAAACGAGCAAGCATCGAACCGCCATGGTTGTCAGCCGCGGGTTGCGCTGCGCCAAGGTAAGCGGGCGTCGGCATGCTGCCTTAACCCATCACCTTGCCGACGAGACCCCCGAGCGTCCGGACCTGCTCGTCACGCTTTGCGTGTTGAGCTAGCGCACCCTGGTACATGATCAGGTTCGCCACGTCCGTGCCCGCATCACGCGTCGCCACCGGTGCAGACGGCAGCGTCTGCAGCATGGCGAACAGCTGAGCAACCATGTCGACCACTTGGCCGGTGGTCAGCTTTCCGAACAGCGTCGCAGCCACCGACGGCTGCTCCGTGTACGGAGGCGGGTAGTACATGGGTGCTTGCTGCGCGTAGACCGGGCTCCTGCTCGAGCCCGGCACGTACACCGTGGTCATGGGCCGACTCGTCGGCCCACGCGAGCCGCTGCTGGTGTTCCCAGTGCGGTGATCGCGAGAGTCTGCGTTGCGGGTGTCCACGTAAATCACATCATCGTCGTGCATATTGTCTCCTCTTCAGTGATCGCGCTTCTGCTCGCTCGCGCGACCCCGATCCCCGATCCCTGCGAACTAGCTACGCCGCGTGCTGCTCCTCGCCCGTTGCGAGCGAGAGTCGGTCGCGAGCTCGTTCGAATGCACTCTCGAGCGCTCCCGGCGGCAGGCCATGCGCGTTCGCAGGCTTGCCGAGCGCGACCTTCGGCGGGGCCTTCTTCGCGGAGTGCTGGTCATCGAGCAGCATCAGCGCGAGCTGACTGCCGGCCGCCGACATCGTCCCCGCTCCGACGCTCTTGATCGTCGAGCCATCACCTTTCCACGCGAGCCCCGCGCCGACCGCCGCGAGCGCACCCGCGATGGTCTTGGGTGCCCAACCCTGGCGAGCGAGGAACGAGCCGACCAGCGCGGTGCCCGCAGCTCCTGCCGCGGTGTAGCCGAGCTCATGCATCGAGGTGCCTTCGCCGGCACGCGCTGCGCGAGGCGGACGAGGTCCGGCATTGCGCGGAGGCGGTGCGGCGTTGCGTGGCCTGAACTTGAACTTATTCTTCTTCTTTTTGATCATGAATGGCTCCTCTACGCAGTGGCGATGTGAACGGTCACGCTCTTCGGGAACGAGCGCTCCCAGAAGTCGCTCGCGCTCGGCAGCTTCATGGCCGGTACGAACCACGGCCCGAGCACTCCGACGGGTCCGAGGTCGCGCTCGATCGCGCCGATGATGAGCGCGAACGTGAACAGCACGTCATCGGCAGGTACGTGTGCGGTCTCACCCGCGATGCGCTTCTGCATGAACGCGCGCACGCGTTCGACGGCCGCGACCTCCTCCGGATAGTCGCGCGCGAGTTGCTTCGCGACGTCGAGTGCCCACTCGAAGGCTTCCCTGAAGGACTGGAACATCGGCGTCCAGTCCGGGGGGCCCGCGCCCGTCACGTCGGGCGCGCGGGTCTCGTTTCGTTTCTTCGGTTTCTTCACAGAATCTCCTGACATCGGGCAATGCCCGGCCATGCCCGCACGCGGCGGGCGAACTTGGTTTCTCGTCGCGCACCACGCGCGACGGACAAACGGGGTCTACGTGGACTTGCCGAAGAAGTTCTCGAGCGTCGGAAGGCGATGCGGCTTCGCGATCGCGCCCATCGAGAGGCCTTCACGATTCAGTTCTTCTTCGACGAGTCCGAACATGTCGGCGCCGATACCGAGCGCGCCGAGCTTGGATCGCAGTGCAACGGTGCCGACGTCGGCTCCGATGCGACCGAGCGCGGACAACCAGGGCGGCGCATCGAGCTTGATGCCCGCGAACTCGTAAGCGACGTTGCGCTGTGAGCGCGCGAGCGTTTCATCGGCGAGGTCAGCGATAGCTTGGGCAGTGGTGCGAACGATCGAGATGGCACGCGAGCCGTAGCGACGCGCGACCTTCTCCGCCATCGCGAGCAACCAGCCGATCGCTTCGACGACCTCGGGCGAGGCCGGTGCGGCACCTTCCTCGACCATCTTCATCATCGCGTTGCGCGCGCGGCGCACGCGACTCGGGCCGTTCCGAAGGTTCGCCGCACCGGTCTCGGCCAGTTGCGCCGTCCACTCGATCGCGTCGCGCGCCTCGATCGTGACGGGCTCTTTCTTGATCGCGGCGACGCCGCAATCGAGGCAGTTGCGCGGCACGCGCGGGTCGAGGATGACCGGCGCGCCGTTCTCCACGGGGAAGGTGTGCAGGCCGATCGGCGTGTCGAGCGTCGCGAGTTGGCGAAGCGGCTTCGGATCGATGATCTCGGCGACCGCTAGGTATAGCGCGGCCCGCTCGACGCAATTCGGATCCGGCGCCGGGATGCGCAGCCGCTGCGGCGGCTTGCACTCGGTGACCTTGGGACCGTCGCCACGCTCGCCATCGTCGTCGCGCTGGGGCAGCGTGCGAATCCAATCGGCGAGGGACTCGGTGGTCGAGTGGTTGCTCGCGACGCCTGCGAGGATCTCGTCCTGGTTCGACACCAGCTCGGCCACGACCTCGGTGATCGACCCGAGGCAGCGCAGGTCATTGAACGGCAGGCCGATCACGACTTGGCTCCTTTCAGGAGGACGCGGATCTTCTTCACCGCGTCGGGGACCGAGAGCTTGCTCAGCTCGTCGAACCAAGTGCGCAGCTCCTCGGGTGGCAGATTGCCGGCGACCTCGCGAGCGAGCGCCGCTTCGTCCGGATCGAGCACCGATTGGATCGAGATGAAGTGAGACATCGTGGCTGCATCGAGCGGCGGGAGATCGGCGCCGTCAGCGACCGGCTCCTCCGGTTCGGCGGACTTCTTCGCGAGACGCGGCTTCTCTGATTCGGTCGCGGCCTTGCGCCAATCCAGCACGCCACTCAGGTTCGGTAGCTTGGTCTTGCCGCTCATCAGCGAGGTCATCAGCATCGGCACCACCTGTGCGACGAGCGCGTTGAGATCGAATCCAGCCGGGACCACCGCATCGTTACTCTCGTCGTCACCGTCAACTTCCGTGGCGATTTGGCTCGCACGGCGCTGCGGGAGACCCGCGCCATCCGCGGCGCGAAGTAACGATGCGGCGGCCTCCACCATCTGCGGGAACCGTTCGACGACAGCCTTCGCGAGCTCGGTATTGAGCCGCATCGCTTCGACCATGACAAACGACGCTCCACCATCCGCGCTGTTGCGGTGTTCGTTCGCCGGCGCTTGCTCGCGCGCAGCGACCACGACGTACGCCGCAGGCAGATCCTCGACGGTGTGCCCCTTGTCATTGATCGCATCGAGCCGATAGCGACCCGCCGTGCCGACCGTGTTCCGCAGTCCCTCGAGCCCCGCTTCGATCGGAACGACCAATGGCGTGCCGTCCTTGCCGTACACGACTTCCGGTGCGCCGCGCGGCTTCATCCGCCGCACGCGCCACGCGGTTGCGGTCGCCGGCAGGTCGAACGTCTCTCCATTGATGCTGTACGCGAGCTCCGACATTCCAATCTCCTTGCAGTGGGAAGCCGGCGACCGATTCGCGCTGGCTCTTGTGTCCCTCTACTTGGATGAACTCGGACTTTCCGACCGCGGAAAATTCAGAAAGTGCGATCTCGCTCTAAGTGCTCGATCCGCGATCTCGGACCGAGCTGAATCATTTAAGGACGCACGCGATCCTTCGGTCGGTTCGCTGCATATGGTCGCGAATATGCCGCGCGACATCGTCTAGGATTTGGTTGCTCGCATTCCGCGGTTACCCAAGGTGGTCGTCGAGCCCGCGAGAAACCTCGTGCGGTATATGGTCGTGGACTCATATCCCGCATTCATTTCGGGCTCCATCTGCCAAAAGCAGTGCTCAGACGCTGGGCGGCATATAACGCCAACCACCAACGATGCTGCGTAACTTATCGTTCGCGAGCGCGGCGTCGACTGCTAGCGCGAAGCTTGGAGTAGCTCTCCGATTACGCGTTGGATCCCAGAGAAATCAAGCTTGGCGCAGACAGCGTCAGCACCTGCGGACATGAGGGCCTGATTTCCTTCGACCCGCGCAGACACTGCGACCATGCGGAGTTGAGCCCGCATTGAACGCACCCAACGAACGAACTCAACGCCCTTGCCATCGTCGAGGTCGTAGTCGATTAAGGCGACGTCGAATGCAGCCGCTTGGACAGCGGCTCGGGCACCAGCGATCGTCGGCACGATCTCGACTTCGTCGTTGTGAAGAAACGACTGGGTCACCAGCGACGTGAACTCTGGATGGTTATCGACGAAGAGGATGCGCATTAGGAGAGGGGCTTCGCGAGCGTGCACGCAGCTTCGAACGCCTTTTGCGCATCCTTGATCTCCGGTGCGAGCCGAGCCATGCACTCGTGATACACAGTCCCGCTCGGCGCCCAGGTGTACACGCTGATGTACAACCCATCGTCTGGTACGATCGGGTGTGGTGCCGAGATCTCGATGTGCCGGTGGAGCAGCTTGCCGTCGACTTCGACATCCTGATCCCTCTCGTCGAGGAGATCGGCGCGCCGAGCGGGCAACTCCGGCTTGCACTGACCCACGCATGGCTTCGTCCACACCTGGATGTAAGACTTGCCGCCCACCTCGCTCTGCGCGTAGATGCCACCACCGCTCGACTCGACTCGCCAGCTCTTCGGCGCAGGCACAGTCCACAGCTGCTTCTCTTCGAGGCCCGCGTTTACTGATCGTGCAGCGAAGTCTAGCTTGTACTTGTACTTCGCAGGCACGAGGTCGTTCACGGTCTGGACCCTTGAATCGGGCTCCTTGACGGTGTTGCCACACGCAGCCGCTATCACCAGCATTGCAACAGTACCTCTCATCTCCGCCTCCAGTTCACGGTGGCAATTCTAGCGCCAAAGGACGAGCTCCCCGGCGCGGTCAGGACTCGAAGTACAGCCTCGATGTCATCCCATCTCACGGCGCCTCCGAGCGCATATCGGCATCATTGGATTCCGGTATCAACGGAGCACCCTGAGACCCGAGAAATTGGCTCCACTGTGCTGCCACGCTCTGCCACTGCGGTAGCTCTCGGCCGAACAACTCGCGCTGCTCTGCTACTGCGCGAAGGTTGGACTCCAAATGCTGCGCGTCTCCGAGAGCTCCGATCGCCATGTAATGGTGAACATCTTGGCCGTGAAGGTACGCGTCGGAGCGTCGCCAATCTGGATCCACCATGTGTTGTCGCTGAGCTTGGGCGAGTGTTCCGAACGCCGCCAACTCTTGATAGGCCTCCGCGGCATACATAGCGGTGACACCAGCGTCTCCACCTCCGCGGGCGTGTGCGAACGTCCGCGCTGCTCGACGCGAAGCGATTCGATCGCCGCGGACCGCGTCTCGCCGGACCGCAATCTCGAGTACGAAACCATGCAGCCCCTCGTTCGCTGCGCGGATCTCTTGTGCTTCTTGATCGAGCCCAAGTTTCGAGATCTGCTTATCGAGCTTGTCGATATCGGCTTCGAGCTTCAGGTACTTCTCTCCACCGATCAGCGCCGTGAACACGTCCTTCATCGATAGGCCGAAGTTATGCGCCGTCTTGGCACCCTTCTTGATGACCTTGATTGCGTTGCCAGTTTTCGAGGCTCCTGACCCGACATGCTGCGCTACACTCTTCGTCGACTGCTCTACGCCGGTCGGATCCGCACTCGTTCCATGAGCCCAATCGGGATTGTTGCTTTGCGGCAATGCGGCGACTGACTCGACTTCCTCGACTTCACGAAGTGCGGAATGTGCCTCGAGCATTTCTCCGACCTCGGCCATGCCCGCCAGCGCCTCAGCAGAGACGTCAACGATCCTAACGAGCGTCTCTGCAGCTTCGTCGATTTCGTGCTTTTCGGCAGACTTCGACGCACGCTCACGTTCGACGCCGTGTTGTTTCAGCCGAAGTTGAACGCCGCGATACTTCGCGATCACGCCAGCAAGCTGATGCTGGCCCGCACCAAAGCTCTGCACATCGATCTTCATCTTATTTTGGTCGGCGGACCACGTATCGAACGTTTGGTCCTGCTGTACCGACGACGATTGCGTGCCGAGGTGGCCGAACCGTGCCGCCAGTTCCGGCCGCTTCATGAGCTCCGCGGGAGTGAGTGGCGCGCCGGTAAGCGAGACGTCCTTCAGGCGTCCCATCGAACGAAGCGTCGAGCGCAGTGGCTGGGCGTACGCGTTGTAGCCTTCTTCGTACCGCTGAAGAACTGGCGCCTCCCTCTTCAAAGGCGTGCCGATAGACAGCGGTGCCCCCAACCCGCCGATTCCACCTGCTTCGCCCTCGAAGAACCCAGACGCGTTCGGCTGAAGGATCCGATGCTCCTCTTTGGCCCGTCGCGTTGGCCCAACGTTGGTCTCAGGTGCGAGATCGCTGACGTTGTCGACTCCGCCGAGCTCCTCGAAATCGATGTCGCGCTGTTTCTCTTTTTCGGTCTTGTCGCCCATTTGAATCTCTCCTTCACCAGGCCGCGACGCGGCCCATCCCATGAGTTTCGAGTTGCGCGCACTCGGCCAGATCGGCCATCGACACCGCTCGCTTCGCTGCCGTTGCGCGGTACGCCGCGCGCAGTGCAGCGGCACGGATCGATCCGCCACTCAGCTCGAAGGTCCGCGCGAGCCGACCAAAATCGATGCCCTGCTCGTACCGCTCGCTCGGCAGCACCGTTCGCCAGAGCTTCACGCGCTCGACCGGCTCGGGCGCTTCGAAATA
>Ga0209511_1003288_pt1 | contig 12465 bp, 10 predicted proteins | sample SSSSmetaG_FD_184141 | JGI IMG/M metagenome (GOLD analysis project Ga0209511, IMG submission 184141) | Glacier valley bacterial and archeal communities from Borup Fiord, Nunavut, Canada, to study Microbial Dark Matter (Phase II) - ​SSSS... | ecosystem: Environmental > Aquatic > Freshwater > Ice >... | reverse complement strand
CGGCTCGCTCGGTCGCACCGGCCGGTGTGTGCGCGCCCATCGAAGGTTCCGGCTCGCCGGCAACCGCCGGCTCCGATCGCGCCGGCGACGCCTTCTTGACGCGCCGCGGAACGCGCGGCTCGCGCAACGCATCGAGAAGCCGATGGCGTTCGTCGTCGCCCGCTGCGTAGACCTGCTCCCACCAGGCGGCCAGCGTCGCGTCGGCCTCGCCGACCTCGCCGCGCAGCCGAAGGAAATCGAGGCCGGCGCGAAAGCGCGGCTGCTCGAGCAAGGTGGCCGCCGAGCTCGGGGAACGGCGCTCGAGGCGCGGCTGCAGCATCCAGATCTCGCGCATGTCGACGGCGAGCTTGCCGCGGCCGGAGATGTCGCCGATGCGCGCGTCGAAGGCGGCGTCGATGGCGTCCTGCAGTGCCGGGAAGGTCGAGGTGCCGTCGGCCTGGCGCTTCGTCCAGCCGTCGAGCACGTCGTGCCAGAGCATGGCGGCGAGCATGAAGCTCGGCGCCACCGGCTTGCCCGCCTCGACGCGCGCATCGGTATCGGCGAGCGCGGCACGCACGAACTTCTCGCGGCCGTCGTGCGCCTGCGCTTCGTCGAGCGCCACGTCGAGCACCGGGAATACGCCGCGGTGCAGGCCGAGCTTCTTCAGCTCGACGATCGAGGCCAGCGCGTGGCCGGTCTGGAGCAGCTTGATCATCTCGTCGAAGGTGCGCGACTGCGGCACGTTGTCGAGCAAGGCCGCCATCTCCTTGATCGGCGCGCGCGAGTGGGCTTCGATCTCGAAGCCGAGCTTGGCCGCGAAACGCACGGCGCGGATGATGCGCACCGGGTCTTCGCGGTAGCGCGCCACCGGGTCGCCGATCATGCGCAGCAGCTTTTTCTTCGCGTCTTGAATGCCGCCGTGGTAGTCGACCACGATCTCCTTGACCGGGTCGTAGTACATCGCGTTGACGGTGAAGTCGCGCCGCGCCGCATCGTCGACCTGCGGGCCCCACACGTTGTCGCGCAGCACGCGGCCTTCGGCGTCGACCACGTGGCTGCTCTGGCCGCGGTCGGCGAGCTCGCGGCGCGAGGTCTTCTCGTTGCCGGTGACCTGATCGGCGGTGGCGGCGTCGAGCATCGCGCGAAAGGTCGAGACCTCGATGACCTCGGCGCGCGGGCCGTGGCCGAAGACGACGTGCACGATCCGAAAGCGCCGCCCGATGATGAAGGCTCGGCAGCCGCGGCGGAACAGTCCTTTGACTTCCTCAGGCGTGGCGTTGGTCGCCACGTCGAAGTCTTTGGGGCGCAGACCCACGATCAGGTCGCGCACCGCGCCGCCCACGATGTAGGCCTCGAAGCCGGCTTCGGCCAGCGTCGTCACGACCTTGACGGCGCGCTCGTCGACGAGGGTCGCGTCGATGCCGTGCACTTCCTTGCCGACCTCGACGCGCACGCCTGGAACAACGGCGTCGACCTTCGGTTTCTTGGCGAACAGGCGGTCTATGAATTTCTTGATCATCGTGAAGACTCAAACAGGCGAAGGACGCGCCAGCCGCGTTGCCGCGCCAGCGCTTCGAGCTCGGGCGAGGGATTGGTGGCCACCGGATCGGTGGCGCGCTCGAGCAGCGGCAGGTCGTTGGGCGAATCGCTGTAGACGCTGATGCGATCGAAGTCGCCCCAGCCGGCACCACGCCCAGCCAGCCATTGTCCGACACGCGCGACCTTGCCTTCGCGAAAGGCCGGCATGCCGTCGATCCGGCCCGTGAAAGCGCCGGCGGCGTCGCGCTCGAGGCGGGTTGCGATCAGGGTCTCGATGGCGAAGGCGGCGGCGATCGGTGCAACCACGAAGTCGTTGGTTGAGGTGACGAGTGCGAGCAGGTTGCCCTGCGCGCGGTGGTGCTCGACCAGCGCCCGCGCCTGCGGCTGGATCGCGGGCACGATCACTTCGCGCATGAAGCGCGCATGGCCTGCGGCGAGCTCGGCCGGCGAGCGCCGTTGCAAGGGTGCCGCGGCGAACGCGATGTAGGCCTCGATGTCGAGCCGGCCGGCCTGGTACTGCGCATAGAAGGCGTCGTTGCCGCGCCGGAACGCCTCGGGCTCGACCCAGCCGAGGCGCTGCATGAACTCGCCCCAGGCGTGATCGGAGTCGATCGGCAGCAGGGTGTGGTCGAGATCGAACAAGGCCAGGTCCATGGAGCCCCCGCGCTTGTCGCTGCGAACCTGCGCTGCCCCTCGAGGGAGCCCGGCCGCGCTCGGGAGCGGCCCGGCGCTTGGCCGGGACGTCTCGCGCCCGCTTTCGTCGGCCAGCATCTGCTTCAGCAATGGCACCGTGATCGCGCGGTGGGTCGAGAGCGAGAACGCGTCGAGCCGGTCGAGCTGCGCCATCAGGTGCTTGAGGTCGCGGGTGTAGCGGGTCAGCAAGTAGCCCGTCACCTCATCGGAAAGGAAGGTGCCACGGCGGTCGGCCTCGCTCCGCAGCGTCGCCCGCACCTCGGCCTCGCCGAGCGGCACGAGGGCGAACACATGGCCCCAGCCGAGCCGCGTGCGCAGGTCTTCGCGCACCGCCAGGTCGACGGGCGGCACGCTGCCGGCGGCGAGTACGGCGGCGCCGCGGCTGGTGGCGTCGACGAACAGCGCGAACGCAGCGTGCTGCTGCGCTTCGTCGAAGTCGTGGCAGTCGTCGAAGATGAGCCAGTCGGGCTCGTCGTCGGCCGGCCAGGGAGCGGCGTTGGTCGCCGAGAACCAGGCGACCTGGGCGCCCTGCAACCGCGCTTGCAGCTCGACCGCGTGCAGCAGGTGACTCTTGCCGCTGCCGGCCGGCCCCCACAGGTAGACGGGTGGCGCGCCCGGCGCGATGGCAATCAGGTGCGCGAGTGCGCCGGCGTTGTCGCCGGGCAGGAAGTTGCCGAAGCTCTGCAGCGGTTCGGGGCCGATGGCGAGCGGTATCTGCCTCATCGGGCGCCGTTGCGGCGCTTCAATGCAGCCGCGACGGGTCGCCGTGGCCGAGCTCGACCAGCCGCACGGCGATGGCCATGCGATCCGGTGCGTCGGGGGCGTGTTCGAGGTAGCTCGACAGATCGGCCACGGCGAGCGCCACGGCGCCGAGACGCGCCATGACGAGACCGCGGTCGCGCCGCTCCTCCCACGCATCGGGCAACAGCACGACGAGGCGATCGAGCACCTTGTGCAGGCGCTGCAGGTCATCGGTGCCGCGATGGATCTCTTTGAGGTTGCGCAGCACGCGCGCGAGGATGTCGCGTGGCGGCGCGGGTTGCAGGTAGAGCGCGAGCGGGATCGAGCCGGCGGCACTGCCGAGCTCGCCCATCGCCAGTGTCTGGCGCTGGCGGTAGGGCACGAGCATGGCGTCGAGCGCTTCGCGCGAGACCGAGCGGCCGGTGAACGGATCGATCACCACGTCGCCCTGCGGCATGCGCAGCTTGACGAGGAAGTGGCCGGGAAACGAGACGCCGTGCGCGACCAGGCCGGCCTGCGACGCAATCTCGATGTAGAGCAGCGCAAGCGTGATCGGGATGCCGCGGCGCGTGCGGATCACCGCATGGAGATGGCTGTTGGCGACGTCGTAGTAGTCGTTGACGTTGCCGGCGAAGCCGAGCTCCTGGAAGAAGAACCGGTTCATCAGGCGCAGCCGGTGCATCGGCGCCGCATCGCCAGGCAGGCGTGACGAGAGGCGCACCGCGAGCGCGTCGATCTCGCCGAGCACCCCTTGCACGTCGAGACCCGGCAGCTCGTCTTGCGCGACGGAAATTGCAGCTTCGAGCAGCGGCAGGGTGTGGTCTTCCGCGACGAGCGAGCGGAAGTACTCGAGCGGCGTGGGAGCGTGCAGCAGCAGCGGGCCGGACATCGGGAGAGTTTAGAGCGTCGGCCTTGCACTCGTGCGCATCGGCGCGAGGTGCCGTCGCCTCAAACGCGGCGGGAGAAATCGCGTGGTCGCAGGCCGGCGAGATACAGCGCGCCGAAATAGAGGAACGCGGCGGTGGCGATGCAACCGGCCAGCGCCAGCACGCGCAGGCCCTGCCGATCGACCATGCCGAGCCAGTCGATGCGCGCTTCGGCCACGGCGAGTACTGCGCCCATCAGCGCGGTCGCGATGGCCACGGACGTCGCGAAACGCAGCCATCCGGGCGAGGGCTTGTACCAGCCGCCCCGACGCAGGCCGATGAACAGCCACACGGCATTGATGACGGCACCCAGGCTCACCGACAGCGCGAGGCCGGCGTGGCCGAGCTTGGGCACGAAAACGAGGTTCATCGCCTGCGTCAGCACCAGCACGACGATGGCGATCGTCACCGGCGTGCGCATGTCCTGCCGCGCGTAGAAGCCGGGCGCGAGGATCTTGACGCCGATGAGCCCGAGCAGGCCGGCGCCGTAGCCCTGCAACGCGACCGAGGTGCGCATCACCGCCGTCGCGTCGAAGCGGCCGTGCTGGAACAGCGTGGCGACGATGGCGTCGGGGAAGACGAGCAGGCCCACGGTGCATGGCAGCGCGAGAGCGAGCGTGAGCCGCAAGCCCCAGTCGAGCAGGCCGGCATATTGCTCGGCGTCGTTGCGGCCTTGTGCGGCGGCCAGCTGCGGAATCAGCACCGAACCCACCGCGACGCCGAGCAGCGCGGTCGGAAACTCCATCAGCTGCGCCGCGTACTGCAGCCATGAGACGGCGCCCACGCCCTGGTGCGAGGCAATCTGCGTGTTGATGAGCACAGAAATCTGCGCCACCGAAACGCCCAGCAGCGCCGGGCCCATCTGGCGCAGCACCTTTCGCACACCGGGGTGCTGCCACGCGGCGCGCACGGCTTTGGCAGAAGCGCCGATGCGCGGCAGGCAGCCTGCCCGCGACAGGGCCGGGAACTGCACCGCGAGCTGCAGCACGCCGCCGATCATCACGCCCACCGCAAGTGCGTAGATCGGCGGCACGCCGCGCTGCTCGAGGTACGGCGAAAGCCACCAGGCGGCGCCGATCATGGCCACGTTGAGCAGCGCCGGAGTGGCCGCCGGGACGGCAAAGCGCTTCCATGTGTTGAGCACGCCGGCGGAAAGCGACACCATCGAGATGAAGCCGATATAGGGAAACATCACCCGCGTCATCACCACGGCCTGATCGAATCGCGCCAGCCCCGAAGCCATCAGCCAGACCACGATCGGCGAGGCGACGATTCCGATCGCGCAGGTGAGCAGCAGCGCGTAGAACAGGATGGTGGCAACGGCGTCGACCATGCGATGGGTCGCCTCGTCGCCCTCGGCCGCGCGCAGGTGGGCCAGCGTGGGTACGAAGGCCTGGGCGAACGCGCCTTCGCCGAACAGCCGGCGCAGCAGGTTGGGAATGCGAAAGGCGACGTAGAACGCGTCGAGCGATGCGCCTGCGCCAAAGGCCGAGGCCATGACGACGTCACGGGCCAGGCCGGTGATGCGCGAGAGCAGCGTGAACAGCGAAATCGTCGAGGCCGCACGGAGCAGATTCATGGGCTCGAATGCTATACTCGCGCTCTTTGCCGAAAACAAGCTAAGCCGGTTTCACCTGCCGGTTCACACCCATGGCCACTGCCTCCAAAGCCAAGAAAAAAACCGTCCGCATCGCCTCGGGCCTGAAGCGCGCTCGCCAGGACGTGAAGCTCAACGCCGCCAACACGGCGCTGCGTTCACACTTTCGCACCGTGATCAAGAACGTGCAGAAGGCGGTCGACGCTGGCGACAAGGCGAAAGCCACCGAGGCACTCAAGATCGCCCAGCCAGTGATCGATTCCGTGGCCGACAAGAACCTGTTCCACAAGAACAAGGCCGCGCGCCACAAGAGCCGCCTCTCGGCCAAGGTGAAGGCACTCGCCACGGCCGTCGCCTGAGCGACTCCGACTGCCTCGAAGCCAGGCCCGCACTGCGGGCCTTTTTCATGTCGGCGGGGTATCGACCACGCCGGAATCGTACGGATCTTCGATCACGACAAGTTCGTTGTCGCGCGCGAAGTTCATGACGAAGTCCCAGGCCATGGGCTCTCGCTCGCGCAATTCGGCGTTCACGATCACGCCCTTGACGTCGTTCACGTAGCGCGGCACGCAGTAAGGCGAATAGCCGATGAAGGCTGCGCGCCCGCCGGCCGATCCTTCGGGGCGGAAGCACGACATGGCGCCCGCGAGGCGCTCGGCCCAGTCGCTCGGCCGGAAAGTCTTGCCGTTGCGCGTCGTGCCCTGGATGAAGACTTCTCGGGGCTTAGCCACGCGCCGATTGTGGCTTCGGCCGGCGCGGGTCGCTGCGCTGCAACGAGGCAGCGTTTCACGGCTGTGCCGCCTTTGCAAGCGCCTTTAGAATTCGCCCTCCCTCGCAGGTGGACCTCGCCCATGAACGCGCCCGAAAGGCTTCCCGCAGCACCGGCCTCTGTTGCCGGCCCCGCATCGGCCGAGCCGCACGTGATGAAGACGTACGCGCGATTGCCCATCGCGCTTTCGCACGGCAAGGGTTGCTGGCTGTGGGACACCGAAGGAAAGCGCTATCTCGACGGCCTCGGCGGCATCGCGGTGAACACGCTCGGCCACGACCACCCCAAGCTGGTGCCCGCCCTGCACGACCAGATCACGAAGCTGATCCACAGCTCCAACTACTACCTCGTGCCGCTGCAGGAGACGCTGGCCGCGAAGCTGGTCGAGCTGTCGGGGATGACCAACGTCTTCTTCTGCAACTCAGGCCTCGAGGCGAACGAGGCGGCCCTGAAGATCGCGCGCAAGTTCGGCCACGACCAAGGCATCGACCGACCGGAGATCGTGGTGTACGAAGCGGCCTTCCATGGCCGCTCCATCGCCACGCTCTCGGCCACCGGCAACCCGAAGGTGCAGGCCGGTTTCGGCCCGCTCGTCGAGGGTTTCGTGCGCGTGCCGCTCAACGATTCGGCCGCGATCGAGAAGGTCGCGACAACGAATCCGAACGTCGTCGCGATATTCCTCGAGGTGATCCAGGGCGAAGGCGGAATCCGGCCGGCGACGGTCGAGTACTTGCAGGAAGTGCGCCGCATCTGCGACCAGCACGGCTGGCTGCTGATGCTGGACGAAGTGCAGTGCGGCATGGGCCGCACGGGCAAGTGGTTCGCGCATCAGTGGGCCGGCATCAGGCCCGACGTGATGCCGCTCGCCAAGGGCCTCGGCTCGGGCGTGCCGATCGGCGCAGTGGTCTGCGGCCCGCGCGCCGCCCACGTGATGGGTCCGGGCAACCACGGCACCACCTTCGGCGGCAACCCGCTGGCCATGCGCGCTGGCGTCGAGACGCTGCGCATCATGGAAGAAGACGGCCTTCTCGCCAATGCGGCCGCGGTCGGCAGCTTCCTCCATGACGCCTTCGTACGCGAGCTCGGCAGCGTCGCCGGCGTGGTCGAGGTGCGCGGCCACGGCCTGATGATCGGCATCGAACTCGACCGCCCATGTGCACCGCTTTTGACGCGCGCTGCAGAGGCCGGCCTCATGATCAGCGTGACGGCCGAGCGTGTCGTGCGCCTGCTGCCGGCACTGATCATCACGCAGGACGAAGCGGCGCAGCTCGTCGCCATCCTCTGCCCGCTGATCGCGGCTTTTCTCGCCGAGCCCGTTAGCACGCCTTGAGCCTCGCGGCATGAAGCCCGGCATGGCGCTCAGCAAGCACTACCTGCAGTTCCGCGACTTCCGCGCCGAGGAATACGCGTATTTGTTCGAACGCGCGGCCGAGATCAAGAAGCGCTTCAAGAACTACGAAAAGTACACACCCCTCGTCGACCGAACGCTGGCGATGATCTTCGAGAAGGCCTCGACGCGCACCCGCGTGAGCTTCGAGGCCGGCATGTACCAGATGGGCGGCTCGGTGGTGAACCTCACCACCACCGACAGCCAGCTCGGCCGCGCCGAGCCGGTGGAAGACACTGCCCGCGTGATCAGCCGCATGGTCGACATCGTGATGATCCGGACCTTCGAGCAGAAAAAACTCGAGGCCTTCGCCGCCAATTCGCGCGTGCCCGTCATCAACGGGCTGACCAACGAATACCACCCCTGCCAGATCCTGGCCGACGTGTTCACCTGCATCGAGCAGCGCGGCAGCATGGCCGGCAAGATCGTCGCGTGGGTCGGCGACGGCAACAACATGGCGGCCACGTGGCTGCAGGCTGCCGACATCCTCGGCTTCACGCTGCACCTGAGCACGCCCGGCGGCTATGAGGTCGACGCAGCGGCGGCCGGCGTGAAACGCAGCGGCTGCTACGCCACCTTCCGCGACCCCGTAGACGCCTGCCGCAACGCCGACGTGGTGACCACCGACGTCTGGACCAGCATGGGCTACGAAGCCGAGAACGACGAACGCGCCAAGGCCTTCGCCGACTGGCGCGTCGACGCCGAAATGATGGCCGCGGCGCGCCCCGCCGCGCTGTTCATGCACTGCCTGCCCGCGCACCGCGGCGAGGAGGTCGATGCCGACGTGATCGACGGCCCGCAATCGGTGGTGTGGGACGAGGCCGAGAACCGAATGCACGTGCAGAAGGCGCTCATGGAGTACCTTCTCCTGGGCAGGATCGGCTGACGCCGAGGGCACTCACGCAATATCTGCTGCCGGCACGGATCGGCTGACCGGCATCGCCTGCGTCACCATCGCCACGCCGATGCAGGCGATGGCCATGCCGGCCCACATCAGCGGCGTCGGCACGACGCGGAACACGGCCCACTCGGCCAGCGCGGCGACCGGCGGCGTGAGGTAGAGCAGGCTCGTCACGCCGGTGGCCTGGCCGCGGCGCAGCAGCAGGTGGAAGATCGAATACGCACCGATCGAAGCCAGCAGCACGTGATAGACGAGCGAGCCGGCGATCTGCGGGCTCCACTGGATGTCGAAACCTTCGACCAGCCACCCGAGCGGCAGCATCAGGAGCGCCGTGGCCGCGAAATGAATGCACACCGCCGAGCGCAGGTCGACGCCGCTGCAGAACTGGCGCTGGTACAGCGTGCCGGCAGTCACGCACAGCAACGCCCACGACACCGCCATCAAGCTCGCGAGGCTGATCGCGCCGCTGTCGACCCGTTGCACCACGACGAGCGCCACGCCGGCGAGCCCGACCGCCACCCCGATCATCTGACGCGGCGCCAGCCGCTCGTGCAGCCAGCGCGACATCACCAGCGCCGTAGCAAGCGGTTGCAACGCCAGCACCAGCGCCGTGACGCCGGCCGAGAGCCCCCACCGCTGCGCATAGTGGCTGCCGCCCAGATAGCCGGCGTGGCTCAGCAGGCCTGCGATGGCGACGTGGCCCCATAACGCACGCGATCCCGGCCACCGCGCCCGCAGCCCGAACGCCAGCATGGCGACTGTGAATGCGATGGCGTATCGAACACCGATGTACGTGAAGGGTGCTGCGAACTGCAGCGCGTAGCGGCTGGCGACGAAGCCTCCGCCCCACACGATGACAAAGTAGGCCGCGAGCAGGCGCATCCGCATCGACACGACCGTAGCACGGCTCCGAGCCAAGACGGGCTATGCAGCGCCGGCGGCGAAACCTTCCTGCAGCTCGTCGACCCAGTCGTCGACGTCGGCATCGCTCAGCATCAGTGCGCCGGCCGCGCGCTCGCCGCCCTTGGCCCACTCGGTGCTCGCGTTCATGCGCGCGAAGCGCTGGATCGCGAGCTCGGAAACGAGACCCATCGCGATCAGGCGCGACACGTTGGCCGGCACCTTGGCATCTTCGAAGATGGCGTAGTCGTGGTGGCTGCGTATGGCCACGCACACCGTCTGCGAAAGGCCCCAGGAGCGGCTCATCAGCGCGCCGATCAGCGCGTGGTCGGTGTTGTGTGCGGCATGCTCGACCGCGGTAAACGAAAGCGTCGGCTCTTCGTTCGCGCGCATCAGCGTCTGCGCATAGTCGGGGAAGCGCTGCATCAGCAACGGAATGCCCACGTCGCAGAACAGACCGAACGACTGCGCGAGATCGGGCTCAATGCCCTTGAGCCCGCGCACCAGCCGCGACATCGCGTAGGCGCGCTTGCCCGAGACGTCCCAGAAGCGGGTCAGGTTGGGCCCGTCGGTGCGCACCGAGTTGCGCAGCACGAGGCCGGTGACGAGCGTGCCGATCGGGCGCAGGCCGAGCAGCGCGATCGATTGCTCCAGCGTCTCGGCACGGCGCGAGAGCGAATAGAACGGCGAGTTGACGCTTTTGATCACCGCCGCGGTGAGCGCCACGTCCTGGCCCACGAGCCTGGCGATGCGCGACGGGTCGGGATCTTCGGCGCCGATCTCGCGCTGCAGGTCGATCAGCACGCCCGGCCGTGGCGGGATCGAGATGCTCTTGACCAGCGCATCGATCTCGCTCGAGCCTGCGTCGTGCGGCGAAAGCGCCAGCGCTTCCGCCGTCATGTCGCCAGCCAGGACCGCGTCGAGTGGCTGAGCACGGCATCGAGCCCGCCGAAGGAGCGGGACAGCGCCTCGGTGGTGACCATGTCGTGGCGTTCGAGCGCTTGCGCCAGGCCGAGGTAGGCCTGCCACGGGCCAATGCCGTGCAGCGCTTCCCGGGCGTGTGCCGGCAGCTGCAGCGAGGAGGTCGCGTCGTCGAGGCTGCACTGAAGCAGCGTGGGCAGCATCGAGGTCAGGCCGAGCAGATAGAGCGTGCCGGGGCTGGCCTCCCCCGCATCGCGCGCCAGCAGCTCGAGCAGGCGCGCACGGGCGAGCGCCACGGCCTGCAGAGCACCGGCGGCGGGCCGCGGTGGCGAGAGCCGCACCAGCATCTGCGAGACGAAGCGATAGAGCGCGTCGCGGCCGAGCACGCTGACCGCCTGCTCGATCGAGTCGAGCTCGCGGCCCGGGCTGGCGCCGGCGCTGTTGAGGTATTGCAACAGGCGCAGCGCCAGCGCGGCATCGCTCTTGATGTCCTTGACCAGCAGCTCGGTGTCGTCGTCTCGCACGAGGCGGTTGAGCAACTGCAGCAGCCGCTGCGCCTGAGGCGGCAGCACCTGCAGCCGAGCCGGAGTGGTGTTCGAACCGATGAAGCAGGCGGCGAGCGCCACCGACGGCCGCAGCATCGCTTCCATCAGATCGAGGCTGGGCAGGTCGAGCAGCACCTGGGGCACGCCGGGGAAAGTGCTGGCTGCACCAGCAGCCGCACCTTGCCAGGCCGCCGCGTCGCTGCCGGCGGGCAGTCGCAACTGCACGAAATCGGGTGCGCCGAGCGGTGCGAAATCACCCGGCTGCCAGCCGAGCAGAACGCCCGCCTTGCGCAGCCGCTGCACGAGCGCGGTCAACGCCTCGGCGGGCATCGGCTGACCATCGGCCTGCAGCACGAGGCGCAGGCCGGGAACGTATTGCCCATCGCCTTCGAGCGAGGCGAGCCACGACACCGGGAAGCCGGCGAGCGCATCGAGGCGTTGCGCCGAGCACAACCGCATCGCGCCGAGAACGTTCGCGGTGCAGGCACGAATCGCCGCGACGTCGACGCCCGGCCGCAGCCGGTTGACGTACGCCGCGCCTGCATAGAACTCGAAGCCGGCGAGCACGCCGCTGGCCGAGACCAGCGGCCGTTGTGCGCCGAGGCCGGCAGGCATGAGGGCCGCGCCTGCGGCATCGAGCATCGACTCGGTCCGCTTCGGCACGGTCGGCGCAGGCGGCGCTGCGCGGGCGGGTGCTGCCGGTGCGGGCCGGCCCATGATTCGACCGAAGACGGCGCTGAACATGATCGGCAGCCTAACCAGAGTGGTGGCCCGCGAGAGCGGGAATAAGCCGCGCTTTACGTGACTGTTCGCCGGAAGGCGGTGCATCGCCGATGCACCGATGCGATGCCGGCACTGGCGGTGTAAGGTATCGGCGACCATGAACGCATCGCCTGCCAAGCCCTTCCCGACGTCGAGCCGCGCTGACTGCATTGCGCTCGACCGAGCCGACGAACTCGCTCCCTTGCGAGCCGAGTTCGCACTGCCCGACGGGCTCGTCTACCTCGACGGCAACTCGCTCGGCGCCTTGCCCCGCCGCACCGCCGCGCGCATCGCCGAAGTCACCGAGCGCGAATGGGGCGAAGGCCTCATCCGCAGCTGGAACACCGCCGGCTGGATCGACATCGCCGGCCGCATCGGTGACAAGATCGCGCCGCTGATCGGCGCCGGTCGCGGCGAGGTGATCGTCGGCGACTCGACCTCGGTGAACCTGTTCAAGGTGCTGAGCGCGGCCGTGTCGCTGCAGAAGGCCGACGCACCCACGCGCAGCGTCATCCTCTCCGAGCGTGGCAACTTCCCCACCGATCTCTACATCGCCGAGAGCGTGGCCGCCACCGCCGGCATGAAGCTGCAGCAAGTGCCTGCCGACGACCTGCTCGCGCACCTCACCAACGACGTCGCCGTGCTGATGCTCACGCACGTGAACTACCGCAGCGGCCGCATGCACGCGATGGCTGAGACCACGCGCGCAGCCCAGGCCGCCGGCGCGCTCGTGGTGTGGGACCTGGCGCATTCGGCCGGCGCGGTGCCGGTCGACCTGCGCGCAGCGGGCCTGGCAGGAGCCGAC
>Ga0209511_1003287_pt1 | contig 12468 bp, 9 predicted proteins | sample SSSSmetaG_FD_184141 | JGI IMG/M metagenome (GOLD analysis project Ga0209511, IMG submission 184141) | Glacier valley bacterial and archeal communities from Borup Fiord, Nunavut, Canada, to study Microbial Dark Matter (Phase II) - ​SSSS... | ecosystem: Environmental > Aquatic > Freshwater > Ice >... | reverse complement strand
GGACTTCCGCGAGGTGGGCGGCCTGCCGTGCGGCTGGCTGATCAACAACATCGACGGCACGCCGATGAAGGAGCCGAAGCATCCGGTCCTGGCCGACGGCAAGGCGCTGTACGTCGGCGACCCGGTCGCGGTCGTGATCGCCGAGACGCTCGACCAGGCGCGCGCCGGCGCGGCGCTGGTCGACGTGGCGTACGAGGAGCAGACGCCGGTGGTCGACACGGCGACGGCCGCGGGCGCCGGCTCGTCCGTGCACGACGCGGCGGCGGACAACGTGTGCTACGTCTGGGGCTGCGGCGACAAGGCCTCGGTCGACGCCGCGATCGGCTCCGCGCCGCACGTCAGCAAGCTGTCGTTCCGCAACAACCGGCTGATCCCCAACGCGATCGAGCCGCGCGCGTGCAACGCGTCGTACAACCCGTCCGACGAGAGCTACACGCTGTACGTGTCGAACCAGAACCCGCACGTCGAGCGCCTGCTGATGTGCGCGTTCGTGCTCGGCATCCCCGAGCACAAGGTGCGGGTCGTCGCGCCCGACGTCGGTGGCGGCTTCGGTTCCAAGATCTTCCTCTACAACGAGGAGACCGCGCTGGTGTGGGCGAGCAAGAAGATCAAGCGGCCGATCAAGTGGACCGCCGACCGCAGCGAGGCCTTCCTCACCGACGCGCACGGGCGCGACCACGTGACCACGGTCGAGCTCGGCACCGAACAGGACGGCACCTTCCTCGCGATGCGCGTGACCACCACCGCGAACCTCGGCGCGTATCTCTCGACCTTCGCGTCGTGCGTGCCGACGATCCTGTACGCGACGCTGCTCGCGGGCCAGTACAAGACGCCGAAGATCTACGCCGAGGTGACCGGCGTGTTCACCAACACGGCGCCGGTCGACGCGTATCGCGGTGCCGGACGTCCCGAGGCCACCTACGTCGTCGAGCGCATCGTCGAGACCGCCGCGCACGACCTCGGGATGGACCCGGCCGCGATCCGCCGAAAGAACTTCATCACGACCTTCCCGTACCCCACGCCGGTCGGCCTGACCTACGACGTGGGCGACTACGAGGCGACCATGTCGCGCGCGATCGAGCTGGCCGACGTGGCGGGCTTCGCGGCGCGCCAGTCCGCGAGCGAGGCGAAGGGCATGAAGCGCGGCATCGGCTACTCGGCCTATATCGAAGCCTGCGGCCTCGCGCCGTCGAACATCGCGGGCGCGCTAGGCGCGCGGGCGGGCCTGTTCGAGGCCGGCGAGGTGCGCGTGCATCCGACCGGCAAGGTCACCGTCTTCACCGGCAGCCACAGCCACGGGCAGGGCCACGAGACGACCTTCTCGCAGGTGGTCGCCGACAAGCTGGGCATCCCCATCGAGGACGTCGACATCCAGCACGGCGACACCGGCAAGGTGCTGTTCGGCATGGGCACCTATGGCTCGCGCTCGCTCGCGGTCGGCGGCAGCGCGATCGCGAAGGCGGTCGACAAGGTGATCGCGAAGGGCAAGAAGATCGCGGCCCACCTGATGGAGGCGGCCGACACCGACGTCGAGTTCGAGAACGGCATCTTCAAGGTGGCCGGCACCGACAAGGCCGTGCCGTTCGCGTCGGTCTCGCTCGCGGCCTACGTGCCGCACAACTATCCGCTCGACAAGCTCGAGCCGGGCCTGAACGAGAACGCGTTCTACGACCCGACCAACTTCACGTACCCGTCGGGCACCTACATCTGCGAAGTGGAGATCGATCCGGCCACCGGTGTCACGCGCATCGACCGCTTCACCGCGTGCGACGACTTCGGCAACATCGTCAACCCGATGATCGTCGAGGGCCAGGTGCACGGCGGCCTCGCGCAGGGCATCGGCCAGGCGCTGCTCGAGCACGGTATCTACGACAACGAGTCGGGGCAGCTGCTGTCGGGCACGTACATGGACTACGCGATGCCGCGCGCCGACGACCTGCCGACCTTCAAGGTCGAGACCGTCAAGGGCACGCCGTGCTCGCACAACCCGCTCGGCGTGAAGGGTTGCGGCGAAGCGGGCGCGATCGGCTCGCCGCCGGCCGTCATCAACGCGATCTGCCACGCGCTCGGCGTGAAGGACATCGCGATGCCGGCGACGCCGAACACCGTGTGGTCGGCGCTGCAGGCGCACTGACGAACGACGCGGCCCGAATGTCATCCCGGCGAAGGCCGGGACCCAATTTCCCGGAGTTCGAATGCAAGCCTTCACCTTCCAGCAACCCAAGACCGTCGCCGATGCCGTCAAGGCCTTCGGCGCCGGCAGCGAGATCAAGTACCTCGCCGGCGGCCAGTCGCTGCTGCCGTCGATGCGCCTCGGCCTCGCGTCGCCCGAGACGCTGGTCGACCTCGACCGCGTCGACGAGCTCAAGGGCATCACGGTGAGCGGCGACACCGTGACCATCGGCGCGATGACGCGCCATGCCGAGATCGCGGCTTCGGCCGACGTCAAGCGGCTGGTGCCGGGCCTCGCGCACCTGGCCGAGATGATCGGGGATCGCCAGGTCCGCAACCGCGGCACGATCGGCGGCAGCCTCGCGAACAACGATCCGGCCGCGTGCTATCCGTCGGCGGTCCTCGCCCTGGACGCCAGCCTGAAGACCAGCAAGCGGACGATCGAGGCGAAGGACTTCTTCAAGGGTCTCTACGAGACGGCGCTCGAACCCGACGAGCTGCTGGTGTCGATCACGTTCGCGAAGCCCGAGAAGTCGGCGTACTACAAGTTCCGCCAGCAGGCGTCGCACTTCGCGCTGGTCGGGGTGTTCGTCGCGAAGGGGGCCCACGGCGCGCGCGTCGCGATCACCGGGGCGGGACCGGTCGTGTTCCGCATGAACGCGCTGGAGGCGAAGCTCGACGCGAATTGGGCGCCCGAGAGTTGCGACGGCGTGACGATGCCGGCCGATGGTCTCAACAGCGACCTGCATGCGACCGCTGAATATCGCGCGCACCTGATCCCGGTGCTGGCGAAGCGCGCGGTGGCCGAGGCCGCCTGATTTTCTCCCTCCCCCGCTGGGGGAGGGCCGGGGAGGGGGCGAGCGCAGCGAGCGTCGGTGCTGGCCTTCCGTCGCTCGCCTTCGGCGAGCCCCCTCCCCAACCCTCCCCCGGCGGAGGAGGGAGCCCACCGAGCCAGCCAACATGCGAACCCATATCCGCCGCCTGAATCGGAACGGCAACGATGTCGAAGCGAACGTTCGAGGCCCGGTCGGGTGCTCGGCCCGCATCGTGACGCTCATCTGCACACGCTGACGATGGCCGCCCTTCCCTCGTCCATCGACGCGGTCGTCGACGCGCTCGCGACGCAGGACTACGTCGCCGATCGTCGCCTCGCGACCGCGCTGTTCCTCGCGCTGAAGCTGCAGCGCCCGCTGCTCGTCGAAGGGGAGCCCGGCACCGGCAAGACGGAGTTGGCCAAGGCCGTCGCCGCGATGCTCGAACGCCCGCTGATCCGCCTGCAGTGCTACGAAGGGCTCGACCTTGCGGGCGCCGCCTACGAGTGGAACTACGCACGCCAGATGATCGAGATCCGCCTCGCGGAGCAGGGCAGCGCGGACGCGAAGGCCGGCCTGGCGACGGACCTGTTCTCCGACCGCTTCCTGATCGCGCGGCCGCTTCTTCAGGCGATCGACCCGAAGCAGCCGGTGCCGCCGGTGCTGCTGATCGACGAGCTCGATCGCGCCGACGAGCCGTTCGAGGCCTTCCTGCTCGAGGTGCTGTCGGACTACCAGATCACGATCCCCGAGACCGGCACGGTGAAGGCCGTGACGCCGCCGATCGTCATCGTCACGTCGAACCGCACGCGCGAGATCCACGATGCGATCAAGCGCCGCTGCCTGTATCACTGGGTCGGCTTTCCCGGTGCGGCGCGCGAGTACGACATCCTGCTGCGGCGCGTGCCGGGCATCGAGGGACGCCTGGCCAGCGAGATCGTCGCGTTCGTGCAGCGGCTGCGCGGGTCGGACCTGTTCAAGAAGCCGGGCATCGCCGAGACCGTCGAATGGTCACGCGCCCTGCTGCAGCTCGACGCGATCGTGCTCGACCCGGCGGTCGTCGACGACACGCTCGGCGTGCTGCTGAAGTACCAGGACGACATCGCGAAGGTCGCCGGCAGCGAGGCCGCGCGGCTGCTGCAGGAACTGCGCGACGCAACCGCAGCCGCCTGAGTCGTCGGCCCGCATGAACGAAGCGACGGGTCTGCCGGGTCACCTCGCGGAGAACGTGATGCACTTCGCGCGCGTGCTGCGCGGCGCCGGGCTGTCGCTCGGCAGCGACCGCATCCGCCTCGCGCTCGAGGCGCTGCCGATCGCGGGGCTCGAGTCGCGCGGCGACCTGCACGCGGCGCTGACGGCCTGCCTGGTCGACCGGCCCGAGCACCAGCTGTTGTTCGACCAGGCCTTCCACCTGTTCTGGCGCGATCCCGACCTGCGCGGCCGGATGATGGCGATGCTGTTGCCGCGGGTGCAGGGACGCGACAGCGGCCCGAAGCCCGCGCAGAACCGCCGCCTGGCTGCGGCGCTGTTCCCGAAGCAGTCCGATCGCCCGCCGCCGCCGGAGTACGAGGAGACGACGATCGAGGCCGCGCTGACGTTCTCGGATCGCGAGCGGCTCTTCAAGGCGGACTTCGACACGATGTCCGTCGACGAGTGGCGCGAGGCCAAGCGCGTCATCGCGACGATGCGCTTCAACCTCGAACGCATCGCGACGCGGCGCACCCGGCGCGCCACGCGCGGTCGCGTCGACTGGCGCCGCACAATGCAGGCGATGGCCCGCGACGGCGCGACGTCGTTGCGCCGTCGCGAACCGCGCACGCGGCCGGTGCCGCTGGTGATCATCGCGGACATCTCCGGCTCGATGAGCCGCTACTCGCGGATGCTGCTGCACTTCGCGCACGCGCTGTCGACGCACGGCCGGCACGGCGACCGGCGGATCGCGGTCTTCGTCTTCGGCACGCGACTGACGTCGATCACGCGCGCGCTGCACGGGCGCGATCCCGACCTCGCGGTGGCGTCGGTGGTCAAGGCCGTCGACGACTGGTCGGGCGGCACGCGCATCTCCGCCTGCCTCGCCGACTTCAACGCGAACTGGTCGCGCCGCGTGCTCGCGCAGAACGCGACGGTGCTGCTGATCACCGACGGGCTCGAGCACGGCGACGTGGCGCGGCTGTCGTTCGAGGCGGAGCGCCTGTCGAAGTCGTGCCGCCGCCTGGTCTGGCTCAACCCGCTGCTGCGCTACGCGGGCTTCGAGCCGCGCGCCGCGGGCGTGCGCGCGCTGCTGCCGCACGTCGACCGGTTCGTTCCGGCGCACAATCTCGACAGCCTCGCGGCGCTCGGTGCCGTGCTAGTGTCCTCAGGACATTAGGCGACGTCCGGCTGAGCCGGTCCATCCCCATCCCGCACCACGATCCACGAGGCCACGCATGCAACTCAAGGGCGAGCAGATCCTTCCGGTTTCCCAACAGGCCGCCTGGGAGGCATTGAACGACACCGACCTGCTCAAGGAGGCGATCCCCGGCTGCGAGTCGATCACGCAGTCGGCCGCGGAGCCCGACGCCGCCGGCGACATTGCGAGCGTGGTCGGTGTGTACGACCTGGTGATGGTCGCCGCGGTCGGGCCGGTGAAGGCCAAGTTCAAGGGCAAGCTGCAGCTGATGGACCTCGACCCGCCGAACGCGTACACGATCCGCTTCGAAGGCAGCGGCGGCATCGCCGGCTTCGGCAAGGGAACGGCGGCGGTCAAGCTGATGCCCGTCGAGGGCGAGACCACGCGCCTCGACTACGAGGCCAACGCCACGGTCGGCGGGAAGATCGCGCAGGTGGGTTCGCGGCTGGTCGACATGGCCGCGCGCAAGATCGCCGACAACTTCTTCGACAACTTCACCGAGGCGTTGAGGAAGCGGAAGGAAGCGCACTGACCTTCGTCAGGTGGTCGGCTGGCGGCGCTGCAGGTCCTGCAGCAGCCGCTGCACGATCAGGCGGATCAGGTAGAAGCCCAGCTTGGGATTCTGGAAATACAGCAGGTAGATCGCCTCGTCGGTCATCGTGTAGCAGAAGCACGCCGTCTCGCAGACGATCGTGGCCGTTCGCTTGCGGTCCTCGGTGAACAGGCCGATCTCCCCGATCAGGCTGCCGGCGCCGAGCTTCGTGCCCAGTTCGGCGATGTGGACCTTGCCCTTGCGGATGTAGATCAGCTCGTGCGCCGCGTCGCCCTTGGCGAACAGGGTCTCCCCGGCCTTGAAGGTCTTCTTCTTCATGTACGGCAGCAGCCAGTCCTTGACCGGCGTGTCGGCGCGGGCGCTCTCGAGCGCGGACAGCAGCCGCTGCAGGTCCCACAGCCGGTAGGCGTTGACGACCAGCAGCACCGCCTGCAGCGCGGTGACGATCCAGTCGTGGTGCAGCAGCGCGTGGGCCAGCAGGAAGCTGTTGGCCGCGAGCGCGAAGATGCGCAGCGGCACCATCCGCTTCATCAGGTTGCTGACCAGCGTCAGGCCGCCACCGATGGCGAGCAGGACCATCGTGGGTTCGAACCAGTTCATCGTGGAACTCCGGGGCTGTTGCTGCCGTGGCGGGAGGATGGCGCGACCGTGCGCCGGGCCGCTTGATAGCACAATTTGATAGCACAATTCGCGACGATCTTCGCCCTCTTTCGACAAGGGGCGGGCCTCCCCGAGTCGTCGCGGCTGAGCCACAATGGCGCTCTTCCGATTTTTCCTTCCCCACCCTGCCTCGCATGAGCGCGACGATCGAACAGCTCGAAGCCGCAATCGCCGCGCTGGAGACCCAGCGCGGACTCCTGGGCGACGCAGTCGTCGAGGCCGGCACCTCGCCGATGCGCGAGAAGCTCGCGCTGCTGCGCTCGCAGACCCGGGTCCGCAGCCAGCAACTCAAGGCGGTGTCGGTGCTGTTCATGGACATCGTCGGCTCGACGGCGATGAGCCGCGACCTCGACGCCGAGGACACCCACGTCATCGTCGACGGCGCGTTGGAGCGCTTCAGCGCGGTGGTCGTCGCGTGGAACGGGCGGGTGCTGCAGTACGCGGGCGACAGCCTGCTGGCGGCGTTCGGCGCCGACGAGGCCCACGAGGACGACGCGGAGAATTCGGTCCATGCCGGGCTCGCCATCGTCGACGAGGCGCGACGCATCGCCGATGAGATCGCCGCGACCTACAAGATCGCCGGCTTCAACGTGCGCGTAGGCATCAATACCGGCCCGGTGCTGCTCGGCGGCGGCGTCGAGGACGAGGGCAGCATCCGCGGCATCACGGTCAACATCGCCGCGCGGATGGAGCAGACCGCGCCGGACGGCGGGCTGCGGATCACGCACGACACCTACCGTCACGTGCGCGGCGTGTTCGACGTGACCGAGGAGCCGGCCATCCTCGTCAAGGGCATGGACGAGCCGCTGCGCAGCTACATCGTCCAGCGCGCCAAGCCGCGTGCCTTCCGGCTGGAGCGGCGCGGCGTCGAGGGCATCGAGTGCCGCATGGTCGGCCGCGATGCCGAGCTGCGGCGCCTGTCCGACGCCTTCGAGGACGTGATCGCCGACGAGACGCTGTCGCGCATCACGCTCGTCGGCGACGCCGGCATCGGCAAGAGCCGGCTGCTCGACGAGTTCAGCAACACGCTCGAACTGCAGGCGCGCGAGGTGTGGGTGTTCCAGGGCCGCGCGCAGACCCATGGCGAGATGCTGCCGTACGGCGTGGTCCGCGACATCTTCTTCTGGCGCTTCCAGATCGAGGACAGCGACGCGCCGGCCGAGGCGCGCCGCAAGTTCGTCGACGCGCTGAGGGCCACCTTCGGCGCGGCCACCGAGGAGCATGCGGCGCTGCTCGGGCAGCTGATCGGCCTCGACTTCAGCAGCAGTCCGTTCATCGCCGGCATCGTCGGCGACCCGAAGCAGATCCGCGACCGCGCGTTCCATTCGGCCTCGCAGTACTTCAAGGCGATCGCCGCCATCGACCCGGTGATGGTGCAGCTCGAGGACCTGCACTGGGCCGACGAGGGATCGCTCGACTTCGTCAACCACCTCGCGCAGGCCTGTCGCGACAGCCCGATCCTGATCGTCTGCGCGGCGCGGCCGGCGCTGCTCGAGCGGCGCCCGCTGTGGGGCAGCGGGCAGGGCAACCACGAGCGCATCGACCTCGCGCCGCTCGCGCGCCGCAGCAGCCGCGAACTGGCCGACGCGTTGCTGCAGAAGCTCGCGCAGCCCTACATCGCGCTGCGCGAGCTGATCACCGGCGGTGCCGAGGGCAACCCCTTCTACATGGAGGAGCTGACCAAGATGCTGATCGACGACGGCGTGATCGTCGTCGGCAGCGACGTCTGGCAGGTCATGCCGGAACGCCTCGCGCGCGTCCACGTGCCGCCCACGCTGGTGGGGGTGCTGCAGGCGCGCGTCGACGCGCTGCCGCCGGAGGAGAAGCTGGCGCTGCAGGTGGCGTCGGTCGTGGGCCACGTGTTCTGGGCCGATGCGCTCGCGGCGATCGACCCGCGGCTGGTCGACGCGCTGCCCGCGCTGATGGCGCGCGAACTGGTCTACGGCCGCGAGACCACTGCCTTCGAGGGCATCGGCGAATACGTCTTCAAGCACAACGTGCTGCACCAGGTGACCTACGAGAGCGTGCTCAAGCGCGACCGTCGCGAGCGTCACGGCCGCTGCGCCGAATGGCTGGTGGCGCAGACCGGCGAGCGGGTGTCGGAACATCTCGGACTGATCGCCAACCACTACGAGAAGGCCGGCGATCTCGCCCATGCCGCGCTGTACTTCAGGCGCGCAGCCGACGACGCGATCGAGTCGTACGCGAACGAGGCCGCGCTCGATCACCTCGCGCGCGCGCTCGCGTTGACCGCTCAAGACGATTTCGGCGGCCGCTTCGAGCTCGTTCGGTTGCGCATCGATGTTCTGTCCGCGATGGGAAAGCGCGACGAGCAGCGTGCTGCTGCCGAGGAGCTCGCCCTGCTGGCCGAGCGTCTCGACGACGACGGGCGGCGCGCGCTGGCCGCGGGCCGTCTCGCACGCCACGCGTTCTTCACCGCCGACTACCAGCGTGCCTGTGCCGAGGGGGAGCGCGGCGCCCGACTCGGCGCGGCGAGCGTCGACCGTTTCGCGGGCCTCGAGGCGCATTCATGCTGGGCGGACGCCCTGCGCATGCTGGGTCGCCACGATGAAGCGCTGGTCCAGGCGGAGAGGCTCGCCGCGCTGGCCGTGGAGCTGGGAGACGACACCGCCTACCTGCAGATCGTCTCGAGCCTCTGGGGGATCGCCGTCGACCGCGGGCAATACGGCGTTGCCCTCGAACACTTCCGGCGCGGTCTCGCCTTCTGGCGCGACCGTGGGGACCGGGCGCGCGAAGGCGCGGTGCTGGGTTCGATGGGAGATGTTCAGCGCTGCCTGGGCAACTTCCGTGAAGCGATCGATCTCGGCCACGCGGCGGCGAAGATCTACCGCGAGATCGGGATCACGGTCCAGGAAGCCCTTGCCCTGATCAACGTCGCGACGGCGCTCCGGCTCGACGGAAGAGCGACGGAGGCGCTGGAGCCGGCGACCGGCGGGCTGGAGATCGCACGGCGCGCCAACCATGCCGAACTGTGTGCGGCCGGTGCCATCGTGGCGGGCGACGTGCATCGGGCCATGGGCAACCTGCAGCCGGCAGCCGTCTCGTACCGGGACGCGCTGGGGCTCTATCGACGCGTCGGTCGCGAGATGATGGCGATCGAGTGCGGGGCGAAGTTGGCCGGCGTGGCGCTGGCCGCGGGAGACACCGACGACGCCGTCCGGTTGATCGAGGAGGTGACCGCCTACCTGGATGCGGGCGGGACGGTCGACGGAACGGAAGACCCGATCGGGATCTACCTGGCCTGCCACGAGGTCCTGCAAGGCGCCGGCCGGGCCGGCGGCGACGGCTACCTGGCCAGCGGTCGTGCGTTGCTGATGAGGCGCGCCGAGCCTCTGGGACACGACGATCGCGACGGCTTCCTGCGCCGCGTCCCGTCGCACCGCGCGCTGCTCGAGGCCTGCGAAGAGCAGGACACGCTGGCGACGACGACGGCGATCTGATGCGGCGGCAGGCGGCGCGTCAGTGCGCGGCGTCTGGACGCATGCCGTGCGCCGAATCGTCGGCGGCCCAGTTCTCTTCGGGCGCGACGGCGGCGCCCTTGGTCTGCGCGCTGGGGGACGGGGGCACGGGTTCCGTCTTCAGCACGGCGGCGTGTGCGGACAGCATCGGCTTCATCCGCGACTCGGCGACCGACGAATCGTGGAACAGCAGCACGATCAACGCGAGGAGACAGACGAGCATCACCGCCAGCAGGGCGACGATCTTGAGATCGGTGTTGGGGGTCGAATCGCGTTGTTCCATGGGGCACCTCGGGGGCTGGGTCGGGACCGGGATCGGCAGGCCCCGAGCATGGCGACGGCATGCCCACCGATCGCCCACGGATCTCGCACCCGGATCGATCGAGGAGACCACGGACATGGAGTTGCACGGATGCAGGGGTTGCGGATCGACGGCGGTCGAGGCGCTGCTCGAGATGGCGGGATGCCGTACCGGCGCCAGGTGTTCGAGTGGGACGACCGCGACGCCTGGGATCGCCTGCGCGGCATCAACCCACTCGCGCAGGTGCCCACGCTGGCGCTCGATGACGGGACCATCGTCACCGAGTCGGCGGCCATCGTCCTGTGGATCGCCGGCCGGCACCCGCACCTGCTGCCGGACGGGGAGAGTGAGCGAGCGCTGGACCGTCTCTCGGCGCTCGACGTGTACGTCGCGATGATCTCGCGCTGGCGCCCGGGTCGCGCCTGGCTGTCGGCCCACTGCCCGAAGGCGATGGCGTCGGTGCTCGTCACCGAACGCCATCCGGTGGTGGCTTCGGCATGGACCCGCAACTTCGACTGACGCGCGGCGCGCTCAGCGCAGCAGGCGTCGCTGTCGCTCCGGTCGTCCGAGCGATCCTTCGAGGGCGGTCGCGGCCTGCAGCCCATCCTGCGCCGACGCGGTGACCGCGGGGCAGGTGCCGCCGCGGCTGTACGCGAGCGTCGCCGAGAGGCGCCCCTCGTCGCGGTCGCCGAGCGCGCGGCTGAAGTCGTCGGCGACGACACAGGTCGGCGCGAAGCCGGCCGTGTAGTCGCCGAAGCCCACGTTGTTCACGCCCTGGAACTGGATCGCGAAGTAGGCGTTGCCGCAGTTGTTGGTCTGGATGAAGCCGTAGGGCTTGCCGCAGGTGGTGCCGCCGATGCGGATCACCTGCACGAACGGCGCCAGGCCGTTGATCACCGACTCGCTCGCCGAGCAGGTGCCCGGCGCCGTGATGACGAACACGCGCGCGAGGTTCAGCGTCGGCAGCGCCTGGCCACCGGTCGACGCGTTGTAGAACGGGACGGTATTGGCCGGGTTGCTGGTCTTCTCGGGATGCATGTCGTTGAACAGCAGTTTCTCGAACGTGGCGTTGGCGGCAATCCGGTTGCCGCCGAGCATGTAGGCCAGCTCGCTCGCGATGTAGAGGAAGCCGCCGCCGTTGTAGCGCAGGTCGACCACGACATCGCTCACGCCCGCGGCCTGGAACCCGGTGATCGCGCTGACGAGCGCGGCCTCGGACGTCGCGATGTGGTCGTTGAACAGCAGGTACCCGACCTTGGCCGACAGCGGGTTGGCGGCGTCGGCCGGGATCACCTGCGCGAGCGGCACCGGATTCTCGACGACGTTGGTCGACGCCACCGTGATCGTGCGCGGGACGGTCCGGCCGGAGTCGAGGACCGTCATCGTCAGCGAGACGCCGACGCTCGAAGGAAACAGCAGCGCGTTGAGTGCGCTCGTCGAGTACGACGAGACCGCGGCACCGGCGACCGTCTGGATCTCGGCGCCGCGCGCGACGTTCTGCAGCGCCAGCGGACCGCCGGCATCGACGAAGCCGATGCGCAGCTTGTTGCTCGCGTCGAGCTTGAAGACGCCGCCGAAGCCGACGTCCTGCCCGGCATTGAAGAACGCGTCCGCGACCGACTGCGGCTCGACGAACGAGAAGCGGTCCTTCGACGGCACCAGCAGCGCGTAGAAGTAGGCCTCCGCCGTGGCGTAGGCGTTGGGATCGACGGGGACGATGTCGCGATAGAACAGGTAGACGTCGTTGAGATGCGCGAGCTCCCAGGCCTTCTCGCCGGGGATGGTGCAGACGTTGGCGAGCTGGTCGACGGTCGGGGGCGCCGTCGACGCGGCTGGCGGACTGCTCGACCCGCCACCCCCACCGCCGCCGCACGACGCGACCAAAAAGACCGGGACGATCCACCCCGACAGCGAGGCCAGGCGCAGGGTGCGCGGTCGACGTGCGGAGCGGAAGGCGAGCATGGGCATCAGGGGGCCGAGCACGGGCGGGACCGGCAGGATACGCCGGGCTCCGCGCCTTGCGGCGGCTCTTTGCAGCCTGTTGCAGCGTGGCTTGTCGCACATTGCTCTCGCCCTCGCCTCCTCCTACCATCGACAGGTCC
>Ga0209511_1003282_pt1 | contig 12483 bp, 8 predicted proteins | sample SSSSmetaG_FD_184141 | JGI IMG/M metagenome (GOLD analysis project Ga0209511, IMG submission 184141) | Glacier valley bacterial and archeal communities from Borup Fiord, Nunavut, Canada, to study Microbial Dark Matter (Phase II) - ​SSSS... | ecosystem: Environmental > Aquatic > Freshwater > Ice >... | reverse complement strand
GTATTAAAAAGAACTGAAAACTTTAAGGAAAGCGTCCTTGTTGATCGCGACGACTATGCAATCGAGCATTTGTCTGAGTACGCAGCAAAAGGCGTTCGTCTTATGCATACCGACTTTGAGTCAGCCGCAACCCGGTTGGTCGAAGAAGGGAAGTCATTCGACCTTATCCTGATTGATCTGGGGGTGTCGTCACCACAGCTCGATTCAAGCGACCGAGGGTTTTCTTTTAAACATAGTGGTCCACTTGATATGCGTATGGATCGTCGACAAGTTTTGTCGGCACACGATCTGATACAGGGCATACAACTGGATGATTTAGCACGGATCATACATGAATACGGTGAAGAGCCGTACATGCAGGCAAAGCGTATCGCTGAGCTGATCATTGCGAATCGACCATTTGCTTCAACCGAAGCACTCGCGACGTTAATCGCTGAAAATCATCGTGGGAGATGGAAGAAAATCCATCCTGCCACGCGCACATTCCAATCGCTCCGCATTGCCGTCAACGACGAGCTCGGGCAAATTGAACGCACGTTACCATTACTGCTAAACCTCTTGAATAAGGGCGGAAGAGTAGCGGTGATCAGCTTTCATAGCCTCGAAGATCGACTCGTGAAGCGCTTTTTTAAAGAACAGTTCGAGGAAGGCCTTGCCGCCGAACTCGCGCCAGTGACGAAAAAGCCGATTCCAGGAGCCACCGAAGATGTTCACAATCCGCGTGCTCGTAGTGCAAAGCTACGGGTCGCAGTGAAAAAATAAACAAAAAAACGAAAGGGCAAAACACCATGCCAATTCACATCACAGTACAGTACGCAGACCAACCGCAAATTGTTGCTGTTCGCGTCAAGTAATCACATAGTTCTCCCTCTGACGGTGCGTCAGGGGGAGAGCGCCATATCCCACGAAAAAGAAACTCAAAAAAACAAAAATACAAACCAAACACATAGAAGACAACCACCACATGTCACATTCTCAAACAAAAAACAATTATTACACGAGCCGTCGACAGCAGAATTGGTCACGTAACCAAAACACTACTCGATTCGTATCGTCTGTGAAACTTGGGCCAGTTGCGCATACTGTTCTTGTTGCATTGATGATCACTGTCCTCGGACTCATCTACCTGACGCAGGCAACTCGTGCGACAGGGTATGACTACCAATCGCAAAAGATTGATAGCCAAATTGCCGACCTAAATATTCAAAAGAGTGATCTTCAGATTGAAAATGCTCGCCTGACTGCTTTGTCGACCATCAAGGGCAGTACTGTCGCTCGTGAAATGACGGCACCGGCAAGCACCGAATACGTTCAACAATAATGAACAAGCGTACTATAATAATACGATGAACTTAGAACTGCTAAAAGGGAGTCGCACCCGAATACTAGCGATCGTGATCTTGGCTATTATGGCCATTTTTGTTGTGAGGCTTTTTTACCTGCAGGTGATCAAACATGACTACTACATAGGACTCGCCAAGCAAGAGCAAGAGAGTCGTTTCGTGATTCCAGCCAGTCGTGGTGGGATTTTTGCCATGAACGGGGTTGAACCTGTGCCTTTGGTGATGAATACAACTGTCTATACCGTCTTTGCGGACCCTGTAACCATCAAGGACAAGGCAAAAGTTGTTGAGACGCTCCGTCAGATTGCTGGTGGCAACGTCCGTACGGGCTTCGACACACTCCTCGACCGTAAAGATACCCGTTACCAGATTCTTGCAACTAAATTAAGTCGTATTCAGGCTGACAAGATTAAGGCAATTGGACTGAATGGTGTTGGTTTTCAAGAAGTAAGTCAGCGAGTCTATCCAGAAGGCGGACTGGCTGCCCAAATCCTTGGGTTCGTGAATACGACTGGCAAGGGCGTGTATGGCGTTGAGGGGTATGAAAATGACGCCCTCAGTGGTAAAGACGGTCTACTGCAGGCGGTGACAGACGTCAGCAACGTTCCTTTGACTATCGGTAATGATAATATCAGTATTCCAAAACAGGACGGCAAGAACATCGTCCTGAGTGTTGATCGTAACGTTCAGTCATATGTCGAGGAGGCATTAGCGCGGGGTCTTCAGAAAAACGGCGCAAAGCAGGGGAGTGCTCTCGTTATGGATCCGAACACCGGAAAAATCCTTGCGATGGCGAATTCTCCAAGTTATAATCCAGCCGAATATGGTCAAGTGACTGATATTGCCGCCTTTAATAATGATACAATCTCGGCACCATACGAACCGGGGTCAGATATCAAGACATACACCCTTGCGACTGGTATTGATAAAGGGGTCGTGAAAGTGAACGACACGTATAACAACACTGATTACATTAAAGTTGGTGACATTACCGTCTCGAACGCGACAAAGGGACACACTGGGAACATTACATTCCAAACTGCTTTGACGTGGTCTTTGAATACCGGCTTCGTGACGGTTGCCCAACGACTGGGTAACGGGAGTGATATCACAAAAGAAGCCCGCGACACGATGTATGATTACTTTCACAACCGTCTTGGACTCGGGACGTTAACAGGTGTCGAGCTGGCTAATGAAGCAGCAGGAACGGTTATCTCGCCCGACCAAGCCGATGGTAATGCTGTCCGTTACTCTAATATGGCATTTGGTCAGGGGCTTGATGCGACAATCGTGCAGGTAGCAGCCGGCTTTAGCGCCCTTGTGAACGGGGGTAACTACTACAAGCCAACAGTTATTAATGGCTACATGACAGAGAACGGCTATCAACATGATCCAGCACCGGCACCGCTACGCGCCAATGTGATTACGAAGTCGACGTCCGATCAGGTGAAGCAAGCAACGCACGATGCCCGTGCCTCGGCATTTGGCTATACGGACAAGCAGGGTTACTACGTCGGTGGTAAAACGGGAACGTCGCAGGTGATTATTAACGGACAGTACAGTAATACGGAAACGATTGGTACATATCTTGGTTTTGGCGGTGGTAGTGAAGATCACCCGCAGTATGTCATAATGGTAAAAGTCTCGGGTAAGGACCAAATACTCGGTGGCGCTCAAGATACATTGCCAATATTTACCGATATTTCTAACTGGATGCTAGACTATTTAAAGATCCAACCGAAAGGCTAACAAACATATGAGTTTTACAGTACATCTGCTCACCGATGAATTAACCCACACCTTTATTTTGAGTGTTGGTGCATTCCTCCTTGCAATGTTTTTGACCCCGATCTATACCTTCCTGGCATATCGTTATAAGTTTTGGAAGAAACAACGAACGTCGAGCACAACGGGCGAGGCGCTCACAGTCTTTACGAAACTCCATGCGGCGAAGTTCAAGCGTAATATTCCGACAATGGCCGGTGTTATCTTTGTGCTGGCGATCACTGCGGTGACCTTACTCTTTAACCTTGATCGTCAAGCAACCTGGTTGCCGCTAGCTGCACTCCTCGGAGGAGCAGCGGTTGGGCTACTGGATGATGTCATTAACCTTCGCGGAACTGGTCAGGGCGTCGCAGGGCTTCGTTCAAGCTTGAAGTTCCTAATGATTACGGTTATCGGCCTTGGGCTTGGTTGGTTCTTTTACCAAAAGTTAGGCATCGACGCCGTCTACATTCCATTTATCGGCAGCGTTGCGCTTGGTTGGTTTATGGTTCCACTGTTCGCTTTTGCTGTCGTTGCAACCGGTAACGCAGTGAACATTAGCGATGGTCTTGATGGCTTAGCTGGTGGACTAGCCGTTATCGCGTACGGCGCATTCGGTACAATTGCACTTCTACAGGGAACGCCAATGATCGCAGGGTTCTGTTTCACTGTCGCTGGTGCACTACTGAGTTATCTTTGGTTTAATATTTACCCAGCACGATTCTTTATGGGTGACGTGGGAAGCTTTGCATTAGGGACATCGCTCGGTGTTGTTGCGATGTTGACCAACACATTGTTCCTCCTTCCTGTTATCGGTATCGTCTTCGTTATCGAAGCCGGATCAAGCCTGATTCAAATCTTTAGTAAAAAAGTCTTTAAGCGTAAGGTCTTTATCTCGGCACCAATTCATCATCACCTCGAAGCGAGTGGTTGGCCTGAAACAAAGGTAACGATGCGTTTCTGGGTCATTGCCGCCGTTGCTGCCTTCTTTGGTGTCATGCTGGCAGTTGCTGGAGGCAATATTTAACATGCGCGACCGGGGGTGGAGCGAACGAAAGGAAGTGGTGACGCGTCGCCATCGTCCGGACTATATGATTGCCCTCTACATGGCTATTTTAATGCTGCTGGGTCTCGTCGTGATCTATTCGATCGGACCACAACGCGCCAACGTGTTGAATAATGCGATCGGTAGCAATTATTCAGACAGCTATTTCTTTATAAAGCAGACGACGAGTCTTTTATTAGCCATTATTGTCTTCGTCGCTATTTCTATTGTGCCGTATAAGTTCATTCTGAAGCATGCACCGACCGTACTGATTACCGGACTTGTCGCCTGTGTCATCTTGTTTATCGCCAGTAAGGCAGGCTTGTCGATTGCTGATGCAACCAACGGTGCGAGTCGCTGGTTTAACCTTGGTGGCTTCGGAAGTCTCCAACCGGCCGAGATTGTAAAGTTTGGATTACTGCTCTATTTGGCTGTGTTCCTTGGCGCTCGTGCAAAAGAGGGAACTGTGAATGATGCCAAGGCGACACTTATCCCTGTCGCTATTATTACCGGTTTGTCGCTACTCTTTATTGTTGTGATTCAAAAAGACCTAGGGACTGGTATTGCGCTGTCGGCTATCGTGATTGCGATGCTTTATATGGCCGGAATGAATAAAAAAGTCGGTGTCGGACTCGCTATTGCTGTGTTGGTTGTGGGTGCCTTATTCATTGTGACGGCCCCGCACCGCGTTGAACGTATTATGACCTACCTACATGGTGACAGCACGGCGGCATCAGATGCTGACTCGTATCACATTGAACACGCCAAGATTGCCATCGGATCAGGTGGACTGACTGGCGTTGGTATCGGTAATAGTGTGCAGGCGACAGGGTACCTTCCTGAGGTGATCAATGACTCCGTCTTCGCGGTACTCGGTGAAACGTTTGGGTTTATCGGCCTTATTGCGCTTATGGCGGTATTTGTAGCCCTTCTGTTGCGTATGTTGAGGGTACTGGACCATTTGGTTGATATTCGCCTAAAGTTGCTCGTAGCGGGTGTATTTGGTTGGTTCGGCGCCCATGTTATGCTTAACATAGCGGCGATGCTAGGTATTGTTCCTTTGACCGGAATTACGCTGCCGCTTATCAGCTTCGGAGGGACCAGTATGATATTCATTACGGCGGCTCTCGGGCTGGTATTCCAACTATCTAGGTACACAGTGCATTCATCCAGACTATCAACATCAGGAGAGACAAGACATGAAGATTCTCGCAGTGGGCGGCGGGTCGGGCGGACACGTTACGCCAGTCGTCGCAGTTCTTAAAGAAATACGGGCACAGAAGCCTCGCGCCGAGCTTCGTTTTTGGTGTGACACAAAGTTCGCCCCACAAGCCAAGGCGACCGTCGCAGCCTTTGACCCGACGATCCTTATTCATACGATCGTTGCCGGCAAGTTTCGCCGCTACCATCATTTAACTGTCTTTCAGCAATTAACGTGGCCATCACTCGTGCTACAAAACCTACGCGATGCGGTCTTTGTCGTTGTTGGCTTTATCCAAAGTTTTTTCAAACTTATTATCTGGCGCCCTGATGTGGTCTTTACGAAAGGTGGCTACGTCTGCCTTCCGGTAGGACTCGCCGCGCGCATCCTCTATATTCCACTCGTGATTCATGATTCTGATGCTCACCCTGGCCTGACAAATCGTGTTCTTTCGAAGTGGGCGACAGCGATTGGGACTGGTGCGCCACTGGAATATTATTCATATCCTGTAGAGAAAACGAAGTATGTTGGCATCCCGATTGCGGCAGAGTTCCGTCCCTTCTCGACCTCAGATCAAAAAGCAGCCAAACGGGAGTGGGGGATCGAGGCAACCCGTCCACTGATCGTCGTAACTGGTGGCGGTCTTGGCGCAACCCGTATTAACGAAGTTGTGGCAAAAACGTTGCACTCATTACAACAACTTGGATCTGTCGTGTTGGTTGCCGGAGCGGGGCAGTACGACGAGCTTCGCTCACTGATGCCGGCCGATAGCGAACACTTTCAACTATATCCATTTGTCACAAATATGCATAGTTTACTAGGGGCGGCAGACGTCGTCGTGACCCGGGCTGGGGCAACGACGATTCTGGAGCTGGCGGCGCTTGAAAAGCCAACTATCTTGATTCCTAACGCAAAGTTAACTGGTGGTCATCAGCTAAAAAACGCAGCCGTCTACGAACAAGCCAAGGCTGTGACTGTCCTTGATGAAGATCTTTTATTGAACGATCCGACGCTACTGGCAAAGGAAATCGCACGGCTTTTTTCTGAATCGACCGAGACAAAAGCAATGGCGCATCGCTTTCAGTCATTTAGTAAACCCGATGCAGCCAAAGACATGGCGGCTATGATTCTTCGGGCACAGCGTTCTTGATCTATAGTCGATCACAAGTCGCTGCAAAGTAAGCTATAATAAAGCATAACAATGATAAAGTTCCGCACTACGTCTAAACACGACACTCCCCGCCGTCGGCTTTCTTCTGAGTATGTGCGAACGCCGACCCCCGCAACGTCAGGCAATCAGTTCCGTCGTAATCAGACCCTTAGTGGCGTCAAGCGAGCGGATGCCGAGCCCGTCTCGGAACGCGCAAAGATGCACGCACTTGCCAGGCGGCGTCGACACGTTGGCGCAATCTTTAGTCTCGTCTTGGCTATCATCATTATCCTGGCTGTTCTGCTGAGCCAATTTACGGGACGCGTGATTGTCGCGGGATCTTCAAGTGCAGTCACTCGTACGCTGCAACCGGCGCTCTATGAAAAAGCAATTAATGAGTATCTCTCGATTCACCCAGTTGAACGCCTCCGGTTTGCCCTGAATCAAACGGCGCTTAGTAGTTATGTTTCCGGTATTCTTCCAGAGGTAGCGCAGGTTGCTTTAACAAGTACCGACAACATTGTCGAGTCGAATTTCACCCTCTCTTTTCGCCAGCCTGTTGCCGGATGGCAGATTAACGGACACCAGTACTACGTCGATGCGACCGGTGTTGTCTTTCAGGATAACTACTACGGTACCCCAGCTGTACAGATAATCGACCAGAGTGGCGTATCGCCAGAGCAGGGGACTATCGTGGCCAGTGCCCGTCTGTTGAGCTTTGTTGGACGAGTCGTTGCACTGAGCGGGCAGGGGAGTTATAGCGTGACACAGGCGACGTTACCGTCGGGGACAACCAGGCAAATCGAGATCCAACTCAAAGATGTTCAACCGCGCGTAAAATTATCAATCGACAGGGGAGCGGGGGAGCAGGTAGAGGACATGATTCGATCCTTGAACTATTTGAAGTCCCAAGGAAAAAGCGCACAGTACATTGACGTCCGTGTGTCGGGCAGAGCTGTCTATCTATAGCCGAGGAGCTATGGCGTGGTAAGAAATTGATACCCCCGCTCCTCTACTATCACTCAAACGATGTTCTATTTTTGTTCTAATTATTATGTTGTGTAAAAAAACATATAACAATACAGAAATAGCAAAAAGTCAAAAAAAGGAATAGTGGAGGAGAAGTAGGGGTATTGAATATATTTCACGGACCGTACATGCGGGCTGTCGTTAATATGGCCTGGTGTGGATAACTATGGCGCGACAGGTCTATGTGCGACGTTACATACAACACTGGTTCGCCCTAGGATGGGTCGTAGTCGTCAGTCTACGTATAGGACAACAATAACAGTGTGATATGTATGTTCGTCAACGTTTGTGTGAATTAACAGAGATAAACGCCCAGGACTACTCTCTTTGAGAGGTATGAGTAATCAACTATACTATTTATAACGTATGTCGTAAAAGATATATTGTGCGACGTTAAAGCTATATATTACTTACTACTCATGTATCGCACTTTTGCTTGCTGTGCCCGACCTCGTTTTGTGTTTTACTTTTTTATTTTGTTGTTATGCCCTGCCTAGCTATTGCTTTTGGCTTTTAGGTCTCCGCGCACTGGCTATGTATGTGTATATGTTACTTATGTTGATTTTTGGGCCCATGTCTGATGTTCTATTTTTGTTCTATAAACTCTCGCATGTTTATGGGACATGTGTGACTAGTTTTTGTAGTCACCTATTGTAAGGATTTCGACGATGGTGAAACCGGATTTTAATTAAATCTTCCAACGACTATGTCGCCTGATGATGGCGCTGCCAAGAACCTTGTGCCGTCACCGGACATTGTGAGCGATTTCCAGCTCTTTTTACCCAAGCTTGTCTGCGCTGTCCACGTATTTCCGGAATCAGATGATGTGTACAGATACTCTGAGTAAGAGCCGCCAACAATAAGTTTCGTGCCGTCAGCTGAGGTCGCTATAGGTGCCCATCCGAAAGCAATGACGGGGACGTTTGGCAGTGCCGACCATGTGACGCCGTAGTCAGAAGACTTTGCGACGACGCTTCCTGTGCTTGCCGCAAGGTACTGTTTTGAGCCATCATCTGACATAGCGAGACCCTTCCATGCGACATTTGGCGCCGTGCGACTTGTCCAGCTTGTACCAAGGTTTGTAGAGGTATATACAGACCCTCCGTATGCAGTTATGTAGTTTCCTGTTTTGGATATACCAACAAGACCCCACGATCTTGAGCCGCTGGATGTCTTGGTTGCCCAAGTGGAACCGGAATTTGCCGAGAAGTAGAGGTAGCCGCTTGTCGGTGCTGCGATAAGATTGACTCCGTCACCCGATACCGCGACATCAGCCCAGGTAGTCCCGTTGACCGTCGGGTGGTTGTCCCAATTAATGCCGCCGTCTACGCTTGTGTTAAGGTAGCCTGAGCTAAATTGATCAGTGCTGAGAACGGTCAGTCCGTTTGATGATATAGCGAGCCGAGCAAGATAGCCTGATCCTCCCGGTGCATGTAATGTCCATGTCGCGCCGAAATCTGTCGATACGTACGGCTTACCTCCTCCGGATGGAGTTGCGACCATGATTGAACCGGTTGACGACATTGCGACAGAACCCCATCCTGAGACGCCAGACACCGGGACGGACGTCCAGGCGTATTGAGGAGGATTACTGGTTCCAGCGACATCTCCTGGGCAGGCACCGACGGCTGGGACGCTATCTTGTGTGACGAAGTAGCTGATGAGTGAATTAGTTCCGGTGATACAGAAGGTTGGTGGTGTCACTGTATTGTTGACGGTGAATTGGTAGGTCGTACCTGGGCTTGCAGGTAGCCCTAGTCCGCCATTGACGGCCGCTGCTGTTGCGGGAAATTGGTCCGTACTTACCCTATCTATCGCCATTTGCTGCGCCGAATTACTGAGGTCAGAGATGATGGTTGTAATGATTGCTTTTCGCTTCACTCCGTTGTATGAAACGATCGTGAGTGCGGCGAGGATACCGATAACAACGATAACAATAAGGAGCTCGACGATAGTAAAGCCCCGCCTAGTTGTATTATACGCGTATCTTGTGCTGAGGATGTTCATACTTGAATCGATGCCCTAAATTCTGATGCTTTATACAAATTGTATCATATTAGTAAGTTTTTTTAGTTGGTCCCCACGCGTAGCGACTACTTGTTTTTATTATTTTGTATGGCTTTCCCGACGGCGCCGTCTTGGGAAATGTTTTCGAAAAAGAGGATCTTATCTTTATTGATGTCCATTTTATCTTGGGGGCTGTGAATTTCTTTACCTAGTTTGATAAGGTTTGGAGCGACGTTGGCTGTTGCGGATGTTGTAGCTGTCTGCGCAGTATTATTTGATTCGAAATAGTATACATCAGTCAGCCTAAAATAATCAGAACCTATTCTACTCAATTTACCAAAGTAGACCTGACCGTTGTCAAGGAATACTGCCTGATAGCCGTTCGTTTGAATGTCCCGCGTGACGTTTTGTGCGTACAGATACCACGCCGATGCGCTGATCGTAAGGACGACTAATACACCCGTGATAATAAGATATATTTTTGGTATTTTTCGTAGCTTCTTTGTTGTCCTAGGTGACGCGACAGAGGGGTTGGTTCGTATCACATCGCTAAGACCACGATTAACGGGGGTTGTGTTATTTTGTGATCGAAGATTCATGACAAAACACTCCTAAGTTTGATATATAACTACAGTATATAATACCACGTTATACGCTATGCGGTGTAGTCTCTACAGCACCACTCCCCTGTCCCGTCTCGCTAATTTGGCAATATCTTATTTTGCTTTGCAAGCCCACAAAAGTAAGTACCTTGGCGCATTCGCTTGTCAACGGTTGGCGGGCCACAGGAGGCAAAGTCAACGGCGGCATTGATGGTATCGGAGTTGCCTCCGTAGCTGATATAGCTACCGGCGCCACTGACACTACCTGTCGTACGGTATTGCCAGTGGTACGCATCATCGGCAAGCCCGGTTACTGGCACAGATAGGCGTATCTCGTTCACTGGTGAGAGATTCGTCCATGTATTTGTTGTGAGATTGAAGCTGTATGCGTCATTGTAAAACTGAGCATTGTCACGACCTGTGAATGTTATAAGTCTATTGCCTACAGAGTCGTAGACCCCGCTCTGTGACCGTCGACAGGCAGGTGCTGAACTATCTGAACAGTTATTAGCAAATAGTGTCGACCAGGCGCCGTTCGTTGTGCTGAGGTCGAGCGCCATGACGTCATTGTAGTGGACTGACGTTGCTTGTCCGTAGCCGCCGAATATGACGAGTTTATTACTGCCCGATGTCGACAAGGCATATGTCATACTGCGTCGCCCAGTTCCGGTTGGTGGCGTACCTGTTGGGCTGAGTGCTGTCCAAGCTGGAGAACCACCGAGTGAAAGCGCCCAGACGTCGTTGTAGTTGATTGTACTTCCGTTGTCGCCGACTCCGCCGTAGAGGACCATGCGATTATTAGGGGCGTCGAATACGACGGCACCACCTTGGCGTATCGCAGGGGGTGTGCCGGTCGGAGTGAGTTGTGTCCATGTTGGCGTGCCGTTTAATGATAATGACCAGACGTCATTATAATCAGGCGCACCAGATGACTCACCGCCAAATACGATAAACCTATCGCCGATTGAATCGTAGACAGCCATAGTGAGCCACCTCACGGGAGGTGCGGTACCACATGAGGTCGGGCTACAGAGTTGACTCCAGGCTGGGTCCTTGGATGGGTCGCTCATGTCGGCAGTCCAGACGTCGTTCATACGGTTCTCTTCGTTGAGGCCGCCAAATACAATCAGACGTTTGCGCAAGGTGTCATTTGCGAAGCCTTCAGCCTCCCGTGCAAGCGGCGTTGTTCCGTTAGTCTGATCCTGTCCGGAAACATTGCGCCAGCGAGGCGCGCGTCCACTGGTAGTAAGGTCGAGCCGAAACGTCTCCGAGACGTGCGTTCCTGTGGTATCGGTTTGCGGGAGCGTTCCGTTTGCAAAGCCGCCAAAAATGTAGGCGTATTTATTAGTACTATCATAATACGGTACCGTTTGGTCGCGGCCGTTCATGACGACATTTGTTGCGACACCTCGCCAATAGGGTGTCGCTCCCCCACTTGGAAGGTAAAGGGCGGACAAATCCTTGTTGACGCCGTTGGGGGCAATTGTGGCATCTTCACCAGCAAACACGATCATGCGTTGGTTTTGCGGGTCGTAGTCAGAGACGGAGTAATACCGCTGGTGCGCCAGTGGGCTGTCGATAGCAGGGGTGCTCCAGGTTGGTGAGGTTGCTAGGTTTGATAATATACTCGTGACCTGGCTGGCGCCCGCCGTAAATCCTGCGTTAGCCCCCCAGTTGTGTCCTCCGAATAGCACCATCTGCTGATTCACCGGGTCGTATGCCATAGTGGTCCCCTCTAGCGGCTTTGGGCAGGTACCCGTACAGTTGTTTGCAAACATCTGTGTCCAGGTATTCGCTGCAATATTATATTTCCATGTGTCGTTTAGGTCGATCGTACTAGTTGTTCCGGCTACTAACCAGCCTAGTCGGTTAACAGGGTCGAGCTCGAAACTATGACCGGCGCGCCCCAGTGGCGGACCACCTGTTGGTGTGAGTGAGGTCCACGCAGGGCTTCCGCCGAGCGTTAGTTTCCACATGTCGTTCGAAAAAACTGTCCCATTGTAGCCGCCGAAAATGATAATTTGGTTACCAACTGAGTCGTATATCATTCCTGAAGCGGTTCGTGTACCTGGGGCTGTTCCACACGAACTTGCTGTACAAAGTTGTGTCCAGGTTGGTGTGCTGCCAAGTGATAGCGACCAGACGTCGTTATACCAGACGGTTGTACCGCCAGATATGCGTCCAGCAAAGATGATAAATCGATTTAACGTCGAATCGTAGATTGCCATGCAACCTCTTCGAATCGCCGGTGACCCGCCGGCCCCGTTTGCGGTAAGTATCGACCAGCTAGGGAGGCCGTTTTTGGGCAGATTCAGCGCCCAGGTGTCGTTATAGTGCGTAGC
>Ga0209511_1003273_pt1 | contig 12492 bp, 16 predicted proteins | sample SSSSmetaG_FD_184141 | JGI IMG/M metagenome (GOLD analysis project Ga0209511, IMG submission 184141) | Glacier valley bacterial and archeal communities from Borup Fiord, Nunavut, Canada, to study Microbial Dark Matter (Phase II) - ​SSSS... | ecosystem: Environmental > Aquatic > Freshwater > Ice >... | reverse complement strand
TAAGGTCTAAGAAAACGACTGAGATCATCGCTAAGTTGATTGCAATATTACGGCAGTAAGCCCTTAGTAGAGAGAAATATTTTATGGCTAAGATCTATCATGCTGATCTTTGGGGTTCACGAGAAGATAAATACCGCTATCTTCAAGAGAATGATATTAATACCGTTGAATGGACAGAGTTAACTCCTGAAGCTCCGTTCTATATGTTTATTCCTCAAGATACAGATTGTAGAACAGAATACCAATCTAATTGGAAAATAACTGATATTTTTCCTATTAATAATGTCAGTATCATGACAGCAAGAGACTCGTTGACTATCCAATGGAGCAGAGATGGTATTTGGAGTCTCGTCAATGACTTTGCTGCATTGTCTTCTGAAGAGGCAAGAAGTAAATATAGCTTAGGTAAAGACACAAGGGATTGGCTGGTCATAAATGCACAAAAAGACCTAAAGGAACTAGGATTATCAGAACAGAAGCTAGCCCCTATTCTCTATCGCCCGTTTGATATTCGCCACACTTACTATACAGGCAAATGGAAAGGATTTCATAGTCTTCCCAGATGGGATGTAATGCAACATATTTTGATGGAAGATAATATCGGTTTAATTGCCAACAGACAAGTCAGACTTGAGTCAATTCAACATTTTCTCGTTTCAGATGTTCTAGTGGAAAGGCATATACTGGAAACGGCAAATGCTTCTGCTTACTTCTTTCCCCTTTATGTTTATTGTCTTGATGTTAGAGGAACTTTATTTGACTTCGCTAACTTGTCTAGTATCTCCACTCAACGTCGCTCTAATCTCTCTAAGGAGGTCATAGAAGATATTACTTCAAAACTTGGATACATTCCTACTCCAGAAGCCATCTTTTACTACATCTACGCCATCTTTCACAGTCCCACTTATCGCCAACGCTACGCCGAGTTTCTCAAAATTGACTTTCCCCGTGTGCCGTTAACCAGCAGCGATCAACTCTTCAAAGATTTGGGCGTAAAAGGTCAGGCGTTGGTAGACCTGCACCTGATGAAATCCAAAAAACTCAACAAGCTGATTACCAAAATGGGGGGTGATGGCGATAATGCCGTTACAGAAGTCACCTACAAACCCACAGAACAGCGAGTTTATATTAACAAAAGTCGCTATTTTGAAGGCATTGCCGCTGATGTGTGGGAATTCAAGATTGGGGGTTATCAAGTGTTAGACAAATGGCTAAAAGATCGCAAGAAAGCTAAACGTACCCTATCCTTTGATGATGTATTGCACTATCAAAAAGTTGTGGTTGCCCTCAAAGAAACCATGCAACTGATGCAAGAGATCGATCAACTCATCCCTAGTTTTCCAATTGAGTAGAATCTGATGATCCAATACAGACACTGGAGAAGTGAAGTCATGAAAACTCAAAATATTGACATTTCTAAAGAGACGATTACTCACTTCTGTCAGCAATGGCACATCACTAAACTCTCACTGTTTGGCTCTGTCCTCCGCGACGACTTTTGCCCCGATAGTGATGTCGATGTGTTGGTCGAATTTCAGCCTGAACACATCCCCGGTTTTCTCAAACTCCATCGGATTCAAGAAGAACTTTCAAACCTACTGGGCAATCGACAAATTGATCTCGTTACACCCAAATTTCTTAACCACCGTATTCGCGATCGCATCCTGGCAGAGGCAGAGGTTTGCTATGACGCAGAGAGATGATCAGGTTTATGTGGGGCATATGCTAGACACTGCCAACAAAGCGATCGGGTTTGTGCAAGGTTTAACCATAGATGACTTTGACAATAACGAATTATTGCGATTATCTCTCACTCATCTTCTGCAAGTAATTGGTGAAGCAGCCCGTCGAGCCTCCCCAGATTTTCGAGCCACTTACCCTCAAATAGATTGGAAAGCGATCGTCGGAATGCGAAGCAAAGTCGTCCATGATTATTTGAACGTGGATGAAGACATTGTTTGGGACACGGTAACTAACGAACTACCCACTTTAATTGCAGAACTTGAGAAAATACTTAATCCCAACGATACAAAGGAACATACTAATGAGTAGCAGCGCAATCATTACAAAAGTCATTGAAGAAATGAGCGACTTACCTGATGATATACAACAGCAGGTTTTAGAGTTTGTTGTGACTCTGCGACAGCAACATACACAAACAACTGGTAATGCCTGGGATGTGCTGGAATCTCTCACTGGAACCGTTGAAGCCCCTGCCGATTGGTCAGCCGAACATAATCATTACCTCTACAGCACACCCAAACGCCAAAAAGCTGACTTATGAGCAGCGATCGTCTATTCTTCACTGCCCAAACTCCGCTTAATTGCAGCATTCGCGTCACCGTTGCCTACTGGAACATCATCACCCAGATCAAACACCCAATCATGAACGGGCAGGAATCAGCAGTACAGGCGACTCTAACCCAACCTGATGAAATCCGCCGCAGCCGCAGTGATCCAAATGTTTACCTGTTTTACAAACTTCAGCGAGAAAAACGATGGCTCTGTGCCGTTATCAGACAACTCAACGGAGAAGGCTTCTTGATTACCACCTATCCCACTGATGCAGTTAAAGAAGGAGAAACGATATGGCAGAAGTGAAAGTTTATTACGATCAAGTGGGTAATACCTTAACCGTCTGGTTTGGCAATCCCCAGGATGAATACACCTCTGAAGAAACCGGAGATGAAGTGATCTTGATGAAAGATCGCAACGGGCAAGTCATCGGCTTTGAAAAACTCAACTACACCATTCCATCCACCACAAATCTCAAAATTTCCTTTGAAACGGCAAATGCATGATAGTGATTCCTTCGGAGAGCTTCGCTAACGCCCTTCATCTTTCACCCGTCAACCTGCGATCGCCAACTTCCGACCTTTGATCATGAAATGTTGGGTTGCGATCGCCAAACTTCGCCTTCAGAGCTTGAACATCTGCCTTTGCTATACAACGCTTCACGAACAAACCTCGGAACTTCAACTTCGGAGCCTGAAACTTTGACCTCAAAACTTCAACCTTGAGCTTCAAAGCCTGAAACTTGAAGATCTTTACAGTTCGATCGGGTCTTAAATCTGGTTTTTGGCTTTGAGTTGCAGATAGCGATCGACCCACTGTTCTGCAATATCGTCAGTCGGGCAAGAAGAAATCGGGCGCGTCTTCATCAATTGAGAGGGCATGGTTGCGACAATAAAGCTCTAAATCTAAGCGGCTGATCGAGCGTTCGGTCGGGTTAGAAAAGAAGGCTTTGACTCGAATATAGCGCCGCAACCCTTCTGCACTGGCATCTTCGGCGGTCGCGTCTTTAAAGTCTTCTGGAAAGGTGTCGGTGACTTTGATCCACGCCTCTTGTAAAATCGCTTCAATTTCATCACTGGGCGATGAGTCGAGCAGGTCTTCAAGCCCTTCTAGAACGTCGATCGCTTTCAATATTTGCGGAGTAATTTCTGAACTGGAATTAGCCATTCACGTCAATCTCAAATGAAAACAGAGGTTAGATACCTGAGTAAGGGGCGTTCTATGATTGTATTCGATCGCAGATTCTGGCTCGATCGAGTCTGCATTCGATAAAGGTTACATTTTTAGTCACTTTGTTTCGGGCAGATCCCAAGAATTGCAATACGACTTAGTTATTGTGGGTCTGTTTGACTTTTAAATTGCGAAAGTTGAGTTTTGCGTCATAAAAGTCTAACTTTCGCCAGAGACTACTACACCAAAATGCACTAACGAGGACGCTCAGACATCAGGAGTGACCTCTCATGGAACGTGTCTCGATCGATCTGATGATGCCGTTAATGCCTGATCTGAGCACGATTCGCACACTGCGGCGCACCAATCCCAATCTTGAAGTAGTAGCAATGTTAATCCACACAGCCACCAATCAACGATCGAGAGCCGCCATTGATGCTTGAGGATAGCGATCGCCCGCTGTCGCATTTTTAGGCGCGATCGCATCTAGGTGATCGAGGTCTTCTGAGGTCAATTTAATCTCCACGGCTGCGACATTTTCTTCTAGATAAGTGCGGCGTTTTGTCCCTGGAATGGGAGCAATATCGTCGCCCTGAGCCAGAAGCCACGCCAGCGCCAACTGTCCGGGAGTCGCGTTTTTTTGAGATGCGATCTCTTTGACGCGATCGACCAGTTCGAGATTTTTATAAAAGTTTTCGCCCTGAAATCTAGGCAGATTTTTACGAAAATCATCGGCGGCAAAATCATCGGGGCTAGTAATCTGTCCTGAGAGAAAACCGCGACCCATCGGACTGTAGGGCACAAACCCGATTCCTAATTCGCGAATTGTGGGGAGAATTTCATCTTCGGGTTCACGCGTCCAGAGCGAATATTCTGACTGAAGGGCAGAGATGGGATGGACGACATGAGCGCGACGAATCGTGTTCGCAGCCGCTTCTGACAGCCCCAAATAGCGCACTTTGCCTTTGTGGACGAGTTCTGCCATTGCCCCGATCGTGTCTTCGATCGCGACGTTGGGATCGACGCGATGCTGATAATACAAATCGATGTAGTCAACGTTTAAGCGTTTGAGTGACGCATCGCAGGCTTGACGCACATATTCAGGTTTGCCGTTGATGCCGCGAGAGGCAGGATCGTCACCGCGCTGAATGCCAAATTTAGTGGCGAGAATGACGCGATCGCGCTGCCCTTTCATTGCCTTGCCGACGAGTTGCTCGTTTGCCCCAATGCCATACATATCGGCAGTGTCGAGAAAGTTAACGCCTAGCTCTAGGGCGCGATGAATGGTGGCGATCGATTCGTTCTCATCAAGGGTGCCGTAGAATTCTGACATTCCCATACAGCCGAGTCCGAGTTCTGATACCGTAAGTCCTTGGCGACCCAATGTTCGTGTTTTCATGATAGTTAATTTCCGTTTTGAGAACTGTTTACAAATTGATTGCGAGGGTTTCTAGTCTTTGAGTGACGCTGTTCAATTTCTTTATAGTTTTGAATCTTCTATTGAATCATCTCCAGGCTTTGAGTCAGTTCTTGAATACGTTGTTGAACTTCACGTTCGTGGGATTCCAAAAGTTCTCCACGTTCATTAAATACTTCGGGTTTTTGGCGCAGAGAAATTGCGTGGTTTCGTACTTATCGAATTGACATCCCGGTTATTCTCGATTTTGTTAAGAATTCGATTAGAGTCATGTCGATAACTGAATAGCGTCGATGTCGATTTGCAGCCCGATCGATTGGCTCCAAAAGTTCGTTACGCTCGCAGTAGCGAAGCGTGTAGACACTCAACCCTGTGCGTTCAGAAACCTGTTGAATCGTGAGTTCTGCATTCATGCCCATCCCCTTAGCGGTTAGAGTGCGCTCTAAGTCAACCATATTTCATTCACACTTTCCCCTCCATTAGTTAGAGGAATTTGTAAGCTATGTCTTTAGAATGAGAGGAGTTCAATGAGAGTTCGCTATGTCGCAGTTTGTTGCTGATGTCGATCGAGTCATGGTTCCCCCAATGGATCAATACAATCAGGAGTTGATCAACAACGTCCATCCGCCCGATTGGGTGAATCCTGATCCGGCTCCTCGCTATGATTTGGTAGTGATTGGGGCAGGCGCAGCGGGATTGGTGACAGCAGCAGGGGCGGCGATTTTTGGGGCAAAAGTGGCTCTGATCGAGAAGCATTTAATGGGAGGCGACTGCACGATCGTCGGCTGTGTGCCCTCAAAGGCGATGATTCGATCGGCGCGAGTCGTCGCTGACATTCAAAGCGCGGCACGATTTGGCATTGGCACATCCGACGAGATTAAGATCGATTTTGCAGCGGTGATGAAGCGATTGCGACGGGTGAGAGCCGAGATTAGCCCCAATGACTCGGCAAAGAAATTTCAGCAAGACTATGGCGTGGATGTCTTTTTTGGCGAAGCGAAATTTACCAGTGCTGACACGGTGAGCGTTGCAGGCAAGAATCTAAAGTTTCGCAAGGCAGCGATCGCCACAGGTTCTCGTGCGGCGGAGTTGACGATCGACGGTCTCGCCGAAGCGGGATATCTCACGAATGAAAACGTGTTTGAGTTAACCGAACGTCCCGATCGGCTGGGAGTAATTGGTGGCGGCTATGTAGGCTGTGAACTGGCACAAACCTTTCGACGACTCGGCTCGGAAGTCACATTATTCCAGCATGGTTCTCGCCTTTTGAGCCGTGCGGATGACGATGCAGCCGCAATTATCCAACAAGTATTTGACCAAGAAGGCATTCAGTTGATTTTGCAATCTAAAATCACACGCGTTGAGCGTCGGGGTGCCGAAAAAGTGATTCACTACGAATTAGACGGGAGAGAACACTCTGTCACCGTCGATGAAATTTTGGTCGGAGTCGGGCGATCGCCCAATGTTGAGAATCTGAACCTCGAAACAGTCGGCGTAGACTATGACCAAAGGCGCGGCGTGCTCGTCAACGATTATCTGCAAACGACGAATCCGAAAATCTATGCGGTGGGCGACATTTGCATGGAGTGGAAATATACTCACGCGGCAGATGCGGCAGCTCGAATTCTGATTCAAAATGCGCTGTTTGCCGTTCTCGGCTTGGGACGAAGAAAGCTGAGTTCGCTGGTGATGCCGTCCTGCACGTTTACCGATCCAGAAGTGGCAACGGTTGGGATGTCGCTTAAAGAAGCCCAACAGAACGGCATTGAAGTCCATACTCTCTACGTGCCAATGAATAAAGTCGATCGAGCGATCATTGATGGTGAAACAGAAGGATTTACGAAGATTTATCTACAAAAAGGAACCAGCAAAATAATCGGAGCGACGATCGTTACGAGACACGCTGGAGACATGATTAATGAAATCACACTAGCAATGACTCACAAATTAGGAATCGGTGCGCTAGCGAGTACGATTCATCCTTACCCAACCCAAGCCGAAGCAATTCGCAAAGCGGCAGACGAGTATAGCCGCGATCGCTTAACGCCGTTTATAAAAAAGCTGGCTTCTATCTGGATCAAGCTGAGACGATAAACCGATTAACAAAAAACGCAACTTCGGGTTGTCTACAGCGAAAATGATTTAACCGTAAAAGACAAAGAGGCGTTGCTGAATAAAGGGTACAGATTTTCTTTCTCGACCTTAAATTAGCCCTGCCAACTTTGGGGGATTTAGGGGGCGAAAGATTTTAGCAATGACCGATCAACCGACTTGTGTAGACACAGCAGCTCCTTTTGGGAGAGGGCAAGCTTCTTGCTCATCCCCAAATTCAGCAGCGCCAAAACAACTTGGAAGACTACAAATTCTCAAACAAAAAGCCTCTGGACGTCTTGCCGTGTTTCGACTCCAGAGGCTCTTCGATTCGATTTGCTCCTCACACCTCCATACAATAGCAGCACCCGACCGAATTTGTCTATCTAAATCTGTGACAGATTTCAAACTGGCTGAAGGGTTTAGCCCCAAATTTCCCAAGACCGCAACAATCGCCGAAGCCAAACTGACGCTCGATCGAGGGCACAAATAGCGATCGCTCCAAAAAACGATCGCTATTTAGCAAGCTATTCAGCTTGATTTACTATTTGATAAACAGCATCTCCTGATACTTGGGCAAGGGCCACAGATCGTCCGCCACGTCACCTTCGATCGCGTCCGCAAATTCGCGAACCTGATCCATCATTGGACGCAGCGTTTTGGCGCAGTACTGCATCTGTTCCTCGATCGTAGCGAAATCATGCTTGGCGATTGCGCTGTCCAATTTGCTAACGGCATCCATCATTCGCTTTGTCAACGCAGCAACCGTTTCTGCACTTTCTTGCTCAAACGCAATCCCGATCTGTTTCAGGTTACTAATACTGGTAGAAAGCTCTGACAAGTAGCGGAATGCGGCAGGATAAATCACCGTTTTCGCCAGACTGATCACGAGCTTGGCTTCCATCTCAATCACCTGAACATATTGCTCTGCATACACATCAAAGCGGCTTTCCAGTTCAGAAGCAGACAGCACTCCCGTTTTTTCAAACAGTTCCTCGATATACTTCTCTTTCAAAATGGGCAACGCGTCTGCTGTGGTAGGCAGGTTCAACAACCCGCGTTCCTCAACTGCCATTTTGTGCCACGCCTCAGAGTAGCCATTGCCGCCAAAGACAACAGCGCTGTAATCCGTCATGACTTCTTTCAGCACGGCAAAGGCAGCATCTTCTAGCGTCAGCCCTTTTGCCAGTTCAGCTTCTAACTCATCTGCCATCCAGGTCAGCGAATCGGTCAGAATCGTGTTCATTGCAACCAGCGGACCGGAAACCGATTGGTTCGACCCAACTGCCCGAAACTCAAAGCGATTGCCCGTGAAGGCAAAAGGTGAAGTGCGGTTGCGATCGCCCGGATCTCTAGGAAACTCTGGCAACGTTAGCACACCCAAACTCATCACACCCGCATGAGTAGAGCTTTTGACCTCTCCCTGCTTGATTTGCTCAAACACATCTTCGAGCTGGCTGCCCAGATAGACTGAAATGATCGCGGGAGGAGCTTCATTGGCACCGAGTCGATGATCGTTACTTGCAGTCGCAACCACGGCTCTCAGCAAAGGTCCATATTTGTGAACTCCGCGAATCACCGCTCCGCAAAACAGCAAAAATTGCAGGTTGGTATGAGGGTTATCACCCGGATCGAGCAGGTTGCCTTGAGTTGCATTGCCCACCGACCAGTTGACGTGCTTCCCAGACCCGTTGATGCCTGCAAATGGCTTTTCGTGTGATAGACAGACAAAGCCGTGTTTCTTAGCAGTGTTCTTGAGAATGGTCATCGTCATCTGCTGGTGGTCACTCGCCACGTTTGCTGCTTCAAAAAATGGAGCAAGCTCAAACTGACCGGGAGCCACTTCGTTATGTCGGGTTTTTGCTGGAATTCCCAGTCGATACATCCGCTCTTCTACATCTTGCACGAAGACCTGGACGCGCTCTGGAATTGCACCAAAATAGTGATCATCAAACTGTTGCCCTTTGACAGCAGGTCGCCCAAACAAAGTTCTGCCCGTCAATAAAATGTCCGGGCGGCTGTGGGCAAAATGAGCATCGATTAAGAAGTATTCTTGCTCTGCGCCACAGCTAGAGTTGACGGTCGCCACATCCGAATGTCCCAACAGTTTGAGCAGTCGGGTTGCCGCTTTGCTCATCGCTGCATTCGATCGCAGCAAGGGCGTTTTTTTGTCTAGCGCTTCCCCGGTTCAAGAGATGAACACGGTGGGAATGCACAATGTCACCCCATTATCGGTTTCCATCACATAGGCGGGGCTAGTGACATCCCACGCGGTGTAGCCCCGCGCTTCAAACGTAGAGCGAATGCCACCATTGGGAAACGATGAACCATCCGGTTCGCCTTGCACCAGCACTTTGCCAGCAAATTCGGTCATCGCCGAGCCGTCACTTTGCACAGAGATAAACCCATCGTGCTTTTCGGCGGTGATGTTGGTCATCGGGTAGAAAACGTGAGCGTAATACAATGCGCCCTTAGAAACCGCCCAGTCTTTCATCGCTGCGGCAACGGTTCCGGCAACAGACACATCCAGCTTTCCACCCGTCTGAATGGTGTTCTTAATCGACTTGAAGACATCTTTGGGTAAGCAAGCCTGCATTTTGCCCAGGGTAAATACGTCGGTTGCCCAGAGTTCCTCTAGACGGCTGGGCGTTTTGGGAGGCAGCTTTTCGCGATCGGTGACTTGACTGATTGCCTGAAAGCGAAGTTCATTACCACTCATGGTGTCGTTCCTTTAGAAATAAAATTAGTGTGAAATCAAAAACGGGCGCGATGAGAACGGTTGCTCTCACTCGCCATCAATAGACCTGGGGAACGAAGAACTGCTCGTTGCGCGGCGGTCGCACATAGTCATGAGCAGACTTGCGCGGCGGCAGTTCTAGCGGTTCTGGAGTCATATCCACATAGGGAATCTTGCTGAGAAAGTGATGGATGCAGTTGAGACGGGCGCGTTTTTTGTCGTCGGCTTCAACGGTGAACCAGGGCGCTTCAGGAATGTTGGTGTAAGCAAACATCGTGTCCTTAGCTTGGGAATATTCCACCCAACGATCGCGCGACTCCAAATCCATCGGGCTGAGTTTCCAACGACGGGCGGGATCGATCGTGCGAGATTGAAACCGCCGCTCTTGCTCCTCATCGCTGACCGAGAACCAATACTTCAGCAAAATGATGCCAGATCGCACCAGCATTCGCTCAAATTCGGGGCAGGTTTGCATGAATTCCCGATACTGTTCATCGGTGCAAAACCCCATCACATGCTCGACCCCGGCGCGGTTATACCAACTGCGATCGAAGCAGACAATTTCGCCTGCTGCTGGTAGATGAGGCACATAGCGCTGGAAGTACCATTCGGTTTTTTCACGATCGCTCGGTGTTCCCAACGCGACAACCCGACAGCCGCGTGGATTTAACGGCTCAGTAATCCGCTTAATCGTGCCGCCTTTCCCTGCGGCATCACGACCTTCAAACGAGATCACAATTCGGGTGCCCGTATGTTTTGCCCAATACTGCATTTTCACCAGCTCTACTTGCAGTCGGGCGAGTTCTTTCTCATAATCTTTACTAGAGAATTTAGACTTACTCTCCTGCTGAGAAGCGAGTAGGTAAGTCATGGGTGGCGGAGTATAGTGGAGTTTGGTTTTTTTGTGTTTCTTACCTTTCTTCTTTTTTTTCTTTGTGGTCAGATTAGCGGATTCTGGAGTGAGGAATTCTGCGATCGTAGAGTTCTCTCCATTCATAAAGTCGGATTCCATACTTGTTCTCCAGTGACTGAAATGACCATGAGACAGACAACAGCAAACCAATCAAGGTTAGGGGAACCTGAGCTTTGAGAAAACCTGCACTGACAATTATAGTGGCGACATTCGATGTGAAGCAGTCTGTGACTCAGCCTATTAGGTTGACATCGCTAACTCAAAATCCTCTTCGACAAATATAACAAGTAAAGCCAACAAAGTCCTTACTTGAATCGAGTCTGAATCTTGCTAAAGGTTATGCGTTCCGACTTATATTAAGAACAGCGAATCGAGACGTTTGTATCAAAGATTACAGAGCAAGATAAAAGGTAGAAAGCCTGTCCAAGACGTTCTCAAAACGACGTAACAGAAATCTGTTTAAAGTCTAATTGACACGCTTGCTAGGTCTGTAGAGGATATCAGCTTCAGCAAAACTGTCTACAACAATAAACAAATTTTGTATCGATAGCCATGGAGTCGAGAGTTTTCTTTGTCGAAGATGATACTCGTAACATCGGCAGATTGTCGTGCATTGCTCTACTGACAGCTAGTTGCTATGCCACACTCTCCAAAGCTTATCCTGAGGCGGGTGCGGGTAGTTCTTACTATTACGCCGAGGCAGCAATTATGGTCAACGAAGAACATAAGCATTTTCGGTTAGCTCGTCTGGCAAAGTTTGTCACAGGTTGGGCAGCGCACCTCTACTAATGGGTGTATCCCGGCATCATGATTAGCTTTATGGGAACGCTGGTCGCTTACGTTGGGTAACTGTTTAAGAGGATGTTTTAAAAGTAGTCGTTGATGGCATGACCCGCCCGTGATTGAAAATCACGGTCTAACGGTGCGAAGTCCACTAAAGGGACTGAAAGCCTAATGTCGTCTGGATTTAACCCGTTGAAACGAGTTTCGCACCGTTAGCCCCGACTTTCAGTCCGGGGCGGAGCGCGATCGTAGCGAAGAGACTTTCCATACTTTTCAACCATCCTCTGATCCTGGGTTTGCCTCAGATTGGTTCAGTAAAGTTTTAATCTGTTTCATTTTTGCTGGGCTAGTGGGCGGCATCGCAATGGTAGGTGTGACGGGATCGACACTCGTCAACATTGTCATTAAGATTATTCAAATCACTTCTCTGGTGTTCTTGTGGTTGTTGATGATTTTGTATCGATTGGGTCATCCCAACGTTACTTATAAACACACCAATGCATTTAGCGTTGTGATTCCTCACGATTTTCTGGGGTTAATTTATCAAGCTACGATCGCCATTCTTCTAGTCGTTGGTTTTGAATCTGCAACAGCAATGGCAGGAGAGGCAGTCAATCCTCGGCGTAATATTCCTAGAGGTGTGATTCTGTCACTGTTCATTCAAGCCTGTGTCTGCTACTTTTTTGAGTATTTTGCTGCAAACTTCTTCGTTGGCGATCAATATACTGCGATCGTGGACGGCAAGACTGTTACTGGATTTGCTGCCGCATTCTCGTCAGGTGCGCCGATTGGTGACATGGCGAAGATTTTGGGTGACACTCTATTGTTTGGCAACGGCTTTTTGTTGCAGATTACGATCGCCAGCACCTTGGCACGTTTATGCTTTACGGCATTACCTGCGGGGTTATGCTAGTCGCAACGTTAAAGCATTTGCTAGACGAAGAGCGCAATCCCATCCAAACGATCGTCATTCCTATATGAGGTCTAGGGGCGAATCTATTTATGGTTTGCGGCATCTTTTACTATGGACTGGCTGGAGCAGGAAGCGCCAAAATTAACTCAATGACTGCGATCGGGATTTTGATC
>Ga0209511_1003270_pt1 | contig 12494 bp, 12 predicted proteins | sample SSSSmetaG_FD_184141 | JGI IMG/M metagenome (GOLD analysis project Ga0209511, IMG submission 184141) | Glacier valley bacterial and archeal communities from Borup Fiord, Nunavut, Canada, to study Microbial Dark Matter (Phase II) - ​SSSS... | ecosystem: Environmental > Aquatic > Freshwater > Ice >... | reverse complement strand
TTGTAGGCTGCGGTCTGCGGCTCAAGTCGGCTTGTGTGGGGTGCCGTGCCAGTGCTTGCATGCGCATATTGCAAGCCTCCTGGACCTGACGCGTTGGACAGCTTCGCCGCCGCGCGTTTACGCATGAAGAAGCCAATGGCCACCATGACAGCAGCCGCCATCAAGCCAAACATCAGCATGCTGGCCAACTCTTCACCAAAGCCCAGGTGGGATGCCAGTGCCGCCACGCCGAGGCCTGCCGCAAGCCCGGCCACCGGCCCCATCCATGAACGTGAAGGCGCGGCCGCACCCGCAGCGGGTGTGCCTGCGCCAGCGGCGGACTGCGTTGGCGCGGCGGGCGCCTTGTCCGGGGTCGCTTGGCGTTGTGTGCCCAGGGATTTGCCAGAGCCCATGCGCTTGGCGGCCTCTGCCTCCATGGCCACGATTGAAAGGCCCAGGGTGAACACCACGGCCAGCAGTGCGAGTAATCGTTTCATTTGAATCTCCTGAAGAAATGAAAGAACGAAAATCAGGTTAACGGGCAAAACACCATTAAAAAAGCAGCATTTAATGGACTAAAACATCGCAAAAAAGAGAGTGTTTAGGTGCTTGCCATAGCTTGGGCGCTTGCCTTAGTTTGGCTTGATGGGTTTGGGCAGCACCGGCTGCCGCCAGCCCGCGCGATTTAAACGCGAGCCGTTTCCGCTAGCTCGTTACTGGTGTTTTGAATTACCTGAGGCTTCGGGAGCCACCCGTATTCCTCGTACAAGCCCCATGAGCAATTTACGTCCTTCGTCCAGCAGAAGGACCGAGGATGCCACAGCGATGGCCAGAAGCCAGTCGTCCGATTTCAGGTCAATGGTGTCGAAGATGGACTGTGCCGGGCCCCAGTGAACAGCCAGCACCTGCATGCCCAGGACTGCGCCCAAGGCGAGCCAGAGTTTGCCATTGCTGAAAAAGTTCTTGTTGAAAACGGTGCTGAGTTCCGAGCGGGCGTTGAAGACATTGAAGAACTGGAACAGCACGAAGGTCGTGAAAGCCAGCGTCAAGGCATAAGACTGGCCGTCACTGGCCAGGCCGTACTGGAACATGAAGAGGGTACCAACCATCATGGTGAGGCCGTAGAGCACCAGACGCAACAGGCGGCCCATGTCCAGAATCTGTGCCCGTTGCGAGCGGGGCCTGTCGCCCATGATGCCGGGCCGGGCTGGCTCTATCCCCAACGTCATGGCGGGCGGCCCATCCATGATGATGTTGATCCACAGCAGGTGAATGGCGGTAAACGGCGCCGGCCAGCCGAGTAGCGTCGCGGCGAGCACCGTCAGAATCGCGCCAATATTGGTGGATAACTGGAAGCGAACGAACTTGACGATGTTCTCAAAGACCACGCGCCCCTCTTTAACGGCGTGCACGATGGTGGCGAAATTGTCGTCGGTCAGCACCAGCGTGGCCGCTTCCCGGGTGACCGCTGTTCCCGTGATGCCCATGGCCACCCCGATATCGGCTGCCTTCAAGGCCGGGGCGTCGTTGACACCATCGCCCGTCATGGCGACGACGTGGCCCAGCGCTTTCAGCGCCCGAACAATGCGCACCTTGTGGGTGGGCGAGACACGGGCGAAGACGGCAGTGTCGTTCACGCGAGCGGCCAAGGCCGCGTCGTCCAGCGCGTCCAGTTCCGCACCGCTGATTACTTCACCACGAAGCCCAAGTTCACGGGCGATGGCGGCAGCCGTTGCCTTGTGATCGCCCGTGATCATCTTGACCTGGATGCCCGCCTCAACACACAAGGCAATCGCCGCCTTGGCCTCGGCACGCGGCGGGTCCATCAAGCCGGCGAGCCCAAGGAAGGTGAACTCTTGCGTCCACGTCATCAAGTCACCGGCCGGGTCAAAATCACGGGCAGGGATGATGCGGCGAGCCACAGCCAGAACGCGCAAGGCTTGATCGGCCAGGGCCAGGTTTTCTTGCTCAACACGCAGGCGGGACATGCTGTCGATGGGCTGCTCGCCACCCGGGCTGAGATAACAAGAGGAACGCCCCAGCAAAACGTCCGGCGCGCCCTTGATGAACATCTCCACCACGTCACCCGCGTGGTGGAAGGTGGCCATGAATTTGTGGGCCGAATCGAAGGGGATCTCGGCGATACGCGGGCGATGCGCCTGTTCCGTTTCCGGATCGACGCCACCTTTTTGCGCCAGCACCCACAGCGCACCTTCGGTTGGGTCACCAATCAACTGCCCGTCGTTCACCCGCGAGTCCGTGCACAAGGCCATGGGCAACAGGTAAGGGCGCAGATTTGACTCAGGCACGGCCTCAATGGCGCCGTCCGCCCGGTAACCTTCGCCATTGACCGTGAAACACTGGTCAGCAAACCAGCCAGCGCGTGCCGTCATCTGATTCAAGGTCAGGGTGCCCGTCTTGTCGGAACAGATCACGGTGGTCGAGCCCAGTGTCTCGACGGCGGAAAGCTTCTTGAGGATGGCGCGATTCTTCGCCATCCGCCACATGCCGATCGCCAAGGTCACCGTCACCACGGCCGGCAGCCCCTCTGGAATAGCGGCAACGGCCAGCGCAACGGCTGTCATCGCGGCTTCAGTCCAGGGCAGACCCCGCACGAAATCGATCAGGAAAATGGCGCTGACGACGGCACCGGCAATCGCGGCCAGCTTCTTGCCCAGGGTATCCAACTGCCGTTGCAATGGTGTTTGCGCTTCCTCGGCACTGGCAATCATCCCGGCCAGCTTGCCCATCTCGGTGCGCATGCCGGTCTCGGTCACCAGCAATTCGGCGCGGCCCCGGGTCAGCACCGTGTTCATGAACAACAGGTTAAGGCGGTCACCCAGCGGCAGGTCAGCACCATCGAGTGCGCCGGTATGCTTGCTCACCGCGTGGGATTCACCGGTTAACGCCGCTTCTTCCGCCTCCAGGTTGTGGGCCACCAACAGGCGACCATCGGCCGGTACCCGGTCGCCAGCTTCGAGCAGGACAATGTCACCAGGTACCAATTGGCTGGCGGCTACTTCGGCCACCTGCCCGTCACGGCGTACACGCGCGTTCGCTGCCAGCATATCCTTGAGCGCCGCCAGCGTGCGTTCTGCCCGGTACTCCTGCCAGAAACCGAGGGCCGCATTAAGGATCACCACGATGAGAATCACGGCCGCATCCTTCAAGTCGCCAATGGCCCAGGCCAGTCCGGCAGCAAACAGCAGGACGATGACCAGGAAGTTCTTGAACTGATCGACAAACTTGAGCCACAGCGGACGCGCCGCTGCCTCGATCAAGGTGTTCTCGCCGTAGTTGGTCAAGCGTTGATTCACGTCAGATGTCCGCAAGCCTTCGACCTGATGTGTGTCCAATGCTTGCGCCGCATTACTGCCAGAAAGAGCATGCCAAGGGGTGCGTTCAGTGTCCATGCGTGAAAAAACTCCAGGTATTGATCAGTTGAGGGCGAACCTACCGATCATGCCAAGACCCAGAGCCAGCCGGAACCAAAGAATCAACATTTCGCCTTGATTTTTAGGTGTAGTGGGCAGTATTTTCTTCAGCATTGAGACTTTCTCTTTGCGTATCAGTCCTGCTGCCCGCTGCTAAAGCGCCGATTGCAACAAGCGCTGCACCAGTGGGTGTTGCACTTTCTTTTCAGTGCCAATCGCAAAAAAGTGCTCGGTGACCCCCTCGCACGGGCCCAAACGCTGCACCGCGTAATGGGCCAGCAGGTCGTCATGCACCCACTCAGCCGCCGGGAACACGCCCATCCCGCTGGCGCCAAACGTCTTGAGCAAGGCACTGTCCTCAAATTCGCCCACCACACGTGGGCGTATGGCGCGTTGCTCAAACCAGTGGTCCAGTCGGGTCCGAACGGCGGTGTGTGCGGTGGGCAACAGCAGGGGCACATCGCCCAGGCTTTCCGGAAAGTTTTTGCTTGCAGCCTCAACCAAGCCTGACGTGCCGTACCAGCCGATGGTGGACGACCCCATGGCATGGCTATAGAGTTTGATATTGGGGTTGCTGGGCGCGGGGCGGTCTGACAGCACCACGTCCAGCCGGTGCAGTGCCAAGTCGCCCAGCAAGTCGTCAAACTCACCCTCGTGGCACAGCAAGCGCAAGTTGGGCTCAGGGATCACCGGTTGCAACAGGCGGCGCACCACCAGCTTGGGCAAACCGTCACAGATGCCCACGGCCAGGCGAATGGTCGGCGTGCTGACGGCATCACGCACCCGTGACGGCAGGTTCTCCCCCAGTTGAAAAATCAGGTCGGCCTGCTGCATGGCCGCCTGTCCGGCTTCGGTCAGCACCAGACCGCGCCCGGCAGGTTTCAGGAGTGCATAGCCTAACGAGCGTTCCAGTTCTCGCACCTGTGCGCTCACGGTTTGCACGGCCATGTCCAGCTTTTCTGCGGCTCGCGAGATGCCACCTTCTTTGGCCACCACCCAGAAGTAGTACAGGTGCTTGTAACTGAAAGAAGTAGTCATGGTCAGTTTTTCTAGGAATTTTGATAAGAAATTATCTGCTTTTTAAGAAGCTATTTCTCCCTTATCTTCAGGCCTGCTTTAACCAACTGGTGAAACACCATGCAGATCATTTTTGAATCCCGCGATGCAGATGGCGCCCAGATGCGCAACTTAGCTGCTGAGTGCTTGCGCTTTGTCATGCGTCGCCTTGCTACGTGACCCTATCCTTTTTTATCCTTTTTCACCCATTCACTTAAGGACACCACCATGCGCACCTACCCTCGCAATAGCCCCGAAGCTGCCGCACGCATCGTGGCGCTCATCCTCATCTCTGACGGCCACGTCTCTCAGTCGGAGTACGAATCACTGAACCGACTCGAAGACACGCGTGATTTAGGCCTGAAACCACAGGACATGCCTGGCATCGTGCAGACGCTGTGCGAGGACTTGCTGATGGAGGGATTCAATGGCCGCTCGCTACTGTCCCACATTGGCGATGGGTTTATGGTCTCGCTGATGGCCGAGGTGGACGAGCCGCAGCTGCAAAGCAAGGTGCTGCGCGTTGCTACGTCCGTCGTCAACGCCGACGAGCACCTGTCCGATGGTGAGGCCGCGATGCTAGATGCGATCAACCGCCACTGGCAAAAACGACCGGTCATGATGGTGGGCAATGCCTCTGCTGCCGTGCCGCAGCGAAGTTGAGGAGGCGGCATGCTTCGATCTGTGGAAGCACCTGTAAGGCATCGTGGCGGGCGAAAAAGGGACTGGACTCAATCGCCCCGCGCTGGCCCGCGCTGGCTTATTCTGATGAATATTCCCCAGGCGACCAGCAAGGCGGCCGCTGCGAACGCAATGAAGGCAGCGTACAAAATCTTCGAAGGATCGTCATGCATCAGCTGGAAGATCGCTACCAGCGACTCGATCGCCAGCGACACGATCACCACGACCAGAAAGCGTGACAGCACGCGGCGCGCGCGCGCGGCAGCGCTTTGTCTTGTTTCGTGTTCGAACTCCTCTTCAACGATGGTCTGGGCCAGTTCCATGGCGGCCATCGCTATGGTCAACATGGCAATGCAGTCGAGGATCAAATCGAAGCGTTTGGTTAGCGTCAGCACTTCGCTTGGCTGCACGGCATGCCAGAGCCCGATGCCGGTGAAGGCGATCAAGGCGATGGCGCAGCCGGCAAACAAGACGACGATGACGGCGAAACCCATCGCGAAGAAACGTTCGGAGATTTTTGTGACTGACATGGTTGTTTGGTTGAAGTATTTATTGATCGACTGGCCCACAGTGCCCACGTTAATCGGACTGACGCTAACACATTTACGCCACAGGAATCCCATCCCATGACGACCCAAAACTCACGTCCTCTGGTCCTAATCACCGGTGCCGCCGGCAACCTCGGGCAGACGCTTGCCAGGTCACTGTGCGACAGCTACTGCGTAGTCGGGCTGGATCGCAAGGCACAGGCAAGCCCGTTCCCGATACTGGAGGCGGATTTTGCGTCAGCGGCATCCATCGAGCTGGCGCTGCACAAACTGCGTGAGTCATTCGGTGCGCAATTCGCCAGCATAGTACATCTGGTGGCTTATTTTGATTTCAGCAATGCCGACGACCCGCGCTACCAAAGCGTCAATATCGAGGGCACGCGGCATCTGCTGCGCGCATTGCAGGCGTTTGAGGTCGAGCAGTTTATCTATGCCAGTAGCATGCTGATTCATGCGCCCTGCCGGCCCGGTGAACGCATTGACGAAAGCTCTCCAATTGGTCCGCGCTGGGCCTACCCCAAATCCAAGGCTGCTGCCGAAGCGGTGGTGCAGCAAGAGCACGGTGTCATCCCCTGCGTCAACCTGCGCCTGGCTGGTATCTATGACGAGCAGTCGCTGGTACCGACCATGGCCCAGCAGTTTGCCCGCATCTACGAGCGCGACCTGCAAAGCTATTTTTACTCGGGCAGCACGCTGGTTGGCCAGGCCATGCTGCACCGCGACGACATGCTTGATGCCTTCCGGCGCACCATCGACCGCCGCCGCACCCTGCCGTCTGAAACCGCCATTCTGGTGGGCGAAGCCGATGCCATCGGCTACGACGCACTGCAAGACCGCCTGGGTGCACTAATGCACGGTGTCGATGACTGGACCACGCTGCAAGTGCCCAAGTCCGTCGCCGCCGCCGGGCTGTGGGCACAGGCCAAGCTCGAACCGGTAATACCGGACATCATCGACAAGGGCGTGGCCCCCTTCGTGCGGCCTTTCATGGCAGAAATGGCCAATGACCATTACGCCCTCAACACCCGCCGCGCCCGCGATCTGCTGGGCTGGGAGCCGCAGTACAGCTTCAAGGACGAATTGCCGCGCCTGGTGCAATCCCTGAAGGACGATCCGCCTGGCTGGTATCGGCGCAACGGTGTCACGCCACCGCACTGGGTGACAGCCGCCAGCGCGGCAGGCGTTGACCCCGAAGACCTGCGCCAGCGCCATCAGCAGCAGTTTGCAGCTGAGCTGGGCGACAACCGCTGGCCGCACTTTGTCAACATCGCCCTGGGCAGTTGGCTCTTTACCCAGCCGCTGCTGATCCATGTGCAAGAACCCTTGCTGCGCTGGAGCGAGATGGCGCTGGGTGCCTTGCTGATGGTGTTTGCCACGGCTGCCTTGTCGCAGCGCGGCACTGCAGCGCGCTGGGTCTGCGCCGCCATCGGGTCGCTGGTGATGGCGATTCCGTTTTTATTTAACACCGGCAACGCAGCGGCCTACTTGTCGGACTCGCTGGTCGGTGCGCTGATCTTCGGTTTTGCCGTTTGTCTCAAGCCCGAGCCTGGGCCATCGGCACTGGCGACGCTGACCGGACCGGATATTCCGCCGGGCTGGAGCTACAACCCGTCGGCCTGGACGCAGCGCGTGCCGATCATCGCCACCGCGCTGATCGGCCTGTTTGTGGCGCGTTATCTGGCCGCCTACCAGCTTGGTCACATCCCCGATGTCTGGGATCCGTTTTTTGAGGGTTCGGCCGCCGACCCGCAAAACGGCACCGAGGAGATCATTACCTCCGCGTTGTCCAAAGCCTTTCCAGTGTCGGATGCGGCCCTGGGTGGCTACACCTACTTGCTGGAAATGCTCACCGGACTGGTCGGTGCCAAAGCGCGCTGGCGCACCATGCCCTGGCTGGTGGTGTTGTTCGGGCTGATGATTGCGCCGCTGGGCATCACCTCGATCGCCTTTGTCATCATCCAGCCGATCGTGATTGGCACCTGGAGCACTGTGGCTCTGATTGGTGCTGCAGCCATCCTGGTCCAGATTCCGTATTCGCTGGACGAATTGATTGCGACACTTCAATTTGTGCGCCGCCGGGTGCAGGCTGGTCGCAACGGACTGTCAGTGTTCTTCTGCGGAGATACTGACACGCTACCAGCCAGTGCCACCGCCAGCAGCCAGACCGCAGACGAGTTCAATCAGCCCGCCAGGGCGGTGCTGCGCAGCATGATGGCTGGCGGCGTCAACCTGCCATGGAACCTGGGGCTGGCCGCGCTGATCGGGCTGGCGTTGCTGTTTACCCGCCTGTGGCCGGGTGTGGAGGACAATCTGGCGCATGCCCACCATGTGATCGGGTCGCTGGTGCTCACCGTGGTGTCGGTCGCGGCGGCTGAAGTGGCACGTCCGGCACGCTGGCTCAACCTGCCGCTGGGGGCCGGCTTGATGGTGTCGCCCTTTATATTTGCGGGTGACACGGCGGCACTGCTGGTCAGCGTGGTCGCTGGCGCAGCGCTGATGGCGCTGTCAATCCGGCGTGGGCCAATACATGAGCGTTATGGCGCGTGGGATCGGGTCATCGCATGACCCAGACTGTTGGAGCAGCTTGGCCAGGTGCAGCAGTGAAAAAACCTCAAAGGACGCGCTCATCATCAGGATTTTTAGGAATCTAGATAAGAAATTATCTGCTTTTTAAACATCGAATAGTTTCTTATTCTTATATCTTGTTTAACCCACAGGAGAAAACTCGATGCAAATCATTTTTGAATCTCGTGATGCTGACGCCGTCAATATGCGCGACTTGTCGGTTGAGCGTGTTCGCTTTGTGCTGCGGCGGCTGACGGCATTGGTGCCACGCGCCAAAGTTCAGTTCTCGGACGTGAACGGCCCGCGTGGTGGGGTCGACAAACGCTGCCAGGTCGAGCTAAGCACCGACACCACCGGCACAGTGGTCATCGCCTCGCTGGCACGCGACTGGCGCACAGCGCTGGACCGCTCACTGGGCCGGGCTACCCGGGTGCTGACGCGCAGCTTGCAACGCCATCAAAAACCCGTGCGCGGCCGCACCGCAAAACTGGCTCTAGACAGTTAACACCTGCAACCCAACAAGGAAGAACCACCATGAACAATGCCCAATCACCCCTGCCTTCTGGCAATGCTGGTCAGTACCGCGATGACCTGTCCGTAAGTCCTACCTCGTCCGGAGAATTGCATTCAGACGATGTCAAACGGGTCTTGCGCAACACCTACGCCTTGCTGGCCATGACCCTGCTGTTCAGCGCCGGGGTGGCCGTGGTCACGCTCACGCTGCAACTGCCGGCACCCGGCTTGATCGTTACGTTGGTGGGCTACTTTGGTCTGCTGTACGCCGTGTACAAACTGCAAAACAGCGCATGGGCCTTGCCCGCAGTATTTGCCTTGACGGGCTTCATGGGCTACACCCTGGGGCCGCTGTTGACGCATTCCCTGGCTTTGCCCGGCGGCGCCCAAACCATCGCGCTGGCATTGGCCGCGACTGGTGCCACTTTTCTGGCGCTCTCCAGCTATGTGCTGCTAACCCGGCGCGACTTCAGCTTCATGGGTGGCTTTCTGTTCGTCGGTATGGTCATCGCGCTGATAGCCGGGATTGCGGCGATGTTTCTTCAAATGCCGACCTTGGGCTTGGCGGTATCAGCCATGGTGGCCTTGTTGTCGGCGGGGTTGATTCTGTTTGAGACCAGCCGCATTGTGAACGGGGGTGAGACCAACTATGTCATGGCCACAGTGAGCCTGTATGTGTCGGTGTTCAACTTGTTCACCAGTCTGTTGAGCATGTTTGGCCTCGGTGGATCAAACGACTAACTTTGAACGAAAGGTGACGACCATGAAATGCCCAAACTGCCCTGATTCCACCTTGTCATGACCGATCGACAGGGTGTCGAAATTGACTATTGCCCTGCTTGCTAGACCGCGGTGAACTCGACAAACTGCTGGATCGGGCTGCCACTGTAGGCGCACCGGCCGCCATGGTATCTGCGCCAGCGGCAAGGGATCACCGCCAACCCGACTTTGAAGACTCTGACTACCGAGGGGGGCAGCGTTACCACCGGGAACGCAAGAAGTCGTGGTTGAACGAGATTTTTGACTGAAACCTGAGAAATACAGATGCAAAGCTTCTTCGATCCCGCCATTTTGTTCTTTGTATTTGGCATCCTGGCCGGTTTGCTGAAGTCCAATTTGGAAATACCGCCGCAAATATCACGATTTCTATCCTTGTATCTGCTGATGGCGTTGGGCCTTAAGGGCGGTTTTGCCCTGGCCCAATCCGGTTTGACGGCCGAGGTGCTTATCAGCCTGGGCGCTGCGCTGGGCATGGCCATACTGGTGCCCGTTCTGGGGTACCTGGTACTGCGTCGATTCCTCAACGGCTTTGATGCGGCGGCAATCGCTGCCACCTACGGGTCTGTCAGCGCTGTTACCTTTATCACCGCGGTGCAGTATCTCGATACCCATGGCATCCACTTCGGTGGTCATATGGCTGCTGCCATGGCGCTGATGGAGTCGCCCGCCATTTTGCTGGCGGTGGTGCTGGCCAACCATGCCCGACAAAAAGCTACAGCATCTGCCGCACGGGGCACGGCCGGTTCGAGCAATGCACCCTTGGGAGGCATCCTGCACGAAGCACTGACCGACGGCGCGCAATTGTTGCTTCTGGGTGCCATGTTGATTGGCGTTCTGACCGGCGAGTCGGGTCAGGCTGCGATGAAGCCTTTCTCCGTCGATTTATTCAAAGGCATGCTGGCATTTTTCTTGCTGGATATGGGTTTACTGGCCGCACGCAACGTGGGCAAGCTCAGGGGCCAATCTGCCTGGTTGTTGGTGTATGCCATTGCCGGGCCAATGGTGCATGCGGGCATTGCGCTCCTGCTTGGCCTGGCATTGGGCATGTCACCCGGCAACGTGGCCTTGCTGATGGTGCTGGCGGCGAGTGCGTCCTACATCGCCGTGCCGGCCGCCATTCGTCATGCGATTCCCGAGGCCAACCCCACGCTGTATTTCGGCATGTCGTTGGGCCTGACCTTCCCGTTCAACATTTTGGTCGGTATACCGCTCTATGTGCATGTGGCACAACTTTGGCTTTGACGACTTCGACCTTCACCTGATTTGAAAAGGAAAATGAAGTACGTAAATATGTCAAAAACAGTCCCCAGGCCGCCGCGAGAATCGTTGCCTTGACCATCGTTGCCGACGGCGACGTGGACAAGGCGGAGTTTGCATTGCTCGATCAGTTCGCTGTGCATGAACAACTCGGGCTGGCGCGCGATGCGTTGCATGCCATCATCGATACGTTTTACGAAGATTTGTTGTCTAGCAAGCTAGCTCGCCTGGGCAGACCACTGCCCGGTGGATGAGTACACGCTGTCCGAATTGATGGGGGGAAATCGATGATTCCGCCCTGCGGCGCCAGGTGCTGGGCTTGTGCGTCAGGCTTGACCAGGTTGATGGGCATGTCGCAGCGGGCGAATCAGTCGTTCTGGTTGCAGCTGTCAAGCATTGGTGACTTCACCGTCACATGCTTCGCTTGCCTGATGTTGAGTCTTCGCTGCAAAGTAGTTAGATTCCTTGAATCTGTGTAAGCGGCTGCTGAAGGCATATTGAATCGATGGTCAGTCGAAACGATAGTGTGCACCATGAAGATCATGCACACCAGTTCGAACGAGGTCGATAGCCCTCGCCCCACCAGACGCTATTACAGCCCGCAGCTCAAGACTGAGGTCATACAGCAATGCCGCCAAAGCAGTGCATCGGTTGCCGGGGTTGCCCTGGCCCATGGCATCAACGCCAACATTGTCCACCGCTGGCTTCACGAACAGGAGCGTGCGGCCCTGCTGCTGCGGGCTCAGTCGTTCGTGCCAGTCACCCTGGAGCAGGCGTCGCCAGCCTTGCCAGTTGAGGCCGGTCCCAGCGTCATGCCCGACATCCGGGTCGAAGTTCACAAAGGCAGCAGCACCATCACGGTGAACTGGCCGCTCGAAGGCGCCGCCTCTTGCAGCGCCTGGCTGCGCGAGTGGCTCAGGTAATCACGCCATGATCCGCATCGATTGCGTCTGGTTGGCCATACAGCCGCTGGACATGCGAGCGGGCCCCGACACAGCGTTGGCGCGCGTGGTGAAGGTCTTCGGCGCTGCGCACCCGCACCAGGCTTACCTGTTTGCCAACCAACGGGCCAACCGCATGAAGGTGCTGGTGCATGACGGTTTTGGCATCTGGCTGGCGGCCAGGCGGCTGCACCAGGGCAAGTTTGTCTGGCCGCGCAGCGACACCATGGCGCAAATAACCCTGAGTCGGGCCCAGCTCGATGCCCTGGTTCTTGGTCTGCCGTGGGCGCGAATCGGCGAAAGCTCCATCATCACCGTAGTGTAAAAAGGGGCGGTTTCAGCAGACCTGGCACGGTAACAAAACGTCCATTGGGACATGTCCCAATAGGCCTCAAGGCCCATGATGGGCACACTACTTGTCATGGTCGTCGACACGCAAACCCTGACAAACCTCAGCGCACAAGAGCTGCGTGAAATGGTCCATGGCTTGCTGAACAAGATTGCCGGGCGCGACCAGGAAATCGCCAGCCGTGAGCTGACGATTGCGGCCAAAGATCGCGACATTCTGTACCGCCAGGCCAAGATTGACCAGCTCACGCATGAGATGGCAGTCCTCAAACGCTGGAAGTTCGGTCGCAGTCGCGAGCAGCTCGATGCGGGCCAGATCAGCCTGCTCGACGAAACCATCGATACCGACATCGCGGCCATTGAAGAAGAGCTTGAACAGCTCGTCCCCAGTT
>Ga0209511_1003268_pt1 | contig 12499 bp, 10 predicted proteins | sample SSSSmetaG_FD_184141 | JGI IMG/M metagenome (GOLD analysis project Ga0209511, IMG submission 184141) | Glacier valley bacterial and archeal communities from Borup Fiord, Nunavut, Canada, to study Microbial Dark Matter (Phase II) - ​SSSS... | ecosystem: Environmental > Aquatic > Freshwater > Ice >... | reverse complement strand
GTATGCTTCTTACTACGACTAATTGCGTTTTTGAATCCAAACTGATCGGCTCAATATCGAAATCTGTCGAGGTGTAATAGTCTAAGTTATAATTCGCGATGTCGTAAATTAACCGGTTCACATCTACTTTCGCTTCTTTTGAAAAAGCGATCACATAGTAGTGGAACATATTTTCATCGTATGAAAATTTCCCTCCGAATTCATCGTTTGAATGGTCGTTCTCCCGCTTTGTCTCTTCGTTGATAATCTCTTCAGTAACATACCCTTTTGCCACAAGCTGCTGATAATCGGCCAGGGAGTTGGTCCTGATCAGATCTTTAATCTGAAGAGCGATCACCGCAGTCTGTTTTGGCGAATAGGTTTTGATGTATTGATCGAGTGCGTCGACAAAGGCAAGCCTCTCCTGACTTGAACCATTTGCTACGACTTCAATAAATTTAACTTTTGGAAGCAGGCTGCTGTCTGGGTTCATCGCTATTGTTGCCTGGGCTATTTCTTTTGCTTTGGCATAGTCGTACGATCGGAAAAACCGTAATGCTTCGCCGTATTTTTTTTCTATGACCGCTTTTTGCTCTTCAAGTTGTGTGAAATAATTCGGATCAAGAAGGTACCGAGCATATTTCGACTCGGGGTATCCTTTGATAATCTTCTCTTTGTATTCTGCAATTTTTGGAGCATCACCACTTTGTTTATAGAGCTGGTATAGTTCGAAGAGGGCAGGTAACTCATAAATACTGCCCCTGAAACGCCGGTTTAACTCTTCAAGGGTTTCGATTGACCTTGGATAATCGTTGAAATCGGTCCGATATATTCTTCCCGCATCGAACAGGGCACTTTTAATCAATTCATTTGAAACAACCATCAGTGAATCGGTGAGTGGAATATCCTGCAAATAAAAGGCAACCGATTTAGGATCCGTGGCCTTCTTCCTGGCATCCGGAACATTCGCGTTGGTTTCGGTTTCAGCTATTTGAGAGGTCTCATCTTCCATCGTTGAGAGCTTATTCTTGCGGCGCCAGTTATCTTCTAACTTCCGCTTTCCCCAGATTCTTTGAAATTCTGATTTCCCGAGACCAACTGTAGGGGGATTATAAAAATACCAAAGATTCTGATTGTTAGTGACGCCAATCTGTTGCCTGTTTTGCTGTGATCTGAAGTAATTCTGATCAGTCTGTTCCGAATTCTGGGCAATTGCATCGCTCGCTTCCTTCTTTTGTAAGTCAGCTATTATTTTGTTGATGAGTGCGGTTCGCTGGTCGACGGTCAATAGTGCAAGTTTTTGCAGGCTATCTTCGCGAGTGACTGTATTCAGATCGGCAGCCAGTCTTTTTAAACCGGAAGCTCGGGTTGTGATTTCAGCATATCCCGGGTAACTGGCATCAATTACTGCAACAGCGCTGTCGTAATAACAGGCAGATTGAAGATAATCGTTGTCTTCAAATAGTAATCTTGCTGCGCTAAGACTCGATAAAGCACGTTGTTTTGGGTTGGAAGCGCTGTAAAGTACGGATTTCTTAAAGTTGTCAATTGCATTCAGTTTGCGACCCTCCTTTAAAGCGATCTCCCCCTTTGTATAGTAAATTCTGTCGCGATACTCAGCGTTGATCACATCATCGAGCATTTTTTGTAATTGACGCGAAGTCTCGGTACTATCGCCACCGGCAATTCCCATCCGGGAAATTCTTGCATTGAATGCCATTTGATAGTTTGGCCTCATTTTCAGCACACGCGTATATTGCTTCGATGCTTCTTCCGGTTTGTCGGTCAATTCATATAATTGTGCCAGGATGTAATTAAGCCTGATTTTATCGGTGCGTGGAATCGAGGTTTCCAATGCGACTTTCAGGTTAGTAATTGCCACATCTGGCTGATTGTCTTTTAAATAATAGTGCGCCTGTGCAAGATTAAGCTCTTGATTGAGCCTTTTGGGGAAACCTGCATCACGCGAGAGGGAATTAAATATTTCAAGTGCCTGTGGGTAATCACCAGTTTCGAGGTAGCATTTTGCCATCCAAAGAAAGGCATCGTAGCGGGTAGGTTCAGATGGGAACTTTCGGATTACATAATTGAAATTTTCGATGGCACGGTGATAATCATGCTGGTAATAACTGGCTTGTCCCATTAATATATAGCCATCATCAATCCATTCGTTATATTCGCCCTTAGAGGCGAATTTCTTGTAACGCTCTGAATTATTTGTTTTTCGTCGAGGACTTTTCGAGATGGAGTGAAGCGCAATTAGTTTATTGCATTTAGCGATTGTGACCTCCATTTCAGAAGTGGCAACCTTGGCTGCTTCGGGCAATGAAGATTTAAAAATTGGTAAAGTGCGGGTATAATCGTCTGGAACTGAAAGATCAATCCGCTGAAGTCCGGATTTCAGACTCTCTTTCGCATTGAAATAAACATTGTAACGGGCAGAAACATTGTGGTATGCACGAGAAACAGGGGTGTTCTTTTTAGTTGAACAACCTGCAAGGATTCCGGTTAACCAAAAGAGAAGCAGAATATTTCTTCCTGTCTGTTTCAAAAGTCTTAACTAAATTTATTGAGCTTGATACTGTGCTGACCGTTTTCAGGGCGTCAAAACATCTACCGTAAAGATACAAAGAGAAATGGTTCTGCGAAACAAAAAAGTATTTGTCGTTAGCTTTATGATTTTATTAGTTTGAATTGGATGATTTAACGTGTTGCATTAACAAAGAAAGTGAGAAAATTCTTCGCGCTCTCTCTGTTAAAATATCACTCAGATGAATGTGTTCTGGTTTCATGAACACCTTATCTCTTTTTGACGTGAACACGTTCAGTCGGCTTAAGATTTTCGTTTCGGTAATTTAATTGCTGAATTACATTGGCTGCCAATTCTGAAAATGCATTTCCTATCGTAGAATCATCTTCCCAGGCAACAGGAATACCATTGTCGCCCCCTTCGCGAATGCTCATCACAATTGGAATTTGTCCCAGTAAAGGAATACCCATTTTTTCTGCCAGATTTTTTCCGCCATCTTTTCCAAATATATAATATTTGTTTTCAGGCAATTCTGCAGGAGTGAACCATGACATATTTTCAATGATTCCCAGAACCGGTACGTCAATGGATTTGCTTTGAAACATCGAAACACCTTTAATGACATCCGCCAATGCTACATCCTGTGGTGTTGTCACGATGACACTACCTGTAACCGGAAGGGTCTGAACGACTGTTAGGTGAATATCGCTTGTTCCGGGAGGAAGGTCGATCAGTATGTAATCAAGTTCGCCCCATAATCCTTGAATAATCAATTGTTTAAGCGCGTTTGAGGCCACCGGACCGCGCCAGATCAGGGCAGTTTCCTGGTTACTGAAAAACCCGATTGACAAGATTTTTACCCCGTATTTCTGGATCGGAATAATCATCTCACGACCATCAATGTCTTCGATAAGCGGGTGAGCAGCTTCTTCTCCGAACATCTTTGGGATCGACGGACCAAATATATCTGCATCAACCAAACCCACTTTTGCTCCCGTTTTAGCCAATGCAATGGCAAGATTTACAGCAACCGTTGATTTGCCGACACCTCCTTTACCCGAGGCAACTGCAATGATATTTTTTACTCCCGGTAAAACCGGGGCTTTCATCCTGTGACTGCCTTTGGGAGTAATCGTCAGGTCGTATTCTGTTCCAAGTGTGTTCTCAATTTCGCGGGCACAAGTCTCTAAAACTGCCTGTATATTCAGATCGTTTTCGCTTTGAAAAACGAGCGTAAAGCTGATTCTGCTCCCTGCAATTCTGATTTCCTGAACCATCTCCAGTTCAACCAGGTTTTTATCGGAACCCGGATAAATCACGTTCCGAAGTATATCTGTAATCGTTTTTGGTATAACTGCCATTATTAATGTTTTTTAGAATCGTTTTCCTTTGTTGTAAATCAAGCTGAAGAAGAAATACGGGACATCCATTAATCTTCACCTTTTCATCCTCTTCTTGTCTTCATTACCCACCCTCACAACGCTGCAAGGCACAAATTGTTCACAATAATTCTTTCATCGGATCCCAGAAAAGCCGGTCGAAATCTGTCACACAATCGTTTTCAACAGCGACGCCTTCGTTCTCAAGTAATTCCTGCATGACATCAGGCGAGCCGAAATGAACTTTCCCTGTTAACAATCCGTTTCGGTTCACAACACGGTGCGCAGGAACATACACCTCCTGGTGGTGCGAAAGGTTCATTGCCCATCCCACCATCCGTGATGATCCGGCGGTCCCAAGATACCTGGCAATAGCGCCATAGCTGGTCACCCTACCGACAGGTATTTGCCTGACTACTTCGAATACATTTTCGTAAAAGTCTGACACGGTTTATTTTTTTGTTTCGATGTTATCTCTGTTGGTATTATCGCGCCCAAAACTTCTGTAATCATCCAACTCAATTTCGACTTCAGGTTCTGTAAGATATTTAAAGTGAGGAATATATCTCAGGTACTTGATTATTTTCCCTCTGTCGAGCCATTGTTGCTCATAGTAGGTTCTGATACTCAAAATATCATCAGCCATTCCTGAGGCGTACAGATCATCCGTGTTTACTTCGATCGGAAATTTATTCTCTTCGATTATTGCCAGCGTGTATTGATAGAGAAAAACGCTGTCTGTTTTCAGATGAATTACCCCATCTGATTTAAGAATCTTACCATATTGCGTTAAAAGCCGGATGGAGGTGAGCCTTTTATTGGTTCTTTTCATCTGCGGATCGGGGAAGGTGATCCATATTTCGGAGATCTCACCAGCGTCAAAAAAATGGGCCAAAAGCTCAATATTCGTTCGTATAAAGCCGCAGTTCCTGATTTCATTTTGATGCGCCTCATTAGCTCCTGTCCACATCCTCGAACCCTTAATGTCAATTCCAATAAAGTTCTTGTTGGGAAAAAGCTTCGCGAGTCCGACCGTGTATTCTCCTTTTCCACACCCGAGTTCAAGAACAATGGGGTGTTCGTTTTTAAAGAATTCTTTGTTCCATTTGCCTTTTAATACAAATCTTTCTTTTAATAGTTCTTTGTACGATAGCTGAATAACATGGCCAAAAGTATTTAAGTCCGCAAACTTGGCCAGTTTGTTTTTGCCCATTCGGAATAAGTATAAAATATAATTTAAAGCGCTTTTTCGAGCACAACCCCAAAATCGTGAATTCCGGTCAGGATACCGGTTTTGGTGCGCATTCCCTGTCTGACTGAAATGGTATAATTCCCGATTTCGGGAAAAAAGATGGTTTTCTTATATGGATATTTCCGATCGTAAAGATCTCCCAATCCGCTGCCCAGCCATTCGCCGGAGGGTTTAGCAAGTGTCAGTTCAACTGTGTCTGTCAACTCTTTACCTGATGGTGGAGTGATTGCAACGAATATCCACAGGTTACTGTATCCGTAATGTCCCTCATTTCGAACCGTAAACGACAGGTCGTAAAGTTTCTTGGGATCGGGGATATTGATATCAAAAACCAGGGCCGTATCCTGATTCCATTCAGCGTGCCTTAACGTGCGATAATCTTCGACGACCGCTTTTTTGTTACATGAAGTCATAAAAATGGTCAACAGTAACAACACCGTGAATTGGAAAAAATAATTAAACTTCAGGTGTTTGCTGATTCCCTTGACTTTCATTGCCTGAATTTGGTTTACGTGTTAAAACTGGTTTATGCCTTTTTTTCCGGCGATTTTTGGTGGCCTGATCAAATCTTTCGATACTTTCTTCCCCTGTGTTATTGTGGTATGTGTGTCCCTCTGTCTCAGCAACGACCACATTCTCGCTGGTTAACTGCGCTATTTTCTTGCCACTTCGGTTGAGAAGTTGGATCTCTCTTACTTTATCAACAGATACTGCCATCATTCCGCCGGGTTGATTATTTTCTTTTACATACCAGAAAATTCCCTTGAAAATGTCAGCCTTCAAATAATTGTAATTTCCTTTTTCCGTTTCAATCTGAATATTGGTTGGCGGGAAATTTTTCTGCGCATCCATGTAACAATCAAGCTCGTAGTTCAGGCAGCATTTCAGCTTTCCACATTGTCCCGCCAATTTTTGAGGGTTTAGTGATATCTCCTGATAACGGGCTGCATTGGTCGTAACCGATACAAAATTTGAAATCCATGAACTGCAACAGAGTTCCCTGCCGCAAGGACCAATTCCGCCGATCCTGGCAGCTTCCTGTCGTGCTCCGATCTGGCGCATCTCAATCCGGATACGAAAGGTATCGGCATATAACTTAATCAGTTGACGAAAGTCAACGCGTTCATCAGCAATGTAATAAAAAATTGCTTTTGTCTTGTCTCCCTGGAATTCGACATCGCCGATCTTCATATTCAATTTAAGGTCCTCAGCGATTTTTCGGGCTTTAAGCATCGTAGCATGCTCAATATTAATTGCTTCTTCCCATTTCTGAAGATCAACTGGTTTTGCAAGCCTGTATATTTTGCGCAATTCGCCGTCAAGCATTGTGGCTTTGTGCCTTTTCATTTGCCTTAGCACAAGATCACCAACCAGCGAAATCATCCCAATATCGTGGCCGGGACTTGCCTCAACGGCAACCATATCCCCCGCTTTAAGGGTTAATCCGTTGACATTTCGGTAATAATCTTTGCGTGTATTTTTAAAACGGACTTCAACGATTTCCTCGGTATTGATGGTGCTTTTAACATCGTAAAGCCAGTCGTAGACATTTAATTTGGCGCAACTTCCAACCCGATCGCTCGTAGGGCAGCCGCGTGCTGTTTTATCCTGAGTGTTCATATAATTGATATAGAAATATTTAGACCGTCGGTTTGAAAATCGTTCCGACAGGGAAAAATTTGAATTTCACAAAAATAGTGATTCTATTTCTCTTTTTGGACCAAAATTCAGGATGCCGGAATAATTGGGTTAACAAAGGTTGCAATAGGTATTCGTCATCCGGGCGAAATAGAAGGACTTTCTAAAGCCTGATCAACTTCGATACCTTTAATCCCAGATCGGTGAAAATGAGTTTGGCGTTGCCATTCATTGAAATGTCGGTATATGCTTTTTCAAATTCACGAAACAGAAACATGACATTTCTTTCATTAATAAAAGGCGCAAATTTTTGCGAGAAATCAGTTTCCGGTTCATCCATATAGATCAAATCGGGTTCTTTAAGATTGAACAGAAAATTTTCGCGCAGAAACTCACCGCAATACTTCAAAAAGCCCATTTGCCTTACCCTTCCGATACCTGCAATTTCTTCGGACCAGGTCAGAATCTCCTGTAACTTGCGGCCATAGCCATTTCGCATGATCGAAGTAAACTGACGAAGGTTGTAACTCCGCAATTCATCGTTCTGCATGATCTCGAGCGCCATAAAATAGTTGCCACGCGCGAGCCGGGCGATGATGGCCGGATTGGTATTTGTGGTTTCTGCCATATCAGCGATTGCCACCTGCAAATCGTTGTCCTCAATTTTGGGAACCCGAATAAACTGGCACCGTGACCGGATGGTACTTAGTAGCTTCTGTTCAGCCTCTGATATCAGGATGAAAATCGTTTTTGTTGGCGGTTCTTCAAGGATTTTCAGAATCTTGTTGGCGCAGGTGATGTTCATCGTTTCAGGCAACCAGATTACGGATACCTTATATTCCGCTTCATACGATTTTTGATTCAACTTGTGAATAAGGTCCTTGGCTTCATCAACATAAATTGAGCCCTGTTTGTTCTCATCCGCAATGATTTGCATCCATTTTTCGTATTGTGGATAAGGATTCTCTCCAAAATACTGACGCCACTTGGTCATATAATCGCTGCTGGTAGGCTTATCGATGGCAGCTGTTTTAATCACCGGAAACGTAAAATGAAGGTCGGGGTGAATCAATTTGGCATATTTCCTGCACGAACTGCATACGCCGCACGAGTCGTTGTCATGCTTGTCGGGACAATTGATGTATTGAGCAAAGGCCAGTGCCAGCGCAAGTTTTCCGTTGCCCGGTGGTCCGACAAGCAATTGTGCATGAGGTATCCGATCCTCGATAACTGCCTGGATTAGTCTTTGCTTAATACTATTTTGTCCGATGACGTCTTTAAATTGCATCCGGTATGAATAAGATTTATTGGATAAGGTGATTGATGATCATTAAAAGAGATAAATCATTCAGGCTTCAAAAGTATGAAAATAGGGGTTCTTTAACGAAATGAAATCGAAAAATAAATGCTTGTTTGTTAAAAATAGATCAAATCGTTTGATAAATTTGTATCGTGTTGATGCTGTAAAACACTTTTTATCTATCTTTGAAAAACAAAATATTAAATCCAACGAAAAATGCAGACGATTGAAAATTATGACTTTTCGGGCAAAAAGGCCCTGATCCGCGTTGACTTCAATGTTCCGCTTGATGAAAAATTCGTGATTGGCGACGATACACGCATGACAGCCGCTCTTCCTACCATCAAACAGGTGATTGAAAATGGAGGTGCAGCCATTATCATGTCGCATCTTGGTCGTCCTAAAAAGGGTCCCGAAGATAAGTTTTCGATGAGGCACCTGGTTCCTCACCTTTCGGAATTGCTTGGTGGAATTGAAGTTAAAATTGCCCCTGATTGTATTGGTGCGGAGACCCAGAAAATGGCCGATGCGCTAAAACCTGGTGAAGTACTGGTACTTGAAAACCTTCGTTTTCATCCTGAAGAAGAGGGTGGAGATGTCGCATTTGCAAAACAACTTGCCGGGCTTGGAGATTGCTGGATCAACGATGCTTTCGGAACAGCTCACCGTGCGCATGCATCTACAGCTGTGATCGCGCAGTTTTTCCCAAATGACAAACTATTTGGTTATCTTGTTGATAGTGAAGTTAAAAGTCTCGACAAAGTACTGAAGGCTCCCAAACGTCCATTCACAGCAATCATGGGTGGTTCAAAGGTATCTTCGAAGATTACGATTATTGAAAACCTTCTAAACAGCGTTGATAATTTGATTATCGGTGGAGGGATGACTTACACATTTGTGAAAGCACAAGGCGGTAAAATCGGTGGTTCGCTTTGCGAAGATGACTTTATGCCGATGGCACTTGATATTCTGAAGAAAGCTGAACAAAAAGGGGTTAAGATTATTTTGGCAGTTGACGTGGTTGAAGCTGATGCATTTGCCGAAACCGCAAATACCCGGGTTGTGCCTTCAAATAATATCACCGATGGCTGGTCAGGTCTTGATGCCGGACCAAAAACGATTGAAATGTTCAAGAAAGTAATCAGCGAATCAAAAACGATCCTTTGGAATGGTCCTGTTGGTGTTTTTGAAATGGATAAATTTGCAGTAGGAACAAAGGCAATTGGTGATGCGATTGTTGAGGCTACCAGCAAAGGCGCCTTCTCACTTGTTGGAGGTGGTGACTCTGTTGCGGCGGTCAATAAATTTGGTATCGCCGACAAAGTATCCTACATCTCGACCGCAGGTGGCGCTATGCTTGAATACCTCGAAGGACGCGTTCTTCCCGGTATAGCAGCTGTCCTGGAATAGTCACTTTTAAATCATCTTTATCTCCTAAAAATAAGTAGGAGTTATCGAAGACAAATAATACAATTAAAACCCGGGCTGCTGAAGTCCGGGTTTTTTACAACTGATTGATATGCAAAGTATCGTTGTGACAAATGAAATATTGCTCGAACGGCTTGGTGCCAATGATGCAGCAACACTTTTTAATGCTATTGATCAGAATCGGGCACATTTGGGGAAGTGGTTACCTTTTGTTGATTATACAAAAGAAGTCAAGGATAGTGAAGCTTTTATTCAAACAGTTGTTTCGCAACGCGAAGCGACGCGTAATGAGGTTTATACAATCTGGTTTAAAGGCAGATTTGCAGGTATAATAGGATTCCATAATACCGACAGAGTCAACGAAAAGACAGAAATTGGATATTGGCTGATCAGTGATATGACTGGTCATGGCATTATTCACAAAGCTTGCCTGGTTCTACTCGGAATCGCTTTTGAGAAAATGATGATGAACAGAGTTACTATCCGTTGCGCTGTAGGTAATGAGCCGAGCGAAAAAATTGCCTTGCGGTTAGGTTTTAGTTTTGAAGGGATTGAGCGGGGAGGAGAAAGATACCACGATCATTTCTTCGATTTAAAAGTCTTTAGTTTTTTGAAAAGCGAATTTCAACGGAAAGTGTAAATATGGAATGCATTTATGCGGTGTTGGCAAATATTTGGTTGTCACTTTCATGAATTTTAGCTTAATAACATCCATCCTGTAAAAGAAATTTGATTTTTTTTTCTCTAAGTGAATGTTTCTCCGTAACATTTGAATAATACTAACGTATCAAGTGGAAAATCTATCATATAAATTTAACCATTAATTTTTAGTATTATGAAAACAAAACTTGTATTGTTGGTTGTTTTATTTGTGGTTACGCTATCGGTCAGTGCTCAAAACAGTGCTAAAAGCAGCGATGAGAAGCCATTTAAAATTGGTGCCGGAGCAATGATTGGTCTTCCGGTCGGTGATCTTGGAGATATTTCGAGTTTGGCTTATGGCGTTGATTTACTGGGCGAATATGCACTGGACCCAACAATTGCCCTGACCTTAAGTTTAGGTTATGTAGATTTTGCACTCAAAAGCGATTACAAAGATATGCTGGACGAGTTGGGAGTAGATGCGAAAATGGGCATGATACCCGTTCTTGTTGGTGGAAAGTATTATTTTTCAGAACAGTTTTATGGCAGCGCTCAGCTTGGAATTTCATTCTCTACTCAAAAGGATGGAGGCAGTGCATTTACATTCGCTCCGGGAATTGGGTACAAAATTTCAGATAATTTTGATCTGATGCTTAAATATCAATCAGCATCCAAAGATGGCTCATCTACTTCTTTTTTAGGACTTAGAGCAGGGTTGTCATTCTAAAATTAAGTTGATAAATTGTAGAATTGCCCATTATTATATCATAAGTGCATGTGCGGGATAACTGAAGTTTCCCGCACTTTTTTTCTATTCTATTTCAAGGTTATATTTCCCCAATAATCCGGGAAGCCCATTTCTTGAGAATTTGGCTTTTTTGATCCTGTTTACTGTTGGGTCAATTGAAAAATGATAGGATGTGCGAAAATCTGCTTTCTCCAGAATCGTCCGGTCAAATATTGTTCTTTCCAGGTCACAATTATCAAAATTGGAATTGGATAAATCGGCTTCCGTAAAATCGACTTCCTGAAGATTGCAGTTTTTAAATATAGTGCCTTTCAATTTTAGCTTATAGAAAGATGCCAGGTTTAAAAGACAGTTTTCAAAATAGACGGATAAGAGAAAATTATTGCAATCAGTGACGTTTAAACCTAAAAGCTTACAATTGCTAAATTTCACCGTTTTCAGTGCTGTATTTTTAACTTTCGTCATGCTTAAATTGCAATGATCAAATTCGCAATCGATAAAAGTAATATTTGATAAGTCTGAATTTGAAAAATCACAACTTTTAAATCTACAGCGCTCATACTCCGCTTTACCGAGTCCTTTTTCAGAAAAGTTCTCTTTTTCAAAGACTTTATTTTCAATAATTACATCTGCCATCCTGTGTTTTTTGGTCTCTTTTATGATTTGCTAAATTTAATTAAAGTATTTCGTAACTAATCGTTTTAAATAACGTAGCTGATATTCATTCAAAGGCTTTTAAAGCTGGTGAGAGCCTTCTTTAATTTATTCATCAGCTATACCTCTAAAACAAAATAGCATGATTGAAATGTTTGGAAAATTAGGAATGGGATGGTTGCCAGACTATCCGGATTTTCGTGACTACACAGTTGAAAATGATTCGGTAAAGGCCATGCTTGCAAAGGTAGGTGTGGAAAAACCGTTAAAGGCAGGTTTACCTGCGACTACTGACTTAAGACCCTGGTGCCCGCCAATCGAAAACCAGGGTGCACTTGGTTCTTGCACGGCAAATGCCGGTGTTGCGATGGTTGAGTATTTTGAGCGAAGGGCTTTTGGAAAACATGTTGATGCCTCCCGGCTTTTTCTTTACAAGGCTACGCGTAACATGCTGCACTGGACCGGAGATACTGGCGCATTTCTACGCTCAACAATGGGTGCGATGGCGCTTTTCGGAGTTCCGCCAGAGGAGTATTGGCCTTATATAATTGCCAACTATGAAATAGAGCCATCTGCCTTCTGCTATGCGTTTGCTCAAAACTACCAGGCAATTAGTTACTACCGTTTAGATCCATCAGGGACTATTAAAACTACATTGTTAAGTCAAATTAAAACCAATTTGGCCGGTGGTCTCCCTTCGATGTTTGGGTTTACGGTTTATAACTCGTACACACAGGCAGGTACAACGGGAAAGTTACCTTATCCAACGCCTGGCGAAAAAATTGTAGGCGGTCATGCCATTGTTGCAGTGGGCTATGACGACAATATGAAGATTAAAAATGCCAATCCCGGAGCTGTAGAAACAAAAGGCGCATTGCTGATCCGGAATTCATGGGGTACAGGTTGGGGAGCAGCTGGTTATGGATGGCTTCCTTACGATTATGTGCTG
>Ga0209511_1003267_pt1 | contig 12503 bp, 13 predicted proteins | sample SSSSmetaG_FD_184141 | JGI IMG/M metagenome (GOLD analysis project Ga0209511, IMG submission 184141) | Glacier valley bacterial and archeal communities from Borup Fiord, Nunavut, Canada, to study Microbial Dark Matter (Phase II) - ​SSSS... | ecosystem: Environmental > Aquatic > Freshwater > Ice >... | reverse complement strand
AACTAGTAATTGTCAACTACTTTATTTCTTTTTATATATATTTTTTGTGCATTTATTTTTTAATCAAATAATAATTTGGGTGTCATAAGCACATCAATTAATTGAATTAAGGATATATACATCCTTTCCCAACTGAAGCGTTGCTTCTTTTTTCATAGAAAGAAAAATAGAATTATGTTATAATATTGTTATACGGATAAAGGAGATATCAAATGGAAGTAAGAGTATGTAAAAATTGCAGAAGATTATTTAAATATATTTATGGACCCGACTTATGTCAAGATTGTATTAAATTAGTGTCAAAGGGAGAAAAGGACAAAATCAATAAAGAATTAGCTGCAACTGTAAAGCCATTGATTACAGAAGAGGAAGTAAAATATGAACAAGTAAAAGATTATATTATGACTCATCCGAAATCAACTATTATTCAAATTTCAGAAATAAATCAAATTACACCAATGAAATTGCTTGAATGGATTCGAGAAGACAGATTGGAATTTTCAGAAGATTCAGCAAATGCTTGGTTTAAATGTGCAGATTGTGGGGCAAAAATCAAAAGCGGAAGATTTTGTAATCGATGTAAAATCCGATAGGTAATATAATTAAATTTTTCTAAATGTCAGAGACTTTTATATGGAAAATTTAATCACATTATAGATATTGACAAAAATGATTACAACCATTAAGCCAGTAAATAATAGTTTCACTTCTTTTTCAGATATTTTCCTATTTATTTTGCTTCCGATCATCCCGCCTGCTACACCACCGAATACCATTAGTATTAGTACGGTTAAACTAAATTTCGGAATATCGCCTTGTATCATTGTACTTATAAAACTTGTAAGCTGGGAGAACATAATAACAAATAATGAACTTATGGCAGCTTGTTTTGTACCCATTGAGAAGAAATACGCAAGTATTATGATATTAATAGGCCCACCACCAATACCTAGAAATGCTGAGATTAAACCTAATAGCAAACCGATTATTACACATGCCCCTATATTCTTTAAATGATGTGTTTTTATTTTCGAGGAATTTATTGTGTAAATCAAGGTTCCAAGTGTAATTGTCACTAAGATAATTGCCTGTATTGCTCCTACTTTGTCTTCACTTGGAAGAATAACATAGGCGTACTTAAAAATTTCTTTCCCCAACACTCCACCAATTGCTGCTCCGATTGCCAAAGGAGTGACTGCTTTAAAATTAATAACCGATTTATCTCTCCTTAAACCTTTCGATACAGAAATCATAGACATGGAAAGCACGGTGCATCCTGATAAAAAGCTAATGGAGCTAACGCTCATTACTCCTGTTGCATCTAATACCGGTTTGATAATAACTCCTCCACCAATACCACAGATAGAACCCACTACGCAAGCCAAAAAGCTCACTACAAAAAATAATAAATACATTATGTTTCCTCCTCATCAGCTTGTTGCCATAAATCCTTTCGTAAAAAGCCCTAAACAAAAGTTGAATGCTTTCGTTTAGGGTTATATTTTATGCTTTATTATCTGATCCTGCTAGTTTTATAATATCAACTACATCATTTTTCAATTTCTGTTGTGCATACTGGGATAATTTCCAGGAATGTCCTTGAATATCAGTATCCATTCCCTCTTTCAAATACTTGAGGTATTGATATCTTATTTGGGTTCCAAAATTGATTTTAACAACGCCAAGGGAAATAGCTTTTTTAATCATGTCTTCATCCATGCCTGTACATCCATGTAAGACAAAAGGAATCGAAGAAAATTCCCTAATGGCTTCTAATATATCCAATCTAATATCAGGAACTTCCGCATAATAGCCATGTGCATTTCCTATGCCAACGGCTAAGGAATCAGGGCTACATATATTTAGGAATTTTCTTACTTGCTTTGGATCTGCTATATTCGATATTTTTCCAGCATTACCCTCAGCGTCTAACCTAATTAATTCTCCAACTTCAGCTTCGACAGGGACACCAAAACTATGACAAACCTTTACTATCTCCTGTGTTCTATTTGCATTGTCTTCAATGTCCAAATTGGAACCGTCATACATAATTGAATTAAAGCCAATTTGAAGCATTTTCATACAGTTTTCATAAGAATCACCATGATCTAAATGAATAGCTACCGGCACGCTTACTTTATCTGCCATCCATTTAGCCGTCTGATAAAACCAATCATGTCCTGAGTATTGCCCCGTAGCCAAGTAATGTGCCAAAATGATTGGCGATTGTTGTTCCTCCGCGGCTAAACAGATGGCACTTATAATATCATAGTTACCCCCTTGTGTATTAATAGCAGGGATTGCATATCCACCATAATATGCTTTCTTAAATAATTCATTTGTTGACATTAACATTTTATAAATTCCTCCTTTAACCATCAGAATTTAAATTAAAAGTACTCCCATAACTGCCACTAGTATGTAAGTTAAAATACCAAGTAGATCTCTATTAATATTTTTAAAAAGATGATGGGATAATACAGTAGCTATCACCCCACCAATAATACCGATTACAACGAGTGATAAATATTCATTCTGAAATCCACCGAAGTAAAGATGTATCAAAGAAGTCCATGTTGATGTTATAGCAAAATTTAAACTTAAGGTACCTTTATATTCTAAAGGCTCTTTTGTTCCATAAAAAAAATATAATGCTAAAAATGGACCCCCAATATTAAACATACCAGTAACTATTCCAGTTATAGAGCCTATTATAATTCCGTTTAATACATTTGTTTTTATATAAATATTCTTTTTTCTTGTTACGAAGAAATAAATTGAAAGACTGATAAGCACCCATCCTAAAAGACTTTTTATAATGCTCAGATTCATTGTTAAAACCAAAGCGACACCTATCGATGAGGTTATTAACGAAACAATGGTAGGGATAATTACAATCTTCAATTTAATATATTTTCTATATTTGTAGGCAACCTGAGCCGCAATGATTGCGGAAACTATGCTAGAAATAACGATTGATGATTTAAATGGTAGCAATAATGGAAGAAATGCCATGCTAACTAACCCAAATCCAAATCCAGTTGTGCCCTGCAAGAAACTTGCAAAAAAACATATAAGCAAAACCATACAAATTTGAAAAACGATTATTCCCCCATGCATAAGTGTACTGACGCTGTTTTAAATGTAAGAGGAAGTGCTAAAATATTAGGTTCATCTCCTACATATTTCTTCTTTGCGTCTTCAAGTGCTTCTTCAATCGTAGCTCTAGTCTTAAGTCCCATTCCTCTTGCATAACCAGGCTCTTGCGCTCCTACGATATAAATTGCTGACGTGTTCATCTCTGCAATATGTGCGCAGGAAATCATAGAAAACCCATGAAATGGATGAAAAGCATTACCAAAACGATATTTTCTAATATATTCTTCATTGGTTGCAAAGTACTCACCATAACGATTCATATCCGTTAATTTGTTCATGTTATCCTTTTGGAACATCTCGTACATTTCTCTTGTATAAGGCCATATTTCTTCATGAAAATAACCATTACACAAGGAAGCGCAAATGATGACACAATGATCGCTCATTATTCTCTTATGGCGAATAACCTGTGCAGAAATTGCCTGCATAAGCATAATTGGATTTGTTCCCATACCATCTCCATAATGGAAGGATTGTGGCATACCAAATACAAGCACATCGTATTTTTTCGTAGCCCAAGGTACATAAGTCCTCGTATCTGCTTTATTCCAGGAAATGGCTTGCATCTCTTTTGCATAGCCCGAGTTAATCTCAATCTGTCTAGACTTTGTGTCTAATACGGCGTCACAACAGAAGAAATTTTTACCCATACTTTTTTCCATAAACTGACCGATTTCGTCAAATTTAGTTCTCATTAAGGATTTTCCACTAACCGGTACAAAATCCGGTCTATGCATAACATCAGGAACATGATGGGATGCAATGGATCTCCAATGTGTAATACCCGTGGCACAATGCTTATACCCGCCTGAATAACCTCCATATGGGTTGCCTTGTGTATGTCCTATAAGAATAGCAACATCACTATCATATACATATTTGTTCATGATAACTGGATCACCACGATCCGTTGTCCCTAAATCAATCAAATGATCATAGTCTTCACTATCGTGATTGATGATTTGATGTGTAAACCAGAATTCATGAAATATCTCTCTTCCTAAGATATTATAAATTTCTTGTTGTGTGTTTTTTCTATGCAAACCATTAGAACAGATTAATAGGATGTCTTTTTTCTCAACTCCCGCTTTATAAAGCTCCTCAAGAATTATTTTTATAGAAACTTTTCTATGTGAGGTGGGTTGCTCTCCTCCCTTTACTCTGTCCGGGAAGATAATTGTAACCTTTGAGCCTTTCTTAGCCAATTTAGAAAGGGGATCTATTCCTATTGGGTTTAGAAGGGATGCTCTCGTAATCTCGGCAATTTCTTCTTCAGGAATATAGGGTGGGTCTGGTACTGTTTCACCAGGAATAAATACATCTGTATTATCTGGTAAATTAGCTTCCATAAGTCCATTTCCATATTCAAACTGTAGCTTCATAATCTTACCTCTCTTTCAAATTCTAACTAAAACCTTCATATAGTTGTTCGGATTTTCAATAATATCTTTTATTGTGTCTTCAGTTGCATCTATATTAATAATTTTAGTAATTAATTTTTCCACATCAATTTTTCCACTGTTAATTAAATCAATTGCTTCAGGAAATTTCTTATTAGAGTTTCTTGATGGGAAAATAGCAAGCTCTTTTTGGATACAGCGCACTATATTGACCATCACTTCACTCTTTGGCCATCCTACAATGGCAATTCTTCCACCATGACAGACATAGTCGTGCATCTTCGAAATAATAAAGGAAGAACCTGTACAATCTACGAGTGCTTCAGGAAGCTTTCCATTCGTAACTTTCTTTAAATATTCAACTAGGCCATCATTATTATTACTATTGTAAGTAAATTCAATTCCTATACTATTAGCAAATTTCAATCGATCCTCTAGGATATCCACTAAAATAGGTGTTGCACCATAGGCACGAACAACTAATGCTGCTAGTAATCCGATCGGGCCTGCTCCTGTCACGATACAAAATTCACCCGGCTTAACCTGCGCTCTTGTAACACCGTGAAGTGCAATCGTGAGTGGTTCTACCAAAGTTGCTTTTTCAAGTGATAGTTCCTCTGGTACTTTATATAATAAGGAAACGGGGTGAGAAAAATATTCTGTCATCATTCCTCCTGTATGCACACCTGCTACCTGGATGTTCACACAGTTATTAAATCTTTCTTCTTTGCATGAATGACACTTTCTACATGGAATATAGGGTTCAAGAGCAACACGATCTCCAACCTTCAAACCCTTTTCATTTTGTCCTATTTCTGTAATCACACCAATACCTTCATGACCAGCACCGATGACTGGGTATTTTACAGTGGGATTAACTCCTTTATATGCTGTTATATCTGAGCCACAGATACCACACATTTCCATTTTAACAATTGCATTATCCTCTGTGAGGACAGGTTTATTGACTTCTTCAATTGACATTTGATAAGGTTCTTTTAAGCATAATGCTTTCATCTAAATCAACTCCTCTTCGTCTAAATCATTCTCTTTAATGTAATCTAGTGCATTCGGCATGATACCAGTACTCCAGCCTCCATCAGCAAAGATTACTTGTCCTACAATATAATTTGATTCATTACTTGCTAAGAAACAGGCTAGGTTTGCAATTTCTTCCACTTTTCCGAAACGCCCTATAGGTGAAACGGACATAATCACATCTTTGTTTAGGAAACCATTACTTAACGGAAATTCTACCATTTTTGTATAGATCCATCCTGGTGCAATCGCGTTTACCTTAATATTGTACATTGCCCATTCAGCACCTAATTGTGCTGTCAAAAGATTAATAGCACCTTTTGTCATTCCGTAAGGTACTCTACCCACATTAATCATACGTGTATTCCCAGAGGACATATTGACAATGCTACCACCACCTGTTTTACGCATATATCTACCGACTGCCTGACAACAGAAAAATGGAGCTTTCATATTGATATCTATGACCTCGTCTAGTGTTTCCTCTGTAAGCTTTAAGCTCGGACAAGGTCTAGCAATACCGGCATTATTAACTAAAATATCTATTTTCCCATATTTTTCGAAAACATAGCTAGCCATCTTGAAAATTTCATCTGTATTTCTAAAGTTAATCTTGTAAAACTCTGCTTTTTCACCTATTTCACTTGCAGCACTTATTCCTTCTTCTTCTAATATGTCGGCTATGACAACGGTTGCACCCTCTTCAACATATTTTTGTGCAATCGCCTTACCGATTCCTCTCGCGCCACCTGTTACAATTGCAATATTGCCCTCTAATCTTTTCATACGAACCTCCATGTGCTCGCTCTAGCGAACACTCAAATAGCTATGTGTAGATGCTCCTTGTCTCTTCTTACCACCACTTTATCTTATCCGTAATATAATTACGATACTCGATAAATTTGGGGTCCGTAATGTCTCTAGGTCTTGGAAGATCAATAATAACCTCTTCTTTAATTGTGGCAGGTTTATTGGTTAAAATAATAACTTTTTCAGCTAAATAAACTGCCTCTTCAATATTATGAGTAATAAAAACAACAGTACTACCCATCTCTTTCCATAACCGAATAACCTCATCTTCCAAATAATAGCGTACTTTAACATCCATTTGTCCGTAAGGTTCATCCATTAATAGTAAATCAGGTTGCATCGCAAACGAGCGACCTATGATAATTCTTTGCTCTGAACTAACAGATAATTGGCTCGGAAATGCTTTCCTAGAATCTTGTAATCCCATTAAATCTAAAATCTTATTGACTCTTTCATCAATTGTCTTTTTAGGGAGACCCTTGATTTTTAAGCCAAAGGCTATATTATCTTCAACCGTAAGCCATGGTAAAGCGGAAGGTTCTTGAAATACAAAAGATAAATTGTGCTTTTTGGGATCTGCTGGTGTTCCATCAATAAATAAATCTCCGGATGTTGGTTGATAAATCCTTGTTAATAGATTTAGAAAGGTAGTCTTTCCACAACCCGTAGGTCCTACGATACAAATAAATTCATTTTTCTTAACATCAAAAGAAATATTATCCAGTACTTTTAGGTCTCCAAAGCTTTTCGTCAAATTTTGAACTTTTACCTTAACTGGTCTATTATCTAATTGGCTAGTCACTGACACCACTCCTTTACTTCAACTTAAGTTTAGATTGCTAAATCTGTATTATCAGAAATCATTTTTCTGAGTTCTAGGAACTCTGGACTTACCATGTCCCTTGGTCTTGGAAGATCTATCGTATAGGTTTCTTTTACAGTTGCAGGGCATTGACTTAATAAGATAATTCTATCTCCTAAGTAACATGCTTCTTCAATATTATTTGTAACAAAAATAATGGTTCTTTTTTCTATTTCCCACATTCTAAGGATTTCATTTTGCATAGAATATCTTGTTTGAGCATCTAATTGTCCAAAAGGTTCATCCATAATTAAAACCTTGGGATTATTTGTGTAGGCCCTAGCAATACCAACTCTTTGCTTCATACCACCAGATAACTGATAAGGATAATGGTTTTCGAAGCCTTTAAGCCCTACAAGCTCGATATAATAAAGTGCTCTTACACGTCTCTTTTTCTTATCTTCGCCAGCAAATTTTGGCCCTAACTCAACATTTTGTAAAACTGTTCTAAATGGTAAAAGAGCTAATTTTTGAAATACCATTCCAATTTCAGGATTGACACCGGAAAATTCTTTGCCCTCATAAAATATTTTACCGCTACTTTTTTCTTCAATTCCTGCAAGCATATTTAACAGTACTGATTTTCCACAATGCCCTGGGCCTAAAATTACTAAGAATTCTCCATCATTTAAGTCAAAGGATACATCTGCAACAGCTGTAAAATAACCTTTCTTATCAAAAAATGTCTTTGATAAGCTCTCAGCCCTTAATCTACTTGTTTTACGTTCCATGGACAAACCCACCTTTCAGCCGCATTTAATAAAATTGCTAAAATCGCACCGACAATACCAATGCAAATCATAGCTACTAATACGAGAGGAATGTCTCCACTTTCCCACCCTCTTTGTACAAGGAAACCAAGACCCTTATTAGCACCCAACATCTCAGCTGCTAAAACAGTAGTCCAACCACTACTTACAGAAGTTCTAATTCCAGCAAAGATAGAAGGAATCGCTGTTGGAACAACAATTTCCCATAATATCTTCATTTGTGATCCATTAAAAGCTTTTCCTACATCAATATTAATCTTATCTACCAAAGTGATACCAGTGTATGTATTGATAACAACTGGTGTAAATGTACCAATAAATACGATAATCACTTTTGGAAATTCGCCAATACCAAACCACATAATAATGAGTGGAATCCATGCAATTGGGGGAATTGGGCGGAAAAGTTCAAACATACTACCAAATAACGCCTTACACTTTTTATTCCATCCTATTAAGATACCAAAGCTAATTCCTAATACCCATGCAAATACTAGTGCAATCATTACCCTTTTAATACTTGCTAACGAATGACCAAGCAAACTGGTCTTCTTTACCGGATGTTCAAATAGTTTTACTAATCGCGCCCATACCATTTCTGGTGTTGGAAGCAAAAATGAATTTTTATTAGAGATAACAACCCATAAAATAATTAGCATACCAATTGATAAAAACGGCAAGATATAGTATATTTTTTTTAATTTTTTATCGTTCATACTTACCCTCCATTATCTAGATATTCTCCAACTAAGTAGTTTTTTTTCAATTGCAGTTAAAATAGCTGACATGATAGCACCGAAGGCTCCAATGACAATCATTCCTGTAATAACAATATCTGGTCTTGAGAAAGCTCTTCCCATCAAAATCATATATCCTAGACCTGCATTTGCAGCTAACATTTCTGCTGCAACTAATGTGGACCATGCGTTACTCAGTGCAACCCTAATACCTGAAAAGATCATTGGTAGCGCTGATGGTATGCCAATTTTATAGAATATCATAAAATTAGAAGCTCCGAAAGTTTTGCTTACATTAATCAGATTTTTATTGGTTAGTCGAATACCCGTATAAGAATTGATAACACAAGGTACAAAAGATGTAAAAAATATGATAAATGCTTTTGCTTTCAATCCAATTCCAAGCCATAAAATAATCAATGGAATCCATGCAATTGGTGGAATAGGCCTAACGATTTCAAAAATCGGGCGCACAAACTTGTTAACAGGTTCATACCATCCCATGAACAATCCAAGGGGTATTCCTATGACAATAGCGATACAAAAGCCACTAAGTGCAACCTGTAAGCTTGCTAAAATGTTGACTATTAGAATATTACCATCTGGATCTCTATGATTGATTTTGTTAATAAAAGTATTAAATACTTCTATTGGTGTTGCAATATTTCTTATTGGTATTAATTCAAACTGTACAAGCACCTGCCAAATCACTAAAAATCCTACAATACCTATTGTTGAAAGAAGCCCGTACATTATGTTTTCCTTTTTCTTGTTTCTCCTATATTCATTTAAAGCGATTTGTAATTTTTCATTGTCCATATAATTGTTCCACTCCTTTCAAAATATATTTAACCATGAATGAGGAATGGGGCAATAAGCCCCAAGCCTCAGTGATCTTATTGTTTCAATATAGAACCTATTTATTTGCTTCCTCGTAAATTTCGTTAATAAGCGTCGGATCAACCTTGTTGTCTAATAATTTATCTTGAGAACCTTCTTTATAATTACCAGTAGCAATGAAGAAATTCAAAGTATCAAGAAGTCCTGCTTCCATTACACTATAATCACCATCAGGAGATTTCGTATTCATGATATCATGATTTCCTTTTAGGCCGAACCAAGGGTCTGTTGCAAGCAAGGTATCTGCTAAATCCTCAGTGATAAATGCTCCATCATCTTCAAAGAAAGCGAATAAATAATCTGCTGCTTCATCCTTATTTTCCTGCATCCAAGCTACCGTATCCATATAAACCTTTAAAAAGATTTTCATAGCTTCACGTTTTTCAGGGTCTGCATAGCTTCTTGGGTTAGCAATAATATTTGTGGAAATACCTGTTTGTGCAAGTGTTCCATTGGATACTGCAACATAATCTTTTTTGTCATCTGAAAAACTCATTGCTGCCCAAACTGCCGCTACGTCGCCTTCACCAGCTAAGAAAGCTGTGTTAGCAGATGGTGCATCCATTACTGTAAACTTAATATCATCCGTTGTTAATCCAAATCCAGCTAATGTTTTTGCTAAGGTAATATGCAAAGCTGTTCCTGAAGAACATAATACTTCAGCATTTTTCCATGATGCAGCATCACCATAGATCTGGTCAGAAACTGTATTCTTACCTTGTCCAGCTGCAACGATTGGTGAATCTTTTCTAGCGAATAAATATTGTGTACCAACATCACCGGAACATCCAGCAAGTACTTTTACATCTTGTCCTATTGTACCAGCCAAAACACCGCCAATACCTGTAGTACCAATATCCCAGCTATCTGAAGCAACCGCTTCTACCTGAACAGGACCACCGGAGAACATCGTTCTCTCAATATCAAGCCCAGCGTCTTTAAACCAGCCTTTTTCTTCAGCGATATAAATGGGAACACAATGTATTCCTGCTACTATACTTGATACTTTTAATTTATATGTTTTCGCAACTGGAACTGCAGTAGGTTCAACTGTTCCATCAGTACCTGTTTCATTCGGCGGCGTTGTTGGTTGCGCTGTTCCTCCATCTTTTTTCCCACAACCCATAACCATAGCCATAACCATTGTTACACATAATAATAAGCTTAAAAATCTTCTTCTCATTTTTCTATCTCCTCACTATTTTTCATTATAGTTTTAAAAGTTCCATCTATCAAATACGTGATTCTCGGCTTTGTAACTTTTATAAATCCTATCTCAAAAAGTCATACCACTGACGTCACACCCCCTCATTCAATGACTTCCTTTCATTAAGAGAACCCCGTATATGCTCAAATTTAGTTATAAATCATTTTCCATATAGGTATTGATAATTTCTAAGTATTCCTCAGGGTAAAATCCTATCTCTCCTGTAAATCTAGTAAGTGCAATTAACCCGCCATCAATTTCAGCTATTGATGATAACATTTTAGCATTATCTGTCTTAAGTCCACCACCATAGACAACTGGTATCCCTTTTGTCATCTCTTTTATAAAAGAAGCTACTTTCTGTATATATTCTCTATCTGGAGGTGTCTTCCCCGGTCCAATCGCCCAAACAGGCTCATAAGCAATCGTAACCATTGAAAGATCTACACCCTCTAGTCCAATTGAGAGTTGGTTTCTTAACACTTTCTCCCAATTCTCTTGCTCCTCAGCTCTTTCTCCGATACAATAGAGGACTTTGAGTTCTGCATTAATTGCCGCTTTTATTTCTTGATTCATAATGCGATTGATTGCATCATAATCAGCTGTATGGTTCATTTTCATGATTTCTTCAATGTCTTTTCTTTCTTCGCAATGGCCAATAATTGTATAACCGCAGCCAATTGCTTTTACTGCATTTCCAGTTCTATTTGAGGTGAAAGCTCCAAAATTACCTCCAACAGCGGTATCACTACGAAATACGCCTTGACTCCCGATTTGTATAGGGCTGTTTTCACACAATGCATTGATTGCCGTAATAAGATGTGCTTCAGGGAAAAAAATAGCAAACTCTATATCCTTCGAATTAAACTTTTTTAGTTCCTGTTGCGTATTTTTCACAATATACTCGCCCCACGTTTTTATTGGTGCAATTGCATTAATTCCACCATATTCCTTTGGGATATCAAATCTCTTTAAATTTAAATAAATGTGCTTCACTGTTATGTTTTCCTCCATTAAATTGGCATATACTCTCTATACGCATCTAGATTTTTTTATATCGCATAATCATATCTTCTAAGGTAGCACATTCAATAAGTGGAGCCTTTCCATAAGAACCAAATTCTACTATGAGTGTTCCAACTACTTCTTTCACTCCCTTTTCTATGCATGAAACAATATCACCGATATCTTGCGTTGGAATATTACCATTCAAAACTGTATCCATGATTGGTGCGAAAAATACTCTAGGATCAAATTGATTTTTCTTTTCTTCGAGCAAGGTATAGATAGCTCCAATTGAATCACTTTTTCTTTTTTCTGGATTATTATAAAAGTATTCTTTCATATTTCTTGTGACTGCAAGACGAATGTCAGTATCTACATTAATCTTTCCAATTCCACATGGTATCACTGCTTTTAATTCTTCTAGAGAAATACCATAAGCATTTTGTATATCTCCGCCAAGTTGATTGATTTCATCAACAATATAACGCGGAACAGTAGAAGAGCCATGGGAAACTAAAACGCCAAATATTTTCTCATGATTTAAACATTCTTTAATTGCAATTGGAATCTCTCTTCTTAATTTTACGTCTTTCCCTTTTGATGCCCCATGCATTG
>Ga0209511_1003263_pt1 | contig 12511 bp, 16 predicted proteins | sample SSSSmetaG_FD_184141 | JGI IMG/M metagenome (GOLD analysis project Ga0209511, IMG submission 184141) | Glacier valley bacterial and archeal communities from Borup Fiord, Nunavut, Canada, to study Microbial Dark Matter (Phase II) - ​SSSS... | ecosystem: Environmental > Aquatic > Freshwater > Ice >... | reverse complement strand
ATTGTTGATATTTAAATCACTCAAAACTAATTTTTATTTTCAATTGAACCAAAAATCTGCGAAAACCGGATAATTTTGCCTAAAATTCGGCTATGAAGACAAAAGAAGAGATTGTAAGAAACTGGCTTCCCCGCTACACGGGTCGGGAACTCGAAGATTTCACCCAACACATTATTCTCACGAACTTTCAGCACTATGTTGAAAATTTTGCGGAGAAATTTGAAGTGCCAGTTGTTGGTGAAGACAAATCGATGCCAAACGCGAGCGCTCATGGTATTACAATCATCAACTTTGGGATGGGAAGTCCGAATGCCGCCACTATCATGGATCTGCTGAGTGCAATCATGCCCGAAGCTGTTCTCTTTCTTGGGAAATGCGGCGGGTTAAAACGAAAAAGTGAACTCGGTAGTTTAATCTTACCGATTGCCGCAATCCGAAGCGATGGTACTTCAAACGATTACCTGCCACCGGAAGTTCCGGCTTTGCCGGCTTTCAGTCTGCAACGTGCTGTTTCTTCGACAATCCGCGACCTTGGTCTCGACTATTGGACGGGCACTGTATTCACTACGAATAAAAGAGTCTGGGAATACGACGAACGATTTAAAAAGTACCTGAGCAAGACCAGGGCTATGGCAATCGATATGGAGACGGCCACAATCTTTACAGTGGGCTTTTGCAATCAAATTCCTACCGGTGCCTTGTTACTGGTCTCCGATCAGCCGATGATTTCCACCGGCGTAAAAACGGCAGCAAGTGATGCCGAGGTCACACGTAAATTTGTGAATCGGCACCTCGAAATCGGCATTGGAGCCTTACTCGAAATTATTAATGATGGGCGTTCGGTAAAACATCTAAAGTTTTAATCATTATGGATTACAGCCAGATTATTACCGATCTTAAAAATAAGAAGTACGCACCGGTCTATTTTTTTGAAGGGGAAGAACCCTTCTTTATGGATCGGATCAGTGATTTTATTCTCGAAAATGTGCTTACGGAGGATGAAAAAGGGTTCAACCAGACCATTCTGTATGGTAAAGACCTTAGTCTCGATTCGATAATGACTGCGGCCAAACGGTTTCCGATGATGGCCGAACGACAGGTTGTTGTGATCCGTGAGGCCCAGAATATTAAAAATATAGAAGATCTGTCGCACTATGTTGAAAAGCCGATGCGGTCAACAATTCTGGTATTTAATTACAAATACAAGACGATCGACAAGCGGAAGAAATTGTATAAGGCGCTTCAGAAAAACGGTGTCTTTTTAGAATCGAAACCTTTGTACGAAAATAAGATTCCTGCCTGGATTTCGGAATATTTAAAAGAGAAGAACCTTGGGATCGATCCGCGTGCAGCCCAGATGATTACCGATTTTGTCGGAAGCGATCTGCAAAGGATCGTGAATGAACTCGAAAAGGTAACCATCTCATTGGTACCGGGAACCAGCATTATGCCCGAAGATGTTGAAAAAAACATTGGTATCAGCAAGGAGTTTAATACCTTTGAGCTTCAAAATGCCTTGGGAAACAAGGATATTCTGAAATCGAACCGGATCATCAACTATTTTATCGATAACGAAAAACTCCATCCGCTCACAGTAATCATCGGAATGTTGGTCACTTATTTCCGGAAATTGCTCATATACCACTCCATCGAAAATAAAAATGATCGAACAGCAGTGGCGCAAAAGCTGGGGGTGAATCCGTTTTTCATCAACGATTACGTCAGTGCAGCCCGGAATTACAGTCTCGATAAGTCGGTTCTTATCATTTCGATGATGCGCGAATACGATTTGCGATCAAAAGGTGCCCGCGGAGGCACAACAAGTAATGGCGACTTATTAAAAGAACTTGTATTTAAAATTTTACATCTATAAAGAATGGGAACAATTACCATAATGCTGATTCTAATTATTGCGTTGACCTCGGCTTTTGCCTTTAAGCAAAAGGACATCATGGCTCAACTGCAATTCAACGCATATCAGATCGTCCATCGCCATCAATATTACAGGATATTGACCCACGCATTTATCCATGCCAACTGGGAACACCTGATCGTAAATATGATTGTACTCTTTTCGTTTGGCACCCTGGTTGAACGCTATTTTCAAATGTACTTTGGAACAATCGGGACAACCTATTACTTGATCCTGTTTTTCGGATCTGTGATCTTTTCAAGTCTTTTATCGCTTTATAAACAACGAAACAATCCGTACTACAACGCAATAGGCGCATCGGGTGCCGTTTCTGCGATCCTTTTTACGGCCATCTTTTTTGACCCATGGAGCAACATCTATTTTTTCGGAATTTTGCCGATACCCGGAATCCTTTTTGGTGGACTGTATCTCTATTACTCCTATTACATGAGCACCAAAAAATCGGATAATATTGGTCATGATGCCCATTTCCTTGGCGCGGTTTTCGGATTTTTCTTTCCTGTAATTCTTCAGCCTTCGTTGTTCATGGATTTCATCAAAGTGCTTTTTGGTGGAGGAACAGGTCAGTAAAAACAAATTAATTCCACATGAAGGGCGGCTATATCCTCTATAATGGTAAGTTTTATCGCGAAAGCGATCCTTTGTTTACCGGGGCGGATCTCTACAGGCTGAATACCGGAATCAGGGAGTCGTTTAGGACGGAGAACAACCGGGTGATATTTGCCGAGGATAACTTTAATTACCTGATCAATTCATTGTTATCTATTGGACTTCCGATACCGAAAGACTGGGAATATCCTCGTTTTGTACGCGATGTTTCGCGACTATTGAATAAAAACCATTTCTTTCTGGCAGCAAAAGTGGTTATTCATTTGATTCCGGGTACTTCCGGAACCGACTATTTGTTGACAGCAGAAGAGGTTCCGGCGGGGTTTTACCCGATCAGTGAAGGTGGACTGCTGATCGATTTTTTTGAGGAAGGTGCCAAAGCGCCTTCCATCTATCATGTTTACGAACCTTCGAGCCGGTTTGTGTGGATCGCAGCAACCCGCGCAGCACTTGCAAAATCGAAGGATAATTTAATCATTTCGAATAACGATGGATTTGCCTGCGAATCAATCGGAGGAACATTTGGTTACCTGATTGACGGAACGGCAGTATTCCCTGCACCGGAAGCTCAAGGTTACTGTCCTCCTATTTTGGGTGTTGTAATGGAATGCGCCGAACAATTTGGCTTCGAAGTCACCGAAAAGAAAGAGATCAGTCACGAGGATCTGCTGCAAGCCGATGAATTGTTTCTAATCGACAATTGTCTGGGCATTCAACTGGTTTTGGGACTTAGCTCCAGAAGGTATTATACTACAGGCACGACTAATATAGCAGCGAGATTAAGTGAAATGGCAAGGGAGGAACATCAGTCGGGATAGTTTTTGAAAAGTTTAAATTTATCCCGGAAGGAACTTTCATCAAAAGTCCATATCTTTGAAATAAAAAATGAAAAACATAACCATACCAGTCGATATACCTTCAGATTTGTTAGTTGCCCTGAATGAATCTGAACAAGAACTAAAATCTCATTTTCAGACTGCAACTGCAATGATGCTGTTTCATGAGGGGAAATTGACAATCGGAAAAGCCATTCAGTTATCCGGATTCAGCCGTTTTGAGTTTGAGAAGGCACTTGCAAAAAATAAAATATCAGTTTCAAAGCTGAATGCAGACCAAATTATGGCAGATGCTGAAAAATGAAAGATTCTTCTCAAAAAGATTGTTGAATGAGATTTTAATGCAAACAGGTGAAGAACCGATGAAGAAATAATTACGATACCTAATTCGAATTCGGATCTTCGGGGAAATTACGCCAAGTTTTGTAGTGCCCACCGACCTTTATCACACTTTCAACCCAAAAATTCTGGTCGCTTTTCATGATCTGTTTGATATCTGCTTCGGTCACAAGCCATGAATTTTCTGTAATTTCATCATCAAGCTGTCCGGCGCTCCATCCCGAATATCCTACAAAAAATTTAATCTGGCCAGGTTGTGCTTTCCCGGCTGCGATCACTGATTTCAAATCATCGAAGTCGCCACCCCAATACAATTCCTCCTTGATCTTGATACTACCCTTGATCATATTTCCCAAAGTATGGATGTAAAACAGGCTATCGTTTCCCACCGGTCCACCAACAAATACTTCATCCGTGTAATCCGGAAAATCTGCAAATAATTCATTGATTGGTTTTTCGAACGGTTTATTTAGGATAAACCCAACTGCTCCTTTGGGTGAATAATCGACCAGTAATACTGTCGAACGACTGAAATAGTTTCCAGGTAAAAATGGTTCGGATATCATAATCCGACCTTTTTGCGGAGCAATCTTACTGTGAATTTTGAAAAAATCGAAATCGACTTTCATAGTGCTCAAATATTTGAAGATTACAAAATCACTCGTTCCTTAAATATCATTGTAAATCTTTACTTCTTTTCGATGACCACAAATATATCTTCGTTCTTTTTCTTCATTAGAAACTGCTCGCGTGCAAATTTCTCAAGATTTTTCGAGCTGGTCTGAAGTTCTTTCAGACGATCGCTGTCTGCCGTAATTTTTTCTTTGTAATAGGTACTTTCGACCCTGTATCTCTTGAGTTTATTAAGATTCTGACGAAGAAAAAGGATGTTATGGTCGTCGAGAAAGATCATCCAAACACTAAAAACCAAAAATGCGAACAGGTATTTGTTCGTGATTGTTTTAAAGAGCGCTTTGGGAATAATCGGTTTCATCTAAACTCTAATATAAGATGCAAATTAACAGAATCCTCTTCAAAATAAAAAATGGAACCTGTTTAAAGTTTATCTTTACCCTGCAACAATCTTAAAAAATTATCTGCCATGGATTTTAAATCATTAGTAACCACACGCCAAAGCGACCGGAGTTACCTCGATCGTCCTGTTGAAAAAGATAAACTTGCTGAAATTCTGGAGTGCGCCCGATTGTCGCCTTCTGCATGTAATGCACAACCCTGGCATATTATTGTGGTTGATGACCCGGAAATGAAAAACAAGATTGCCGATGCAACTTCCGAAAAAATATTGGGGATGAATCACTTTACAAAACAAGCACCCGTGCATTTGGTGATTGTTGAAGAGCCTGCAAACCTCACTTCGAACTTTGGAAGTTGGGTAAAGCGGAAACAATTCCCGTTAATCGACATCGGAATTATCGCCGGTCACATTTGCCTGGCTGCAGCTTCTGTAGGTCTTGGAAGTTGTATGGTTGGTTGGTTTGACGAAGGCAAAGTGAAGAAAATACTCGGTGTTCCATCTTCAAAACGGGTACAGCTCATTATTACGCTCGGATATCCTGCTCTGAAAACCCGGCCAAAAATCCGTAAACCGATCGATAAAATCGTTTCTTATAATGGATATGGGAAATCGAATTCTCTTAGAGAAGTTAAATACTGATTTACTCTTTTCCCTTATCCTTCTTCCTTAAATTCTTTGTGTATTCTTTATTGTATGCATCCCCACGATTGACGAGATATTCAAGATTCACTGTATTGTTCACAACGGTAAAAATAAAAAAGGCGCGGTAGTCACCTATTCTGATACGATAAGCATTGCTGAAATTTGTAAGTTTTTTGCAATCGGTCAATTCTTCAATGGATTCAGCAGCTTTTACCTCTTTTATTTTCTCTTGCAGGGCATTTTTGTATTTTCCTGATAGTTTCAGTGATGCCTTGATGAATGACTTGGAATACAGTAAATTCATAGCTCAAGCCATTTTTCAAATTCTTTCGTTTCTTCGTTGGTTGCTGTAATTTTTCCTTCTAAATCTGTTTTAAGTAATTCCTGATAAATATCCTCGTCACTTATTATTTTTGCTTGTGAAATCAATAGATTTTCTATAAAGGATTTCAGATTTTGACCTTCGGCAGCAGCCATGATTGATAGGTTTCGGAAAGTGTCTTCAGGTATATCTATTATCTTTCTTTTATATGCAGTTGTGTTCATAGCTTTTTTTTTACAAATATATTATATATATATTGCATACGCAATATGACAATTCAAGATTTAAAAGCAAGAATTGTGTTCTAAAGAGTGACTCGGTTGTGTAAAATATTTCTCCGAATTAAAAAGATGTCAATTACATTTGCAGAATCGACTTTCTATTCTACAATTGACGTTTTCATAATCCTATCTGTTTTTATGTGTATTGATTAGTTGCGTTTAATCAGTTCATCAATCACCTTACCTGTTACAGACGAAGGTGGTGCAATGCCAAGAAAAGCAGCAATGGTAGGGACAATATCGGTGGCATTTGTTCTTCGCATTGTTGTTCCTTTTGTGATTCCGGCACCATACCAAACCAGCGGAACCTGGCTGTTATCGGTGTAATCGACCGGATTAAACTTATCGCGCGGCTGCCAGCCATCTTCATACTTGATCAGCACGTCACCCGATCGTTTGATGTGATAATTGTTTTGGAAAGGTTCCAATGGCCCGCCAGGAAAGTTATCCGCTTCAATTTCATGCGCTGCCTTCGCATAGGCAATTCCCTCAAACTGGTTTAAAAAAGAGGCAACAGCAATCTGCATCTCCTGCAGGTTCACCTTTTTCTTTTCGATCAATTCACGATTCAGGTAAATCTGTTGATTGGTGAACAATTCAATCCAGTTACCGTCACCATATTTGATATTGAGGTACGATTTTAGCAAAGCCACGGCACCATCGGGATTGAAGATCCCCGCGGTCATCCGGTATTTTTCTTTCAGGTATTCGGAAGGATACGAAATGCTGGTTAAACCGGTCAGGTAAATCAGCAGATTATCGGCTCCATAACCTGTCTCGACGTATTTTAAAAGTTCAGCAATGTCTTTGTCAAGACGCAGGTAGGTGTCTTCCATCTCAACAGAAAACGGACCAAATGAATATCGCTCATAATCCATCGCTGAGAATACAACTGTCAGAATATCGGGGACAAGGTCATAACCAATTTGTTCCTTTGGGATCATCTGAATCGTAAAATCTTTTACAATTGTGTTTCCCCATGGCGTCGTCTTCAATAACTTATAACTTCCGCCTGTTTCCTTTTTTAATTTGCTCATATCGTACGGAAAGGTGTTGTATTTTCCGAGGTACCCGGTTTCGTTCAGGGAAGCATCAGCAATACTTTCGGTATAGGTAATCTGATCTTTAAAAGGTATCCAGCTCATTTTGAAATAAGAATCGGCCATCTTCAGTTCGTTATAGTCAAAGGCCCATTTGGGAAAAGTTCCAACGTAATACGAGCTTGAAATCATTTTACCCGATGTCTTGTCGAACCAGTAGGCGCCATCTGCCGCATGACCGGCAGCAAATACGGCTGAATTGTCGTTCAATGCCACGCTGAAAACCCTCGATTTCCCTTTTGTAATCAACTTTAGCTGATCGCCCAGCGTTGGGGTCATCAGGTTTTTTGCCGATCGCCCACCTTCCTTCGAATCGGATCCGACAGAGATGTAAAAATTGTCGTTGATTGCATTAACCTCTTTGTTTTTCAAACGGTCGATCCAAACGTCATTAACGATTCCATGTCGCGAGGGATCGGTTCCGGTCGAAAGCGTGGCCATATTTACCGATTTACGTTGTACCAAATTATCGTAGTGATGATTGGCGCATATATATCCCCTCGAATACAAGCGTTGAAAGCCACCTTCCCCGAATTTTTCCCAGTAACGCTCGATGTAATCGGGGTTGAAGTCTTCGATCACAATTCCGATGATCATGCGGGGCGTATTGGCTGAAATGGTGGTATGTCCTTGTGCCATTACAAAAAAAGGAAGGCAGAATGCGGTGATAAGTGTCAGAAACTTTTTAAACATTATCTGAATATTTTTGGCTGAAAAATTATTTTGTTGTTTTAGTGATAGGGGAGAGGCGTATTTCAATCTACCAGTTTTTATAGGGGTTCCTCGCAAGAAATGAATTGAAATAGCGAACATCACCCGTTACTTCCTGACCGATCCAGGACGGAACCGCGAACGTTTCATCTTCCGAATTTAATTCAATTTCTGCTACGATTAACCCATCGTTCTGCCCTTTAAATTCATCAACTTCCCATATTTTACCTTCGAATGGAATCTTTGTCCTGTATTTCTCGATGGTTGGTAAAGTGCACAATCCGAGCATTTCGAGTGCTTCCTCCACCGGAACCGGATATTCGAACTCCTTGCGGCTAAACCCCTCCGATTTTCCTTTGATGGTCAGGAAACCTTCGATACCGGCAACCCTGACCCTGACCGTCCTTTCGCCATCAGCGACAAGGTAGCCCTGCGCATAATGAAGAGGTGCGCCCAATGCACGCCAGTCGTTATTGAGGAGCAAATATTTACGCTCAATTTCCATTCCCATAATACAGTATTCTAAATTGATTTAAAGTCGATTTCGAGGAAGCGAGTTACCTCCGTTTTCCATCGGTTCTCCACAAACGCCACATGATCTGGATGATTATTGTAGGTGTCGTAAGCCGCTTTGTCGGCAAAAATCATCGAAAAACCATAAGAATAATCATTCTTTAAACTCACCTGATTAAAAACCTGGAAGTTGTGAACGACTGGCAGGTTACTTAAAATATGTTCACCGTCTTTAAGGAATTTCACAGCCAGTGCTGACCCTTTTTCATGTTTCAGATCAAAGATGACCATGTGCTGAATCTCTCCGTTTCTAAGCGGAGATGCTGATTTACTTTCCATTGCTTTCGTATTGTTTGACATTACAGGCACCGCGGCACAAGTGGCCAAAGCGCCCAGGCCTAAACGTGTAAAAAACTTTCTTCGTTCCATACTTCTATATAATTTGATAAAACTATTGATTTTTTCAATACCAAAGTTAAATGATTGAAAGGATTTATGCTTTCGGCACAACAAATTGAAGGTCCGGGGATACTTGAAGAGGGGCGGAAGGCTATTCTTCATAGGCTGAAAGTCTGAAGCAAGTTTCCACCTGTCCGTCTATTTTTTCCTACTTTTGTGTCAAAATGAACAAAAAGATGAATCCAGTCAAAGAAGTATGTGTTGAATCGTACCAGGAAGCAATTGCAGCTGTAGCAGCAGGCGCCACACGGATCGAGCTATGCGAAAATATGTCGTGCGGCGGAACGACCCCATCGTATGGAACCATCAAAAAAACGATTGAGAAACTGCAGGTTCCGGTGATAGTGATGATCCGGCCGCGCGGAGGCGACTTTTGTTACACAACCGATGAGTTTGAGATTATGCGCAACGACCTTCGGATGTGCATCCTGCTTGGAGCCGCCGGCGCTGTTTTTGGGCTGTTAAAACGCGATAACCGGATCGATATTGAAAGAACAACCGAATTAATCCGTTTGTCGCATAAAATGCCCATTACTTTTCACAAGGCGATTGATGACTCGCATGATCTTTTGGAATCGGTCGCTCAATTGAAGAAGATTGGAATCAGCCGTATTCTGACCTCCGGCGGACAACCCACCGCCATTGAAGGAGCTGAAATGCTCCGGAAAATGATCGGAATCGCAGGCGATCAGCTAAAGATTGTTGTTGCCGGAAAGGTAACAGCGGACAATTTTGAGGAAATCAAACTTCTTATTCCATCGGATGAATATCATGGACGACGATTGGTGAAGTTTTGAGCATTTATAGTCATAGTAAGCTGAATCTTTCTGCAGACGGATTTAATATCAACTGAAACTTTTCTACCCTTCGCTTAATTCCGGCGAGTCGGTATACAAAACAATCAAAACTTCGTATTAACTGACCGGAACTAAGGGCAATCCGGGCAGAACGCCGCCCTAACATCTTAGAACTGCGTGGTAATCGACCAGAACAGCGTGGTGAATGAACAGAACGATGTCCAAAACGTACAGCGCAAAGCGCTAAACGGATAGATCTTCGATCAAACATGACAGAGCGGCAGCTCAACATGACAGTGTTTCAGGTGAAATGAGCAGAACTGCGTGCTAACTGAACAGATCTATGCGCAAACCAGGCAGAACGATGTAAATTCTAACGTTTGACACTCTCTTTCAACGATAGATTTCGCAAAGCAGGCGATTTCCAGGCGGCGACTGAAACAATCAGCAAAGTCATCACTCCCCCGAAAACAACGGAAGGTACAAGCCCCATAAAACGGGCAGCCACACCCGATTCGAAAGCGCCCAGCTCGTTCGACGACCCGATAAAGATGCTGTTGACGGCGGCAACCCTTCCTTTCATCTCGTCGGAGGTAAATATCTGAAGAATACTTGCCCTGACAATTACACTCACATTGTCGAAGACACCGCTCATAAACAGGCAAAAAGCCGAAAGTACAAAGCTGGTTGAGAGCGCAAAAATGATGATGCTAACGCCAAATCCAAATACGCAGTAAAGCAATTGGGTGCCGGACTTGGTGACAGGTGGCTTAAAGGTGAGGATGACCGACATTAGTATCGCCCCGATGGCCGGACAGGCGCGTAAAAATCCGAGACCTTCGGGACCAACTTTTAAAACATCGGATGCAAATACAGGAAGCATGGCAACAGCTCCGCCAAAGAGAACCGCAAACATATCGAGTGTGAAAGCACTTAATAATACTTTGTTATCAAACACATAGTTGATTCCTTCCTTGATCCGGAGGAAAATCCCTTCAGCGGCTCCTGCTACCTGAACCACTTTCCCCGGATTTTTTATAAATAGTATCAGAACAGAACAAAAGAGGTAAAAAACAAAAACAAGTCCGTAGGCAGGGATGATTCCGAAGAACCCATAAACCAATCCTCCGAGGGCGGGCCCCGTGACAGCCGCAATATGCCACGTTGTACTGCTCCAGGTGGCAGCTGCTGTGAGCTGGTCACGCCGGACAAGCTGACCAAGCAGGGCGGTGTTGGCAGGCATTAAAATACCACGTACCAGACCGGTTATAAATATCGTCACAAAAATGGGTGCGATTCCAAACAACTGGTGCATGTTCAGCGACGGGATGCTGTAAAAGAATAAGAGTGCCGAGCCGATCAGCAGGAGGAATGTGGTGTTGAATATGATCTTCTTCCGGTTCCAGATATCGACATAGTGCCCGGCAAATAAGGCAATACTTACCTGCGGAATCACTTCGGTCAGGCCAATCATCCCCAGCGAAAGCACATCTTTTGTGATGTAATACAACTGCCAGCCAACAATTACCGACTGCATCAGCGTGGCCGATGTCATGAGGAAGCGATAGATCAGAAAGAGCCTGAAGTTCCGGTTATGGACGACCTCGAAAGCCTCGCCTTTGAGAAATTTGCTCATAAATTAGGGGTGGATTGTTTAATCAACGATTTGATTGATCGCAAATAGATCGGTTAATCTGGTCAGCGTTATCTCGGTGAAAGATTGAATCAGGTAATCGGCACCAGAAAGTTCTTTAATAATTTCATTGTCCGACTGAATTACCACACAAAACATTCCGGCGCTTTTGGCTGCTGAAAGTCCATTGGGTGAATCTTCAAATACAATACAATCTTCTGGCGAAACACCTATCCTTTCGGCGGCCAATAAATAAACATCGGGTGAGGGTTTACTTTCTCCTGCCTCACTTGTGGTGACAATGACATCAAAATAAGAGGCAATCCCACATTTGTTCAGCAATAGATTCGCAATTTCGGGCGAAGAGGAGGTCGCGACAGCCAATTTTAACCCGGCCGCTTTAATTTGACTAAGTAAGCTGATCAATCCTTCATTGGCAGGAATTGTATCAAGACGATGAAAGTAATCACTCCGGAACAATTCATCGCTTTCAATGAGTTCTGTGACCGATTTAGACAGTTTAAACCTTGACCGAAGATCGGAGTACATAAATTCGTTGGAAGCCCCCATGTAACTTCGATGAACAGTTTCTGAAACATCGATTCCCAGCTTGTCGAACAGTTGTTTCTCAATTACAATATGAATCGGCTCACTGTCAATTAACACACCATCCATATCAAAAATCACGGCTTCGGGAATTCTCATAAATCCGATGAAATAATTTTACTTTAAAGGGGCAATTTTATAACCCCAAATTAGGGCATTAGTTCGCAGTCTTTCCATTAAATTTTATCTTTGCTTGCAAAAGTTAAGAATTCGTTCATATTGAAATCATACTTCTGATTGAGATCCTCAAAACTATATCGATTTTTCGCCGCAATTCTGCTATTAGTTTGCGGACAACCTGTTTTTGCTTCAATCCCTGACGCAAATGACGTTGCCTACACCAATACTTTTATCAATTTTGAAGACGAACACATCATTTCTCCATTCGCTGATTTCGATTCGAAAGATAGTTTGATGGCGCTTAATGAGCCAAGTGTCGACTATATTAAACCTCGCTACAAGGGAATAAAACCAGCGGATAATTTCATTGATACAATCCGTAAACAGACTGAAAGCAACATTGATATCCTTAATAAGAGCTCTTTGTCGACCCTCAAAAGCAAAGGAGAGAACAATTTCATAACGCGCAATTTATTTTCGCTGATCATCAAAGATGGTCAACCGCTCAAGGGGCAAATGGCCGTAAATAGTTCACTCTACTTTGCACCCTTTGCCGGCAAGCGTATCGGTAATA
>Ga0209511_1003257_pt1 | contig 12522 bp, 6 predicted proteins | sample SSSSmetaG_FD_184141 | JGI IMG/M metagenome (GOLD analysis project Ga0209511, IMG submission 184141) | Glacier valley bacterial and archeal communities from Borup Fiord, Nunavut, Canada, to study Microbial Dark Matter (Phase II) - ​SSSS... | ecosystem: Environmental > Aquatic > Freshwater > Ice >... | reverse complement strand
TCTCGCCGGTGCCCGTGGCCGGGAGGGAATCGAACCAGAAACTCAACTCACGATAGTCGGCCATCTTCCCTCCTCCTGCTGCTCGATCGCCGGCGCGAAATACCGGTGTCGCGGGACCCGGTGTTGCGGGACCCGGTGTTCGAAATGCAGGACTCAGCGTGGTGGGTGGTGCAGAAGTTCACCGTGAAGCGACTCCGGTAACGCGGGATCCTGCATTTCGGACAATAAAACGGATGGTGGGGCAGCAGGGTTCCGTCAGAGTCGGGTCCACGCCTCGGTGAGCACATTCCGCAGAATCTGCTCGATCTCGTCAAACTCCGGCTGGCCGATGGTGAGCGGGGGCGCGAGCTGGATGACGGGGTCCCCGCGGTCATCGGCCCGGCAGTAGAGGCCGGCGTCGTACAGTGCCTTGGAGAGGAACCCGCGCAGCAGTCGCTCCGACTCGTCGTCGTCGAAGGTCTCCTTGGTCACCTTGTCCTTCACCAGCTCGATGCCGAAGAAGTAGCCGGCTCCGCGAACATCTCCGACGATAGGCAGGTCCTTCAGCTTCTCGAGAGTCGAGCGGAATGCCGGGGAATTGAGGCGCACGTTTTCATTGAGCTTCTCCTCCTCGAAGATATCGAGGTTTGCGAGGGCCACGGCCGACGAGACCGGATGACCGCCGAAGGTGTAGCCGTGATAAAAGGACGTATTGCCGTGCTTGAAGGGCTCGTAGATGCGGTCGCTCACGATGGTGGCGCCGATCGGCGAGTATCCGCTCGTCATGCCTTTCGCACAGGTGATCATGTCGGGCACGTAGTCGTAGGCGTCACAGGCGAAGAACTCGCCGATGCGTCCGAACGCGCAGATGACCTCGTCGCTTACGAGCAGCACGTCGTACTGGTCGCAGATCTCACGAACCCGCTTGAAGTAGCCGGGGGGCGGGGGAAAACATCCCCCGGAGTTTTGCACCGGTTCGAGGAAGACGGCGGCCACCGTCTCAGGGCCTTCGAAGAGGATCATCTCCTCGATGCGGTTGGCTGCCCACAGCCCGAAGGTCTCGAGATCCTCGGTCGGGGCACCCATCTCGGCGGCACGGTAGAAGTTGGTGTTCGGCACGCGGAAACCACCGGGGGTCACCGGCTCGAACATCTCCTTCATGGCCGGGATGCCGGTGATCGCGAGTGCTCCCTGGGAGGTGCCGTGGTACGCGACGTTCCGCGAGATCACCTTGTGCTTGGTGGGGCGGCCCTGCAACTTCCAGTAGTACTTGGCGAGTTTGAAGGCCGTCTCGACGGCCTCGCCGCCACTGGTGGAGAAGAAGACTCGGTTGAGGTCGCCGGGCGCATAGCTGGCCAGGCGGTCGGCGAGCTCGATGGCGCTCGGATGTGCATAGGACCAGAGCGGGAAGAACGCGAGTTCCTCGGCCTGCTTCGCCGCTACCTCGGCGAGACGCCGACGCCCGTGGCCCGCGTTCACGACGAAGAGTCCGCTGAGACCGTCGAAGTACTTCTTGCCGGATGAGTCCCAGATGTGGTGGCCGTCGCCCTTGACGATGAGCGGCACGCCCGGTCCGTCTTCCATGACGGACTGCCGGGAGAAGTGCATCCAGAGATGATCCTTTGCCTTCTGCTGCAGCTCGGCCTCGGTGAATTTCGAGGAGCCGACGGTCTTCGCCGGGCTGACGGTATGGGTGGTGCTGTGGGTGGTGCTGTGGGTGGTGCTGTGGGTGGCGGTGTGGGTGGCGGTGTCGGTCATGTTGTCGGTTGTCATTTCTCTTATCTCGTTCCCCAGTTATAGAACTGTTTCTGCAGCCTCAAGTACACGAACGTCTCGGTCGACTGCACACCGGCGATCCCGCGGATCTCCTTGTTGAGAAGTTCGATCAGGTCTTCGTCGTTCTCGCAGACGACCTCCGCGAGAATGTCAAAACTGCCGGCGGTGAGCACCACGTAGTCGACCGCGCTGATGCGGCCAAGGGTCTCGGCCACGGATGTCGTGTCGCCGGTCACGCGGATTCCGATCATCGCTTGGCGGTAAAAGCCGAGCTGCATGGGATCCGTGACGGCAACCACCTGCATAACGCCCGAGTCGGTGAGCTTCTGCACGCGCTGGCGCACGGCCGCTTCGCTGAGCCCGACGGCCTTGCCGATCTCGGCGTAGCTGCGACGACCGTCGGCTTGCAACTGCTCGACGATCGCCTTCGACACCTCATCGAGCTGGATCGGCTTCGGATTTGGACTCATGCTCTGATTCTGTCAGTGCATCGGTGTAGTCACAAGTGAATCCGCATCCACAGGGGTTGTTTGCTGCGGAATCGGTAGTCTCTGGTCATGGCGTCGATCGTGGTCGCTCGCTATGTTGGGACCATGACCACCCCCCAGCTGCGCAACTTCATCGACGGCGACTACGTGCAGGCCACCGCCGAGTCGGCGTTTGACCTGATCGATCCCGCGACCGAAGAGGTGTACGGATCGTCCCCGGTCTCGAGCGCAGCGGATGTCGACTCCGCCTACCACGCGGCGGCCGCGGCCTTCGAAGAGTGGGGCGACAGCACTCCGAGCGAGCGACAACTGGCGCTGTTCCGCATCGCCGACGCGATGGAGGCGAATGCGGAGAAGTTCGCCGATCTCGAGTCGAAAGACACCGGAAAGCCCCGGGCGACTCTGGTGGCCGATGAGATCATGCTCTCCATCGACCAGATCCGCTTCTTTGCCGGGGAAGCACGGCACCTGAGCGGGATGGCATCCGGCGAGTACCTGAAGAACCACACCTCGCAGATACGCCGGGAGCCGATCGGCGTGATCGGTCAGGTGACGCCGTGGAACTATCCGCTCAACATGGCGGTCTGGAAGTTCGCCCCCGCGCTCGCTGCAGGCAACACCACGGTGCTCAAGCCCTCCGACACGACGCCCTCGGCCACGCTCTTCCTCGCCGAGATCGCCGCAGAGTTCCTGCCAAAGGGAGTCCTCAATGTGATTACCGGGGACCGCACCACCGGCGGAGCAATGATCGACCACAAGACTCCCCAGATGGTCTCGATCACCGGATCGGTGCGCGCGGGAATGGAGGTCGCGAAGGCCGCCGCGGTCGACCTCAAACGCGTGCATCTCGAACTCGGGGGCAAGGCGCCGGTCATCGTGTTCGACGATGCCGATATCGAATCGGCGGTGGCGGGCATCGCCAGCGCTGGCTACTTCAACGCCGGCCAGGACTGCACTGCGGCGACCCGCGTGCTCGTTCAGTCCGGAATCCACGACGAGTTCGTTTCCGCGCTGGCCGCCCACGCCCGCGAGAATGCGAAGACCGGCCTACCGAGCGATACTGAGGTCTTCTTCGGGCCGGTGAACAACGCCAACCAGCTCGCCCAAGTCGAGGGTTTCATCGACCGTTTGCCCGATAACGCGACGATCGAACTCGGTGGGCACCGCCAAGGCACCTCGGGATACTTCCACGAGGCCACGATCGTTTCGGGTCTGACGCAGACCGATGACGCGGTGCAGAACGAGATCTTCGGTCCGGTCATCACGGTGCAGAAATTCACCGATGAAGCCCAAGCTCTTGAGTGGGCGAATGGCGTGCAATACGGGCTCGCGTCGAGCGTGTGGACGCAGAATCATGGACGTGCAATGCGCTTCGCCAAGCACCTCGACTTCGGGTGTGTGTGGATTAATACCCACATCCCGATCGTGGCCGAGATGCCGCATGGCGGCTTCAAACACTCGGGCTACGGCAAAGACCTGTCGAGCTACGGGTTCGAGGATTACACCCGCATCAAGCACGTCATGAGCTACATCGGTCGCTGACACGGTGGGCCGGCACCGCACAGGGCAGCCGATCGAGCGTCACAATAGAGAGCATGCAGCCGGATGACACCGATCACACCGTTGTTCGTGCGTGCCCCGACACTCGCGGTACCGGCGAATCGGTGGATCTCGAGGCAGACACCGTCATTCGCGCACCGGCGCCCGTCGTGCCTCCGCGACCAGAGGAACCACCCGCCCTCGTCGAACCACCCGCCCTCGTCGAACCACCCGCCCTCGTCGAACCACCGCGCGGACACCCGGCCGTGGTCGAGCGCTCGGTGACGCGGCGGGAGGGGCTCCCGGCGGATCCGGGCGGCTTCACGGTGCCCTGGTACCGCATCCGGGTCAATCGACACGAGCCGATTCCGCTCGATGCTCCCGCGCTGATCGGCAGGAAGCCGGTGTCCCCGCGCATCGCCATCGGCGGGGTGCCGCGCCTGGTGCGGGTACCGTCGCCGGGTCACGAGGTCTCGAGCACTCACGTGGAATTAAGGCAGCAGGGCCCCGCCGTCATCGTCACGGACCTTCGATCGACAAACGGAACCGTGGTGGCGATCCCCGGAACCTCGCCTCAAAAACTGCGCCAGGGCGAGTCGCTGGTTGTCTCGGCGGGGACAGTGGTGGATATTGGGGACGGCAACACTATTGAGATCCTTCCCATCGAGCGCCTGGTCTGACGAGCAGACCCACCTCCTCCAATGAGTCGCGAAAGGCTTCTGTGACCGAGATCGGCACGAGCGTCGCTGGGTTCAGCGTGGACATCCCGCTTCATCCGGATGCCCGGCTCGTGCTCGCGTGGGGAGTGGCTACCGACACCGGTCGCCGCCGCGCCCACAACGAAGACAGCTTTCTCGCGGAGGCGCCGATCTTCGCCGTCGCCGACGGGATGGGCGGTCACTCCGCCGGTGACATCGCGAGCGCGGCGGTCGTTTCCCGGCTGTACGAGGCCGTCACCGAGTCGTTCACCGATGCCGACACGATCGAGCGCGGGCTGAGGGCCGCAACCGTCGACATCGGTCTGATAACCGACGAGAAGCAACTGGGTATCGGTACCACCGTGACCGGGGTCGCCCTCTCGCTCCAGGATGACGAGCCGTTCTGGACGGTATTCAATGTCGGCGACTCGCGGGTCTACCTGTATGAACGCGACACCCTCGTGCAGGTCACCGTCGATCACTCCGTGGTGCAGGAGCTCGTCGATGCGGGCGTGATCCGCGCCGAAGACGCCGAAACTCACCCCGACAGCAACGTGATCACCCGGGCCGTCGGTTTCAACGTCGAGGCTGTCCCGGACTACTGGGTGGTGCCCGTGCGGGAGGGGCTGCGCCTGCTGTTGTGTTCGGACGGACTGACGAAGGAGTTGGATGCCGAGGGCATAAGCCGGCTCCTCGCTGCCGGACGGTCCGCCGAGGAGACCGCGCTCGCGCTCGTCGAGGCGGCGCTCGAGGGTGGCGGCCGCGACAACATCACCGCCATCGTGATCGACGTGCTCGAGAGCTCCGGTCTCGGCGAGTTCGAGAATACGATCCCCCGCACTGCACCCACTCCGATCCTGTAAGACTGACCCCCGAAGGGGGGACAAAAACAGGCCTTTGACCAGCAGATTTGTCTGATAAGACCGAATAGTGGCGTGTCTACAATGGGATACCGGGACTTGACCGGATTTCGAATACCGACCGGCCTCCAGCTAGCGTCGGCGAAGGAGGAGAGATGGCACGACGATTGCCTTCGCCGCCTCCTGTCCTGCCCGGATTCGCGACGATCCACGTGCTCGGTTCCGGCGGATTCGCCGACGTGTTCCTCTATGAACAGAACATGCCGCGTCGCCAGGTCGCTGTCAAGGTGATGCTGAGCGAGGTCGTCAACGACCAGGTCCGACAGATGTTCCAGGCCGAGGCGAACCTCATGGCGCAACTGAGCTCGCACCCCTCGATCCTCACCGTCTACCAGGCGAGCGTCTCTTCCGATGGACGGCCGTACCTCGTGATGGAGCTGTGCTCGTCTGCTCTGAGCGAGCGCTATCGGCGGGAACGGATCCCCGTGCCCGAAGTGCTGCGTATCGCCGTCAAGATCGGAAGCGCGATCGAGACGGCACATCGTGCAGGAGTGCTGCACCGCGATATAAAACCTTCCAACATCCTGCTCACCGCCTACGGGCATCCGGTGCTCTCGGACTTCGGGATCGCCTCCACCCTGAGCGAGGCTGATACTCACGAATCGGTGGGACTTTCGATTCCCTGGTCGGCACCGGAGGTGTTGATGGATGAGACGCCCGGCAGCATCGCTTCCGAGGTCTGGTCCTTCTCCGCCACCGTCTATTCGCTGCTTGCCGGGCGCTCGCCGTTCGAGATCCCAGGGGAGTCGAACAAGTCCGTTGATCTCATCTCGCGCATCAACCGGGCGCGGCCCCAGCCGATCGGCCGTTCTGACGTGCCGCCGAATCTCGAAAGAGCGCTGGCCCAGGCGATGGCTCGCAAGCCGGAGAACCGCCCGGCGAGCGTATTGGAACTGGTGCGGGAACTGCAGGCGATCGAGACCGAACTGGGGGTGCCTCAGACACCGATCGAGGTCGCCATGGACGATTGGGCGCTCGCGACTGTCTCCGACCTCGAGGATCGCACGCGTATCCGCGGCGTCGGGGGAGTCGTGCCGACGGCCCGCGGCCGGCGTCGACGCCGGTCGGCCAGCGCGACCTATGCACCGGTCGGCACCATGATGCGCCAGACCGCTGGAGGTCAGAACAGCCGCCAGAAGGGGATTCCCCAGAGCAGTGCCACCCGCCCGGTCGAACGATCGCGAGGCATGCGTGTACTCGCCTGGGGACTCATCGTCAGTGCGGTGCTCGTGATCGCCCTCGGAGCGACGGCCACGTTCGTGCTCATCCGCGCCAATTCGGACAGCATCCCACAGGTGACCGACATCGTCGGGAAGGCGGGAGCGGACTCGATCAAATTCAGCTGGACGGATCCGGGGCTCAAGACCGACGACTCATACCAGGTGACCACGAGCGACGGCCGATCGGCGTTACAGACCTCGCCAGACTATTTCGCACAGGATGCCAAGGCCGGGGATCGGGTCTGCATCACAGTCGCGGTGAACCGCCAGGGGAAGACGGGATCTCCCAGCGCGGAGAAATGCGTCGACTTCGGGGGGTGATGACAGCTCAATGACATTTAGGGAATGGCTCTCCGGGCACCGTCAACTTGTCGCGACCGCGACGAGTGGATCGGTAATCGCAGCACTCATCGCAACCGTCGCGATCGTCTCGACCGGCTATACCGCGCAGCGACTCGATCTCAATGACGGCTCCGTGTGGGTCGCCAACGGCAGCTCACAGGTGATCGGCCGGGCCAACACGCAGGTACTCGCGCTCAACACGGTGGTTGCGTCGAGCGGAGCTGACATCCAGACGATCCAGCGCGGGTCGACCGTTCTGCTGTTCGACCACACCGACAGCAAGGTAGATATCATCGACCCGGCCACCTCGAAGGTGCTCGACAGCGTGCCGCTGCCGCCGCAGGATCCCCAGCTCTCGCTTGCCGGGGACAACATCGTGATCGCAGCCGGCGGCACGGGCCAGGTCTGGATCGTGCCACTCGCGCAGCTTCCCACCTTCAACGCCCAGTCGCCTGCCACTCTCACCCTCGGGGCGAACGCCGTGACCAGCGTGACGCCCGAGGGAATGCTGTTCGGCTACTCGGCCGACACCCGGCAGGTCTACCAGGTGAATGCCGCGCGCTCCAATACCGTGGCGGAGTCGGCCCGAGCGCGCTTCGGGGGAACGCGACAGGATGTCGCGGTCACTTCGGTCGGCGGTCACTGGGTGCTCTTCGATGCGGTGAGCCGCACCATCCTTACGGCGAACGGCACCGTCGACCTTTCCCGGCAGATCTCGTCGGGAGCCAATGCCGTGCTGCAGCAGGCGTCCACCGGGGGCGACTCGGTGCTGATCGCCTCGTCAACGCGGCTCCTCAGCGTGCCGCTCGGTGGGGGAAGCCCCGTCACGCTGACCGAAAGCGAGGGAGGAATCCCCGCTGCCCCGCGCGTGATGGGTGGCTGCATTTTCGCCGCATGGTCGATCGGCTCGGCATGGCGGCAGTGCGGCAGCGCCGACGCTGTGACCCTGCCTCTCGATTCGGTGCCGGCGTCTGCCTCCGGGCTGACCTTCGTATCGAACGCGGACCGACTGGTGCTGAGTGATCCACGCGGAGGTGGTATCTGGGCGGTGCAGCAGGCGGGGGAGCTCATCGACAACTGGGCCGACCTGATTACCGTGCGCAAGGACCAACAACAGGTCGCGCAGAACACCGAGGACACCCCGCCCGAGTATGAGAAGACCCAGGTGCCACCGGTTGCCGTCGAGGACTCCTTCGGTGCCCGCCCGGGGCGCACGAGCGTACTTCCGCTGCTTCTCAACGACTACGACGCCAACGGTGACGTGCTCGTCATCTCGGACGTGACAGCGATTGATGAATCGGTCGGACGCATCGACCTCATCAACGACGGCCAGCAGGCGCAAATTACCCTGAGTCCGTCTGCGAGGGGATCCGTGAAATTCGGCTACTCGATCAGCGACGGGCGCGGCGGCACGGCGAGTGCCACAGTGACGGTCACGGTGCGGCTGCCGTCGGAGAACTCTCCACCGGTGCAGGTGCGTCGCAGCAAGGCCCTCGTGGCCGCAGGCGGCCGTGTCACCCAGTCCGTGCTGGGCGACTGGGTGGACCCCGACGGGGATCCGATCTACCTCACTTCGGCTGCAACCGCGGCTCCGGACACGGTGAGCTATAAGCCGGAGGGGATCGTCGTCTTCACCGACGCTGGATCTACGACGGGACTGCATACCGTTGCACTCGTCGTCTCGGACGGCACGGGGAGCGGCACCGGCGAGCTTTCCGTCACGGTCAAGGCCCTCGGTTCGGTGCCGATCATCCCCGATCCCTACGTGAAGCTGGCCTACGCCGGCCAGGAGATCACGCTCTCCCCGCTCGACCATGTGCGAGGCGGGTCGGGACCGATCCGGCTTGCCAGTGTGCCCGCCAAGAGCGGTGTCACTGTCACCCCAAGCCTCGAGGCTGGCACCTTCCGCTTCCTGAGCGACCAGGTGGGGACGCACTACATCGATTACGTCGTCAACGACGCCGACCAGACCGCCAACGGGGTCGTGCGAATCGACGTGGCGGCTCCGCCCGACGTGAACACGAAGCCCATCACGATCCCGAAGAATATCTTCGTGCAGTCGCTCAGGACGAAGACCATCGATGTGGCATCCACCGACCGGGATCCGGCTGGTGGTGTGCTTCTTGTGACCGGGGTCTACAACGTCGCGCCGAACTCCGGCGTGACCGCAGAAGTGATCGACCAGCGGTCGATCCGCGTCACACTCACCGCACCGCTCCTGTCCGGGCCGGTCACCTTCAACTACCGCATCACCAACGGCCTCGCCGAAGCAGAGGGTGTGGTTAACGTCGTGGAGATCCCGCGGCCCATCCGTCTCCAGCCGCCGATAGCCAACGATGACAGAGTCACGGTGCGCCTGGGCGATGCGATCGACATCCCGGTGCTCAACAACGACGTGCAACCGGATGGTGAGGCACTCACGCTCAACCCGCGGTTGTCGACGAAGCTCGGGGGCAACTCCGGACTCCTGTTCGTTTCGGGCAACGTGCTTCGTTACCTCGCACCTCAGAAGACGGGAGACTTCACCGCCGTCTACGAGGTATCCGATTCGAACGGCCAGGTCGCGCAAGCCCAGGTCCTGATCTCCGTGCGCGAGGCGGTGGAGGCGACCAACAACCCTCCCGTACCGCAGACCGTGATCGCACGGGTGATCGCGGGGGAGAAGGTGCGCATCTCGATCCCGCTCACCGGCATCGATCCCAACGGTGATTCCGTACAGTTGCTCGGGCAAGCGACAAACCCCGCGAAGGGATCGGTCACCGGGGTAGGAACCGACTACCTCGACTTCCTCGCCGGTGACTACTCGGCGGGCACGGACACCTTCACCTACACGGTGATCGACGCTCTCGGTGCCCGTGCAACCGGCATCGTGCGAGTGGGAATCAGTCCAAAGCTGCAGGGGGCGCGCAATCCGGTCGCGGTGTCGGATGAGGTGCGGATCCGGCCTGGAGGCACGGTATCGGTCCAGCCGCTTCTCAACGACTCCGACCCGGATGGCGGCATCCTCAGGATCACTAAGGTCGAGCCGAACTCGAAGGACATTGTCGCTCGGATCGAGGGCGACATCGTGAAGGTGACCCCGCCCACGAAACCGGGCACCTACGGTCTCGTCTACACGATCGAGAACTCCTTCGGCGGAGTGAGTTCCGCGTTCATCACCGTCATCGTGAGCACGGATGCCCCCCGGTCCTTCCCGGTGGTGCACGACACCGTGCTCAGCCTCTCCGATGTACTCGGCCACGACTCGCTCGACGTGAACGTGTTGAAAAACGTCTTCTTCGCCGACGGCAATGTCTCGACCCTCGGTGTGTCGGTTCTGCCCGGGTATTCCAGTAACGCGAGCGTGACGGCCGACAAGCGAATCCGTGTGACCGTGCAGAACAAGGGCCAGATCATCCCGTTCTCCGTCGCGAACCCGGAAGACGCGAGCATCGTCTCCTATGCCTTCGTCTGGGTGCCGGGACTCAATGATGCCCTGCCGCAGCTGAACCGCAAGGCGCCGGCGCTCACGGTGGCGAGCGAGTCGACACTCACGATCGACCTCAATGCCTTCGTACTCGCCGTCGGTGGCAAGCAGGTGCGCCTCACCGGCTCGACCAACGTCCAGGCCACGCACTCGGACGGCTCCACCCTCGTCGTCGACGATCACACCCTGCGATTCACCTCGGCCGCCAAGTACTTTGGACCGGCATCGATCTCCTTCGAGGTTACCGACGGCAACTCGGCGACCGATCCGAACGGTCGGAAGGCGACCCTTGTCCTGCCGATCAAAGTGACTCCGCGGCAGAACCAGCCGCCGGCCTTCGTCGGGGGTGTCATCGACTTCGAACCCGGTTCGTCGAAGGAAATCGACCTGCTCAAGCTCACCAACTATCCGTACCCGAATGACCTTGCCCAGCTCACCTACTCAGTTCTCACCCCGCTCCCGGAGGGGTTCACCTACACGTTCACCGGCCAGAGGCTGGTGCTGCGAGCGGACGAGGCCGCGGTCAAGGGTGCTTCCACCGCCATCCTGCTCGGGGTGCGGGACAATATCGCCACCGGGCTGCAGGGCCAGATCGCCCTGAACATCGTGGCATCCAGCCGTCCGCTCGCCCGTCCGGCGCCGGACTCCGTTCTCGCGCCGCGCGGACAGACCACGACGGTGGACGTGCTGGCGAACGATGAGGCCACCAACCCGTTCCCGGGCAAACCGCTCAGGGTGCTCGCCATCCGCGGGCTCGACGGTGGTTCAGTGCCCACCGGCCTCACCATCTCCCCGAGCGCCGATAATCGCCGGCTCACGGTCACCGCGTCCTCGTCCGCCCAGCCTGTGGACACCAACCTGCAGTACGAGGTGGCCGACGCGACGGGCGATCCCGATCGCTACGTCTGGGGGTCGGTCACCGTATCTGTGCAGGACAGGCCCGATCCGGCGACGGCGCTCAGGGTCTCGTCCTTCGGAGATCGTGTGCTCACGGTGCGCTGGAGTCCCGGAGTCTCGAACAACTCAGCGATCACGAGCTACGACGTCATCGTGACCTCGGCGACGGGAACGGTGATTTCGACGACCTCCTGTGCCGTCGCGGTCTGCGACATCACCACGCCGGGCAACGGGCCAGCGAACGGAGTGCGGCTTGCGGTCAGGGCGATCAACGCGATCGGATCCTCGGATGCGGCGGACCTCGGCGCGACCGTCTGGTCGGACATCATTCCCCCCGCACCGACCGGCCTCACTGCGAGCCCACTCGACGGGGGGCTCCATCTCACCTGGAACGCCGTGAGCGCAGCCTTTGAGGGCAGCGCCGTGAACAACTACCGCCTGGAGGTGGGAGGCACGACCAGGGACGTCGATCCCTCGGTCTGCAGCGGGGGCTCCTGCTCTACCGATGTCTTCGGCCTGACCAACGGTCAGAATGTGTCGGTGTCCCTGAGCGCCCGCAATGGGGCGTTGGCCGCTCTCGCGACCTGGAATTCGGCCAGCACCAGCGGCACACCCGCCGGTCGGCCGCTTTCGATCTCTTCGCCGACGGCCACCGCTACCGATAGTTCCATCGCCGTGGTCTGGAGTGGCGCCTTCACTGGCAACGGTCGGGAGATCATCGGCTATCGGGCGATCGCCTACACCGGTTCGCGCCCGACCTGCGCCGCGCCGAACCCGTCCGGGTCGAACATCCAGTCCGTCGGCACCTCGACGGCCGCCACTTTCTCCGGACTCTCGAGCGAATCGAGCTACTCGCTCGTCGTACTCGCGGACAACAGCATCGGCTGCGCCTCGAGCCCCGCGGTCTCCGCTCACACCAGCCCGGGAGTGGTTACCGCGATCTCCACGAGGGGCCCGAACAAGAGTGGCGCGACCTTCGACTACGAGCTCGCCGGTGCCTCTATCGGCTCCCCACTCTCGAGCGACTACACGTTCTACTACCGTCTGCAGGGGGACTCGGTACCGGCCACGCAGTACGGACCGGTCTCCTTCGGAGCCCTCCTTACCGCCGAAGGACAGCAGTACGGCCGCGCGATCTCGGTTGAGCTGCGCGCGTGCCGCAACTTCCCGGATGCCGGTGCGGTCTGCCAGGAGAAT